>SXGR01168936.1_pt1 | contig 30624 bp, 30 predicted proteins | sample 3174711 | NCBI WGS metagenome assembly SXGR01 (sample SAMN11356860, study PRJNA531348) | freshwater metagenome | isolation source: freshwater sample F1-60 | place: China: Fuxian Lake, Yuxi | collected 2017-12-25 | reverse complement strand
TGGATCGAACGGACCTACCACCGCCGCAGAAAACAAGACTCCCTAGGCAGATTGACCCCAATCGAATTCGAGACCATCATGACCACACCAGCCAACCAGGCTGCGTGACCGAAACTGTCACCTGATCTTGCATCAGACCCATGCTCTTTTGGATTTTATTCTCCGTCAGGGCTTGATTTACGTCTCTTCATTCCTGCAAGGCGCTCAGCCAGAGATCCAATAGAAGAAAGCCATACCGCGACAGCAGTCAGTGCGACGCCAATAAGTAGCTGCCAAGTCACACTAGAGCCGCGTGTAGGGGCGAGGAAATCCAGCAACACGGCACCAATCAAGAGACCGATTAGCGTCATGAGTGAACCCACCAGCACCCCGACCAATCGAACCACCCATGAAACGGTGGCTATGTAAACGAGCCCAAAGATCCCGGCAACGCAAAGCCACCAGCTGTCAGGAGGCAATGCAGCAACTTCCACCCCGGCACCTAGGCCAAACGTTGCCACGACGATCGTCATCACAACTGCACCACCAACAAAGTTGACCCAAGCTGCAGTGATACCCCGGCCCGATATCGCAGCCACGTGGCCGCTAACTGCCTGCTGCAAGGCACTCGCACAGCCCGCCGACGCCGCCAAAATTAGAATCACCGGCAGAGCTGGGAAGGATCTCTGCGGAAGTGACATCTGCCCGGTGGCTACTACCAACACCGCTCCAACTGCTAGGGCAGCTCCCAACATGCGATTTAGCGAGATGGTTTTGTGTCCAACAGGGCTAAGCCCGAACCAGTCCACCACCAGCGCCGCTCCAGTCTGACCCGAAACCACAGCAACCGTGAAAACCGCCACTCCAACGGCTAAAGCAGCGCTGCCTTGAATCGCTAGGTAGTACCCGCCAAGCGCTCCGCCCGCCATTTGCCAAGGACGAAGCTCGCCCTGCCGGGCAGCCCGAGCCATCATGAACCAAGACTCCCGCAGTTTTGGTAAGCAAAACACGGTGACAGATGCGACAACCGCAGCCACCACAAGATTGATAAGCGATACCTCAAGCGGGTTACCAGTTATCAAAACCAGTTCTGCATTCAAGCGCGCTTGGACCATGGTCCCCGCCGCTGCGACTATAAGAGCTGAGGCTGCCAGTTTAGACTTCAACCTGTAGTAAAAACTAGAGTCGGGAGGTACGCCCAGCCACTTCAAAGTCCAACACCTGCAATTTTAAAATGATGCATAATAGAAACATGAAAGCACTCGTGGCTACCAATAATTTCCCAGCGGACTTCTTCGATCCCGTGGAGGTCGAGCTCCACCCCTTGGGAGAAACTGAGGTACGGGTCGAAGTTGACTTTGCCGGAGTCAACTACTGGGACATCATGCAAATGCGCGGAGATGCACCATTGCCCGCATCCAGAATTCCGGGCGTAGAAGGTTCTGGGCGGGTTCAGGACGTCGGCGCCCATGTAACTAATTTGATCCCCGAAGATCGTGTTGCTTGGTCCAAAGTAAGCGGTAGTTACGCCGAATCGGTTCAGGCAGAACAAGGCTGGTTTATTCCGGTGCCTGAGGGGGTTAGCCAAGAACAAGCTGCGGCTACAATCATGCAAGGGACCACCGCTTGGTACTTGGCACATCAGGTAGTCCCGATCAAAAGCGGTGATGTGGCAGTTGTCCTGGCCGCCGCCGGCGGAGTCGGTCACCTGCTCTGTCAATTGCTCGTTGATCTGGAATTGGCTGTCGTAGGCGTAGTGGGAAACATCAGCAAGGCGCCGATGGCAAGTGCTGCAGGAGCGGGCGTCGTCATAGTCGACTCTGAAGACCTCGTAGCCGATGTCCTCCAACATGCTCCAAAAGGTGCAACAGTCGTATTCGATTCCAATGGCGGGGATCAAGCACTCCGAAACCTTGGGATGCTCAGCCCTCGAGGGACGACAATTTACTACGGCACCGCTGCGGGACCCCTCCCGACACTGGATCTCGCTGATCTGTCGACTGGCTCTCTCGGAGTGCGCAGGGTTCGGGGAGCTGACTACTTGGGCGATGTAGACCAATGGAGACTGACGGCGAGCAGGGTACTTTCCTCCGTCGCTGCGGGCGGCCTGCGTTCTCGGGTGCACAGCACTCTGCCCCTTAACGATGCAGCGCTTCAGCATGATGCCCTGAAATCTCGAACCAGCACAGGGAAACTGCTGCTGAAAGTTTCGGGCACCTAGTCAGCCACGTGAATGGCTTGCATCGGACAAGCCTCTATCGCACGTTCGATCTCAATGCGGCGACTTTCGGGTACTAGGTCAAGCAGAACGCGAGCCTTGCCGCTGTTTAAGTCCACCTCGAATATTTCTGGAGCCTCAAATGTGCAGTTGGCATAGGCCTTGCACAGCCTAGAGTCAATATCAATTATCATTCCGAGGACTCCTATCAAGCCATCGAGCTTCGATCAGCAATTCTCAAATTGGTGGGGCATCGAATACGCCCGCATCGGGCCTACCGACGAACGGCTCGGGGTTCCGGGCGCACGCCGTTCCCCACTGGTCGGACCATTCTGGATTGACCGGATGTATCCTCGGTTTCCAACTACTCCAGTCGTCCACCGCCTGTAAAGCCGTTGTGTATTCAGCGACGAAGCCAGATCTGTCACTGAAGTACGCGAATGTGTTATCTCCGGGTCCGTGTCGCCCAGGGCCCCAAACACAAGGTAGGCCCGAACGGATAAGTCGACCGGATGCCCGAAGGTACTCGTCTATCCCCCGCGTCTCATAGGCAACATGATTGACGTTCACATGGGGGCCCGAGGCAAAAGCCATAATGTGATGCGAACTGCTGTTGCCGCGCATGAAGACCATTCGTTCGAAAAGCCGATCAGAGGGTTGAAGTCCCAGATGGGTGAAGTACCAGGCCGCCGCCTGCTCCATGTCAGGAGAGTTTATGACCACATGCGACAGCCGACCGGGATGCCAATCGCGCTCCTCGAGACGACCTACAACAGCAGGATTTACTTCAGACAGGATTTCAAGTGTTCGCCCCTCGTGGTCGAAAAACCGGAATCCGTAACCCCCATCGGGTCCACGGCTCTCATGGGGCTCGCTGATAAATCGGACACCTTGTATTTTCAACCGGGACGCCATCACATCTACCTCTGCCATGGATGGCACCGCAAAGGATATTAGGTCAAGCCGATCTGAATCCGCCCTTCGTAAGCGGAGGATATATGGATCGCTGGACTCCAGCGCCCCGAAGTACTGAAGACCACCATCCGAGAATCGGTCGATTAGCCCCCATTCATCACGATAGAATTCAACCTGCGACACAAATTCGCGCACTCCCAGCGCCACGTATCGCACTCGAGTGATGGCACATTGATTCACTTCTGCTCCTTTGTTTGAGCCGGCAGTAAATAGCCCAGAAGTTCCCCATATACATCCGTCCGGCGGTTCTCAAACGGATCAATACCAAGCCCGCGGTGTCGAGCTCGGTAAACCTCGACCGTGTCCATGTCGAAAATGGCCAAGTCTTCCTCGACCGGTGATAGCGGGCTGACACACAAATCTCCAAATGGCGTGATGGCCACAGAGCGGCCGAGAAAACCTCCGACTGCAGTACCCCCAACTTGGTCAGCACACGCCACATACACCTGGTTTAGGTTTGCCTGAACAATTGCACCATCGACCTGCGCTATCCTTCCCTGGGCAGGCACGTTGCGATCGAAACCAGACACCCACGCTGTCGGTACCGCAATCAACTCGGCTCCTTGAAGTGCCAATATTCGCATTGCCTCCGGGAAACGCAGGTCATAACAAACAAGGACTCCAATTCGGATGCCGTCAACCGTTACGACAGGCAGGCCCAGGTCTCCCCGATCAAAGCACTCGCGTTCACGACCAAAGAGGTGGAGTTTTCGGTATAGCGACCTGATTTCCCCGGCGGAGTCGATGGTGACCGCAGAGTTGAATAGCCGTTCCCCTGCACGCTCAGCGAACCCCGCCACTAAAGTCACTTCTCGCTCCTTCGCCTTTGATCTCCAGGCTCTAAGGCACGGCCCAGCCCCATCCATTCTCTCCGCAATCGGAAGTAGGGCTTTACGATCAATTAGGTAGCCCGTCGCTATGAGCTCCGGCATGATCACAACTGACGCGCCCAGGTCTGCCGCAGCATCGATTGCCGCTGAGGTCGCCGTCGCATTGGCCTCTGGATCAAGAACAGAAGCAACCATTTGCGCAATGCCAACGCGAACGGTCGTCGGCATGGCGGGATTCACCGCCCCGGCGCTGCGAAGATGCCCGCCTCAACAGCGTCAACAACCTCGTTGGGTCCAATGTCGAAGAACGCCATGATTCGGCAGGGACAGCCTTCTCCGCCCTCGATTTTCCATGGGAAGGCGCCTATCACACACCTCTTATTCAGGACTGCTTCAATGTCTCCGCCGACGTTCTCTGCATGTATGCATCCAGCTGGGAAGGCGAGATGGTGCATCGGGAAGAGGTCTTCCTTAATCAGCCGGCCAGAAAGGTGGTGCGTGTATTCATACTCGCCGAAGTACTCAAGGCATGTCATACCCACATGATCTTCAAACCGCTTTGCAATGTCGGGGCGCATGTGTCGAATTGTTGTGTTCATCGGATGATCGCCGGAGCCCGCGTCAATACCCCACCAGGCAATTCCCATGTCCATCATCCAACGTGCGAGCTCGACACCTCCTCCAGGATGCATGCAGAAGTACCGCACTAGGTCTTGCTGCGGCTGACCTGTGTAATACCTATGCCAACCCGTGTGGATGATAATGATGTCGCCTTTCTTTATCTCAACTTTCGAGAGTATGTGCTCAGGGGTAATGACGTCCCAGTCGTTTAATACATCCGAGAGATCAACGATGACACCTTCGTGAATGAGTTTCGTTAAGGGCAAGGAGGCCATGTCTGCACCACCATCAGCTGCATGTATCGGGCCATCTAAATGAGTCCCGGTGTGCAGTGAAGTCTCGATCCGCTGTGAAACAATTCGATTTGTCTGCAGTGTCTGCGTGTAGTAAATCTTACATCCGGGGTACCCCACCCAACCGGGTGTATGCATACCCCAATTGTGCGAGAGATCGACAATCTGCATGTTTATGCTCCTTTTCTTATCAGCGCATTACACGTAACGATGCAACATCCTGGGCCAGGACGCCATTTTGGGACTCCCGTGCGGATACCAGTAAGCGGTGGGCAAGCACGAGGTCTTGCTCAACACTTCCGATGGATTTGAATATGGTCAAACCATCGTTGGTAGCAGGATCTTGCCTTAGATAATCCCCCAATAGAAGTCCAGTGGAAGGGTCCCATCCCATGTGTGCCGCCTCTATGCAGTCGCCAGACTCGTGCGTTGCATCAGGCGTATCTACCACAGTTCTCGCGGCTGCCAAGAAAACCCCACCGGCTAGTTCACGATGTCTCGGTTGGGTAGATCCGATGGCCGCCAGTATCCCCACTCCATCGACATCCTCGGCACGCAGGAAGGGTTTATTGTGGGAAGATGTGGCAACGTACACAACTTCACAACCCGCAATAGCATCTACCTGGCTACTTGCGGACAGCACCTCAAGGTCCAGTTCGGCTGTCATCTCCGTCGCGAAGGCCTCACGATTATTCTGGGTGGGGCTGAACACGGCGGCTTGAGTCACTCTTACCGCACCTGCCAATGCACGTAGCCCCTCCCTTGCTTCCTCGCCTGAGCCAATTACCCCAACGCGGACATTTGTTCCCCCCGCCCAATGCTTAACAGCCACGGCTGCCGTAGCCGCCGTTCGCAGACTTGTTATACGCCTGCCATCTACCACCCCTAATATCTCGCCTGTTGACTCGCGGTAAAGGTGAACGTGATAGCGGACATGGCGGCCGACGCGGTGGAATTCTTTGTAACCCAGCAGGTCTAGTTCGGTAACCATGCCCGCGAGAACTCTCATCCAGGCCACCGGGCCGTTGACCTGCACACGACCGGTAACGATGTCTCCGCGAGCGACTAGCCGAGCAGCCTCCTCGGCTGCCACAAACGCTAACGGCATTGTCGCGAGTCGGTCTACGTCATCACCGCTCAAAAGCAGCATTTCCCCGTAGTCACTCATTGTGGGTTTCGCCCCGCATAGAAGTGCACATCTTCGTCTTTCGTTATATCAAGTCCAGAAGCAACAGCGGCATTACGCAGCGTGGACATTTGCGCTGCGCTGATTCGCATGTGCGGTTGCCGGATAGGTCCACCGTTGAAGCCATTGAGCCACCCTTGATACTTCCAGTGCATGCGCGGAACTAGTCCACTATTGGCCACGAGCGGCGTACATACAGCTGCATGGGCACGGCGGGCGGGTGCCAACTGCCAATACAAGTCCATCCCTTGGACCCATGTATCCGGGTTGCTTAGCAGCGCAAGCATTCGCGGGACACCGTTTCCCATCCATTCATAGTTGGAAGTCCCCATGAAACGCATTCCGTAGTTTGCAATCCATGCCGGTGCGTTGAACTCCAACGGATCGGTGACAACCACCTGATCGTTGAATCGTTCAAAAACCGCCGCAATACCACCCACCCCCGGGCCGCCCACCTCATTCTTTATAGAGACCACCTGCGGGATTTCATCGACCATGCGCTCTAGAAGGAACATCGGGAATCCAGCCGCGTGAAGACGCCCGAAGTTCCACTGGTCCATCGCGAATATTATGAGACCAAGACCGGATGCATCGGCTACCTGCTTCGTAAATTCGAAGACATCATCGTGTGCGGTCGGATTGAAATAAAGGGGATAAGATGGCATTACTAAGTCAACCCCCGCTTTAGCGCCCATTTTCGCAGCCGCCACCGTGCTCTCAATTGTGGGCTCAGATGCTTGAAGAACTGTGACCAACTTGTCACCAGCCTCGTCAATCACTATTTCGGTGAACTCGCGGAACTCGTCAGGGGTCGTACCACACTCAGAAACTAGTAGGACACCGGAAATACCCAATTCAATCTCACGCCGGACATCAAATCGGATCGCCTCCGCGTTCAGGCGGTCGAGCGAGTTAGTGAATGTTGGTTGGACGCAACCGCAAGCCCCACGAAGATTCGCTAGCGCCCACTCCCTTGCCTCACCACTGGCGTACTTGGTCATGCAGTCTCCCATCGGGCCGAACGCGCTAGGCTCTTCGCAGTTGTGGTCCTGTCCTTCGAAGTAACCAATAGCGGTAGCTTCAATTCCATCTCGCTGGTGATTTCAGAAATAGCTTTCAGTACTGAAAGTGAGCCCTCGACCAGAACTGCGGTCTGCGGCAAAACGGTGAGCGCCATCCGGAGAAGTGGCAGTACCTGCGGTAAATCCTGCTCGAATTGAACAGTGGAAAGTATGAAGTGCGGAACACCCATGACCTGAAGTTGATGTGAAAATGCCGCTTGCCCTACTGCCTGCTCATCGGTATCCACGTAGAGGGTGCTACCACCAGCTTTTAACAAGGCTGGTACCACCTCTTCAAGCTCTTTGCGACGGGACCAAGCAAGAGTGACCGGTAATCCCAGCCCCGCTACCAGGGTCTCGGTCGTAGCAAGGCCGCCCCTTTGAGGCTGACCTATGACTATCGGGTTCATGACGCAGACCCCTCAGGGCCCAGTGGAGTCTCAAGTGCAATGCCCACCTCAAGTGCGCTAGACCAAGTAAGCGCCTCTAGTGCAATCGCATCAAGGCGCACTGATGTATTCTTCCCCAAGGACGCTATCTCGAGTCGTTCACCGTTGCGAGTTGACACCTTGCGCACTCTTACGGCGGAAAACTCGTTAGCGATGACGATGTCGCCGGGTAGTTCCCCCAGCACCGGATGCTCCTTCGTCATAGAATAATCCGCAGTTGCGGGAAGTCGATTACGACCTGGTCTAGCGCTACCCACCTGTGGGCAAGCCGGAAGCCACCTTGGATAATGTTGACTGCGTCAATGCGCTCACCCGTGATGAACTTAGGTGCGTCGGACTGACGGGTGCCTACGAGCATTATGTTGCTGCGAACATCAAGCACGGAAGGCTCATTCGATAAGCGCACTCGTATATCTGTGACGAAGTGCCTAAAACGTACGGGCGGATTCTCAGCCCACGACATCTCGAAGAGATCCCGATCCAGTCTCCTGAACCACTGTGACTCCAAAGACCCCTTTGATTCGTCAATCAACATGGATCTCGCGTCAAAATGAGGTGAGAACGGGTTGTCTGGTGTGCGCGGGACTGGAACTAAGTAGGTAAAGTCATCGTCCACCAAATTCAGCCATGTTGCATAGTCGCGGTTGTCTAAAGCCTCAGCCTCGCGCGCCAGAAACGATGCGACAGCGCTATGTACCTCTTGAGTCGCCCACCGCGTCGAAACTTCCAAGAACGGCGGCGCAAAATTCCCGCTCAAGATGACACCACGACATCGTCACTCATCAATGCTGACCATTGCCTGTGAAAGGCCCTAAGTGTCTTTTCGGTCCGGTCACCGTCAACCACATCGCCCGGCCAACCCACCTCTGGTGGGGTTTGCTTGTGACTAAGCCCGCCCAAGTATGTGACCGGCTTGTCGCGAGCAACCTCGCCAACGGACGCTTCAGAAATACCAACGAAGTTCTCCGTGTCATCGATTTCAAACATTCCGGAGGGACCGTTCGTGCGCAGGTAAGCGCGCGCCGAAAGCCGCTGCCACTCCGGGTCCGCATCGCGAGGCTGAAGCAGGAACCAGAGTTGTTCAGAGTGTGTGGCCGAGATGGGGTAGCGAATGGTGATCCGGAAGTAACGAGCATGACGCCCGGGGCCATCTATATTGGTTTTGAAGTTCTCGATAAATGACATGTTGGGAAATACTGAGCCGTGACAAACCGACAAGGCTGACATCGCCTCTTGTTGTTCGGGGCTGAGGTTGCGGTCAATCTGCTCCCACATTTCCTCCGGATACCCCCAGTACTTGTTTCCCTCCACCACAACGGGTAGTCGCTGAACACGTATTGTGTGTCCATTGCCGCAATCGACAGTGCGGCCGGTAAAGCGTGGTGTCAGCGTGTCGGTCAGCTTCTCCAAGTCATTAGGTGTTGCAAAGAGACCGAGTTCAATCGCTGTGGCGTGTGTAACCATGGTGTGATAGCCATCGCCGGAGAGATTCTCCCCCTCTGTCTTCCAGTTAGCTCTTACGATGTTACGGACCGGAGTACCAACTACTTCGAAACCGTTATCAAATTTTTTCATGATGGCTTCGAGATACCAGGTCAGGTCACCTAGGTATTCGCGTAGCGGGATCGCGTCTGGATCCCACGTGGCAAACACCATCCCGAGGAAAGAATCGACGTGTGCCGGAGTGAACAGACCCAACTCAGATTTATTTATTCCGTCACTCCCGTAAACATCAGGTTGATAAGTCACCCCGCGCAGGGCGCCGGTGTTGGCGTAAGTCCAACCGTGATAACTGCATCGAAAGTGGGAGGCGTTGCCTTCGTCGGCGCGACAGAGCGGCACACCTCGGTGACGACAGGTGTTTAGAAATACCCGGATTACCTCGTCCTCACTTCGGACGACTATCACCCGGTCGCGCCCCATTCGGCGTTGGACGTAGTCGCCAGGCTCGGCAATCTCGCTGTCATGCGCAAGAAACTGCCAGGAACGTTTGAAGACACGGTTTAGTTCCTTGGTGAACAATTCCTCGTCGCCCCAAGTCCGGCGAAGTACTGATAAAGGGCCGTCGGAATCAATGGTGTTCACAGACTTCCCCGCCTCTCACAGGAATAACCCCCCCAGTATGGCATATTTGTCTTCTGTATGACAGACTTAGGGCGACGAGGGGATTTGAATGCACCAACACGGGCGCCTCCCTTGGCCAGCTCCGATAGATTTAGACCCACCGGCGAAAGCGGTGTACGCCGCCATCACAGGTGGGCCCCGAGCCTCGGGGGCCCAACACTTCCAGATTATGGACCCGAGCGGAAGGCTTGAGGGACCGTTCAATGCGATGGTAATCGCGCCCTCCGTCGGAGGCCCGCTGCAGGAACTAGGAGCGGCGATCCGCTATCAAACCGGCCTGTCTGACCGTCAGCGTGAAGTGGCCATTCTCGCCCTCGCAGGCGCCACGACTAGCGAATTCGAGTGGTATGCGCATAAACCTATTGCGCAAGCTTGCGGTATCGATGAGAAAGATATTGCAGCTATCTATGCGGGTAGAGAAGCTGATGGCCTCGACGCGACAGAGAAAGTAGTTTTAAAAGCAACACGCGAACTTGTCGCCACTCGCTCACTGGAGTCCGCCGTAGCCGGTGAATGCCTAGGCCATCTAGGCTCTTCCGGATTCGTTGAGTTGGTGGTACTGGTTGGGTACTACCAATTGCTCGACCTAACTCTCCGCGTGTTCCAGACACCACTTCCAGCGGGAGTAGGCCGGCAATTCAATGGGGGGCGGAGTTATGGAGATTGAGCATAATCGGGTGAAAACTTCCCCCAACAACTTGGTCCCACGTCTTGGGATGGCTTCACTCGCCGACCAGACGACCAGCGCCCTACTGGATGCCATTCTTGAGCGCCGATTCCCATATGACCGATTGCCCTCAGAACCCGAATTGGCTGAGATGCTAAATGTCAGCAGAACTACTTTGCGGGCTGCACTCCAGTCATTGGAACGCTTAGGAATGGTCAGTCGTGCCCCGGGGCGGGGAACGGCAATCCGCACTCATATCGGCAGGGAAAGCATCATCCTTCAGCGGCTCATCGGATTTCGAGCCATGCTCCAGGCAACACACACGAATGTGGAGGTTGTTGGCAGCTACACCCGAAAGGGTTGCGCTGGTCCAGATGCGGCTAAAGCGCTGAATTTGGAGAATGAAACTCCAGTAGTTGCAACTTCTAAGACTTTTTTCGCCGACGGCCAGCCAGCCCTGCATATCGAGGATGAAATTCCGTTTCAGTTCGTCTCAAGTTCAACCCAAAAAGCGCTGAGCGAGGGCCGAGGGTACGACTTTGAGGGCTCAATCTTCGCCTTCAGCCAGACCTGGCCCGGCCGGGTTATCGACCACGTAGTCGTGCAGATTGTCCCCGCCGTGATGCCTGAAACTGATGAATTCCCGCTAGGGCTAGAGCCTGGCACCCCATACATAATGCTCCTTGAGACGCATTACACCGATGAGGGAGAACCAGTTGCCTTCAGTAGAGTGCACGTCGACGACCATTTCATCAGGTTCAGTGTCGTCCGCCATAACTAGGGGCACCGCCGTTATAACCGGCGGTGCACAAGGTCTCGGCCGAGCTTTCGCAGAGGCGCTCGCTAAAGGCGGCCATGCCGTCGCTCTTCTCGACGTCAGTGATTGTGATGCGACTCTTGATGCGATATCAAGTCGCGGTGGGATGGCTATAGCGGCACGCGGAGATGCATCAGATCCAACCGACGTGAGTGCGTTTAAGAGTTACGTTAACAAAAATCTACCGCCAGTGAGAGTCCTCGTGAACAATGCTGGTATCTCCCCATATGCCACTTTCGCAGAGACTTCGCTTGCAGATTGGCATCGAATCATGCGAATTAACTTGGATAGTGCATTCCTGCTCACACAGGCCTTCCTCAACGACCTAATCATGAGCCGCTTTGGTCGAGTGGTGAACCTCACCTCAAGTGTTGTTTGGGATTTTCAAGCCAAAGACATGACTGCATACACAACATCAAAGGCAGGGATTGTTGGGCTAACTCGGGCTTTGGCAAGTGAGTTGGGCATTCACGGAGTCACGGTTAACTGCATCGCCCCTGGGATCGTACTAACCTCCGACATCAAGGAGCGAGTCAGCGCTGAACGACTCGAGGAGTACCGTGAACGGCAGTCAATCAAAACACTGGCCCGTCCGACCGACCTAGTCTCGGCTCTAAATTTCTTGGTAAGTGAGGATTCATGCCAAGTCACAGGAATCGTGGTGCCTGTAAACGGAGGACGGGTAACCTTGTGATTCTCAATGGTGCAGGGTTGCAGGGAATCGACCACATTGGGCTAACCGTACCGAATCTCGAAGAGGCTATCGAATTCTTTGAGCAAGTTTTTGGTGGGGTTGTAATGGTTCGCCATCCTCCATATCGTCCTACGGCTGACTCAAACATATACAACTTCGGGCGTCACCCAGATACGGTCGTTCAAGGAATAGCCCTAATCCGCATTGCTGGCAGTGTCATCGAGTTACTAGCCTACGAGTCACCAGATCGACGCGAAGTTATTCCGCGGACGTCCGACGCCGGTGGCCACCATCTCGCCTTCTACGTAGACGACCTCGATTCTGCTATAGCCGGCCTTCGAGAAGCCGGCATCGAGGTCTTGGGCGAGCCGCTCCAATTCGCTGGAGCCGAGGCCGGAAACCGTGCACGCTTTGTCTATACGCGGGCACCATGGGGGCTCTACATCGAGTTCGTGTCCTACCCTGCGGGAAAGGCATATCAGTCGTAGTCCCTTCTCAACCCAAGCGCCTTAACCTGAATTTGACGCGGTTGGCGTTAGCGGGGCTAACCACCGCAAAACCCGACTCCTGCTACTTGTGGAAAGGTGGCGAACAATTCCGACAAGAATGCGGTACCGCATTCCGGGGATGCAGACTTCGTTGCCACCTTGTAGGCACTCAAATGCCGCAACAGCAACTTCGTCCGGGGTTAGCCACATCCATGGTCGGACCCCGCTTGCATCCGTGCCGCTGCGCCCGTGGAACTCAGTTCTAGTGAATCCGGGAACGAGCGCCATCACACGGACCCCGGATCCTCGGCACTGCGATGCGAGGCCTTGGGTAGCCATCAGGACCCATGCTTTGGAGCCCGCGTATGTTCCGGCCGACCAGTAGGAGGCCGTCGACGAAACATTAACTATAATTCCGGCGCCACGAGGACACATGATCTCCGCCGCTACTTGGGACAACTCGAGGACAGCACGGACATTCACGTCAAGCATGCGCCGCTCATCGACGATATCGCCCAAAGGGTAAGGAAGTGACATTCCCAGCCCGGCCGCGTTGATGATTCCATAACACGGATTCAGATCGTCTCGTAGTCGGGAAGCAACGGCATCTATTCCATTGCAAGTTGAGAGATCAGCGACAATCACCTCGTGCCCTGTTCCAGCCAAATCAGCCGCCACATCGGATAGACGAGCGGCGTCTCGGCCAACCAGCACCAGAATCCAGCCTCGGGACGCGGCCTCAGCCGCCAACGCCCGCCCGATCCCCGATGAAGACCCCGTCACAATCAAACGGAGAGGAGTCACTTCACCGCCAGTCCACCATCGGCGCGAATAATCTCACCAGTTATGCCACGAGCGGCGGACGAAGCGAGCCAGACAAAGATTTGCGCCACTTCATCAGGGTCAAGAACCGTGCCGAGTGGGTTACCGGCTGCAACCAAGGTGCGCTTGGCCTCTGCGTCACTAAACAACGGCCTACTGCCGCCCGCATCAATCGCGCGCAAACCAGTGATGACCCCTCCTGGGGCAACTCCATTTACTCGCACATCAGGTGCCAGAGCACGCGCTGCCCATGCGAGGATTCCGACCTGCGCATGCTTCGCTGCGGTGTACGCGACTCCAGCACCGGTCTGGCCCGCGAGAAAGGATGCATCCGATAATGTCAGCAAAGCGACTCCAGAAGCCAATGTAAGATCGTCGGCAGCAGCACGCAGGGCGAGCACATAACCCAAAATATCTACTTCGAGCACCGACTGTACGACTCGTGCAAGATCAGTAATATCAGCGTCTAGACTCAGCCCGCCATCATGGATTCCGGCATTCGAAACCAAGATGTCGAGCCCACTGGAGCCGCGGGCCGCGTCTACGGCGCGCTTGTGTGCAGTAGGATCTCGCACGTCACCAATCACACTGAGCGTAGCCCATTTCGACTCAATCAAGTCCAACGAGACAACTTCATCACCAGCACCTATGAAAGCTTGGACTACCGCCAATCCGATCCCAGAGGCGCCACCCGTTACCAGCACACGCCTTGATTGCTTTAGATCTTGCACAGACCCCTGCCTCACTCCGTGAAGACCATCGGACCGGCATCGCGGACCAATTGCATTGTGGTACAGCGGATCCCGCCTCCGTACTTAATGACCTCATCGTAGGGGACCTCTATAACCTCTACACCGTTTTCTTCAAGGAGCCTTCTGGTGCGAGGTGCCCCAGTCGACATCATTACCAGTCTCGGTTCAATCGTAATTAAGTTTGCGGGAGCCACTGTCTCCATCTCTGCTCGGTCCGCCTCTATTAGTTGGTACCCGATGGAGTGCAGATATCGCAGAGTGTCGAAATCGCACCATGGCGGGTAAACTAATGCAAGTCGGCGGTCTAGGGGAGCAATCCACATGTCAGCGTGCATCCATCCGAAGATCTCAGGGTGGTAGCGGTGGAGTGGGCCCGGGGACCTAGCAACCCACACTCGATAGCCGGCACGCTCTAGAACTGGTATCACCTGGTCCAAGCCCTCTTGATTGCAGTCTTGGCTAAGCATCGCAATGACGAAGTCATCAGCCATCCGAGTGAACGCTCCGCCCTCACAAACTCCCTTTCCGTGGACCGTTAAAAGAATTGGACAGTTAATCGACTGTAAATACTGTGAGATGTAACGAGAGCGTCCCCGCCAGTATGGGGCGCCTTCGCGTGCTACAACGGCACCGCCATTTATCACGAATCCAGCTGCCGCGGAGACCGCGCGTTTCAGCGGGCCATATGCCGATCGTGGAGTTTCAGGGTATTTGAAAATGCGCACATCGATTTCAAGGTCACGGTAGGCATTCATCAGACCCGCATGCTGCCCTTGCATAATTTCAAGGTTAGGCAGATTTCCGCCATACAGAAAGAAGGCCCGCTCCGTGTCATACTCTGGCAGAACTTCGATCGCGGTAGGTGGGCTCATCGCGACCTGGCGCAAACGTCCGATGCCCTGCGAACCCCACTTTTGACCCCAAACTGCCTCAAGTTCGTCGAGAAAGTCGACCTCCTCGTGGTAAGCGAGATATTGCGGAGGTGACCCCGAAAGAAATCCTGGCATCGCGTCAAAATCGAAGTTACCCATATAAGTTTTCCGCTCGTCGTCAATTTAAGATCCTACTCAGCGAAAAGACCTCGTGGGTGGGGTATCAGCAGACTGATACCCCACCCACCTCGGCTGCTATCAGGAAATGGGATCCTTACCCTTGATCTGGTCAGCTGTCAGGACATTAACGTTAGTCGAATCAATGAATAATCCATCGGTTACAACGTAGTGAGACTCTGGCATTGTGCCCTGAGCCGCTGCAATTGCCGTTTCAAGGGCGACCTGGCCCCACTTGTAGGCAAGATAGGAAAGCGTAAAGTTATATGAACCCTCCTTGACGAGTTCAATGGCATTTGGCTGTGCGTCCCAACCAGCAGTGCAGATAGTAGTTGGATCGATGCCTTGGCCTTTTATTGCCTGAACCACTCCGACGCCGATGTTGTCGGTGCTTCCCAAAATACCCTTGACATTCGGATTAGCCGTCAGTGCGGCATTCGCGAGGTCGACCGCCTTCGCCGTCGAGAGGTCTTCATCAACAAGGGTTTGAATCACCTTGACGTCAGGATGAGCAGCCAAGGACGCGTCCCAACCCATTTGTTGCAACTGAACGAAAGAAATCTGCGGCGGGCCGGTAACTAGGACTAGCTCACCTTTCCCGCCCATGCAATCAATGACTTTATCTAGAGTCTGGGTTGCATAACCCACTAAGTCGGGGCCAACGAAGCCTGACTCGAACTCATCAGCGACTTTGTTTGCAGCCGAGAAAATCGGGATGCCAGCATTCATGGCGCTCTGATAGGCCGGAACCATAGCAGCGGCATCGACTGGTGAGGCGATTATCGCATCAACGCCGTTGGTGATCATGTTTTCGATCTGGTTGGTTTGCTCTTCAGCGCTACCACCACCATCCGAAAAAATTATCTCGACGCCCTTCTCGGCCGCGAGGTCGTTCACACCTTCGAGCATCTCCACGAAGAGTGGGATCTGTTGAGAGTAGAAGCTGACACCTATGGTGAGAGGTTCGGCCTCAGCCGGTGCCTCTGAAGCTGCTGGAGCTTCATTAACCGCCGGGGCGGAAGATGGTGCACTTGATGAACCGCTAGAGCAGCCCGCCAGTACAAGGGTCACCGATACTACCGCGACGGCGCCAGTCAACATTCTTCGCTTCATTTAATGTTCCTTCCGTAGTTATAAAATCGGATGTTGAACCGTATAAAGGCTAAAGTCATGTTGCCAATTACTTCTTTGGTCCAAATTTGTTGTCTCGGCAATCAGAACTTAATCAATCATTTCTTTTGAAATCGTGCATTTCACCCCCTCCTCCTTACCGCCTCCGACGCTGCGGCAAGGACGAAGACCGTCCCTACTGCTACCTCCTTCAACGCGTAGTCCACCCGCATGATGTCGAGGCCGTTCTGCACAACACCGATTAGGAGAACACCGAAGAAAGTTCTAAGCATGGAGCCTTGGCCACCTAGTAACGATGTACCACCGAGGATTACCGCCGCCGTCGCATATAAAGTAAGAGTCGTGCTGATCCCCGGCTGCCCCGCTTGAACTCGAGCGGTGAGAAGAACACCGGCCAGACCCGCGCACGCACCTGCTATCGCGAAGTTAATTATTCGAACTCGTGCGACAGGCACACCAGACAAAAAAGCCGCCTCGCGGTTTCCGCCTACTACGAAAGTACGCAGTCCATGATTGGTGAAGTGCAGGACAAACCCACCTACAACAAAAATTGCGAGCATGAACCACACGAGCGACTGCAGACCCAGCAGATTAGTAGTCGCCAACGCTGCAAAATTAGCCGGGAGACCAGAAACTGTCAGCCCATTAGTGAACCAAAGCGCAAGCCCACCTGCAATTACCCCAATACCTAGAGTCGCTATGAACGCTGGAACGCGCAAGATCGCCGATAACAGACCATTGATTAGGCCGATGACTAATCCACACAATAGGCCGACTACCACTCCTAAAATCCAGTTGCTGTCGAACCATCTCATTGTGGCAATTGCCGTTATCACGCCAGAAAGAGCGACGTTCGCTCCGATAGACAGATCTAGGTCCCCGCTGATGATGACATAGGTCGCACCAACCGCGGCGATTCCAAGTGTTGCGATCTGGAGAAGAATTTGCGCGAGGTTTCGCGAACTTAGAAATACTGGAGACGCCACTGACAAAATTATGAACAAAATTACAATAATGCTTGGGACAAAAGCCGCATCCAAAGAAATCCTAGACTTTTGCGCGCGGACGCCAGAGTTATCTACGATTGTTGATGTCGTCTCACTCATCTAGCACTCCCTGAGTTATGGCATTTTCTTTCATATTTGCCATTGCTTGTGTGAGAGAACTTCGACTAACCGGGTCGGCGGCGCTGTTTTTAAACTCCGCCACGATCTCGCCAGCATGTACTACATAAATTCGATGAGCGATAGCCCGCACCTCGTCCAGGTCCGAGCTCGAGAACATAACTGAGCCTCCAGAACGCGCAAAATCAACCAAGTACTCGTGTATTTGCAGCCGGGCGCCGATGTCTACTCCCTGTGATGGCTCTTCAATCACCAGAAATGTTGACTCATGCACGCGCCATCTACTGAGCATAACCTTCTGTTGATTTCCACCCGACAACGAACCCACGGGCTGGTTTGGCGAAGTCCATCGGATGTCGAAAACCTTATGACATTCCATCGCAGAACGACGAAATGCCGCTCGGTGGACGAATGGACCACCGAAACGGCGTAGCGAAGGTAGAGCAATATTCTCCGCGCACGAACGCAGGGGAACCATGCCTTTTGCCTTGCGGTCGGAACTGACGAAACCGATCCCCCTTCTTTGTGCAATCGCCGGGCCACTTAGTCGGGTAACTTGACCGTCGAAAACCACTTGAGCAGCCTTAGGTGTAGCCACCGCTCCGCCTACGACTTTCATGACACTTGGTACTCCTGACCCGATTAGGCCAACAATGGCTACGAGTTCGCGCTCACGAACTGTGATATTCACCGGAGCGGAAGCGGCACGAAGTGCTAGTCCACTTAAACTGAAACGCACATCACCCACATTGTGCTGAGGACCAAGGTGCTGTTCCACCGCGCGACCAACAACAAGTTCCGACAGTGACTCGCGCGAGAACTGATTCCTATCTAGGGTGCCCACGTATTCTCCGTCACGGAGTGCGGTAGCACGATCGGCAACTTCACTGATTTCCTGAAGACGATGAGTTATGAAAATAACTCCCTTTCCGTGAGTCCTAAGGCGGTCAATCATGGAAAGTAGCCGATGCGTCTCCTTTGGCTCAAGCGCCGCAGTTGGTTCATCTAGGACCAGATATTGAGGGTCGCGCTGCAGAGCGCGAGAAATTTCCACGAGCTTGCGTTCGGCCGCATCGAGCGAGCTGACTTTGCGACGTGGATCCACATCAATTCCGAAGTTCGCTAAAATCTCGGAAGCATTCTCGTTCATACGGCGTCTTGACAAAAATCCGACTTGGGCCACCCGCCCAGCGGAGGCCGCGAAGATGTTCTCCGCAACCGTCAACTGGGAGAAGAGTTGGAAGTCTTGATAGACAACACCAATGCCCGCGGCTTGGGCTTCAAGTGGGCTTCGAAAGTGTCTAATGCTTCCGTCAACATTAACCGTCCCTGCATCCGGTGTTAGGGCGCCGGTCAATATCTTGATTAGTGTGCTCTTTCCTGCGCCGTTTTCGCCGAGAAGTGCGTGAACCTCGCCCGCGTTACACGTGAAGTCAACAGATTTAAGCGCCAGTGCGTCTCCAAAAGCCTTGGTTACCCGTTCTGCTCGAAGAGCGATTGCGCTACTCATCATGTAGCCCAGCCTCTCGTAGGAGCTCCCATAGACGCCCGGGTGAAAGCGGGGTTTCCATTATTTTTTCTGCTATCTCAGGGACCGCAGCTGCTATCGCGTTTCCGATAGCAGCAGGAGCGACGATCGTACCGCCCTCTCCAACTCCCTTCATCCCACCTGGAATATGTGGCGCAGGCGTTTCAAAATGGTCCAGAACAAGATCGGGAACATCACTAGCTAGCGGAAGTAAATAGTCAAGGAATGTCGTGCTCTTGGGCTGCCCCTCGTCGTCGTAGAGCATCTTCTCGAATAGCGCGATACCTAGTCCCTGCGCGACACCGCCAGCAATCTGTCCGTCGACAATCTGCGGGTTGACGACAACGCCGCTGTCGTGGGCAAGCCAATATCGTTCGACTCGGACCTGCCCCGTGTCTAGGTCGACCGCTACCAAGGCTGCATGAGTCGCGTATGGGTAGCTTATGTTTGACGGATCATGCACGAACTTTTCCTCTAAGTCCGGCGTCTCGCCCAGCGGCAACTGCCACCCCAGCCAAGAGTGCGCGGCAACGTCCTCGATGCTTAGTTCAACAGTTTGATCACCCCTAACGCAGACCCGACCATTCGAAATTACTAGGTCCTGGGCGCTCACCTCGAGCCGATAAGCAGCTATTCGAAGGATCTTTTCTCGAAGGTTTCCAGCCGCTTTAACAACGGCACCACCGCCCACTGTCATAGATCGGCTGGCTATAGATCCGGCGGCTGAGTAGGGGGCAGTAGCAGTGTCCCCAAGGTGGACCGTGACTCGATCCATTTCAACGCCCAGGCAATCGGCCGTTAGTTGAGCTAAAGACGTCTCAATTCCTTGGCCCATGCCCATTACACCGGATGACACATAGACGCTGCCGTCTGGTTCCATTCGTACAATGGCAGTCTCGTAGCCACCCAGTCGGAAACCAACTATTTCCTGTATTGAACTAGGACCAAGTCCGGTGAATTCAACGTGTGTGGCTACTCCGACTCCACGTCTAATTCGAGGATTCGGATTGTACGGTAATTCATGCTCCCGGATTCGGGCGCGCACCATCTCCAAGCCGCGGCGATAATCTCCGGAGTCATAATTCTGGAACGTAGGAGTCATGTGTGGCAGATCTTCAGAACCTAGCATGTTCCGCGATCTTAAGTCGATGGAATCCACACCCAGTTCGCGCGCCGCCTCATCAACTAGTCGCTCCCGGACCCAAGCAGCTTCCTGCATTCCGAAACCCCGATAAGCACCTGTCGGGGTGGTATTGGTGTAAACGGCCTTGATAGTGGCACCCGCATTTTTCACCCGGTAGGGACCGGGAAGCATGAGCCCAGACACCCTAAACGGACCAGTACCAACATTTGAGAAATGCGCGCCGAGGTTCCCGGTGACCACAGTTTGGATTGCTAAAAAGTCCCCGTCCGCGGTCATTGCTAGCCGCGCGTCGTGGATTGCATCGCGCGCTTGACAAGTTGACGTGAAGTGTTCGTTCCTGTCTTCGATCCACTTTACGGGTACGCCTAAGCGCATGGACGCTAGGCAAACCATAATCTCGTCCGGGTATAGATGCTCCTTGGTGCCAAAACCACCGCCGACGTCCCCAGCAATGACACGCACTTGATCGGCTTTCAGCCGCAAGCAGTGTGCGAGCTGGTCTCGAACATGGTGCGGTGTCTGGGTCGACATCCAGACCGTGAGAGACCCCATGCCAGCAGACCAATCAGCCACTATCCCGCGGGTTTCCATTGGGCTGGGGACGATACGCGGGATCCGCAGCCTACGGCTGATGACCAAGGGAGCGGAGGCGAATTCTACGTCTAGCAGCAGTGGGTCATCTCCGATACTGAACTCAACAGCAAGGTTGGTCTCAAGATCCGGGTACAGGCACGGTGCATCCATCGCCATTGCATCAAGCGAATCAGAAACTGCGGGCAGCATGTTTATATCCAAGTCGACACACTCTGCAGCGTCCTCGGCTAGAGCTCTTGAGGCCGAAATCACGATACCGATCGGCTGTCCCACGTACCTCAAGGTTCGATCTCCCAAAGATAAGCTCAGGTGCTTTTGCCCAGGGGCAATCCACACGTACGGGAGCGGTTCAGTTGACGTACCGATTTCATCAGGTCCGATAACGAGGTGGGCCGTTGATTCCCTTACACCGAAGCCATTTAACTTGCCGTGCGATACCGGACTACGCAGAATATGTGCATGCAGCATTCCAGAGAGAGAAATATCATCTACGAATTTCCCAGCGCCGGTTAGAAGGCGAGGATCATTCACCCGTCGGACACTGGCACCTACGAGGCTCGGGCGTTCGGGAGTCAGAATAAAGTTCATACTTCTTCCTTCGCAGCGAAATGCGCATGAATGGCCGCACGTATGTTCTGGTAACCAGTGCATCGACATACATGTCCTGGTAACACTTCCTCGCAGATGAATTCCTCAGATGAACCCGAACGCAACTCCCCTTCGATGGACATCAGGATGCCGGGGGTGCAGAATCCACATTGTAGGCCGTGCTCCTGCCACATCGCCTCCTGCAGAGGACTCAATCCGTCTACCTCTCCTAGACTCTCTACCGTCTCCACTCGTGAACCGTCGGCCTGGGTTGCAAACATTAAACACGAGCGGACCGGCCGGTCATTTACTAGAATTGTGCAAGAACCACAAACTCCATGCTCGCATGCGACATGGGTCCCGGTAAGGCCCATTTCGTCTCTAAGGAATACCGATAACAAGGTCCGGGCCTCAACCTCGCGATCAACGGATATTCCATTAAGCAAGAAACTAATTCGTAATGTCGTTTGGGGAGATTTCATCCTGCCTCCTGGTAGAGGCCCTCTAGTATTCGGGACACGAGAGTGCCTACCACCCATCTTCGATATTCGGATGAGGCGTGAGCATCATCTCTAGCCGGAACTTCCTCTCGGGCGATGACGCCCAGACTTGCCGTAGCTGCCCCATCAAGAACACCCCCAATTGCAGCCTGAGATACATTCGTCAAAATTATGGGCCGGTCAGCTACACCGACCGCCGCAAGTCTCATTCCACGAACTACGCCAGCTTCGATATTTACGCCCGCGAAGATCCCCGCAAGGGGGTAGTCGCCATGTCTGGGAGCAACCTCGTCATATTTATACGTCCACCCCGATCCCACCGGGAAGCAAACCTGAACGACCATCTCATCCGCCTCGCGAGAGTTCATGAAAGTCGAGATGATGAAGTCATCCCATCCGACCGTTCGCTCCCCTCGGACAGACTGGAGTACAACGTGCCCGTCCAAGGCCGCCAATGCACCTGGCAGTTCTGAGGATGGGTCTGCATGGGCGATATTCCCCCCGATGGTGGTCTGGTTTCGAATCTGCGGATGACCGATGTATGCCGCAGCGCTGGCTAGAGCTGGCAAAGCCGCAAGCACCTTTGGGCTCTTTACGAGCTCAGAAGCGCGCACCAAGGCACCTATCCGTAACTCACCCCCTTTGAGTTTTATCTCGTTTAGCCCAGGAACACGGTTCAGGTCGATCACGACCTCGGGTCTGGCTAATCTGAGGTTCATGAGAGGAATAAGGCTCTGCCCCCCCGCCAATAGTGTTGCTTCACCCCCATATTCGGCCAAGGATGAAAGGGCCTCCTCCGGGGAGGTGGCCGCAAGGTACCTGAAGGCACCTGGTCTCATCTACACTCCAAACGCTTTCACGAAACTGTATTACCGTACTTTGTCTTCTGTATGACAGATAGTCAAGGAAATCGCGCATTTGTTGCCAATCAGTTATTCGACTCAAGAACCGTATTAGGGCGCGGAAACGACAATCTCGTCGACATTGTCCTCGTTTCGAGGAACTCCTCCATGCCAGCCACACCCCATTCGCGCCCTATTCCACTGCGTCTCAGCCCGCCGAATGGCATGTCAGCCGAAGTGAACTGTCCCCCATTAACTCCGACCATGCCCGCCTGGATGCGCTCGCCCACCTGCTGCGCCTCATCAGTTGAGGCACCCCAGACATAGGCTGCCAAACCGAACTCCGTGTCATTGGCGAGATTGACCGCATGGTCAACGGATCGATAAGGAGTCATAACGACAACAGGCCCGAAGATCTCGACCCGAGATGCCTGCGTAGACCCTTCCTCGTCGGCCAAAAGAGTTGGCTCCATAAAATGACCGGCTCCGCAGACGAGATGCCCACCGCAAATAATTCGAGCTCCCTGGTCTACCGAGCGGCTAACAATACCCAGTACATCCCTGCGGCGATCATCACTGATGAGAGGACCAAGGAAAGTGTCCGGCGACCATGGATCCCCCCAGTGCGCATTTTTCATCCCTTCAGACGCCAAACTCAAGCAGTCCTCGAACTGCTCCTCCGGAACTAGCATCCGACTTGGCATAATGCAACTCTGCCCTGAATTAAATAGCGCCATGCCTGCCGCGAATGGAAGCACCGCGCTGAAATCAGTGTCGGGGAGAAATAAAGCCGGAGACTTTCCTCCCAGCTCCAAGCAGACCTTGACTAAAGCACTACTAGCAGACCGCATAACCTGCTCACCGGTCTGGGTGGATCCGGTAAATGCAATGGCATCGATCCGCGAGGATGAGGTCAGCGCCTGCGCAGTCGCAATTCGGGACGATGGCAACACGGACACTAGTCCCACTGGGATATCAGTTTCCTCCGCAATAACACGGCCCAACAACGTCGCGCACCAAGGCGCCAACGGGGACGGCTTAATGATTATTGAGTTGCCTCCGGCCAGGGCGCCGCCAATTTTTGCCAGCATCAACTCCACTGGTAAATTCCATGGCGTGATCGCTGCCACGACTCCTATAGGCTCGCGCCAGACCCGCCGCCGAAATGTGGCACCATCGATCGAAATGTCATTAAGGAATTCGTTAAAGTCGTAGGTCAAAAGTAAATCAGCGTAGAAATCCAGCTTGGCTACCGCATGCTCGTACTGGTCAGTGAACGTCATGCGAACGGGGCAGCCGATCTCGGTGACAAGTGCAGTTCGAAAGACGGCGGCATTACGCTTGAGCGCCCCACTTAACTGACGTAAGCAGTCAGCTCGAAACACCTGATCGGTTGACCAAGAGGTACGATTGAGTGCTTCACGGGCTGCTACTACTGCATCAGCCACATCAGCCGGTGAAGCATCCGATACCTCGCCAACCTGTTCTCCAGTGGCAGGACTGTAATTAATTAGTAACTCACCGTCCGAAGACTGCCGCAGAATTCCCCCGACAAGCAGACGGGGCTCCATCAGATCGAAATCTACCGGAAATGCGGAACTTGCCCGGAACGGCCCGAGGGTCTCGAGGAGGTTCTCTACAAGTGTGTTCACTTATTTGTCCGTCATATTCGGCAGCTGAAATAGAGTCCGCGCATTACCACCCAATACCGCCTCACGCTTAGCCACGGGAAGGTTGAGCGCCTCAATCATCGCAAGGTGTCTGGAAACAGGGAACGGCACTGGGGGGCCGTCACTGCCAAAACACAACCGATTTGACCCGACTGTCGCCAAAGCCAAAACCAGCGGGTCAGGTCCATAAGTAACCGTGTCCAGCCATAGTCTTCGGATGTACTCCTTTGGTGACCGCTCCAGCCTGACCTCGCCCCAAGGGCCAAGCGGCGAGTAGTCACGCAATTCGTGGCCAAAGTCCAGTCTGTCAGCGATCATGCAGATGGCACCGCCCGCATGAGCACACAGCAGATTAAGGCTCTCATACCGTTCGAGTACCCCAGTCAGGATCGCCCGAGCAAGCGTCACAGCCATATCAAGGGGTCGACCGCACACCTCGGCTAGACGGTATTCCCCCATTAGTTCCTGCCCTACCACCGTGCCACCTGGATGAAGAAAGACCGGCACGTTCAAATCCGTCACCGCTTCCCAAAACTCTTCAGGCACGGAGTCCAGATAGCGACCTTGGTCGCTCGTCGGTACGGCGAATCCCACCAATTCAAGTTCTTTTACGGCTCGAATTGCCTCCTGAACATGCTCCGGTCCACGCCAGGGGATTACCGTTCCAAGGCCCAGCAACCGGCCGTTAGTTTCTGCACGCAGTCCCGCAGCGAAATCGTTGTACTCTCGCACTTGCGCAATGTCGCACACGTCTAATTCGCCGTACCAGATATGTGGATCAGAGACAATGGCCGTGTCGACGCCCCCAGTATCTAGGCGGGTGATCAGTCCACCGACGTCGAACATCTCCACCGGCATTCGGCCATGAGGAGACCAGTCAGGCGGGTATAGGTGCGCATGCACATCAATAATCATGTTCGAAGTCAAAGCTGTGCTCGCTCAACCGCCGCGGCGATACTGCGACGAAGAAGCTCAGCCGCTGCGTCAACCTTCCACTCGTTGTTCGCTAGCGGATGCGCCCGCCCAAACCAGGAACTAGCAGCCGCTTCGATATCGATCGTCGCCGGCGTGCGGTCGACAATCAGCCGCTCGGCCTCGTGTACCCGGTACGGAACTGGGGCCATCGCACCCAGGAAAACACGCGCGCCCGTTACCTTGCCATCGGGAGAAGTGGCGACCGAAACTGCCGAAGAGATAACAGCGAAGTCCCCGTGACCACGGTTCAACTTGCGGTAGTCGTGCCCCGAATACTTGCCAGGTTCGAAGATGACCGAACGCACGTAAGCCCCACGTTCGAGACGCACCTCGCCGGGTCCGCTATAGAGCTTGGCCACATCTACGCGCCTAGTCCCATCGGCACCAGCGATCTCGACACTCGCATCCAGCGCACTTAGAACCGTGGACAGGTCAGATGGCGTAACCGACTGGCAGCGGTGTGTGTCAATTACTCCGTGGTAATAACGGTGGTCACCCGTCACGGCATAGCACGGGCACGATGCTCCACCGCGCTTATAGCACATGAAGTCATTACGCAGAAACCAACAACGATTAAGTTGGCAAAGATTACCGCCGACCGTCGCCATCAAGCGGATTTGCTCGGTTGCGATACCGATGATCGCGTCGTGCAGCACAGGCAGTCGATGACGTGACCATACGGCGAGGTCTGAAAGATTTACAGCTGCACCAACGGTCACTTCAGGTCCACTACCGTCGATTCGCCCCAACGCAGGGACCGTCATCAGGTCAACCAGCACTGGTTGTTGCACGAGTCCTTGCCTCCGGGCTGGCAAAAGATCTGTTCCCCCTGCGATCACTCGCGTACCAGTATGAGAAAGAGCCGCACACAATGAAACCTCATCTATCGGCGCTTCGACGGACTCCAAGGTCGCCAGCTTGGGAGGTCGCGCCCATCTTGTGCCATAGGAATGCAAGAAGGCATGCAGTCCACGGGGATACCATGCTCGCATCACGGCAATCTGCCAACGGGCTGGTCGTCGGCCGATCCGGTAACTTCTCTTAGGCTTCGCGTCCCGCTCACTTAGTCCGGCCAGCACTCGTTCCGGCGTTAATGGCAATTCACGTAGGCGCACACCCGTTGCATCAGCGACAGCGTTCGCGATAGCGGCGCCTGGAGGTACGAGGACTATCTCACCGATCGCCTTCGCGCCGTAAGGACCGTTGGGATCATCGCTCTCGACGAACAAGACCTCGATGTCTGGAAGATCGGCGGCACGCGGCAGTGGATACTGTATGTACGACCGCGTCAGTGACTGACCGCCCTCGTACAGCAGTTCCTCGCTGAGCGCGTAGCCAATGCCCATCGCCACGCCTCCTACAACCTGACTGCGCGCAGCGATCGGGTTCATAACTTGACCTGAATCATGGACCGCAATGTATCTGTGGATCTTGATCTTGCCGGTTCCCTCGTCTACCGACAACTCGACAGCGTGAACTGCGAAGGAGTAAGCGCCGGAAATATTGGCGACCCCGGTCTCGCGGTTGACCGGGTCCACGTTGGCCAACGTTATTTCGCGCGTCCTACTCAGATTGCCGTCGAGACGATCGGACACAATCTCTGCGAAACTTACCGCAAGGATGCCGTCAGTAACTGTGCCTGCCTCCAACCGCACCTCATCCATAGATGACCCGAGCATCTCAGCACCAGCCAAGAGTAGTACTTCCGCGATTTCACGTGCGGTCTGACCTACAGAGTGGCCACTCATGTAGGTTCCCCGACTCGACCACGAACCCAGCTCTGTCGGTGTGGAGTCAGTCTCCATTGTTACCAGTTGAACTTCGTCGGGTTCGATACCGAGCTCGTGCGCGACAAACTGCGCCATGACCGTGTTTTGCCAGGTCCCGGCATCGGCGGCTCCAAAGCGTAGAAGCACACGGCCGTCTGAATCCACCTCAATTGTTGCGCTGCTCTTGTCGGCTCCCTCGTAGATATTCGCACCACTAACATGGATTGCGGCTGCGAAGCCGATTCCGCGCCAGTCCGCTGCTAATTTACCGCGGCCCTGCCAGCCGATAGCGTCGCGAGCAGAATTCAGACACTCCACTAGCCGCGCGGACTCAATTCGCCAGCCGGTCAGCGTGGTGTCGCCTGCCTCATTCGCATTACGGACCCGCAATTCAACTGGATCGATACCGAGCAGATCCGCTAGTTCATCCATCTGGGATTCGATCGCAAAAATAGCTTGCGGTCCCCCATAGCCGCGGAACTGTCCACCAGGCTGCTTATTCGTGTATACAAGTTCCGCGTCGACATTTACAGATGGGATTCGATATAGGCTGCCTAGAACTTGACCGGCATAGGCCATCACGGAGGGGCCGGAGTGGTTGTAGGCACCGTTGTCGACCTTCATGGACGCCACCCGGCGTACCAAATTTCCCTGAGCTGTCGCGGCTGACTCAAGCTTAATCTCGAAGTTGTGTCGGCACTTAACAGTGGTAAACTCCTCCTCACGGGTAAGCGCAAGCCGGACGGGACGACCAGTTTTTATCGACAAAGCGCACGCAATGGCCTCGTGTTCGGAGATCTTCGACTTGGACCCGAATCCGCCACCAACTGCAACCTCATGGACGCGGATATTGAGCGGATCGAGGTCAAGTACGTGCGCGAGTTCTTTGCGCAAAAGATAGGGCGATTGTGTGCTCGACCATACGTCCAGCAGACCACTGGAGTTGTCCCATGAAGCGGTGGCGGTGTTCATCTCCATGCAGGCGTGGGTCTGACGTCCGAAGCGGTAGGTACCGGTCACGCTCACATCCGCCTCCGTGCCGACCGACTCAATACCCCACCTGCGGGCATGGCGTACCGGAATATTGCCTCCGGGATGAATCAATGGGGCATTGGGCGCAAGTGCCTCGAGAATCGAAACGGCGCTTGGAAGGGCGACGTAGTCGACCACAATGAGATCCAGAGCTGAAGCGGCGTCAGCAGGAGTCTCAGCTGCGATGCCTACGACTTCCTCACCTACGAACCGAACTACGTCCCCTGCTAACACGCGCCGATCCGAGAGAGGGCCACCGTGATGAATATAAAGTCGATTAGGCAAGTCACTAGCAGTGACAGTTCCTTTAACAGAAGGAATTGCTGACAGGCCAGACAGGTCGATACCGCGAATGCGTGCGTGGGCATGTGGGCTGCGCAGGATCCGGGCGTGAAGCATGCCGGGTAGCTCTACGTCACCCGCATAAACGGCCGATCCGGAGGTCCTAGCGACCCAATCAATGTTCAGGACTGATCGACCGATCACATTGGCCACCTGGCCGGATTTTTCAACGATCGCGGTCACGAGCCATCACCTGTCTTAGACTCCTTAATCTTGCGGGCTGCGGACCTAAGGGCCGCTAGAATCCCTGCGTAACCGGTGCAACGGCACACGTTCCCACTGACTGCTGCACGCAACGACTCTTCATCCTCGGGGAGACCTTGGCGCAGCAGTGAGACACCACGAACAATTTGCCCCGGTGTGCAAAACCCACATTGGAAAGCGCCCTGCTCAGCAAATTCGTGCCGGAGCACAGCGGACTCGTAGGTTAAGCCTTCGACAGTTTCGACATCACCTTGTACCCGCAAGGCCAAAGTAATACAGGACAGAACCGGGCGACCATCTATAAGCACCGTGCACGCACCACATTCTCCACGGCCGCAAGCCTCCTTGGTGCCACGTTTTCCCAAATTGTTCCGCAGAAAGTCGAGTAATCGAGTGTCTGCCGGTAGGCCGCTTGGGTCTGCTTGGCGCCCGTTAACCCTCATGTCAATTACCTAACCCGACTGATTCTGATGTGCCCCTAATAGCCGGTAGCATCGCCTCTGCTATCTCGGCTATATCTAGGAGTCGATGATCCTCGTATGGGTGCCCCACTATTTGTATACCCGTGGGAACACCTGTACGCGCTCTTCCTGAAGGCAAAGAGATGGCAGGACAAGAACTCATCAGGTTGAAGGGGACCGTGAAAGAAACAATCCATCGGTCCGAGTGCTCCTCGCCGTTCACCAACGGCCCACACTCTATGAAATGGTTGTGCGCCACCGGCGCTGGCATTGCAAGCGTCGGTAGTAGTAGTACATCAACCGCGGAAAGGTGCACGGCTATAGCTCTATGGAGTTCAGCCATTTCAGATTGCGCACGCACACCGTGCATGCCGTCACTTGCCATCGGCAGGACGTCCGCAATGAAGGCCTTCGTCAAATCCGTAATTGTGGCACCGGCAACATGTGTCGCCCGCGCTAGGGGCATGTACGTATTTGCGAAAGCGTTCTTCACGCACATGAACAGGCGCTCGAAATCCCATGGGAATTTAACCTCTTCAATGATGGCGCCTGCGTCAGATAAAATATCACAAGCGGAGACTAGGTTTGCCGCGACGTCGCTATCAACGTTAAGTCCGCCGATCGCTGCCATGACCCTAATTCGCAATCCAGTCACCGAGTGAACACGTTCCGTATAACTCACTTTGTAGCCGAATCCGCGTTCTACGTCTGGCCCAGCCATTACATCGAGCATTAACCGCACATCTGAAACATTGCGAGCCATCGGCCCGTTGTGACCGAATGGGTCTAAATAGGCCGGTGCCACAACGGGCACCACTCCGTGCGAGGGCTTCAAACCGACGACACCGCATGCGGATGCAGGCATTCGAAGTGAACCTGCCGAATCTGTACCCTGAGCAAGTGGTGTCACGAATGCTGCCAATGCGGCAGCTGCCCCTCCTGACGAGCCCGCGGGACTGTATTCGGTGTTCCACGGGTTTAGCGTCTCACCATAAAGAAGGTTGTCCGTTACCGTCGCGCAGCCAAACTCAGCGGTATTCGTGCGTGCGAACGGAATTGCCCCGGCATCAAGCAAGCGCTGAACCGCCGGATCAGTGATGGTCGCTACCACATCGCGCATGGCTAGGCTGCCCATGGTGTGTGGATGGCCAGCCATCGGCGTCAGGTCCTTAATAGCGACCGGGACCCCTTCAAGTGGCCGGGGTCGCCCATTGGCTATCCAGTCTTCGGATTCGCGTGCAAGTTTGCGCGCGCCCTCAGCATCGATGTAGGTAAAAGGGTTGATGCTTAACTGCACATCAGATGCGCGAACGAGAAATTCATCGATGACAGCCGTCGGGCGAAGGTCACCAGCCCGAATTGCATCGCGCAATCCACGCGCGGTCATTCCGGGTGCGCCCGGTGGGGTCTTGGTCAAACTTAGAATCTCGGACAATCGCGCCCCAATCTTTGTCTACTCTATTTTTACTCTTTTATATTATGTCGTACAAACATCTTTTGACAAGTACTTCTAAGTTTTCGGCAGTAGCCTCACCGCCACCCCATACCCACCAGCCATCAGTGGAAGAAATGCCTGGTACCGGTGAAGTACATCGTGATGCCGGACGCCTCGGCCGCGGCAATCACTTCGTCGTCTCGAACCGAACCGCCAGGTTGCACGACCGCACGTACTCCGGCATCGATCAATACCTGCAG
>SXGR01359427.1_pt1 | contig 30630 bp, 24 predicted proteins | sample 3174711 | NCBI WGS metagenome assembly SXGR01 (sample SAMN11356860, study PRJNA531348) | freshwater metagenome | isolation source: freshwater sample F1-60 | place: China: Fuxian Lake, Yuxi | collected 2017-12-25 | reverse complement strand
GACGGGGCGGTCGTGATTGGTCCAGTCGGCCTCGATCCAGAACTCGGCGGGCTGGCCTTTGACGGCCGGATGATTCTTGGCGGCGGGGTCCACGATGACTTTGGCTTTGGCGTAGTCGGAGTCGCTATTGAAGTCGCAACCGCCGAGCGCATTCAGCCACGGCCATTTCGTCTGATGCACCAGCGCGGCGTGCAGGCCGACAATGCCTTTCTTCCCGCTCGCAAACCACTGCTCCACGGCTTTGCGCTGCTCTTCGGGCAGCACCTTGTCGAGTTCGTTGGCGTTGTTCAGCACCAGCAAGTCGTAGAAGCTGAGTTCCCGGGCACGCAGGTCCTTCCAATGCTCGGTCACGTCCACCTCGAAGCCGTTTTCGTGTCCGAGGAGCACGAGCCAGCGATTGATCTTCGGAATCTCGGGATGGCGGTAGTAGCCCGTGTTGGAATACACCAGCACTTTGAGCCCGGTGCCTTTGGGCGCGGGCGCCGCGGGTTCATGGCTGTGGGCGATGCTAGTCAGCAGGAGCAGGGAGAGAATGAAATGCTTCATGGCGTTGGGTGGACTGAATGGTTGCGATGATCGGAGCATGCTCAACGTCACGGTTTGCGGGCCGTCCTCGGCCCGTCGTGCGATTGGTGGAGGAAATCGAAGTCTGCGTGACCTCCTTCTGCTTCCGATGACAGGTTGTAAGTGGACAAGCCGACCTTGGTGCCTTCATACCATGCCGTGCGGTAAGGATAGTCGCGGTCGCCCAGTGGTTTGTAGTGCTGGCCGTCGAGGCTGTAGAACATCGAGCCCTTGTAGCGGCGGTGTTCGAGTTTCAGCCAGATGGCGTCTTGTTTGAGTTCGGGTCCATCGGTGGATGCGCCGGGTCCAGCGGTGGCGGTGCCTTTGGCGAAACGGATGCGTTTCACGCCGCCTGCTTTGACGACTCCGATCCACGTGTAGTCGTCAATCATCGTGCAGAGGCCGGCGCGTTGGCCTTCGATCATGTTGGCGGTGTCGAGCTTCGTCACGATGGCGGACTCGGCTCCGTAGAGGCGCTGGACGACGGTGTTGTAGGCGAAGAGGAGATGGTCTTCGCGATGGATGACCTTCGTGCGGCCAAACTGGGAAACGCCGCCTTGGGTATTCAGATGCCGCGCGGTCAGGCGAAGGTGTCCCGGCCTCGCGGTGAGCGACCAACGCGAGTCGTCGGGGTCGTGATTCCAGGCCCACTGACCGCCGAGCGTGGTCGCAGAAAAATCATCGGATGGGTCCGCTGCGTTGATGGGTTGGATCGGCAGCGCGGGCTTGGCGTAAGGCTCGGTAAGGCCCACGGGTTCGCCGAGGCCATCGCCATCGGTATCCACGCCGATCCACGGCCAGCCGTCGGCCGTCCAGCCCGCAGGTTGAAGGTAGAGACGTCGGCCATAAGTGGCGTAGAGGTTGTAGTCGTGGTGCAGGAACGCCCAACGGCCGCCACCGACTTCCACGAGCGATCCCTGCGCGGCGTTGAGGTCGGCCTTGCCTGCGTGGAAGAGCTTTCGCTGCTCATACGGGCCGTAGAGCGACTTGGAGCGATAGACATACTGCGCCTTGTCCTTGTTCTTACCCGTGGAGGCGACGGAGATGTAGTAATAGCCGTTGCGCTTAAAAACCTGCGGCCCCTTCGGCGGGATGTCGTCGATCAAGACGGTGCCCTGGTCCACGATGGCATCAAAGGTGTCGTTCAGGCGAAAGATCCGCAGCGCCCCCGGATTGCCCACCAGAAACAGGTAGCCCTTGCCATCGTCATCCCAAAACGGACACGGGTCTTCGAAGTCGCCCCCGATTTTTTCCACCAAGCTCACCGGAGCACTCCACGGTCCTTCCGGCGCAGGGGCCTTGCTGACAAAGCCACGGTATTTCGTGCTCCAGTTGAACATGTAATAGGTGCCGCGGAAGAAGCCGATCTCGCCATCCTGCGATCCGGCGGAGCACGCCTTGCCCGGAAAGGTGAAGTCCGCATGAACGGCACCGAGGCGCGAGTAGATGCGGCTCGTGTGCGTCCAGTTCACCAGATCCTTCGACGCCAGCAACGGCATGCCCATAAATTGATGCGAGGCGCTGGTCAGATAGAAAGTGTCGCCTGCCTTGAACACACACGGGTTGTTGAAATCCGCCCACAAAATGGGATTGCGATAAGTGCCATCTCCTTGATCGCCCCAAGCGGGTTTGGCGCCGGGCACGGCCGCGTGGAGCGCAGCCAGCGGCGCGAGCAGCAGGGCGGTGAGGAGGGTGAGCTTCTTTATGGTTGTTTCTGCTGTCTTCATTCGATTCGTCCAATCCCGTCATTGGCAGTCGTCCCAGTGGATGTTTCCAACCCTTGGAACGAGCCGACCCGAAGTTTTCCAACGGTTGGTGCCCCCGGCAAGTTTCGCCCGTCACGCTGCGCGGGTTGCGGTGGGAAGAGGTGTGTTGATGGCTTCACGGATTTCCCGGAGTGAAGAGTCTGCTCTCGACCAGCGCGTGGATGAGCGAGCGCACGCCGTGTTGTTTCGCCGCTGTGCTATCGACGATGCGTGCGATTTCGGAGCGGTCGGCGTAGCTGACCTCCGCCCCGGTGGCGTAGCGACTGAGGTGCGCGACGAAGGCGCGGGCGAGGCGGGCGGGATCTTGGGCGAGCAGCGCGGTGAGGCCGTTAACGTCGTTGAAGGCGCGTCCGTCGGAAAGTGCGCCGCTCGGGTCCACGGCGGGGCCGAGCGTGTAGTTCACCTTCCACGCGACGCGTTCTTTTTCCAGCGGCGCGTCGCCGTTGCCGGTGGAACGGTAGCGCGTGCGAAAGCCACCGACGGGGTCGAAGCTCTCGAGCGCGAAGCCGGCGGGATCGATCTTCGCGTGGCACGCGGCACAGCTGGCGTCGTTGCGATGTTTATCGAGCTGCTCGCGGACGGTGGTGGCGCCGCGCGTGTCGGGATCGATCGCGCCCACGCTCGGCGGCGGAGGCGGCGCCGGGTCGTTGAGCAGACGGTCCATCACCCACACGCCGCGCTTCACGGGCGACGTCGTGGTGCCGTTGGCGGTGAGTTTCCAGATCGCCCCCTGACCGAGTAGGCCGCCGCGCGGGCTCCCCGCGGGCAAAGGCACCCGTCGCACGTCCACGCCGGTCACGTCCGCGATGCCGTAGTGCTCGGCGAGGCGCTGCGTAAGCATCGCGAAGCCCGGCCGCACGAGCGCGGAGATGGGCGCGTCGCGGGCGATGAGTTCGCGCAGGAACGCGCGCGTCTCGGCGACCAAGCCCTCGTGCAGCAGGAAGCGATACTCGGGATAGAGCTGCGGATCGGGCGTGGTCTCGGTCACGCGGCGGAGGTCGAGCCACTGGTCGGCGAAGTCGCGGACGAACCGCTCGCTGCGCGAGTCGGCAAGCAGGCGGTCCACTTCGCGATGCAGCACAGCGGCGCGTTGCAGAGAGCCATCGTGCGCGGCGGCGAGGAGCACGTCGTCGGGCGGGCCGTTCCAGAGCCAGTAGGCAAGGCGCGAGGCCAACGTGAACAGTTTCACATGCGAGACTGGCGCAGGCGCGCGGGACGCATCGGCGGGATGAAACAGGAACTCCGGCGACGTGAGCACCGCGATGTAGGCGCGCCGCATCGCGTCCTCGAAGCAGTCCTTCGCCGCGAGTCGCTTCAGCACGAGAGCAACGTAGGGGGCGACTTCCCTTGCGTCCACCGGACGACGAAACGCCCTCGGTAGGAATCCCGCGAGCAACCGACGTGCATCCTCGGCGGGCTGCGCCGACTGCACGGTCTCCAGCGGAGGCGTGCTCTCGTCGGGCGGGAGGTCGGTGTAGAAGTTTGGCAGGTAGCCCCCGATCCCGCGCACGGCGTCGCGCCGCGGTGGGATGACATTTGCGCCCGCGGCCAGCCTTGCGATCGGCAGGTCGGCGAACAACCGCCGATGGCTCTCCGTCGGCCACAACGGATTCAGTGGCCCTTCAATCTCAAACCAATCCAGCGCCACGCCGGGGCCGACATGTTTCGCCGCACGCCCCGCGATCTGCCCGATGCGCAGCCCGATCCACGGCACCGACACCGGATCGAACACAATGCTTTCATGCGCCTCGAGCCACTCGGTGATTTCCTGCTCGCTCGAGTGCATCGATGGCGCGGTGAACGCGCGCAGCAGGCGCCCGCCTTCCTGCTGCTTCCCCTCCGCGTGCGCCCGCAATACGGCGGCCTGCGGCGCGGCGCACGGTTCCGGCTTGCCCTGGTTCCATTGGAATCCCCACAGCGAGAGCCTCAGGCGATAGTGTCCCGCGTAGAGGGGCGATACATTCATCGCCGCCTCGTAGCCCGCGAGGTTGGGATTCAGCAGTCCGACCGCGCTCCGGCTCTGCGCTTTCTTGATTTCATTTAACTGCTGACGCCGCTCCTCGAGATCCGGCCCTCTGAAATCGACAAATCCCCGCTTGTCCTCAAACCCGCCGCGCACCGGGAGCGCCGGGTCCGGCTGCTGGTCCTTCAGCAGCACATACTGCCCGTGAATTAGGTTGGCCCCGAATTTGAACAATCCCGCGGGATAGATGCGTTTCTTGAACACCGGCGGCGGCGTGCTGCGCGTGGCGATGGCCGCGGTGAGCGCCTGCTCGGCGGCCTCGGCATACGCCGCAAGGTGGGCAGGCGAAAGATCGAGGCCGGTCGCGATCTTGTCGAAGCCCGCGACGGTGCCGTCGGTCGGAAGCAGGCCTTGGATGTCCAACCGCGGCAGGGCCAGCAGGTCGATCAGGGTGTTTTCGTATTCGCTGCGCGTCATCCGCCGCATCCGCACGCGGCCTTCCTGCGCGAGCCGCGCCGTATCGGCGGCGGCCAGCCTGACGTCGAGTTCGGCCAGCACCGCCTTCGCGTCCGCAGCCGGCGGGCGCGGCTTTTTCTTCGGCGGCATTTCGCCGGCGGCAATGCGGTCGTGGATCTTTTCCCAGCGGGCTAAGTTCTCCCTCGCGGACAGCTGCAACGGAAGCGTCAGGAGATCGAGCCCGCTCTCCTTGGTGTCGGCATCGTGGCAGTTGTAGCAGTGCTGTTCGAAAAAGTCCGCGAGCCGGGGGGAAAGCGCCGCCGGCGCCGCGGTCACCCCGACCCCGAGGAGCACCGCCGACACCGGCAACGCCCGGACGATACCCCGGAAAATCCGAGCGAATTCGGGAGCCATCGGTCCGATGCCCTGCGGCTTGATCCCGGCGTGACATCCGACGGATTGAAACGGGGTCATCGAAGGAGGCGCGCGACCACGGGCTGCAGCTGGGCGGCGAAGAACGCGTAGCCATCGCCCTGCGTGAGGTGAATGTTGTCCGCGTGAAAGAGCCCGCGCCGGAGGGTGCCATCGGCTTCGAGCATCTCCGGCCAGAGGTCGATCACGTGCACCTTGGGATCACGCTCGAGCTTCATGGCGCGGAGCGCGGCGTTGGTTTGCTTGATGTCCTCGTAGAAGGCGTGCCCCGGAGCGTGGGCGGGGAAAATCGTTGCGACGACGAGTTCGGCCTCGGGAAACTTAGCGCGTAGATTTTCGATGCAGGCTTTGATGCCCTGGGCGGCCGCGGCGACGCCGGTCTCGCGCGTGTAAAACATATTGTTGTTGCCGATGAGCAGGACGGCGAGGCGCGGCCGGAGCCCTGCTACCCCTCCGTGGTCGAGTCGCCACAGGACGTTCTGCGTCTTGTCGCCGGCCATGCCGAGGTTGACCGTCTGGTAGCGGCTGAACTGTTTTTGCCACGCGGCATTGAGCGGCTGGCGCTCCAGGACACTGCCCCACTGCTGGGTGATGCTATCGCCCACCAGCAGGACATCAATCGGCCCGCGGTTGGCCCGCACGTGCTCGACCAGTTTCGCGTGGGCCTCCAGCCATTTCGACCCACCCCAATGCCCGGCCGTTGGCGTGACCGGCCACAGTGCGGGCTGATGTTTTTTCTCCGCCACGCCCGGCCGCCGCTCGTGCTCCGGGCGCACAACGTAGTTCGTCTCGGCTTCACTTAACGGCCAGCCGCCGGCCGGCGTTTCGGCGCACCTTCCCGTCCAAGGAAAATACACAACGACGATCAGCAGTAGGAGGGTTGGGTTCATTCGGCGTGCCCGAAGTTCCGCAAATTCGCCCACGGCCGTCAAAAGCGATAAGTCGCGGCCAGCGCGGCCTTGCGGGCGTCGAGGTAGTAGAGGCTCGTGCGGAGCGTCCGGTTTTGAAACGTGTTCGTGCCGGTGTAGATCGGCTCCGCGTAGTCGAGCAGGTTGGTCATGTTGAATTGCAGATCAATGGGGCGATTGCCGAGTCGGAGCGCGTAGCCGAGCGAGAGGTTAACCGTGTGGTAGCCTGCGCGGTAAATATAGTCGTAGGAGCGGTTGATCTCGTTGCCAATGATACTCCGTCCCTGCCACGCCACCCCACCGCCGAAGCGGAGGCCCTTCAGCCGCCCGGCCGGCACGGAATACATCGCGAACACGCTGCCGGTGTAGTCGGGGGTGTTGTTGAGCGTCCGTCCTTCGTTCGCGTTGCTCATTGTGGTCTCGATGGAGGCGATGTCCGTCACGAGCTGGGTGCGGTTGGGATTGGCGGTGTCCGCCGCGCCTCTCCGCCACTCGGCGATGGATTTCGCGTAGTAGGTGCGCAGGCCGGGCACAGTGTTGGTTTGGTCGGTCCGCGGCTTGGCGATATTGCCGCGCAGGCGGAGATTTTTCCCGAGATTGGCGGTCAGGTCCAGCTCCATGCCGCTGCCCGCGTAATCGAGACTATCGCGATAGTTGGTCAACGCCGGATCGACCTGGAGCTCGCTCTTGTTGAGGTTGGTCCAGATGCGATTGATCGCGGCGGACTGATACTGGAGCAGGCGCCCCTTTTCCTGCATCGTGTAGTAGCCGAGCGAGCCCACGACTCGATCACCGGCGAGGCGGAAGCGCACGCCGCCCGAGTAGGAATGCGACCGGGTCGGGCCAAACACTTCGCCGTTCAGGCCGCGGCCGCCGCTGGTCGCGGGGTTGAAGGTCTCGGCGTAGTTGCCGTAAGCGCCGAGCGATCGGATCGGAAAAAACACGAATCCACCCGAGGAAGTGAGCGGACGGGCCGCCGCTTCCTGCCAGGTTTGCGTCGTGAAACGGCCCGCGAGGTCACGCGCCGCACCGTCGCGCTGACGCTGTTGGTAATCGTCCAGTCGCACGCCGGCGACGACACTGAGGCGGTCATTCCAAAATTCCGCGACCGTCGCGACCTGCGCACTCGCGATGGTCTGGATCACGCGCTGGTCGGTGGTGCGCAGGGTCTCCCACCTGTTCACCGCATCGTCCGGCGGCGGGACAAATCGCGTCTGGGGGTCGTCCCAATAGATGCGGAAAATCGGCTCGTTAACCGTCGCGTTGATCAACGGACTCGCCGGGTTGTTGTTCCGGCCAATCACAAAGGTCTCGAAATCGGTGATCTCCCGGCGACGGAAAAGAAACGCGTTCACCCGCTGGTTCCATCCGCGCACCGGCAGCTTGTAGGCGAGCGCTGTGCGCAGATCGAAGTGATCGGTGTCCTGTTTATACCAGCGCCACGGCGTCTCGGCGTAAGTCTTGCCGACCTTGGGATTCGGGGTGCCGTCGGGCAGCACGGCGTTCACGTCGATGAAGGCACCGTCCCACCTCTGATTCCGGGCGTGACGGGCGTTCTGCACGAACTGCACGGCAAACTCGGCGACGAAATCGCGGCTGAACTGTTGCTCGAAGGCCGCGTTCAGCAGGTAGTGTCGGATGTCGCCTGTGTTGTTGCGGGGTTGGAAATTTTGGTTGCGGGGGATGGATACGGCCGCGGGCACGGCGGCGCGCACCTCGGGCCCGATCGCGAGATTCGTTCCGGTGGTGCGGCCGAAGTTCAGGAGGTTTTGCACGCGCCCGCTCTGCTTGGGGCTCCAGATCAGCGTATCGTTAGTGAGCCGGGTGATGCCGGTGCCGGCGGGCGCCGCGGTCAAAGGTGCGGTCACGCGGTAGACGCCGTTGTAGTTGGTGTAGCTTTCACGGAAGAACGCCGCCGGATAGTTGGTGGAGGATTTCCCGTATTCGCCCTCGAGTCGCAACTCGCCGTTCGCCCAAGGCCGATGCAGCGCGGCCACATCCACGGCGCTGCGGTTGTCGAATTTCCGCTCGATCCAATAGAGCGCTTGCTGCCCAAAGATATTGGCGCGCACGGCCGTCGTCGCATTGAGCGCGCGATTCACATCGAGCGCACCGTAGCGCGATCCCTCCGAATCGCCGCGCAGGGTAAATTCGCCGAAACTCTTTCCGGTCCGCGCGCGCTTGGTCATCGTGTTGAGGCCGCCGCCGATGGCCCCGTCCCCGAAAAGCAGGGAATTCGGACCGCGCAGCCCCTCGAGCCGCTCGATGATGTAGCCGTCGACGGGCCGGGTGACCCGGAAGTAGTTTCTCATCTGCACGCTCGCCGGCAGTCCCCGGAAGATCGACTGGTTGTGACCGAAGTCGGTCGTCGCGACGGGCGAGGTCTGGCTCATCGACGTCATGTAGGGCGCCGCGTCGAGATAATCGAGCGCGCCGATGTCGCGGAGAAATTCCTTCGTCAGCACGGTCACATCGGCCGGGGTCTTGATGAGCTCGGTGTTCACGCGCCCGCCCGCGAGCGAGTGCGACGCGGCGTAGCCCTGATCCTTGTCTTCGGACACCCCGAACGGTGAAAGGGTAACGGTGGCTTTCGGTTCCGCCGGCGCGGCTGCCAAAGCCGGCGAAGGGACGGCTTGCGCGAGAGCAGCCATGGGCAAGAGCAACATGGGCACGGCCAAGGAAGAGAAGCGGTTAGTTTTCATGTGGGGTTTGAGGTGGAAGCAAAAATTGAAAATCAGGAGAGCGTGACGCGCGCGGGGCGGCGCGTCACTGCGCGGCGTTTTCCGCAGCGACCGTGGCGGCCGGACGTAGGAGCAGTTCCGCTTTCACGTCGTCAACATAGGAGCCGGCAAACGTAATCGGAGTCGCCGTCGGTTCCGGCCTCGTGCGGTTGACCCGAATGTGGACCACGAGAAACCGCGTGCCCGACGGCAGCGGCAGACGGGTGGACACGCGCTCCCACGTCGCCGGATCGCGATCGGTGCGTTGCTGCTGCTGCCCGCTGAGGCCGAGATGGCCTTCATACCAGACATTCCACGTCTCGCTGCGGTAGTCGCGCGGATCGCGGGCAAACGCAAACAACGTGACGCCACCCGCAAACTCCTCCCCCGCCCCCGGAGGCACTTGGTTGAACCACACCTCGGCATGCGCCACGACCCGCCCGGTCTCGATTGCGTCGCGATAGGCCGCGAGGTCGATGATCTGAAGCTGATCGCCCACATGGCTGAGCACCGAATTCTCACCCACGTAGTCGGAGCGCAGGAGCCGCAGCATCCGCAGGCCAGTGCGAGGCGTGACGCCTGCGCCTGCCGTCGCGAGCTCCGCCTGATCGCCGCCCCACGTCCCGAACGCCTGCGGCACGCCCTCGCTGCCCGGCCGCGAACCCGTTTCAAAACTGTCGGCGACCAACGTAGCCAAATGCTGCATCGCTTCAGCCGCCGGCGGCGCGACGTAGGCCCAGACAACGGACGTGAAGGCCGCACCGATGGCCAATCCCGCCGCGCTCGGCGCACGCCAGCCGCGCAGCAACACGCGGTCGAGCCACGAGACCGTCGTCCCAAGCCGGGGCTGATGCGCCCTCGGCCCCACCGGCGCAGCGCAAGTGGCGTCGGCCGCGAGCTCACGCAGACGCACATCCGTCGCCGCCAAGGAACGCAGTTGGGCCCGCGCGTCGGCGCTCTCGAGCAATACCGCGTTGAGGCGGGCCAGCTCTTCGCCCGAAATCGTCCCGTCAAGATAAGCGAGGATCAGTGGGGAATGATCGGTGTTCATGATAATGTCTCTTGTTTAAGGGTGCCCTCGACGCAGCGCTGCACATCGACGCGGATGCGCCGCAGTAATTGATAGAGTCCATCAACCGTGCGGCCGGTCTGGGCCGCGACATCCTTGATCGCCATCTCGGTCGCATAACACGCCAGAAGCAATTCACGCCGCTCGGCGGGCAGACGTTCCACACACACTTCCAACGCCGCCATCTGGCGCGCCCGCAGCGGCGTTTCGCCGGCACCTTCATCAGCGAGCTTGGCGATCACCGCCTCGTCCAGAACGAGCCGGTCGCGGGCCCGGTCGCGGTGAAAACGCAGCGCCTCGTAGCGAGCAATCACGCAGGCCCAGCGGGGAAAGGCCTCGGGCTCGCGCAGCTCGGAAAACTTGCGCCATGCCACCAGCGCGACGTCCGGCATGAGTTCATCGACATCCGCCGGCCGCGAAACGAGCGACCGCAGGTAGCCACGAATCACCGGCTCGTGCCGCGCGAGCAGTTGCATGAAAATTTCATGCGATTCACGGGGAGAGGACGACGGCGGGGTTAACATACGGAAGAGGGGCGCTTCGGTAAATGACTCCGCCATCCACCCCAATCTGACGAACTTTTTTCTAAAAAACCGCCCGCCGAGAATTTGCCAGAGGCGCGGGTTTATTCGCCCGGACCGTGGCACTCACGCCACCCCAGTGTCACCCACGCCCCGCGCGCCCTACCTCCCCATGGAAAATCGCAGAGAGTGGACCCCCTAATCTGCGCTGATTCTCCGGAAACGAGGGCCGTCGAGGCCGTACGTGCTTTGCCTGAGCCGCCAAGCGCGGCCCCTCTTGTGCGGTTCGAATGAGCGAAAATGAGCGACGATGAGCGGTTAAACTTCCGGGAAATTTCTTCGCGACGCATGAGCATTCGAATCCTTGACCGTTGGGGGGTTTTCAGCGACGCCTCACGATTTCGACCTGGGCGCCGACGCCGCATAGGCCGATGAAATAGGTCGAGCGCCCTTGAGACACCTCGCCAAGGTCCTTCACTACGCGCGCCATGAGGTCGCCGCTGATCCAGAAACCGGTGCTGCGCAATTTTTCGGATAGCGGTGCCACGGCTGGGATCAACCCCCGGTGTTTCGCCGCCGCCAACACGCCGAGGACTCCGGTATGCGGAATCAGCAGCCGTCGCGCGACCCTGCGCCCGGCCGATTCGTCGATCAGCAACAGCTCCGCGTGGAGATCTAGCGCGAGTTGGATGGCTTCGGCTTCGCCCGGATCGAGACGGCCGCCGTCGGATGCGATAGACGCGACTTCGCGTGGCTCGTGGCGCACCAACCAGAGGGGCGACTCTTCCGGGGGGCGCATCGACGAAACCGACTTCGCGCCAAAGGGTAGCCGGCAAGTGCACCTCTCCATAGAGCAGAGGTAGCATGAACCACAGGTCGATTCGCTCGAGCGCGATCAAAACCGAGGCATCGCCAACGACGATCACAGGTGCCCCAGCTTCTGCAATGTGGCCACGTCCGCCTCCCAATCGCTCACTGCATACGGCGCTTCAACGCGATGGCGCGCGAGTTCATCCAAGAAGGCACGCCGATCTAGTCCGGCCAGTTCGGCGCACGGGCCCGTCGACAGGCGGCCTTCGCGATAAAGCGAAAACGCGAGCCACAAGCGCGCCTCTTCAGGCGTAAGCTTGGCGGCCGCGGCCGTTGCATCGGGGACCTCAACGTTAATGCTGCGCACAATGCGGCGGCACGAAGGGGAGCCAAACCCTCCGACGGCAGGGGAAACGTTCAACCTTGAGCGGTAAATCTTCGGTCGCACGCACGCGAGTTCAGACCCTACGTCGCCCGCATCGTCCAATTGTGCCGCACGCGCTGCAGGAGAGAGCCCACGAGCATGCCGCGGGCGAAACGGTCGCTGGCAAAGGCGTGGTCGGCCTTTTCGGCATTTTTTCTCACCCCGGTTTCACCTTTTCCGACGCGCCACCACCCGTTTTCGCCATGCCTCTATTGACGATTGTCCCGCCGATGCCGGGCGCTGAGCGCTGATTCAAGCCGTTCGTCGGCTTCGTAGACACCTGTGGCTGGTAAACGGAATTTGTCCGTCTCGAGTGGCCCGGCCATCGCCCACCCTTCGACTCGACCTAAATCTTTTCCCTGGTCGAAGCCCAGACGGCGGGCAAGGTCGTGCTGGGGTATTCTGTCGGCGCGCTCTACGCCTATCCCGAAGCCTTGCGTGCCCGGCACCTGATTCTTGGCTCTATTTCGCCAATCTTTCTCGAAGACGACGATGAGCCCGAGCGCTGGATGATTTCCTATCGCAGTGGCAACGCCGCGACACCGGCCGACGTGCTGGTGGGCACCCTCGAAGGCGAGCAGATGCACCGCCGCACGACGGCCGTGCGCGACGGCTACCGCCAGCGCAGTTAACCGCCGAGTGTCCGCTGGCGCCGCTCTACTTCCGGTTGAAATACCCGACCGCGTTACGCGTTTCGCGACCGGCGAGGATCAAGTCCGTGCGACCATCACCGTCGAGGTCGGTGGCTTTCAGATCGTAGGCTTCCTGTTTGTGGCCGACGTCGATGTCGTGCGGCGTGAAGCCACAGCGACCGTCGTTCTCATACCAGCGAACCGTAAACGCCGTATAGGACGCGACGGCGACATCGAGATCGCCGTCGCCATCAAAATCACCCACGGCCAGAGCGTGCGGCGTCGCGAGGTCCGCGTCGATCACGTGCTTCGTCCATGTCGGCCCCGCGAACCAAAACACGCCCTTGCCGTGGCCACACGCGCCGACCACATCGGCGCGCCCGTCGCCGTTTATGTCGCCCGCCTTGATGTTCGTCGCGCCTTTCTCCTGCGCGATCACATGTTTCGTCCACGGCGCCGCGTCGTTCACGCCGCGCTCCCACCACGTCAACGTGCCCTTGCCGGAATCGCCCAACAAAATGTCGCCGCGGCCGTCACGGTTCAGATCGGCGAAATCCAAATAGTGGGGACGGCCATCGGCTCCACCTGCGGTCACCACGTGGCGCGCGGCGGGCGCGGCGGCTTTCTCCGCGAGCGAAAACTAGGAGACACTGTTCGGAAAAAACGGGCCGCTGATGCTGCCAGCGATCACGTCGGGCCGGCCATCGGCATCGACGTCGCCCACGGCGAGACCGTGGATGCCGTTGAGCTCGCGATCGACGATATGCAGCGGCCAGGTGCCCGCGCGCCGGCGGTTCTCGATCCACGCCACGCTGAAATCGGGACCCTTCGGCTCTGGCGGCACACTCTTGCCCGAGACGCGCGGCGCGCGAAACTCGATCCAGGGAATCTGATAGCGGCCGAGCGCCAGATCCCTGTCGCCGTCGCCGTCCGCATCCACGGCCACGCAATAGAGCAGCTTGCCTTCCAGTGTGTCGAACAGCACCTCCGTTTTCCAGTTCGTCACGTCGACCGCGAACACCTTGGTCACGCCCGTCGCGATGACTTCCTTCACCCCGTCGCCATTCGTGTCGAGGGCCTCGACGCTCCAAATCGACTCGGGCAACGGATACGCGCGCCGCTCCCAATTCACCGTCTCCCGTTTCGCCGCGGCCGCGCCAATCGGCTTCGTCTGCGTCGCCACCTTCGCCGCGCCCCCAAAGTCCGCGCCCGAAAAGTCCATCTCGAAGATCATGCCCTCATAGCCGACGACGTAAATTTTCCCGCGCTCGTCGGTCGCAAACGAGGCCAAGCTCTCGGGCGCCACCCCGATGATTCGCATCGCCTCGAGCCGCCCTTGCTTTTGCGCGACTCCGAAAATATACCGCGAGGTGTAGTCGCCGAAAACATACACCCCGTGAAACGGCGAGGCCAGATCGCCACGGTAAACGTGCCCGCCCGTCACCGAGTTACCATAGCGCCGGCGATAGGCCGCGACCGGCGGCGAGTAGCGTTCGCCCTCCCGCTGGCGTAGGTTGCCCGGCACCTGCCCGAACCACGTGAGCCCTGAGCGAACGTCTCCCGGCTTGCGCACCACGGTCACCGGAAAACGTAACGCCTCGTCGAAGAGCGGACGCAGCGTCACCGGCTGCGCCAATTCGGCGATGACGTCCGGCATTCCTTGGTGGCTGCGGAGCGAAGTCTCTGGCTGCTTCAAGCTCACGAGGTATTCCACCACATCGGTAAACTCCGCGAGCGACAGCGCCGCGTCGAGCCCGGACAGCATGAGCGAAACGGGACTGCCGCGCTGCGCTGAGATCATCGCGGTAGGTACGCGCACCCATTTCCCGTCCGCGCCCATCAACGTCACCGCCGCGGCATCGGCCTGCTTGATGACCCCGTAAAACGTCTCGCCGGATGTCGTCTCCACGATCGTCGCATCGTAGCCGACGGCGATCGTCGCCGAGGGCTCGAGGAGCGCATCGATCAACTCGCGACGCGAAAATCTGTCGCCGATCGCAAACAGGTCCGGCCCGGCCTTGCCGCCCGTGCCGTCGACCGTGTGGCACGCCGCGCAAGCCCCTTTTTCAGCCGTCGCAAACAACACCCGCCCGCGCTCGGCGCTGCCGTCGCGACGCACGGCGTAGTCGGGATAATCTTTGAGCGGGCGCACCTCTTGGGCGACCACGCGAGCGACTAAGATCAATCCGACGACAGCGAGCACGCGGGGAAAATTCATGAGAGCGGCGGCTCAGTCCTGCTGCGCACGTTTCCCCTTTTTCGCCGCGGGGGCCGGCACGTCCTTCGCCGGAGCAGACAGCGCGAGCGTCATCGTTTCCGCTAGGTGCTGGGTCCATCTCGCCTCCAGCTCGCGCACTTTGGCGGGAATTTTAGCGGCGAGATTTTCCGACTCACCGCGATCGCGCGCGAGGTTGTAGAGCTCCCACTCGCCCTGCTTGGCCGTCACGAGTTTCCAATCGCCGGCACGGATCGCGCGATTGCCTTCGTGTTCCCACCAAAGAAAATCATGCGCGACGGCGACGTCCTGTTTGAGCGCCGCCGCAAAACTCCGGCCCGGAGACGGCGGCACGGGGAAGCCCTTGATCTCGGTCGGGATTTTCACGCCGGCGAGCTCCAGCACCGTAGGCAAAATATCGATCAAGTGGGTCGGACTGCGGCGCAGTTCGCCGCGCGCGGGAATGCCTGCCGGCCAATGCGCGATCAGCGGCGTCGAGATGCCGCCCTCGTGCACCCACGTTTTGTGGCGGCGGAACGGCGTGTTCGCCGCACTCGACCAACCGGGGCCGATGCAGAGAAACGTTTTCGCCGAACCCATCGGCGCCGCTGGGTCGTGGCCGTCGCCGCGCACCATCATTTCGGCACTCGCTCCGTTATCGGACGCGAAGAGGATCAGCGTGTTTTCGTAAGCACCCATCGCTTTCAGCTGCGAGATGATGCGGCCGATTTCCTGGTCCATGCGGTCGACCATCGCGGCGTGGATCGCCATCTTCGCGGCCTGAAAGATCCGCTGCGAACCCGTGAGCTCGCTCCACGGCAGAGGGCGGTTCACCTCGTCGGGTCCCAGCTTCGTGATGTCGTCAGGAAACGCATACGGCGGGCCGATCTCGCGCTCCATCGCGGGGAGCGCGTGGGTGACGAGCCCGATTTTTTTCTGCCGCGCGTAACGCGCCTCGGCGATCGCGTTCCAACCCTGGCCGTAAGTGTCGCGATATTTTGCGATGTCCGCTGCCGGTGCGTGCAGCGGAAAATGCGGCGCCGTGAAACATAAGTAGTGGAAAAACGGTTGCGCGCCGAACTTCGCCGCGTGCTCCTGCAGATATTTCACCGAGTGATCAGCCGTCGCCGTCGTGACGTAGTAGTCGGGCGTCTGCACATTCGGTACCCCGTCGTCGGTATTACCGGAGGCTTTGAAGAAATTGCTCTGGCCGCCGCCGATTTCGAAGCTGTGGTCGAAGGCGTTACCCAACGGACGGCCGTCGATGTGCCATTTGCCCGAGTGATAATTCCGATAACCGGCCGGGCGCAAAAATTCCGTCAGGAGCGGTGCCCACGCGGGACGGATGCCACGGTTGCCGCCGCCACTCGCAATCCCGGGCAAAATGTCGCGTCGCACCTGCTGGGCGTAGTAGCCGGTCATCACCGCCGCGCGCGACGGCCAGCAGCGGGCGGTGTTGTAAGCCTGCGTGAACCGCAGCCCGCCCACCGCGAGTGCATCGAGATTCGGCGTCGCAATCTCGCCGCCGTAGCAGCCGAGATCCGAGTAGCCCAAATCGTCGGCGAGGATGACAATGATATTGGGCGGCGCCGCCGAAAGCGTCGAAACCACAAGGAGAGCAGCCAGCAGAACGAGAGATAATTTCATGAGGGGTGGGTTGCGCGACGATCAACGCGACCGCGCCCAGCAAAGGCAAGGACGGGCCTGCTCGCCTCGGCGAGCAAGGGTGTACGGGAAGGGATGTCAGCGGCGCGCGCTCGTCGTGGCATGCGCAGAACGTGCAGCGTGCCGCGCTCAACGTTCAAGGTGGATTCCCCTCCGTGGAGGGATGCCGCTCGCCGGCATGCCGCTGTTAGCACAACACCAGTCCCATGCCGGCACGGCGGCGAGCGCCGACCCTTCGATAATCTGGGATGCGGGTGCGGCTCACCGAGCGTCAAGCAAGGAGCGTTTTTTACCGCTATTCACGCGACTTCCTTGGTGAGCAATTTCAACAATCCCGGCAACGAGGCTACGCCGCTCCAACCGTTAAACGCCGTCTTGTTCACCTGCGCCACGAGCACGCGCCGGTCGGCGGCGATGAGATCGGCGGCGGCGTTGAAGCGCGCGAAATCCGCCTGCGACGGATTCGACGTGCGCTTCACCTCAATCGCCCAGAGGTGCCGGTGCAGCGTGAACACCCGCTCCACTTCGTAACCATCGCTCGTGCGGAAACAGGGAGGCGCCACCGATAAGCCGCGCGCGGCGAGCAGCTCCACCACCTGCCCGATCACGAAGCCCTCCCAGCTCGCGCCTACCCACGGCTGGTGCAGCCGTTAGGCGGCGTCGCGCACGCCCACCGCCAACCACCCAGGCAATGCTGCCCGGCCACCGGCCGGGCCTACATCGCGCTGCCGGGCCTACCTCACACTGCCGGGGCTACATCGCCGCCGGGGCTACAGCTAAAAACCGCAGGCGGTCGGCAGGAAACAGTCAGCAAGTGGGGGACGGAAAACGCAGGCCGTCGTTTTTCGTTTCCGGTCTCAGCGGTAGGTCACGCGGGGACCGCGTTGCGCCGCGATCCATTAGGGCCCGCTAATTTCGAACACTTCCACGAGCGCCACACCGGGCCGCGCCGGTTCGTCCGGAAGTAACTCGAAGGGCATTACAATCACGGTGTAGCTGCCGGGCGGCAGATCGGCCATCAGGCAGGGTTCCCGACGGTTGGCGGGCGCGAGGCCCGTGGCGACGAATTGTTTTTCATGGTAATAACGCACGAGCGGCGTGAAGTCGTTCTCCGCGCTCGCCCCGCCCACCGCGCCCGTGCTCCAATCGTCGTTGCGCAGGATCAATTGCCCCGCAGCGTTACGGATCTCCATAAACGGATCGTCCATGGCGTCGGGCACATTGAACGGGGCCCGCGCCAGCGACGGACCGCGCACCCGCACCAACACGCGTTGGGTGGCAGCGGGTGAGCCCCGCACCACAAAACCAGCCACGATGGGGCGGCCGCGATTATCAGCGTAGGCCCGCGTCGCGAGATTCACGATACGCCCAGCATCGGGACCGCTTTCGTAGGCCTCGACGAGCACCACGCCCGTGGCGGACTCGCTGCTCACTGCCGCCGTGTAGCCACCCGGCGGCAGTGTCAGAAGGAGCGCGGCGTCCGCGCTGCCGGCGACAAAGGGAAACGCGCCCGCCTGCAGCGTCGCCGCGGAGACCGCCGCCGCGCCCGGCTGGGCCGACCAGCCGGAATTTTCCGCCAACCGCGTCGGGCCCGCGTAAAGCTCGAGCACCGGTGTGGCCAGCGGCGCGCGCACACCGAAAGCCGCCAGCGCCGGTCCCGCGGCCCGCACCAGCATCGCTTTGGGCTGGCTGCCCTCGACCGTGAAGCCGGCGATCACCGCGCGTTCGCCCGGCCCGAGACTGGCACTCGTGGAAACATTCACGAGGGTGCCGAGGTTCGGCTTGGTCTGGGTCTGGAGGCGATACGTCGAGACCTCGAAGGCCGCCTGCTCGATCGTGCGCGCCGTATCGGATTCTCCGGCACGCCCCTCGGCCAGGCCGACGGGCACGTTGATGGGGGCCGGCGCGATGATGCTCGGGTTGGAAAAATACCCGAGCTCGATGCCCGGCGGATAGGCCATGATGTCGCGGTAGCGCACGCCATCGGCACCAAAAAACCGATAGCCATAACTGTAGCCATAGGCTCCGGGGGCAAAGGCGTTTTCCCGATCGTGCGCACACCCAAACGAATGGCCAAATTCGTGCGCGATGACGCTCGTGCCCGCGACCGAAAAATACTGGACAACGGAAAAAGCAAACAGGGCGTTCGTCGTGTCGCCGGGCGTGTCGATCACGAATGCGAGACCGCTGCTCGAAAAATCAGATCGGTTGAGCACCAGGCACACGAGGTCCGCACCGGACTGGTCGCGGAGCGTATGCAATTCGTCCATCTGCCCGTCGGCCGCACCCTGCAACGCCGTGAGCGCCTCGTCCTGCACTTTGTTACCCGTGCTCTTCGTCTCGTCGTAGGTCGTCTCGGCCACCTTCACGAGTTTCACCCGCGCTGTGACGAGGCTCGCGGCGAGATCGCGGTTCACGCGGGCGATCGAAGCATCAAACGCACTCACCAACGCTGCCGTGCGCTGCGCGCCCGCGAGCGTGGACAACACATTTTGCGTCACGGCCATCATCACGTGCACCTCGACGCTCTGCGGGTTTTCCGCGACCGCCCCGGCGCGCTCCCGCAGCTCGCCGAGCGCCGGTGCATCGGCTGGCTGCGCGGCCGAGGCGAGTGCGGCAGCCCGCGCCTGCCGCTCGCGCGCCGCGATCAGCACCGCTCCGTCGACCACCTTGCGACGTTCGCCTCCGCAGGGCGGCACGAGGGCCGGATCCACTCGATAATACTGGGAAAGCTCGGCGGTCGCGACCCGCAGGACGTGCGCGCCACGTTCCGCGTCGTCGACGGTGGCGTGGAGAAATCCTTCGTTGAACGCGAAAATCGCCCGACTCGCCGGCCGACCTGCGAGATGTCCGGTGCTGGTGAACCGATCCGACCCGAGCATTTCGCTGGCATCGATCACGACCGTGAGCACGCGTCCATCCGGCAGGGGCCAGGTGACCCGCCCTTCCCCCGGACGCTGCCAAAACGGTGAGGACTTGCCGGCGAGCCAAGCCGTATTCACGCGCACGTAGTGAACCGCGCGGCTCGGAGCCGGCAGCGCGGCGTCGAGCGCCGCGAGCACGGACTGAGGCGGCGCCAGCGTGGCAAAGAGCGCTCCTCGCGCGAAGGCCGGCGGAGCGTCACTGACCGCAGCGGATAAAACGGAACTTTGCTCCGCGGGAGTGACCACGCGGCCGATAGCGACGCCGTCCGGCGGGCGCGCGGGCGGGCGTCGCTCGTGGAGCCAGATGGCACCAAACCCAGCCAACCCACAGAGGATGAGCCAGCGAAAACGTAGGCGGGAAAATTCCAACATGCGCGTAGTCAGTGCAAAGTTCCGCCCGTCGCAACGCTGCGCTCGCCGGTCCGCGCCTCCGGCAACGGGAAGGGAACACAGTGGCTGCTCCTGACGCGGCACGGGCCTCTCACCCGTGCACGAGTGAGGATCTTGCCCGCTCGTTACTAAACCCTTGGGCGGGACGCCCATGCCACTGCAATTACTGACTTCACCTCCCGTTACAGCAGCCGCGTTTACAGCCCCGCAATGAGCGCCTGTAACTGCGCCGCGTGCTCCGCCGTGTCCACTTTCTCGGCGACCGCGAGCACGGTCCCGTCTTGGTCCAAGACGAAGGCGGCGCGGGCGGGACCCTGATACGTTTTTCCGTACATCGATTTTTCGACCATGGAATCCGCCGCCTGCGCGAAGAGATCTCCCGGATCACTCGCGAGAACATACGAGATTTTTTTCTTCGCCGCGTACTTCAGGTGCGAGCCGCCGGTGTCACGGCTGAGCGCAACGAGGTTGTAGCCGGCCCGCTCAAATTCGGCGGCGTGGGCAGCGAGGCTGTCGTTCTGTTTATCGCAGCTCCCCGTGTTATTTTTCATGTAAACCGAGACGATCGTGCGCCGGGTCAGCAGGTCGGCAAACACCACCTCCCGCACCGCGCCACCTTGGACGATCGTCAGCTTGAACTTGGCCCGCAACTTTTTCCCCTTGGATATCATGGTACACCAAAGCAGTGCCGCTCGCCCCGAAACGTCAAATTCGACGACCCAAAATTCGGCCGAAAGTTCTCCGGTTGAAGCTTTGACGCGCCGATAAAAGAGCTCCAGCGTCCGAGCGCATGAAATCGGTCAAGGTCCCCGCACTGGAGCTTTTTCTCCACGAGATGATCCCGCTCGCGAAAGCGATGGGCGTCGGCGTGGAGGTGAGCGACGCGCGGGCGTTGACCCTCACGGCCCCGAAAGAGCAGAACAAAAATTCGCTCAATACGGCCTTCGGCGGCAGCCTCGTGTCCCTCGCCACTCTCGCCGGCTACGGTGTCGTGTGGGAGCTGATGAAGAACGAAAAAGGCGCTGACAAGGCCGAGTGGAGCATCGTCGTAAAAGAGAGCCGCGCCGCCTACCGCCGCCCCGTGATCGGTGACCTCCGCGCAATCTGCGAGCGCCCTGCGCAAGCCGCCATTGCTGAATTTAAGGATGCCCTCGACCGCTACGGCAAAGCGAAGCTCAAGCTCCGCGCCCGCGTAATCGAAGCCGGCGAGACCGCCGTGGATGTGACGGCGGCGTTTGTCGTCACACGCTGATTTCGTCCGGAAAGGCGGTGGGCCCCGCACGGGATTCCCCCGCGGTCGACTAGGCGTTTGTCGTGAGCGCGGTAACAACACCTGCAAAGCCAGAACCTCACAATAGTGCGGATCGGCAACTCCCGCGGCGTGCGTTTGCCCGTGCCGCTGCGCTCGCACGATCGCATCGGCCACGCCGTCATCGCCGAACGGACCGCCGAGGGGATTTTATTCCGGCCGACCCGCGCTGGCCGGCTGTCGTGGGACGACACATTTCGCGCGATGGGCGCAGAGCAGCGCAAGGAGGGCGACGAGTTTTCCGATTTCGAGAGCACGGCGGGCGACGGCCTCGCGGCGTTGGATCGATGATCACCGCTCACGACAAAGCTTCAACCGACATGGAGCTCGCGCATCCCCATGCGCAGTGCCGGAAAAACCGCCGAAATCGCCGGCGATCACATTCGCACGATCAGCACCCTGCGATTCGTCGCGAAAATGGACGCGCTCGCAGTGGCGGATGCCGCCCTAGTGCGGGAGCTGGTCGTCGAGATGTATGGGTTGGCCTAGATCGCTGGCAAAATTGCGTGGATCCCTTCACTCCGCGCAGCCTCGCACAATACCGGCGAGACTGCCGTGCAGCTCGTTGTGATCGAACCACTCTTCACCGTCCGCCCCGCGCAAGATCGCGACGATCTGCAGCACGGCCGCGCTGAGCTCAGATATGCTTCGAGTCCGCCTCGTCCTTCTTCGCGTAGCCACTGTCCTGCCGCTGGTGGTTCACCTGATTCTTCTTCAGGTAGGCTTGGTAAACATCGTCCGCCGTCATGCCGAGCGTCTGGGCGAGCGACACGAGAAAATGAAACAGGTCCACGACCTCCACCTTGGCGTTCTGCTCGTCGAATTTCTGGTATTTCGCCCACCATTTCCAGGGCACGGAGTCGATCAATTCGGCCGTTTCCTGCTGCATGGCACGGGTGTAGTTGAGGATCCACTTGGCCTTCTCCTCGTCAGTTGGGGGCGGGAGGCTGACGCCGATCCGCTGGTTCAACGCATCTTGCATCCGGAAGATTTCCTCGAGTTTGTCCATGACAACGACGGTGGGAAACCGCCCCGGCGCTGGCAAGCCCGCCTTGGGCAGCGGCGGACTGCAGGGCAGTGTCAACGTCGTTCCGCCAATCTTTCCTCTTTCCCTTTATCTTTCTCATTCGTCAGGCCTCCAGCTCGGAGCGGCTTGTCGGCCGGACGGTAGAATTAATTGAAAGAGGAAAGAGAACGATTACTGGGCGCGCGACCGACTTTGACGCCGCCCTGCGGCGGACTGGCGGCGGCGGAATTTGCAGTTGCTCCCCGGGAGGGCCGCCGCGAGACTTCCATCTTCATGCACGCGTCGAGCGCGGTCCCCGCGCTCCGTGTGTGCGCAACCAAACCGGTTGCTCTCCCGCCTACGCAGGATGAGCGCCTCAGCACAAAACAACAGCACATGTCAGATCAAGATCAGTCCGGCGCTTCGGCTCCGGCCCCAGCTCCCGCCCCGGCGGCGAGCGGTGCCGCCCCCGCCGCGACCCAGCCGTTCGGCACGTTCGGCACCACCCGAGGCTCCGGCCTCAACCGTGGCAAACGTGTCACCCCGCCCGCGGCCCTTGCCGCCGGTTCCGCCGCTTCCAGCGGCTTCAAACCCAGCGCCCTCGAAGTCATCACCTCGAAGAGCGAATACGTAAACCCGTTCACCGGTGAGACCACCGTGAGCGCGCCCGTCGTCAACGAGCCTGCACCCCAGGCCGCCCCCGTCATCAACCCTCCGGCTCCGGCCCCCGTGGTCGCAGTCGCACCCGCTCCTGTGGCCGAGCCGGTGGCGGCCCCGGCAACCGCTCAGACCGCCGACCTGTTCCCGTTCGGCGACGAAAAACGCAACGAAGACGCTCCGAAGCCTGCGTTGAACATTCTCCCGCCCCAAGGCGGCGACAGACGCGCCGCGGTGAATTGGGAAGCTCCGTCCGCAGCTGCAGGCGACGCCGCTGCCCAACCCTTGCGCCGCGAAGATCGTCCAACGTTCCGCACCGAACGCGGTCGCCGCAGCGACAGCGATAACTGGGACACCCGTCCGGCCGACACCCGTCCCGCGGACACCCGCGAGCCGAAGCCCTTCGACCCAAGGGCTCCCCGTGAGCCGCGCCGCGACGACCGAAAATTCGAGTCGCGCTCGAACCAGCCCTACCAAGACCGCGGCGGACGCTCCAGCCGCGGCGAACGTTCGGATCGCTCCGACCGTCCCGAGCGCCGGGAAGAACCCGCACTGGTGAAAAAATCCAGCGGTTTCTTCGGTTGGCTCAAGCGCCTCTTCGGCGGCAAGAAAGACCCCGCAGGTCCCGCCTCCGGTGACGGTCGCGAGCCGCGTCGTGAGAGCGAATACGGCGGCGATGGACGCAACCGCGGTGGCCGCGGTCGTGGACGTGATCGGGGCGGTAACCGCACACCGCGCGACCCGAACTTCCAGCACCCCGATCCACGCGATGAAGTCGGCCCGTCCAACGGCGGCGGCGACAACTCCCGCGGTGAGTATCGCGGCGAGGGCAGACCAGAGGGCGGTGGACGCCGCGGACGCCGCGGTGGTCGCGGACGTTCCCGAGGCGACGGGGGCGGTGGCGGCGGTCGCGCTGATCGCGGCCCGCGGCCCGAAGGCCACCAGGGCGGCGGCGCGATCTGATTCGCGTTAAGCCTTGCGCGCCGCGCAAACCCGCGCGCATTTGAAAGGCGTCCGTGAATTCACGGACGCCTTTTTTATTTTCAGTCCTCCTCCCGACTCTCAGCCCTCAGCTCTCAATTTTTCCGATCGATGTCCGACCTCATCGTCAACGGCGGTAAGCCCCTCTCCGGCACCATCACGCCCTCCGGCAACAAGAACTCCGTGTTACCCATCTTCTGCGCCACGCTGCTCACGAATGAGCCCGTCACGCTGAAAAACGTCCCGGACATCACCGACCTCGACAAGCTCGTCACGTTCTTCCGCGCCCAGGGTTCGCAGATCGAGTGGAACCGCGACAAGGGCGTCATGCGCGTGGACCACTCCACGTTTCGCAACGCCCTCGCCAACGACGAGCTCCCGCAGGACATGCGCTCCACGGTCCTGCTTTACCCGGCGCTGCTGAACCGTCTGCGCCAGATCACAATCCACGCCAACACCAAGGGCTGCACGCTCGGCGTGCGCGAGATCGACCCCCATCTCGATATCCTCCGCGCCCTCGGTGCCTCGGTCCACCAAGGCGACCCACTCGTCATCGCTCTGCCCGCCGGCTGTCGAGGCGCCCGCCACTGGCTCGACTACATGTCGGTCACGGTCACGGAAAATTTTGCGATGGCCGCCGCCCTCGCAAAGGGCAGTTCCACACTCGTGAACGCCGCCAGCGAGCCGCACGTGCAGGACCTCTGCGCCGCGCTCGTCGCGATGGGCGCAAAAATCACGGGCCTCGGCACCTCCCGCCTCGAAGTCACCGGCGTAAAAAAACTTCACGGCGCGACAATCACCATCGGCAGCGACTACCACGAGATCGTCACCTTCCTCGCCCTCGGCGCCATTACCGGTGGCGAAGTGCGCGTGACCAAATCCCTCCCGCATCACTTCGATCTCATTACCCGCGCCTTCGCCAAACTCGGCGTAATCATCGAACATGAGGGCGACACCGCCATCGTGCACCGCAGCCAGAAGCTCGTGATCGAGGCGCCGTTCACCGCCAATTTACTCCCGAAGATTGAGGCGGCACCGTGGCCGTATTTTTCCGTCGACCTGCTCCCGCTGATGATCGCGCTGAGCACGCGGGCCGAGGGCACGATCCATTTCTGGAACAAGGTTTATGAAAACGGTTTTTCGTGGATACCCGAGCTCGCGAAGTTCGGTGCCCACGCGATGGTCAGCGACCCGCATCGCATCGTCGTCTTCGGCAATCGCCCGCTCCGCCCCGCCATGGTCGATTCGCCCTACGTCATCCGCGCCGCCGTGGCGTTGACGATGGTCGCCGCCGCGATCCCCGGCCGCTCCGTCGTGCGCAACGCCGAAATCATCAAACGCGCCCACCCGCGTTTCGTCGAAAACCTCCGCAGCCTCGGCGCGGAGTTGGAGTGGAAGTGACGGCTTGCGCGGTCGCGCGACGCGTGATTCGTTTCCGCCATGTCGAGCAAAGAACAGGCCGTCACTGAGATTGTGGCTAAGATGAGCAGCCTGCCGGAGGATGCCGACTGGGAATTCCTCTCCGAAAGGATGCGCTTGCTGCCGGGATCGAAAAGGCTCGGGCCGACGTGCGGGCGGGTCGCGTCTACACTACGACTCAGATCAAGACCGATCTCCGCGAATGGTTGAAAAAATAATCTGGACCGCGACGGCCCGGGAGGATTTGCGAGAAATCGTCCTCCGGATCGCCGCAGATCGTCCGCTGCTCGCCGAGACCTATGGCTTGGAGCTGATCGCGGCCGCCGAGACTGTGGCAGAATTTCCCCGCCTCGGTCGTTTCGTTCCCGAGTTCGAAGACCAATCCCTACGCGAAATCATCAAAGCTCCCTATCGCATCATCTACGAACTGTTCCCTCACCAGCCGCGCCCCGTAATCATGCGGGTCTGGCAGGGAACGTGAGGCACGCCGGAAATCGTTCGCCCGCCCTCGCTGTGAGCCCGTCGAAAATCTGAAACCGCCCATGCCCGCTCCCGACTCTGCCCCCAAGGGCCTCAACTACCTCGCCTCGACCCTCGCCTCGCCCGTCTCGCCCGCCGAGGCCGCGCTGCGCCCGCTGTCGTTTGCCGATTTCACCGGCCAGCTTAAAACTGTCGAGCGCCTCAAGATCATGGTCGGTGCCGCGAAAAAACGCGGCGAGGCCCTCAACCACATTCTCCTCTCCGGCCCACCCGGCCTCGGCAAAACCACCCTCGCCTTCATCCTAGGCAACGAGCTCGGTAAAGCCGTCCGCGTCACCTCCGGACCCGTCATCGAAAAAGCCGGCGACCTCGCCGGCCTCCTCACCAATCTCGAAGAAGGTGACATCCTGTTCATCGACGAAATCCACCGCATCCCGAAGACCGTCGAAGAATATCTCTACAGCGCGATGGAGGACTTCCGCCTCGACATCATGATCGACCAGGGCCCCAACGCCCGCAGCGTGCGCCTCTCGATTCCGCGCTTCACCCTCATCGGCGCCACCACCCGCAGCGGCCTGCTCACGGCTCCGCTCCGCTCGCGCTTCACGCTGCAAACCCGCCTCGACTACTACGATCACGCCACCCTCGAAGGCATCGTCCAACGCAGCTGCGGCCTCCTCAAAGTCGAACTCGATGCCGGCGGAGCGGCCGAGATTGCCACCCGCGCCCGCGGCACGCCCCGCGTCGCCAACAACCTCATTAACTTCTGCCGCGACTACGCCCAGGAACGCGCCACGGGAAAGATCACGCAACCCGTCGCCGCCGCCGCGCTGGAGCTCCTCGAAATCGACGCCGCCGGCCTCGACGAAATGGACAAACGCATGCTCCGCGTAATGGCGGAAAATTACGCCGGCCGACCCGTCGGCATGACCACCATCGCCGTCGCCGTCGGCGAAGAAGCCGAAACACTCGAAGAAGTGCACGAGCCCTTCCTGATCCAGGAAGGTTATCTCATGCGCACCCCACAGGGCCGCGTGCTCACGCCGAAAGGCTACGCGGCAGTCGGGTTGAAAGCCCCGGTTGGTAGTGAACAGGGCTCGCTGCTTTGAATTCGCCAAGCGAAGCCCTGCGGATTCGCGTAAAAAATGAACCGCGTCCTCCATCGCGACCGCGAATCTTGGCAGCGAAAAAACCGCAAGTTTCTAGATGTTTAATCGATTGGTCAGGGAGCAAATAGTCGCGACCTTTTTCCCCGGCTGACCCCATTCCCCTGACCCCATTTTTCTGACACCATCCCGGCAACCGTTGCGAAGGGAGAACGATTACGAGAACGAAGTACGAGAACGATTCCGAGAGTGGCGCCGACCACTGACCGAGACGAGAGCGGCTCCCATTCGCGACGAGGGCGTCGGAATTGTTGACCACGGATTACACGGATGCACACGGATTAAGGCAGGAGTTGAACCGCTGATTTTCGCTCATTTTTCGGCCTCGGAAGATTCACCTGGTCGGTGAATCAAGAGAGCGCCGCAGCAGGGTTTTCTCTGCGTTCCGGTGTCGTCTCTGCGGTGCAAACGGATGGGCGTTGTTGCCCATGAAATCCGTGGTCGCGCGCAACTCGCACCTGCTCCGGGCGGCGCCGAGAATCAGCGCCGTCACCGGAAATGTTCTCCTCAAAAATCCCGTCCGTAGCTCAACGAATACGCGCGACCGACCCAGAGACTCGTGCCCATGCTGCCGGTGTATCCGGTCTGCGCCTGGCTGTGCGTCGGCTCGCGGTCTTGCGCATTATTGACGCCGACGCGCACGGATGTGCGGCGCAACCACCCGTGGGCCTGCGCACCCCAGCGATAGCCGAGGCCGAGATTCAACTGCGTCTGCTTGTCACCGATTTCATGGTACGCGAGCGCACCATTATTGTAGATCGCACGGAGGTAATCGACCGAGTCCTTCAACCGATCGAAGCTCGAGAGCGCCGCGTTGGAGCCGGTCCAAATCGGCGTGTGATAGGTGAAGTTGCCCGAAGCGGTCCAACCCCCTTTCCGCCACGTGAGGTTGGTGCTGATCTTCGTGCGCGGAATGTCCATGTTGTGCACCGCGTCATTCTTCTCGTCGGTGGGCGTGAGCTTGGAAAACTTATTGAGAAACTGCGCCCATTCCAGCGAGAGGCCGATCCGACCGAAGGGCGTCGTCGGCATTTGGTAACGGAGCGTGTAGTCGAAACCGTTGGTGAAGTTGCGCCCGGTGCTGTTGCGGAATGTGACGACGCCACCGATCAACGCACCGAGCGGGGCGAGCTGGCGCGACGCCGCGAGGTTGCCGTTGGCCGCCGCGAAGAGCGTCTGGTCGGCCGGCGTGACGCGCGAACGCAGCGTATTCGGATCTCCCTTATAGTTGCCCGACTGGTCGCCGGGCACGAGTCGGTAACCCACGTCGATCTGACTGACCGGCACGCCGGCGGCGAGCTGCGCCTGCGTGTAAGCGCGGAGGCGCGCGTCATCCACCGACGTATCGCGACCGCTGGAGATGATCAGGCTCTTCTGCGCGATCTCCCAGTAGTCGACGGTGAACGAGAGGCCCTTGATGCCGGGCACTTCGAAACCGAGGCCGGCGCTGGTGCCCTTCGAGACTTCCGGCTGCAACGCGCGGTTGGCGATATTGTAGTTAATCGTCAGCACACGCGTGTCGGCCGCGCGGCCGGCACCGGTGAAGAAATTACTGCGCACCGTGTCGAGCTCGCCGGGCGGACTCGTGCGGGAGAAGAGCGTCGGTGAATAAACGCGCGTGAGGTCCGGCGCGACAAAGCCCTCGTTGCGCGAGGCGCGGAACAAGATCCCCCCGCTGGGCCGCCACGTCAGGCCGAACTTCGGCTTGGTGGTGTTACCGAAATCGCTGTAGCGCTCGAACCGCGCCGAGGCGCTGAGATCGAGCGAGCGTACCAGCGGAACATTATTTTTCCGCGCCACGAGCGGAATGGCCGTCTCGGCATACGCACTCGCGATCGTCCGCGAGGCGCGAAAGACCTCGCGCGGCGACATCACGACGATGTCGTTGTCCTTCGGATCCAGCCCGGAGTCCGCCGGGTTGCGGCCGATGAAGGGCAGCTTGCGGTCGAGCTTAAAATCCCGGCGCCACTCAGTGCCGAAGGACACCCCGATCGGCCCCGACCACAGGTCGATCACGTCACCGCTGGCGCGCGCGTCGAAGCTGTCGATACGGGTGTTGCCGTAGCGCGTCGCGGCCTGCGTGTAGCCCCCGCGCACGCTCGCCGGATTTTGGTAAGGCTGATCGGCGACCACCGCGTTGTTGACGACTTTAAAGGTGAAGGGAAACGGATTCCACGCGCTCGCATCAGTGCGCTGCGCAGCGGCGATGAGCAGGGAGTCACGGATCGAGTTCGCCGCACTGTCCGTGGCCCGAACGCCCCCAGTCATCGCGCCGACTTCCCACTCCCAGGACGAAGTCCCGAACTTACCCTGCAGGCCCACGAGCAAACGATGCATGCGATTCGAGGTCTCGATCGTCTCCGGTCCGCCATCCGCCATGATCATGTCGCCAATCGTGATCGTCTGCGGGTTGCCCGTGAGGCGCGCCGTGCCGTCGGGGTTGGCGGTGCCGGTGGGACTGTAGAAGCGCGCGCCGAACGGATTGTAGGGATTGTTTGACGACAACGTCACGGCGCGGTCGCTCTCGGCCAGCGTGATGGGCTGCCGCTGGGTCATCGACGTCGAGTAGTAACCGGTGAATTCGCCGAACGCGCGGAGCCGCGGCGTGAGGTCATATTCGACGCGGCTGTTCAGCGAGTGCCGCGTGCTCTGCGGTTGGCCGATGACGTAGATGTTATAGTCGGCATACTGCGCGCGCGGGATCGCGGTCGTCGTGAGGGTGGGCACGCCGTCGATGGGATAGAGCCAGCGGTTGGCCGTGGACGTACCGGTCACAAAACGCGGCCAGATGCCGATCGGCGTCCGGTCATCCTGCGAGCCACCGGCGGCGTTGAACGGATCACGGGCATAGCGGGTCTTGTCGGCGGACTTCGAAATCTCCCGCTGGCGCAGGTAAATCGGGTCGCGCGTGTAGGCGCTCGCGCCGATCATGTAGTTGCCCCGGCCCTTCGCAAACGGCGCCGCGTAGCCGAACTTCCCCTGATAGTCGGTGCCGCCGCCGTGCTCGGTCGTGCCGTAGCGGAACGAGAGATCGCCGCCCGCGGGCCGCCGGCGCGCAATGTAGTTCACGACGCCCGCCACCGCATCGGACCCGTAAATCGACGAGGCCCCGTCGCGCAATACCTCGATCTGCTGCACGGCGGAAGGGAGGACGTTGACGTTCACCGGCGAAACGGCGCCCGCGGTAAACGGATGAAACGGCATCCGCCGGCCATTAAGCAGCACGAGCGTATTGCCGGCCCCGAGACCGCGCAGCGCGATGTTGGCGTTGTCGCCCCGGCCGGCGATCGCATTGGTCGGCGTTTCGTTTTCCGGAAAGTCGGTGATGAAGGCGATGCTCTCCAGGAGGTTCATCGGCGTGGCCGCATCGCGCGCCTCAATGTCGTCGGCGGAAATGATGGTGACGGGCAGCGATTTTTCCTGATCGAGGCGCTTGATATTGGTGCCGGTGACGGTGAACGCCTCCATCGTGACGGTCTCGGCCGGTGTTTGGCGCGGGATCGGCGGGGCCGATTGAGCCAGCAGCCCACTGGCGGCGGCGACGATCAACGCGACGGTGATGCAAGGGTGCGACTTCATGGTGTTCTCAAAGTATGGATATGGCGTGCCTTCACAACTGAAGGCGATGCGGGGAGAGTGGGGCAATTGCGAGCCGGGCTGGCAAGGCCGCCCGTGCCTTCCGCAGCGTCCACGCCGGCCGGCGCCGGTCACACTGCCCAGCCCTCCACCCCGCGCCCCCAATCGCCTCCCCTACCGGGAACGCGATGACCCCGTCGCGTTTCCGCACCCTCACGCGACGATCAGCCCCTTTTTTCCACGAGGATCTCCGTCGCCTTGGATTCGTCGATCGCTCCCTCCCACTTCGAGATCACGAGGGTCGCGACGGCGTTGCCGATGAGATTGGTGAGCCCGCGGATTTCCGACATAAACCGATCGATGCCAAAGATCACGGCGAGCGCCGCGGGCGGGATGTTACCCGTCGTCGAGATCGTCGCCGCCAGCACGATAAAGCCGCTGCCGGTGATGCCTGCCGCGCCCTTCGAGGTGAGCAACATCACGGCGAGCAGCCCGATCTGATCCATCAGGCTCGTCGGCGTATCGGTCGCTTGCGCGAGGAAAAGCGCGGCGCACGTGAGGTAGATGCACGTGCCGT
>SXGR01209865.1_pt1 | contig 30634 bp, 31 predicted proteins | sample 3174711 | NCBI WGS metagenome assembly SXGR01 (sample SAMN11356860, study PRJNA531348) | freshwater metagenome | isolation source: freshwater sample F1-60 | place: China: Fuxian Lake, Yuxi | collected 2017-12-25 | reverse complement strand
TTCACGGCTATGCGCCCGTCTGGCGAAAATATCGAGAATGAGCTGGGTGCGGTCGATCACCTTGATGTCCGTCATCTCCGAGATCGCGCGTGATTGGGCTGGTGAGAGCGTCTGATCAAAAATCACCATGTCGGCCCCTTTGTGGAGCGTTTGAATGAGCACGTCCTTCAATTTTCCGCTTCCCAACAAATACCGTTGATGACCGTCTGCCGTTCGCTGCGCAACTTGATCGATGACGGTCACCTCGGCCGAACCGGCCAGCTCGGCCAACTCAACCAATCGCTCCTCCTGCTCGGCGCGGCCCTGCGGCGATGCGCTGACAAGGATCGCCGATTCGGCGCCGTCCTTGACGGCCTGATGGCGGCGCGCCGACTGAACCTCCGTCTCTAATTCTTCGATAAAGCGGTCGAACGGCAGCGAACACTGAGCAAATGGAACAGCCTTGAGGATTTCACAGAGCCGGCCTGTTCTATCCGGCGGGAGAAGATGCGCCAGGTAGAGCATGCCCGGATTTCCTTCCGGCGACACAGACAGGGTGCCGATCAAATCCAGGCGAAGATAGGCCAAGTCCGTCAAGGACTCCTGGCTCAATGGCTGATCATGCAATTGTGTTCTGATCAACCGCAATCCCCGCAACGAACGCGGGCCTGCGCGAAACTTTGCCGCCGTTGTAGGGGATAACACGAGATCCGTCCCCACAATGATCTCTTGAACCAGACCTCGGCGCGTCACGAGTACGGCAAGCGGGCGGCGAATATCGAGCGTGAGCTGGCACATCGTCTTCGCCAGTTCCGGTGTGAGGACTTTGTCCTGCGGCACACGCCGGCGATACAACCGCTCGACCGCCGCGATCTGGCTTGGACGAAGGCCTGTGACGTGGCCGTAGATTTCAGGAATGGGTAATCTCCTCGCGCCTGGTAAGCCTGGAGAGGGGCTCGACCTGAAGCGCCGGTTGAATATCGAACTCGCGGATCGAACCGGGATCACTCATGAGCGCATGCCGACCGGCTGAGGCGATCATCGCGGCATTGTCCGTACAATAGGCCATCGGCGGGACGGCCAGACGGAATCCTTCCCGCTCGGCCCATTCGTTGAGCAAGCCACGTAGCCGGGAATTCGCAGACACTCCACCGACGACGGCGAGCGCAGACAGTCTCTCCTGAGTGAGGGCGGCAAGGGCTTTTGAAGCTAGCACCTGCACAATGGATTCCTGGTAGCCTGCGGCTAAATCAGCTGCCTGCCGAACCCGCTCTCCAGCCTCCATATCACGGAGCTTGTAGAGTAACGATGTTTTGAGTCCGCTGAAGCTGAACTCCAAGCTACTCTTCCGCCGGTGGAAACGTGGGAACCGGATGGCATCGCGATTGCCCTGCCGAGCGAGCCGGTCGATCGCAGGCCCTCCAGGAAACTCCAAGCCCAACATCTGCGCACCCTTGTCGAATGCCTCTCCGGCGGCATCGTCCCTCGTGCAGCCGAGCAACGCGCAGCTTCCGTCCGGCTCACGCCGGTATAAATGGGTGTGCCCGCCGGAAACGACCAACACGATACAGGGCAATGGGAATGCCGGATCGGCCAGCCAGGCGGAAGCAATGTGACCTTCCAGATGGTTGACGCCGATCACAGGAATACCAAGCCCATAACTCATCGCTTTGGCATAGTTGACTCCGACCAACAGCGCGCCGGCCAAGCCCGGCCCTCGTGTGACGGCAATGGCACCCAGATCATTTTTAGCGAGACGCGCCTGTGCCAACGCATCGGCTACTACCGTATCGATCATCCCGATATGAGCGCGAGCCGCCAGTTCAGGTACCACACCACCGAATTTCGCATGGACGGCTGTTTGAGAGGACACGACATTCGAGAGCACGAACCCATCGCGGTCAATCACTGCGGCAGCCGTTTCATCGCAGGAAGATTCAATTCCAAGAATTGGGCGTGGTTGCCACCTGGCATCGACTAGAGGTGTAGCTTGATCAGTGTGGAACATACGCTACGATGGATGAGTAGAGTCGGAGAGGAAATGACACGACCCCTGCGGCGGACAGCCGCAGGGGTCGTCGGCACTTGCACAATGAAATGGCGCCGTATTGAACATCTGTGGTCTACACTCCGGCCATCGCCTCCTGTTCAATAAACGCCGGTGCGCCGTCGCGAAGCACCACTTTGACCTTTCGGCATTCTTTGAATCGGCCCCTGATGAGCTCATCGGAAAGCGGATCTCCGATGGCGCGTTGGATGGCCCTGCGCATCGGTCTGGCGCCATACAACGGTTCATACCCTTCTTTGATCAGCCATTGTTTGACCGCGTCGTCCACTTCGATTTCGATCCCTTTCTCCAACAGACGAAGGTTCAGCTCGCGGATCAGGATATCGAGAATGTGGTAGAGCTGCCCTTTTTCCAGCTGGTGGAAAATGACGACTTCATCGATCCGGTTCAAAAATTCCGGACTGAATGATTTACGTAACTCACCGATGACTTCTTCCTTCTTGTGGCGCGCAGCCTCCCCCTCAGTGCTCTGGAAGCCAAGCGAGACCCCCTTCTGGATGTTCTTCGTCCCGATATTGGACGTCATGATCACAACGGTGTTCTTGAAATCAACCTTTCGGCCCAGACTGTCCGTCAACACGCCGTCGTCCAGGACTTGAAGTAGCACATTGAACACATCGGGATGCGCCTTTTCAATTTCGTCGAACAGGACGACCGAATAGGGCCGTCGGCGAACCTTTTCAGTCAACTGCCCCCCTTCTTCATACCCCACATAGCCCGGAGGCGCGCCGAAGAGTCTTGAGCTGGTAAATTTCTCTTGATACTCGGACATATCGACACGAATCAACGCATCTTCGCTGTTAAAGAGGAACTCCGCCAATGTTCTAGCCAGTTCCGTCTTCCCGACGCCTGTCGGCCCCATGAAAATGAAGGAGCCGATCGGCTTCCGTGCTTCCTTCAATCCTGCGCGTGAACGACGAATGGCTCGTGCAACTGCCGAGATCGCCTCATTCTGGCCGATCACTCGCTTGTGCAGGAACTCTTCCATCCGGAGCAGCTTATTGGACTCTTCTTCCTCGAGCTTGAAAAGCGGAATGCCGGTCATCTTGGAGACCACATACGCCACATCTTCTTTACCGATCACCGGCTTGTTCTTCTCCTGGCTCTTCTTCCATTCACGCTTGGATTCGTCCAGAAGCTTGCGCAGCCGTTCTTCTTCTTCTCGGTGCCGCACCGCTTCTTCGAAGTTTTGCATCGAAATCGACTGTTCTTTTTCGCGCGACACTTTCTTCAGTTCCTGCTCCATCCCCTTCAACTCCGACGGAAGCGCATAGGTCTGAAGCTTTGCGCGCGAGCCGGTTTCATCTATCAAATCGATCGCTTTGTCGGGCAGGAACCGGTCGGTGATATACCGGTCCGACAACTTGACGGCTTCAACGATGGCCTCTTCCGTAATTTCAACGCCGTGATGCTCTTCGTAGCGATCCCGCAACCCATGTATGATCATGACGGTTTCGTCGAGGCTGGGCGGCTGGACATGAATCGGCTGGAACCGCCGTTTTAATGCGCCGTCTTTTTCGATGTGCTTCCGGTATTCATCCAACGTGGTAGCCCCGATGCATTGAATCTCTCCACGCGACAGCGCCGGCTTCAGCATGTTCGACGCATCGATGGAGCCTTCTGCAGCCCCGGCACCGACCAGCGTGTGCAGCTCATCGATGAAGATAATGATGTTGCCGGCCTGCACGATTTCCTTCATCACGACTTTGAGCCGTTCTTCGAATTGGCCCCGATACTTGGTACCTGCCACCAACGAGCCGAGGTCCAGCGCAATGACGCGGCGGGATAACAGATTATCGGGCACCTCCGACTGCACGATCCGTTGCGCGAGTCCTTCGACAATAGCGGTTTTCCCGACGCCGGATTCGCCGATCAGAACAGGATTGTTCTTGCTTCTCCGGCTGAGAATCTGAAGGACGCGCTCAATCTCGTCGGCCCTGCCGATCACCGGGTCCAACTGGCCTTCCTGTGCGAGTTGGGTCAAGTCACGGCCGAACTCGTCCAACGCCGGCGTGTTGCTCTTCCGGTCGCGCTCGCGCGGAGCAGACTTACGCAAAAATGTCACGGTCAATTGTCTTGCCGTCAATAGGTTCGCGCCCAAGCTGCGCAAAATCTTCCCGCCGATACCCTCTTCTTCCCGCAGCAGGCCCAACAGCAGATGCTCGCTGCCGATATGGTTGTGTCCAAGAAGGCGGGCTTCTTCGACGCCGTATTCGATCACTTTCTTTACGCGCGGGCTGAACGGAATTTCGCCGAACGTCATCGTTGTTCCGCCGCCCGGCAGATTGCGTTCAATTTCCAAACGGATCTGCTCCGTTGAGAGCCCCATTTTCTTCAGAATCATGAGGGCGATACCGTCAGACTCACGGAGAATCGCCAAGACGAGATGTTCCGTCCCGAGATAATCGTTCTGGTGCCGCTCGGCTTCCTCGCGCGCGAGGATGATGATCTTTCGACCTTTGTCCGTGAATCGTTCGAACATCCTGCCTCCTCCTGATGGATACCGGCTGTAAGAATTCCGTGTTCGTGCGAAACCTATCGAAAAACTTGCCTAAGTTTAACCAGAGCATTTCAGAGAGTCAAGATTGCAAGGGAAACCCGCTGATTCGGCCGAGCCCACGAATCGCACATGTCGTCGGACACACATAATGAAACCGTTGCGCTCGTTGACATGAAAAGAACCGTCCCGATAGAATTCGTGACTCTTGGTCTGATCGATCATCGAATGCCGTATCCATGAAAAACAAAAGCGTCGGAATTCTGACAAAACCGAAATTCCCCGAAGTAAAAACTACTCTCCAGGGAGTCGTGACCTGGCTCAGAGATCGGCATATCACCGTCCTACTCGATACGACATCCGCCGCGCTGCTGAGCGAGCAGGGCGGAATTCAAAAGACCCAATTGGCCAGCCAATCTGACGTCCTGCTCATCCTGGGTGGCGATGGAACCATCCTTAATGCGGCGCGGCTGGCGGCAGAGCGAAGCATTCCCATTTTAGGTGTGAACATGGGCGGCCTCGGATTCTTGACCGAAGTGCGCCTCGATAATCTCTACGCCTCACTCGATCGGGTCTTCGCCAATGATTTTATTCTTGATGAGCGGCTGATGTTGCAGACGCATGTCCATCGGCATGGGGAAACAGTGGCCCGAGGCATCGTGCTCAACGATGTCGTGATCAGCAAGGGCACTCTGGCCCGCATGATTGAATTGAAGATCGCTATTCAGGGCCAGTTCGTAACGAACCTACGGGCAGACGGCCTGATTGTGGGAACACCGACCGGCTCCACCGCCTACTCAATGTCGGCCGGCGGTCCCATCATCAATCCTGCCGTACAGTCGTTGATCCTGACACCGATCAGCCCCCACACACTGACCCATCGGCCGCTGATTGTCCCCGGCAATGCTGAAATTGAAGTCACCTTGACCAGCAAAGATGAAGGAGCAATGGCCACGCTTGACGGGCAAGTCGGCATTGCCATGACACAGGGAGATACGGCAGTCGCTCAGGCCTCGGAACACCGAACCAAGCTGATTCGCTTTCCAGAAAGCCATTACTACGAAGTATTGCGGGAAAAATTGAAGTGGGGAGACGGATGACAACGCCTCCGACTATGCCTTTCCTCGCGCAATCAACTCGGTCATCTCCTGATTGCTCGCATATTTGAATTCTCCGATACAATCAGAAATTCCCTGGTGCGCTTTTTCTGACGCCTCCAGCGCTCGGAGCCCCTTCACATCGACCGGATGGCTCTGGCGATCTTTCAACACCCTATTCAACCGATTCAGCACGTCCGTGACCTGAGCGCTTGAGTTTTTTGACGTAAGATAGCGCTCCACGACCTCCGCGCCCCAATCTCCGTCTCGCTTTGCCACTCCGACGAGACCTTCGCTTGCTTTTCTCGCCCATCCCGCAAGAAAGACGCCTTCAATCACTTTTCCGGCCTTTTCATCATAGGCCTGAAACGATGAATCATCCGGATCGTTCCTGGACTTAATGGGGTTGGTGACAAACATTCCGCCTTTGTAGGGAAGCCCGACGGTTTCATCGACCTTGTCGCCTACGGCAAAAACCACGGAGTCACAAGGAAACTCATAATACTGTTTCAGACCGGCCACCACCGTATCCTCACCTTTGGGATCCAGCCGATTATCTTCTATCTCAAGCCCACGCACCCGATTGTCGGCGTCGACTAGAATGCGCTTCGGTGAGGCCAAGAATTTGAATCCCATTTTGGTGTCGCTGACCTTCGGTTCGCACTTGGTAAATTCGTCCGTCAGACCCTGGAAGACCTCATCCGCCTTCTGTCCCACGGCGGCCATCCGATCCTTGATCCGATCGAATTCATTCTTGATGCCGTCGATGTCCATATTGGCACAGACGGAGCGAATCTCTTTGGGACTGTATTTGCGTTCGACCGGCCCTCGTCGAACGATCGCCGTCACCCGCTCCACCTTCTTATAGCGGGTCAGCCAATGCGCGATATCGACCATGACGTCACCGGCCCCGATCACCGCGACATGGTTACCCATCTCGAACGGCCGATCACCGAACCCCGGTAAGCGATTGAAGTGATAGACCACATCTTTGGCATGGTAGACACCCTGGGCGGAATCTCCTTCGACGCCGATGGCTTTTGTGCCTTGCGCGCCGATCGTAAACACAACGGCGCCGGCGCCCATTTCGCGTACGTCTTCAACCGTGAGATCCTTGCCGTTCCCGACCGATACATTGCCGAAATAATGAACATTCGGCTGTTCCAGCAATTCCCAATATTGTTTCTTCAGCCCGCCGCGGAGCTTGAGTTTGGCGGGGAAAATTCCATACTCCGCCAACCCGCCGAATTTGATATCCCGATTCAGAATAATCACGTGATGGCCGGCCTTCGCCATGGTTCCGGCAACCGCCATCCCGGCCGGTCCTGCACCGACGACAATTACGACCTGCGACTGTGCGATGCTCATATGTTATCCCTTGCAAGCAGTGGTAGAAAACCCATAATTTTTGAAAGTTAGCACAGCCATTTATCGGCTGTCAAAACGTACCGGACGGTCATGCAAACATCTCAGAGCCTATCTCCTGCTTGCTACGCTATCGACGGTCATCTACAATAGCGCGCGTTTCAGCTTACTGCTGTGGTATGAGTGCCTCTCCCTATGCCATTCGATGCCGTATTAACCGAGCCGATTCGCCCTGCCGTTCGCTATTCTTTCATCACCCAAACGTCCGACTTGTCCGCCATACGAGAATTGGGACCCGATGAGGCCTACGTAGCGCCAAACTTTGAGATAGCTGAGGCCTTGATCTCTCGAGGAGTCGACAGCGCCCGCATCGCTATCAGCCGACTCGATACCTCCGACGAACATTATCCTGGCTATGTCCAGGCCGCACCGAACAAACCCCTCGTGCCCATCGTCCCGTTTTATTTTGACTGCTCCGTGCTCATTGTACTGCCCACCTATAATGAACGGAACAATCTCGAAGCCTTAATCCGAGCCATTGGACAGTATGTGCTCGCGGATATCTTGGTCGTCGATGACAATTCTCCGGACGGCACCGGACAATTGGCCGATGAGCTGAGCGGACAACTGAAGCATGTGCAGGTGCTGCACCGGGCCAAGAAGGAAGGACTGGGACCAGCCTATGTGGCCGGCTTCCAATGGGCGCTTGAGCGGGATTATCGACTCATCGTCGAGATGGACTGCGACTTCAGCCACGCGCCCTGGGATATCCCCCGAATGGTCCAGAGGAGCACCACGGCAGACTTGGTGATCGGGAGCCGATACATACCCGGGGGAGGCACACAAGACTGGAGCATGCAGAGACGCCTGGTCTCACGGCTTGGGAATGCCTATGTCAGCATCTTTCTCGGTTCACGCATTCACGATTGGACAGGAGGATTTCGCTGTTTCCGCCATGAGCTCCTAGCTGACATGGATCTCACGCGCGTCAAAGCGAAAGGGTATGTGTTTCAAGTCGAGATGGCCTGGCAGGCATTCCAACTTGGCGCGGCCATCGCTGAGATCCCGATCCGGTTCCGCGACCGACTTGAAGGGCAGAGCAAACTCGGTTGGCCTACGATTGTCGAAGCCATCACAGAAGTACCGCGCATGTATTTTCGGAAGCCCGCTTCCAGGTGAGTATTCTGTCTCTTTTCCTAAAATACATTCGAGGGCAATGACACCGGTGTCCGCTCCTGCGTGGTGATCTTGCTAAGGTCGATAACCAACTCATCTTTCGAATTGGCTAACAGGTCGTCCAAGATACTGCTCTGCTGCGGAATGACCGCATCGGCCGGCTCGAAAAAGAGATCGAACCCCTTCGCCACAGTCGGCCTCATCGGATAACGCCGGTCGTAGATCATGCCATAGGCGGGAATCCCGTAGATGACCCGCCAATTCCCCAACAGGAGATGCAACTCGGTTCCTTGTATATAGAGTCCACCCGATGTGATCGCCCGCCTTGCGAATGTGAGCGGCTGACTCAAATAGAACGTCACGCGTTCATTGTACTGCGCCAGCGCCAGCGCATCAGCCATTTCCGACGATAGCAACGCCACCTCGGTATCATTGAACACCGGCTCCAGCGGCACCTCTCCTTGGATCCATCGCAGCAGGGCAGTCCGATATTCCTGAACCTTCAGGCCCGACAAAATAGCCCGGAGCACTCCCTTACTCACTGTCGCAGGATGTGAAAAATGGCTTTGCGGCCATTCGGGCAAGACCTTCTGATCTTCCTCCAACCGCACATAGTTCACTGGATCTTCATATACGATTCGTGACGGCACATGGGGAATAGCACAACCGGCGAGCAGCGCAGACATGAGTGTGACGCCTACACCGTGAAACGTGACACGTGAAACGACGATCCGTACAATAGCCTTCCAGTCTCTCACCTTGTACCTTGTACCTTTCACGCTATTCCGTGATCGTGACTGTCATTTCCACGCGCTCCAACGGATTATCCCGTCCGTCCCGCTTCATCCCGACGACTTTGTCTGCCACCTCCATGCCGCTGACAACTTCGCCGAAAACGCTGTACTGCCAATCCAGAAAGTTGGCATCAGCCACACAGATGAAAAATTGCGAGCCGGCGCTGTCCGGATCGTTGCTCCTGGCCATCGAGAGAATGCCGCGCTTATGCGGCTTACTGTTGAACTCAGCCTTCACCTTGTGGCCCGGCCCACCCATCCCATGCATCGATCGATCGGGGTTCTTGCTGTTGGGATCGCCGCCCTGGATCATGAATCCGGGAATGACGCGATGGAATGTCGTGCCATCGTAAAAACCTTCTTTCGACAGTTTCACGAAATTGGCGACATGGCCGGGCGCGACATCGGGGAAAAATCGGATGACGATGTCACCGACCGGCGCTCCTTTGCTGGTCACCCTTATTTTTGCCTTGGTGGTTTCAGTCACATCAGTCATGGTCTCTATCCTTTCCCCTTTCATTCGTTATCGAAACAGAAACGGCGGCGGCGCCATCCCCATATCGAGCCCTTGATTGACCGCCGTCCACGTCAGCCCGTCGTCGCTGCGAAACACTCCCTCGCTTGTCCCCGCATACAGCCCTCCGCCTCCGAAGCTGATCAGCGACTGGACCGACAAACTCGTCAACCCCTTATTCACGGGAATCCATTGTTTCCCCTTGTCAGATGTCTTAAAGACACCGTTCCCTGTGGCGACAATCACACCCTGGTCCAGCAGCACAATCCCACGGATGGAATCGTTGGGCAACGCCCGGCTGATCGGACGCCAGGTCAGGCCGCCGTCGGCGCTCCGAAACACCCCGCCGTCGAAGGTGCCTGCCAGGATGCTCTGGTCCTGATCGATGACAAGCACACGGATAAAATTTTCGATCATGCCTTCATGATTCTTCAGGCCCTGCTGCATGCGCGACCAGCCGGACGAGTGCCGTGTAAACCGGAGGACGCCTTTACCTGATGTGCCTGCGTAGAGGGTGCCGTCCGTGGATCGGGCCAACGTATGGACCAGCACGTCGTCCAACCCAGTGGTGACGACCGACCATCGATCTTCAGATTCATTCAGGCGATAGACCCCGTCGCTTGTCCCAGCATAGAGCCCATCGTCAGCTGCCATCAACGCCTTGACCTCAAGCCGCTTTAAACCAGCATTCACCGACCGCCAGCTCTTTCCATCGTCCTGTGAACGGAAGACCCCGCCCCTGAATGTCCCGGCATAGACTGCCCCATCTCTGGCAACCGTCAAGCTCAAGATGAAAGGATCCGTCACACCGCCCCCTACCGGAACCCAGGTTGAGCCTCTGTCTGCCGTGCGGAAAATTCCGTGGCCGAAGGAGCCGGCATAGACCGCGCCGTTCCCCGTCACCACGAGCGCCTGAACACTGGCAGCCGACGGATCGAACGGACCCCGCGCCGCGTCTCCTGAAATTGCAACCGGCGCCGGAGTGCCGGCAATCGACATCCCGGCGGCAAGGCTCAGGAGCAGTCCCCCTGCGGACAGGATTCGCACACCGCACACGAAGGCATACTGTTTCATCATCGCAATCGTGTTCCCGCAGTCCCGATCGGCAAATCAGGATCGACCGGAAGATCCATACCGCCGGCTGAATGCCGGCCGAAGAACCTGGCGCCTAGAATTCCGATCTCATACAACGCCATCAGGGGCACCGCCATCAGCAGCATCGTAAAGAGCGTTGCATCAGGCGTAACAATGGCGGCCACAATAAGGTTCGACAGAATAGCATGCTTGCGGTACCGCGCGAATACCTGCGCCGAGACCGCCCCGGTCACCGCCATCAGCGTCATCACCAGCGGCAGCTCAAACGCACAGCCGAAGATCAGCAGGAACTTCACATTAAAATCGATGTAGGTTCCCACACTCAGCTGCGGAGAGACGTCTCGATCGAGCCCAAAGCTGACGAAGAAGTCGATGACCAGCGGAAGGATTACTAGGTTACAGAAGACTAAGCCGAGAGCAAAGAGTCCTGCCGCCAAGAAAAACAGCGGAATGGCCCAACGTTGCTCCTTCGGCAATAATGCCGGCTCGACGAATTTCCAGCATTGATAAAAAATGACGGGCAAGCTCAGAATCACGGCCGCCAAGAGCGAGACTTTAATAGAGGCAAACAGAGCTTCGGTCGGTCCGTAAAAGACCAGCTGATTCTGAAAGGGCCGATTCAGCCATGCCACCATCTGGCCTGAGAAGGAGAACGTAACGATCAAGGAGGCAAGAATAGCCGCCCCCATGACGACCAATCGACGCTTGATGGTCTGAATATGGGCAGCAAGCGGATTGATGTGATGATCCATGGCAACGCATCCGGCCGCCGGTCGGCCCAGCGGCCGGTCGTCTCCCTCAGTGTGCGGCGGCCTGCACTCCTTCTTCTCGGCAGAGCCGAATTAATTCCGCGAGTGTGTCTTTCTTGACCAGTTTTTCCTTTTGAAGCCGCTTCTTTTCAAGTTCTTCCGCCGGGGTCAGCATGTGGCGTCTCTGCAATTCATTGAGTTCGTGATCTAAACGATGGTGCAAGACTTCCAGTTCCAGAAACTCCGAGTTTGCTTGGCGAAGTTGTTCGACAATTGCATCGTCTGTCAACATGCGGCACCTCCTCGGTTAAATTACTGTGCTGGAATTAGTCCGTCTCCTCCTACAATCACGCGCCTGTGCCGAGAGCCGCCGGCATCACCAGCGGGTCCATGGCCATCAACAGAGCATCTTCAATTGGATTCGTATAATAACTGCGGCGGGTGCCGACCGAAACAAATCCCAGCTGCCGATAGAGGCGTTGCGCGGGCTCGTTTGAAGACCGCGCTTCGAGTACCGCACGAGTAGCCGCCTGGGCCAACCCCATCCTGATGGCCTCGGTTGCAAGCGCCCGTCCGATTCCCCGCCTCCGCATTGATTCGTGCACGGCCAGGTTCATCAGTCGTAGTTCTTCGAACACGATCCAAAAGCAGTGGTACCCAACGATCGTCCCGCCTGACGGCACTGCTTCCTGGTGAACCGTCGCAACAAGAAACCGGGCGAATTGGTTACCGGTCAATTCAGCTTCCAGCATTTTGCGCGTCCAGGGAGCAGAGAAGCAAGCTTCTTCTAACTCAAGAATTTCCGGCAGCCTGTCAACGGTCGCCGGCACAATCCGGCATGCACCCGGAAACTCACAAGCCATGCGGCCTTTCCGGACGAGATCCCTGTCCTTTCCGTTGACGCCCCCTGGCCGACCGTTTGGAAATCGCAACCGCAACTCGTTCCTGTCGGCGGGCTGTCGACGACAGCCCGCCTGACTGTTCGTATTTGATCTCTGCCTCCGTCCGTTGAACGTAGCGCGGCGTCACGCAATCGCCTGCGATATCGCCTCGGCGAAGCCGATCCATGCCCAGAATAGCGACATTGACTGCGGAGGGCTTCGCAGCCTCCTGGGGTCCCAACGAGACCCTCGCGCTCGAAGGCAGCACCGCGCGAATCTCTGATTCCATCGACACCCATCCCTCGCCGAATACCACTGAATGCTCAGTAAGACTCTTGGCCAACAAGCCTGGTGGCCCGACATGTTCTGACAGAATGCACTCCAGCCCTCCTTCAACCTGCCGGCGAAAGATCGCCCAATATAGTTCCCCTCTCCGGCTCGTCAAGACAGGGCAGATCGGGATCATTGTCGATTTCACGCCCCAGGCCATCGCCTCCAGCGTCGGCACTAAGGCGAGCGGAAGACCGATCGCAGCCCGCAGTCCCAGGCATGTCGCCACCCCCACTCGAATGCCTGTAAACGAACCGGGGCCGATCGAACAGGCCAGACCATCGAGGCTGCTGAGCCGTAGCCCTGCCTCCGCAAGCATCCGATCGATGGAGGGCAGGAGCAACAGGCCATGAGCGCCGCCGGCATCCTGATCCCGCCTCGCTAAGACAGCGTCGTCCTCCAGAATTGCGACACTCTGCCACGCCGTCGCGGTTTCAATCGCCAAAATCTTCATCGGTGCTTACGAAACCTGCCCCAGATCTTCTGTCTTGATCGCCTGATTGGTCAGCATTTCATGAAACATGACCTGCACACTCCCCTGTCCACGGCCATCTTCGAGAGAAACTTTGAACGGCCGGAGCAACTGAGTCGCCGCCTTCGCCGGCAACGACCGATCCCCCGGCTCCCCGATCGGTCGAAAATCCTCATACTGAATAGTGGCATCCACTTCACCGGTCTCCGTCAGACGGTCTTCCCGCACGACGAGTAATGTTCGCCGGTCGAACCATAAACGGCGCGACAGCACCGGCTGCGTCGCTGAACCGTTCACAGGCGCATACACATCCAGCCGATAGCGATCCTCCTCGTCCGCCAGCTTCACGGTTTCTCCCCTCGCAATCGTACCGGTACCGAGCACACCACCCACAGCCCAGACACTCAACTGAAATGGGCGCGCGAGTTTCCCCATCTCGGCCATCTTTGATTGATGGCCGATCAGCACCCGTCCCATGGTCGGCAGTCTCAGCTTGTACAGATCATCCGCTTGAACGAACTCAAACAATTCGCTTCCGATGCTGGTAAAGCCCCGAAGCCGCAAGGCATTGGGACGGCGATAGTACACCGCGCCCTCGACCCGGGATGCGATGGGAATGAATCCGCCGCGTACCTTGGCGCTGAACAGCCCTTTCATCGAATGGATCGCCGCTTCCCGCTGCCGCAGCAGGACCGTCAACTCCTCCGCCGTCGCCCGCTTGAACGTCCCCTCCGGCGCAGAGCGAAACAATGTGCAGCCCATTCCAACAAGCAGGGCTGCCACGATCACCACGCCGATACTGGAACGCGACACCGCCATTCCCAACCTCCTCCACCTCCCATCATAGGGAAGAAGGGAGAGATGCGGCTCTACTGCGCGCATGCAACGAGGGCCTTCCGAGGCCGCGCGTTGCGCGAGCACTGAGACGCGTCCCTCCCTCGCTTCTCTACGCCTAGGCCAGCACCACATCCAGCGCCTCTCGCACATCCTGAATCCCGACCAACTCCATACCGTCGATCGGATCGAGCTTCGTGAGATTCCGCTCCGGCAGCAGACAACGCTTGAATCCCATCTTCGCCGCCTCGCGAATGCGCAACTCCGCCTGGCTCACCGCGCGTACTTCCCCGCCGAGTCCCACTTCACCGAGAATCAGGAGGCCCGGTTCGATCGGCGCCTCGCGCAGACTCGACGTAACCGCCGCAACGAGCCCCAGATCGATCGCCGGCTCGTCGATATGCATGCCGCCGACCACGTTCACGTACACATCCTGCCCGGAGAGATGAAAGCCCAGTCGTTTTTCCATCACCGCGAGCAACAACGACACCCGGTTGAGGTCCACCCCATTGGCCATTCGTTTCGGCATGGCGTAACTCGTCGAGGACACCAGCGCCTGCAACTCGACTAAAATCGGCCTGGTTCCTTCGAGGCTCGACACCACGACCGACCCAGTGCTGCGTTGCGGCCGCTCGGCTAAAAATAGTTCCGAGGGATTGTTGACTTCCTCCAGCCCCCCGTCTTTCATTTCGAACACGCCGATTTCGTTCGTCGAACCGAAGCGGTTCTTCACGGCGCGGAGAATGCGATAGCTGTGCCCCTTGTCTCCTTCAAAATAGAGCACGGTATCGACGATGTGCTCCAGCAGCCGCGGTCCGGCGATCGCCCCTTCCTTCGTCACATGGCCGATGATGAAGACCGGCACTCCCGCCCGCTTGGCAAACCACATGAGCTGGCCGGCGACTTCTTGCACTTGGCTGATGCTGCCAGGCGCAGACGTGATCTGCTCCGTATAGACCGTTTGAATCGAATCCACGACCACGGCCGCCGGTTGAATCTCTTGAATGGCTTTCAAGATCTGTTCGAGAGAGGTCTCCGCAAGAATCAGCAGATTGGGATGGTCGATACCCAGCCGTTGCCCTCGCATTTTGATCTGGCGAGGCGATTCTTCTCCGGACACATAGAGGACAGGTTGCGCGGGTGAGGCCAAACGAGGCAGCGCTTGAAGCAGCAACGTCGTCTTGCCGATTCCGGGATCGCCGCCGATCAAGATCACGGAGCCTGGGATCACGCCGCCGCCCAGCACCCGATCGAATTCACCGATGCGGGTCAGCCGGCGCTCCTCACCCACAACCTCGATCTCGCCGATCGGCGTGGCCGGTCCAGAGGCAGTCTTCATTGCCATGGGACGGCCCTTGCCGGTAGCAGCCTGCCGCTCTTCTTTCATCGTGTTCCAGCCGCCGCAGTCAGGACAACGGCCGAGCCACCGAAGTGATTGATGGCCGCAAGACTGGCAGGAAAAACTGGTTTTGGCTTTCAACGGACGCCCCTCATGAGAAGGAAGGGAAGGGATCGGACAGGCCCATCTTAATAGATGCGCAGAAGGAATAAAAGGAGGAGAGACTGAGGACCGGAGCGTAGAGCTGATGGCATACGGCAGATAGTTTTGAGTTATGAGTTGTACATGCCGAGTGCCAACTTTTCAATCGTGAGTGTAGCGTTTCATCCGACAACTCACAACTCATCATGTGCTACTTCAGCCAAGCTCTTGTGCGCCAGTGTGATCGCCTTCAGTAACGCCTTTCGTTCCTGAGTCGATCGCTTGGCCGGCGGCACAGTCGCCACAAACCGCTCCGCCGCAGCCGTCAGTCTTTGTATGACCTCCGTCACACTCTCTTGCTGAGTGACCTGCGGCATCGAAGCCGCCTTCGTCAACGCACGCCTCCTGCGAGGCCCCACATACATCTGCGGAGCGATGGGATTATCTTTTTCCAATTCCGGACGCCGAAATGCTGCCATGATCCCTCCACGGTCATCAGACATGACGAATGAGCTGCCTACATGTGCACGCAATGACATCCATTCTCCGATCAATCTTGCTATTCCGTAAGCGCCCAGAGCACATCCGCCACAGAAAGTACGCCGATGATGGTGCTGTCGGCGGTGACAGGGAGATGCCGGATACCCAGTTTCTTCATGAGGGCCATGGCCGCTGAGACCGGCTCGTCTTCTTCAATCGTCGTCACCGCCTTGCTCATACAGGTCATGACGGTGGTGCTATTGGGGTCCAGCCCCTTGGCCACCGCTTTCCGGCTGAGATCGGAATCGGTGATGATCCCGATGTAACGGGAACCGTCGTCTACCATCAGTGCGCCCACTTTATATTTCAACAACAGCCGGCCGGCCTCCTTGATTGTCGCGGTCCGGTGGATACTCCGCACCTCCCGCGACATATAGTGCTCAACCATGGCCTTGAGTCCCTGCTTGCCTTCGCGGGCAGCTTGCACCCGGCGGCGCATGGCCAAATCTGCCAGACAGCTTTCGAGCACCTGCCGGCGCTGGTGGAGGCTTTCGCCCTCGACATTGTGCGTCCCGCTTTCTTGCGCTTCTTCTGGCAACAGGGCCGACTCGCCGGTCTTCGCATACACATAGGCCTCGGCCTCGTTCGACGCGGCGCCGAACACTTGTCCGATCAATTCCTCGGCAGTTTCGTCGAACTCCTCCAGCGACGCACCCCCGCGCTTGCGTGACAGAAACGGCTGGAACTTCACCAGCATCTGCTTAAACCGTTCGATATACCGGTCCAGAATGTCGCTACGTGTCAGTCCGGTCCGCACTCGTTTTGGCATACAATCCCTCCTGATGATGACTGAGAGAATAGCGCATGCGCATCCTGTCTCAATAGCCCTATCCATGGCAACTATGGCATCATCTGCACCATGCGTCTCTCCATCATTATTCCGGCATTCAATGAAGAGCGGCTGATAGCACGCTGTCTTCGATCCGTGACCGACGCACTGGCCGCACACTCCGCTCCCGGCATGACATCGGAAATTATTGTGGCCGATAATAATTCCACCAACAACACCGCCTATCTGGCCAACCAAGCAGGCGCACAGGTCGTGTTTGAGCCGATCAATCAGATCGGCAGGGCGCGTAATGCCGGCGCGGCTGTGGCAACCGGTGACTGGCTGCTGTTTCTGGATGCCGACAGTGTGCTGAGCCCTGAATTACTGGGCGACATCCTACATGTCATACAGTGCGAGGCCTATGTAGGCTGCGGCAGCACGCTCTCCATGCCGGGATTACCCTGGTGGGCCTATGGCATCTTGCGATGCTGGACACAGATGTCGGTCCTGCTTCGCTGGGCCGCCGGCGCCCTGCTTGTGTGCCGCCGGGATGCCTTTGTGGAAGTCGGCGGATTCAGTCAAGATCTCTACGCGCTGGAAGAAATCGACCTCAGCAGACGATTGCAAAAATGGGGGCTGCAGCGCAATCTGGAATTCATTATTTTAACGACGCATCCGCTCGACACCTCGTCACGCAAGATCTCCCTCTATTCCACAGGCGAGATCGCCGGACAAATCCTGCGTGTACTTTTCAACCGGCGCCGAACCTTGACGGATAAGAAACACCTATCCGTTTGGTACGACGGTCGGCGTTGAGCCGACGCATCATGCGCAGGCGCGCGAGCCGTCACATCTGTGTACAATCTTTCCGATCAGGAAAAGAACCGCCGAACCCGTTCCATCGGCACACACCCGACAAGAAGGTCGCCCTGCGGCGAGACGATCAACGGAACACCGGCCTGGCCGGTTTCGTGCCACGCCGCCTCCCACTCTTGCGAAATCCTACGGCTATTCCCATCCAACTCACTGGGAAGCGTTACGCCTGAAAGCCGGCTCAAGACCGACGGATCGGAAATATCCTTCCCGTCGCGCCAGAAAGCGCGATAGACCTGGCGAATGAACGTCATGCCCTGCGCGCGATCCGCGCGCAGTAATTCGACCGCCTGCTCGATAGCCGGCAACGTATTCGGCTTCCCAGGCGGCAACGCAATTGGCACCTCCGGTGCCAACCGCTGCACGACCGACACTTCATGCCGGAGTTCCGCGCCCAACGACCCGCTCCAAGACTGCATGGGACGAGGCAACTGCGGCGCATGTTGCACCCCGCGCCATTCGCAACGCTCGATCACATTCAAATCATGCAATCGTTCATGCAACGCATAGCAAAAGGGACAGTTAAAATCGCTGTAGAGTTGATAGCCCTGCCCAGGATTCATGGACCGGCACTGTACCGATATTTTTCGGCAGAAGCCACCACTATTCGAGGCTAAGGCAATGGACGAAGCCAAGCAGAAGAACACCCGCTACAGGTTTTCGCTCAGCCTTAGCCGGGACCTTCCGAATAGCATTCCTGCCCGCCTCTGTGCTATGTCGAGAGCATGGTTGCCCAACAAGTTCTGTTGCTGATTCCACCGCTCACCCAGCTGAATACACCCTACCCTTCCACCGCCTATCTCACCGGGTTTCTTCAATCCCGCAACATTGCCGCCGAGCAGGCTGATCTGGGCATCGAGATGGTGCTGCGGCTGTTCAGTCGGGCCGGGCTCACCCGTGTCTTTGCCGACATACGGAAACGAGACGGCGACCTGCCGCCCGAAGCAATCGATATGCTTGCGATGGAGCAGGCCTATCTCGATCAGATCGAACCAGTCGTCTCGTTTCTTCAAGGCAAGAATCCCGGCGCCGCCGCGCGGATGATACAAGCAGGCCTGCTGCCCCAGGGACCACGGTTTCGAGGCAGAACGAAATTTGCGAAGTCCGTACCGCTTGAAGACAGGGCCAAACAGTGGGCGACGCTGTATCTTGAAGATCTCGCCGACCTGGTCCAAGCGACGCTCTCACCGCATTTTTCTCTTAGCCGCTACGCCGAACAGGTGGCGACATCCACCTCGTCGTTCGACGGCATGATCGCCGCGCTGGACGCGGCGCCGACCATCACCGATGCCTTCATGTTGAATGCGCTCCAAGCCCATCTCGACCGAGTCAAGCCGACGCTGATCTGCCTCTCCGTGCCGTTTCCCGGCAATCTGTACGGAGCGTTCCGTATCGCCCAGGCAATCAAGCGTCGGCAGCCGGATCTGCCGATTGCGTTGGGCGGCGGCTATGCCAATACCGAATTGCGGCGCGTGGCTGATCTTCGCGTCTTCGACTCTATCGACTTCATCACCCTCGACGACGGCGAGCGGCCGCTGCTCTCGCTGATCGAACATCTGTCCGGCTCGCGACCCAGAACCGCTCTGTGCCGGACATTATATCGTGAGCAGAATCGCATTCGTTTTGCCGACGATCCCGCCGCCTCCGACTTCTCGATGGATGAGATCGGCTGCCCGACCTATCGTGGACTGCAATTGGACCGCTACCTGACGATCCTCGACAGTATCAATCCGATGCATCGCCTCTGGTCGGAAGGCCATTGGAACAAACTGACCGTGGCGCACGGCTGCTATTGGAAGCAATGCACTTTTTGCGACGTGGGGCTCAATTACATCGGCCGCTACGAGATGACGCCGACCGACCGGCTTCTTAAACAGATCGAACAATTGATGGCCGAGACCGGACGCAGGGGATTTCATTTTGTGGATGAAGCGGCGCCTCCCGCTGCGCTCAAATCGCTCGCCTTAGCCCTGTTGGAACGAAAGATCGATATTGCCTGGTGGGGCAATATCCGCTTTGAGGAAGCCTTCTCGCCGGACCTCTGCCGCCTGCTCGCCGCGTCCGGCTGCATCGCCGTGACGGCCGGACTCGAAGCGGCGTCAGACCGCCTGCTGGAGAAGATGAAAAAAGGCATTACGGTCGATCGCACAGCGCTGGTCGCTGCGGCATTTCGAGACGCTGGTATCTTGGTCCATGCCTATCTGATGTACGGATTCCCCTCCGAAACGATCCAGGAAACCCTGGACTCGCTGGAGCGCGTGCGGCAATTGGTAGCGGCGGATCTCATTCAATCGGCGTTTTGGCACCGCTTCACGGCCACCGCCCATAGCCCGGTCGGCCTCGATCCGGCCTCCCATGGTTTACGTATCATCGGTCCGGCGTTTCAGGGGTTTGCGGAAAACGATCTCCGGCACAGAGATCAAGCCGAGGAGACACCCCAATGGATCGGCGACGGACTCAGGCGATCGATGCTCAATTTTCTCGAAAACCGTGGATTGACCATGGATGTCCGCGACTGGTTCGAACAGCGCGCGCCGGAACCACAAGTCTCGCGTCACTGGATCTCACGCCTTCTGAAGAACAGAGTGATTGTGGATACCCCACAGGCAGAACGGCGTATGGTCTGGCTTGGCGGGCAACCAGTCCATCAAGCGGCAGGCAAGAAGATCCGCCTCTTGCTGTCAGGGCCATCCGGCGACTGTACCATTACTCTCGATAACCAACAGGCCAGATGGTTAGACCACGTGATCGGGCAATGTACACCACAGGCGACTCCGTCACGAGTCTATCCTCTGCTGCGGGACGCACAATCCTCATTTCCAGGAGGCCCCCAAGTGTTCAATAGATTTATCGAGACTCCTGCCTGGAAGAAAACGCGCACAGTGGGGTTGTTGCTGGTGTAACGGGCGATCAGATTCAGATTCCATCCAACTCACGATAGTCACGGTCACGGTGGAGAATCCGAGCAAGCTTGACCACCTTGGCTTTTTCGTCAATCGCGTAGACGATCCGATATTCACCCTGTGTCAGACGGAAACCTGTCAACCCCTTGTAGGTGAAGTGCGAAAGCTGTTCGGAGTCCGTTGGACGGGGAGATCGGCGGAGGCTGAGAATCTTCAAGAAGACCTGCCGAAGTCGTTTGGCGTCGGTATGGCCAAGGTCCTCCAGTGTGTCAAAGACGGCAGCTGAGAATTCGAGCGAATAACTCACAGGCCAAGACGTTTCGTCACTTCATCGAGGGCAAGAAAACGATCGTCCTTCAGGCTTTTGGCTACCAGCGCGGATTCATACCGGTCTTCAAGATCGGCTAATCGCTGATAGTCTTCATAGCCAAGAATCACTGCCGTCGGTCTAGTGCCTTTTTTCACCACAATCCGCTGTCCCTGGTAACCAGCCTTGGCTAAGACGGCGGAAAACCCTGACTTGGCCTTGGTCGCTGTCACAGTATGGAGAACCTGAGCCATGTGTGACTTTTTCATAGGCGTCATTCTAGCCGATTCGGACAGAGTGGTCAAACTGGTCACCTTCAAGATATTTTCTTGAAGAGGAGTATCTCTCGACAGCCTCTCAACCTGAATGAAAAACAGAAAGGCCGAATCCCGTTGCAGGGATTCGGCCTTTCTTGACGCTGACGGCTGTCAGCTCATAGGGTCTGACCTAGTACTGCATCTGCAAGGCCACATGGAACGAGTCCGCCCTGTTTCCAGCAGCAGTGGTGGTAAAGTTAGTAAGGCCCTTGCCGCCGATGTCGCCATACCGGTAGAACATAGACACCCGAGCATTATGCCCGGAAATGATATAGTTCACACCACCTTCCCACTCCTGACGCATCGCGCTGTACCGCGGATCGATGCTGGTGAAGCGCCCATAGGGCTGGAACCGTCCGACTCCGATTTCTTTCGGGATCAGGTACAACCCATAGACCGTCCAGGAGTCCCCGTTAAATACGTTAAAGCTACCTGACGCGTCGGCGGCTGTTGTTCCGTAGTTCGCGAAGAACCGCTTGTATTCTCCGTTGAACGTGAGCACACCCATGTTGTTCGGGAGCAGCTTTTCAATCAACAGATCCGCGGACATACCGGTAAAATCCGTCGTGTTAGCGCCGACACCGGCGGCATCCTTCTGATGTTGGATACTCGCGGCGACCGCAAAGATGTCACCGGCCGTGCCGTAATAGGTGCCGGAGGTATAGTAGCCGGGATTGTCTTCATCGTTCAGCAGGTTCCACTGCAAACGTCCTGCATACAGGAGGCTGTTGCCGCGATTCGGTCCACCGCGCACACCCGTGAACACCGACCCGACATACAATAGGTGGGTGCCGAATGGATGGATCTTTCCAAAGAAGACCGCACCGTTGTCACGACCATACAGACCGCCCTGTCCTCCAGTAGCCCCCTGGGCTCCACTTGGAAAGTTCCCGCTTTGATCGGCCGAGAAGAACGGAGTCCGGAATCCATCATACGTGGCATGGTAGAACGGACCGTTCAATTCACCGCGCTCGGTCGGTACCAGGGTGCGGCCAGCCCAGATGTTGAACTTCTCATCGAATTCGAACTTGCCGATGGCATCGAGCAGACCAATATTGGAGTTCGCTCCAAAACCGGTCCCTCCACCACCGACGGCACAGTTAAAACACTCGGTGTTGAAGGTGAACTTCACGTACTTGTGGATCGACCCGTTGATGTAGATACGAGCGTTGTCCACTTTGAAATCGTTGCTATAATGCCCAGCCGGCGATGCCCCTTCAGTTGCATTGAAACTGGTGCGGATACCCATGCCGACGGAAATCCACTTGTCGTCATCGGCCTTGATCGTCCCACCGGCATAAACCACGGTCGGCGTGGACACAGTCCCAGCCACCAGTGCCGTCATGGCACCGGCAACCAAAAACTTCCTCCACAACCCTGTTAGTTCTACCCTCATTATGCAGCCTCCCTTGTAAATGAAGTGATGGATACGATTGCCTGACCCTTCATATATTCCCTCCCACGCTCAACAAAAAACAAAAGACGGCGGGAGTATGCCCAAAGAACAATGAGATAGCAAGAAATATTTTCATATGGGCCTCCCCCCCCTCTAGAAATACCAGCGCTCATCAGGGCGGGACCGATCCTCGACCAATCCCGCCCTTGTAAATCATCGTGCCCGATCTTACTTGTTCGGCTGCGGCGTATAGCGCAGATAAGGCTTCACGGTCGTGAAGCCTTTGGGGAAGAGCGTCTTAGCCTCTACGTCGTTGACGGCCGGGGTGATGATGCAGTCCTCCCCTTCCTTCCAGTTGGCCGGTGTCGCCACCTTGAACTTCGACGTCAGTTGAAGCGAATCGACAACGCGCAGCAACTCATCGAAATTCCTTCCACAAGAAGCGGGATAGGTCAGGGTGAGCTTGACCTTTTTATCAGGTCCGATGATGAACACCGACCGCACTGTCATATTATCAATGGCGTTCGGATGGATCATGTCATACAGGGTGGCCACCTTCTTCTCAGGATCGGCGATGATGGGGTAATTCATGGTCGTCTGCTGCGTCTCATTGATATCCTTGACCCAGCCCTGGTGCGAGTCGAGCGGATCGACACTGACTGCAAGGACCTTGACCCCCCGCTTCGTCAACTCCGGCATAATTTTGGCTACGGTCCCCAACTCCGTCGTACAGACAGGCGTAAAATCTTTGGGATGGGAAAACAGGATGCCCCAGCCGTTGCCGAGCCATTCATGAAAAGTGATCGTGCCTTCCGTCGTGTCCGCCGTAAAGTTCGGCGCGTCGTCTCCCAATCTGATTGCCATGATGCCCTCCGTATGGTTTTTATTTTACGAGAAGATGGAATGCTGGGTTGCCTCTGCCGGTTGCCGTTACGATACTGTGCTGCTCAGGGCGAGCGCAAGAGGGCCGGAATGAGCGAGACGGGCGGGACGGGCGCGAGAGGCGCGACGTGGGAAGCTGATTTTCATACCAGTCTTGCGCGTCCCGCCAGTCTCGCTTGTCCCGCTCGTCTCGCCCTCAGTGCCGGTTGCATGCAAACGGATCGCAGATCGAAGGGATTCAAAGGCTCATCGCATGAGTTTCTTTTTGATCCACGCCAGGTTCTCAAGGGTCGATCGCACACGTATTGTGAGTCCCTCGGCATCATAGTCTTCAGACAAGATTCGCATCCGAGCGCGGATCTCTGCGAGCACCCCTTGAGCCGTAAAGGGGATACGAAATCCCTCGTCGAGCATATCGCTCTCAAAATACGTCAGCATACGCTCACGTAACGCGTTCACATCTTCCTTGCTTCTCGTGGAAAGAAACAGGGCATCGGGATATTCCGCCTTCAGTGCCGCGATCGCTCCCGGCCCAAGACGATCTTGCTTGTTCATCACCAAGAGACCGGGAACACCCGACGCTCCGACTTCGGCTAACACCTTCCGCGTGACCTCGAGCTGGGAGCGAAAAGACGGATCTGCGGCATCGACGACAAACAGCAACAGCGAGGCGCCAGCCGCTTCATCCAGCGTCGACTTAAACGAGGCCACCAGGTCATGCGGGAGCTTTTTGATAAAGCCGACCGTATCGGTCATGAGCACCTTCGGACAGGTTTCGGGATACAGAGGCCGGATGGTGGTATCGAGTGTGGCAAACAACTTGTCGGCCACGAGCACGTCGCTGCCCGTCATCGCGCGCATGAGCGAGGATTTGCCGGCATTCGTGTACCCGACGAGCGCGACGGTCAATTCGTTGTCCCGCCTTGCGCGGCGCGTATGATGTTCGTCCCCGATCGATGCCAATTCGGCTCGTAGGGCTTTCATGCGATCGCGAATTCTGCGCTTATCCAGCTCCAGACTCGTCTCGCCTGCCCCTTTGCCGCCGATTCCCCCGCTTTGCCGTTCGTTGCCGCCGCCGGTTTCACGCACACGTGGCGCAAGATAATTGAGCCTCGCCAGCTCCACCTGGAGTCGGGCCGCTCTGGTCCGCGCATGCCGGCTGAAAATCTCAATGATGACACCGGTGCGATCGAGCACAGGCACTCCGGCGGCACGTTCAAGATTTTTCAATTGTGACGGCGACAGATCGCAATCCACGATGACGATCTGCGCCTGGTGGCGAGAATCAGGTACGGCCTCAATGCTGTCGTCCGATTCGCTCTCCTCTGACTCCTCCGCTACATCCGATGCCGCAGCCTCGCGCTTCCAGGCCGCTTTGTGCGCCAGTCGTTCAAACGAAGCCGCAACTGTTCCAGAACCACCGGTCCACAACGCCAATTCGGCAAGTTTTCCCCGGCCCAGAACTGTCGCAAATTTATCGGAACTGCGTTTTTGTCTGACATGGCCGACGACATGGTACCCGAGGGTTTTCACAAGACGGGTGAGCTCTTGAAGAGAACTTTCTAATTCCTCCTCGGTTATATGAGGGGTTTGGATCGCCACCAGCACGGCATTGGATTGTGAAGCCGTCGACATCGCTACTGCTCCTTGAGCCCATCGCAGTATCGCCACCGTTCGCCCGACCACTTGCAACAGGCGATTGATCTGGGGAATATCCGGGAAACCATGACAAACGGGGAAGTAAGGCGAGGCGCCACGTGTACCCTGTTACATGTAATGGTGCGCCCGGTTGGAATCGAAACAACGACCCTCAGCTAAGAAGGCTGATGCTCTATCCGACAGAGCTACGGGCGCAATCATTTTTTTAATCGCTTATGTCTACTTATTTGCAGAGCAGGTCGCGCTAGCCTCGGCTAGTGCTTAATCGCAATGATACGCGCACCGTCATTCCCGCCGTCCTTAAGCGGGAATCCAGTGATGGTCCTGGATACCCGCTTCCGCGGGTATGACATTTTACACACGAGGACTTCTGCAATTAAGCACTAGATCTACTCGGTTACGCAACCACCAGCTCTTCTTTCTTGGGCATGATCCTCGTGACTCTGATACTCCCTGCCGTCTTTTCTGCTTCTGCTAAATCGTATTCCATCTGAAGCCCGAGCCACACTTCTGCCCGGCTGCCAAAGGCCTTGGAGAGCCGGATCGCCATTTCCGGCGAAATTCCTGACTTCCCGTTCAGCAGATTGTTGAGATTCTGTCGTGTCACGCCCAGACGGGCCGCCGCTTCCGTGACCGTCAAGCTGAGGGGCTCAATGCACTCCTGCCTAATGATCCTTCCCGGATGAGGGGGTCTCTTCATACGCATCGTTCATGCCTCCTTACGTTGACAAGGCGTATCGAAAAACTTCAGCCGCACCATGCCGTCGACGCATTCGACTGTGGGCAGGAATCGCTCAATCGCTTCCTCCGGAAGCACGCACTTGAAAATCACCGCAGCGGAGGGTCGCAGACCTATGTGGGATTGGCCGATGAAGCTGTAATCGGCTACTACACGCTCGCTGTGGGCTCGGCAGAGCAAGAACAGGCCACGGAACGAGTGAAGAAGGGACTGGCCAAGCATGCCGTCCCCCTCATGCTGCTGGCCAAGTTGGCCGTCGATCTCCGTTGGCAAAAACAAGGAGCGGGTGCTGCACTATTGAAGGACTCCATGCTCCGGACTCTGCAAGCAGCTGACATCGCAGGAATTCGTGCCTTGGTGGTTCATGCGAAAGATGATGTCGCGAGAAAGTTTTACGAGCGCTTCGATTTCTTCCCGTCGCCGACTGACCCCCGGCATCTGTTCGTGCTCCTCAAAGATCTGCAAAAGATCGTTTCAGCGATCGAGCAATCCCGCCTTACATAGCACCGCCCTTGCGGTGAGGTCGGGGCGAGAGGATATGAACCTCCGACATCCTGCTCCCATAGCAGGCGCGCTACCGGGCTGCGCTACGCCCCGACGTTTACAACAGATCTCGCAATTTCAGGAATGCCTTGGCGCGATGGCTGACACGATTTTTCTCTTCCGAAGTCAACTCGGCCAACGTCTTTCCAAGCTCCGGCACATAAAACACCGGGTCATAGCCAAACCCGCGATCCCCGCTGCATGCTTCTGTAATCAGCCCTTCTAGAACCCCACAGGTGGTCTGCACGTCTCCATCAGGCGATGCGACCGCTGCGACCGTCAGAAACCGGGCGGTGCGCCGCTCATAGGGAATCCCCGCCAATTCCTGCAGCAGCTTCCGACAGTTATCTTCGTACGTCGCCTGTTCCCCCGCATACCGAGCGGCAAATACACCGGGGCGACCGCCCAACGCATCGACTTCCAACCCCGTATCGTCCGCCACCGCCGTCATGCCGGTCGCACGGGCAATCTCCACTGCTTTCTTGATCGCATTCGCCTCGCAGGTCTCACCATCTTCCTCGACTTCCGGAGATGCGGGAAACTCTGCCAATGTGCGAATTCGGCGTCCGATATCCCCGAGCAACGACGCCAGTTCTTCCCCTTTGTGGCGGTTCCGAGTCGCCAGCACAAACTCCTTCACCGCCAACTCCTTAATCCAACTTGCCGATCAATTCTTTCTGAATGACCATCAACTGCTGAATCGCCTGCCAACCGAAAGCCAAGAATTCATCCATGTCCTGTTTTGCAAAGGGTGTGCGTTCCGCTGTTCCCTGTACTTCGACATACCGGCCCCGGCCGGTCATCACGATATTCATGTCCACTTCAGCCATCGAATCTTCGGTATAGGCCAAATCCACCATGACTTCGCCGCCCACCTTCCCCACGCTTACAGCCGCCAGGTAGTCGATCAGCGGCAGCCGCTTGATCAGCCCCTTTTTCTTGAGCGCAAGACAGGCATCGGCCAAGGCGATGAACGCGCCGGTAATCGATGCCGTTCTGGTCCCCCCATCTGCCTGGATCACATCGCAGTCGAGCCAAATCGAACGTTCACCCAATTGAGACAGATCGGTCACCGAGCGCAGAGAACGGCCCACTAGGCGTTGAATTTCCAAGGTTCTCCCGCCCTGTTTTCCCTTTACTGCTTCCCGCGACGACCGTTCATGGGTCGCACGCGGCAGCATCGAATATTCGGCCGTCACCCACCCGGTCCCTTTGCCCTTCAAAAACGGCGGGACCTTTTCTTCCACCGAGGCGGTGCAAATGACTTTGGTATCCCCCATCTCAATGAGAACAGCCCCCTCGGCATGTTTGATAAAGTTTCTTGTCACCTTGACCGGGCGAACTTGATCTTTTTTCCGCCCATCGAACCGCACCAAGCCCGTAATTCCACTCATTCCAGATCCCTTTCTTCAATATCGCGGCGATTATAGTGAAGGCCTGAAGAAAGCGCAAACGATCGGCTGCTTCGAGCATTGTCGCAAGGGTTGCGGTCATACCATCGCATTACTCCTCAAGATCCATCCAACTTGTACAAATTTCCTGCCAAACACCTGGTCTCACAAAATACTTCTTCAATGGCACAAAAGATGCTGTTGCGTTATAGATTCTTGACGGCCCTTCAGATAGGACCAAATCGACCGATACACAAGTGAACCGATAACAGCAACCTTCACATTCAGTGAACCACCGGCACCCATGCACCCCCCCTAGATCGAAACGCGCATCAAGCCTCGCTCGACAACCGCAACATCCTGATTGTCGATGATGAAGAACCGGTCAGGCGAGTGATCGGCTATCTCCTCAGCCCTCACGGATACCCCGTCGATTTCGCCGCCGACGCCCGCGAGGCTCGCAAAAAATTTGACGCACATCCCTTCGCACTCATGCTGTGCGACGTGAACATGCCCGGTGAGTCCGGTATGGACCTGGTCAGAAATATTCTTACAGGACGTCAGGAAACCGCCGCCATCATGGTTACAGGACTCGACAGCTCGGTCCTGGCCAACGCGGCCATCGAGGTGGGCGCGTTCGGCTACATCGTCAAGCCATTCGAGTCGAGCGAGGTGCTGATCAACGTGGCCAATGCCCGCCGCCGCCGCAAGCTGGAATTGGAAAACCGTTTTTACCGGGAGAATCTGGAAGACATCGTACGCACTCGCACCATGGCCTTGCAGCAGGCGTTGGACTGGCTGGCGCGCAGCAAGAAAGAATTGCGCCTGTCCCGCGAAGAAACCATTCAACGCTTGGCCATCGCCGCCGAGTTTCGTGACAGCTCGACCGCCCGGCATATTCACCGCATGAGTCACTACTGCGAGTTGCTCGCGCGCCGGTGCGGGCTGTCCTCCGATCGGTGCGACCTCATTCGCACGGCCAGCCCCATGCACGACATCGGCAAGATCGGCACCCCTGATCACGTCTTATTGAAGCCCGGAAAATCCACCCAGGAAGAATTCGACGTGATCTCACAACACGCCGACATCGGCTACAGGATCCTTTCAGGATCCGACTCCAAACTGTTGAAGATCGCCGCCACGATCGCCTGGACCCACCACGAGCGCTGCGACGGCACCGGGTATCCGCGCGGCCTCAAGGGGGACGCGATTCCCCTCGAAGGCCGCATCGCATCCATTGCCGACAACTTCGATGCCCTCACTACCGAGCGGGTCTACAAACCGGCATTCACGATCAGCCACGCGATCGATCTGATGCTCGAACACCGTGGTAAGCACTTCGACCCTGAGCTGCTCGACATCTTCCTTGCATCTACAGACGAACTCGTGCAAATCCGCGATCAATTCGTCGGCGATCTGAATCTGATGCGGGTCAGCCCGGTTCGTAATTGAGATTGGGTGAGAGCCATCGTTCGACGGTTCGTACATCCATGTCCTTTCGGCGCGCGTAATCTTCGACTTGATCCTTGCCGATCTTACCCACGGCAAAATACTTGGCGTCGGGATGGGCGAAGTAGAATCCGCTGACGGCCGCAGCCGGCAGCATGGCGAAACTTTCCGTCAACGTGATGCCGGCGGCCTGTTCGACCGACAACAGATCGAACAACAGCCGCTTCTCCGTATGGTCCGGACAAGCCGGATATCCCGGCGCAGGACGGATGCCGCGATACTGTTCACGAATAAGCTCGTCATTCGTCAATCGTTCAGATATGCCGTATCCCCATTCTTCCCGCACCTTTCTATGGAGATACTCGGCGAAGGCTTCGGCTAACCGATCCGCCAACGCCTTAGCCATAATCGAATTATAGTCGTCGTGATCCTTTTCAAATCCCTTGCAGAGTTCATCCACACCGATTCCGGCCGTCACGGCAAAGGCGCCGATGCAATCCTTTCGCCCTGAATCCTTTGGCGCGATGTAGTCCGACAGCGCACGATTGGGCTGCCCATCAGGTTTTTCTGCTTGCTGCCGCAGCGTATGGATGGTCGTAAGAACAGCCGTACGGGACGCATCCGTATAGAGCTCAATGTCGTCACCTACACCGGCCGCCGCGAAGAACCCGTACACCCCTTTGGCTCGAAGCCACTTCTTCCGGACGATCTCGTCCAGGAGTCGTCGTGCGTCATCGTACAATTCCTTGGCCTTCACCCCGACCGTGGCATCATCAAAGATCGTCGGATAGCGCCCCCTCAACTCCCAGGCATGAAAGAACGGCGACCAGTCGATGAACGGGATCAGGTCGGTCAGTGATTGGTCCGCGATCATCCTGACACCCAGAAAACCAGGCGTCGGAATATCGAGCGCAGCCCAGTCGGTGGCCAAGCGATTGGCGCGGGCACGGGCGATCGGCCACACCGGCTTGCTGCTTCGGTCTTGATGAGCCTGACGCATCCGGGCATAGTCTTCCCGGATCTGGCTGACAAAACCAGGTTTCTTCGCTTCGTTCACCAAGCTGCCGACGACACCGACGGCCCGCGACGCGTCCAGCACATGCACCACAGCCGGCTCATACGACGGCGCGATCTTGACTGCCGTATGGGCTTTGCTCGTCGTCGCGCCGCCGATGAGCAACGGCACAGCGAAACCCTCACGCGTCATTTCCTTGGCCACATGCACCATTTCATCGAGCGACGGCGTAATCAGGCCGCTTAACCCGACAATATCGGCATTCTGTTCACGCGCCGCGGCTAGAATTTTTTCGCACGACACCATCACCCCGAGATCGATCACGTCATAGTTGTTACAGCCGAGCACGACCCCGACGATATTTTTTCCGATATCGTGCACATCGCCTTTCACCGTGGCGAGCAGCACCTTGCCTTGCGATCGGTAATTACCCAGGCGTTTTTTCTCTTCCTCCATAAACGGCATGAGATAGGCGACGGCCTTCTTCATCACACGCGCGCTCTTGACCACTTGCGGCAGG
>SXGR01332138.1_pt1 | contig 30639 bp, 22 predicted proteins | sample 3174711 | NCBI WGS metagenome assembly SXGR01 (sample SAMN11356860, study PRJNA531348) | freshwater metagenome | isolation source: freshwater sample F1-60 | place: China: Fuxian Lake, Yuxi | collected 2017-12-25 | reverse complement strand
GCACGCGAAGGCAACAGCGTCGTGCGGCTCACAGGCGGCGATCCGTTTATGTTTGGCCGCGGCGGCGAGGAAGCCGAAGCACTCGTCGCAGTCGGCATTCCCTTCGAAGTCGTGCCCGGAGTAACGTCCGCGCTCGCCGCCGCCGCCTACGCCGGCGTTCCGCTCACTCATCGCGCCCACGCCTCGGCGGTGGTTTTCCTCACTGGTCACGAGGACCCGAACAAGCCCGATTCCGCGATTCATTGGGAGGATTACGGAAAACTCGGCGCCACTCTCTGCCTCTATATGAGTATGAAAAACCTCGAGATGATCACCCGTCGTCTGCAGGCCGGTGGTCTCTCCTCCGAGACGCCCGCCCTCGTCGTCCAATCCGCGACCACCGGCAACCACCGCCAACTCCTCACCTCCGTTGCCAAAGTCGCGCTCGAATCCGAGCACGCGGGCTTCGGCTCGCCCGCGATTGTCGTGATCGGCGAAGTCGCCGCGCTCTCCACCAAACTCGCTTGGTTCGAATCAGCCGTGGTCGCGAACGCCACCGAGTGGAACCCACGGCCATGACGGTTGCGCTGATCGACAACGGCTCGCTCGTACCCGCCGCGACGGGCAATCTCCGCGTCGTCGCGACGGAGTTGTCCGTGATCATTGAAACGACCGTGCACGCCGTGTCGTGGAAACACAGCGACCGCATCCCGCTCGCCGCCTTCGATGGCGATTTGCCCGGCACGACCCTCGCGCCTTTCGTGCGCAGCCAACTGGCCCTCGGCGAGCGCCACTTTGTGTTCGCCCCATTCTTCATCAGCGCGCAGGGCGCGATCGGCTCCGCGCTCCGCAGCGATCTCGAAAAACTCCAACAAGAACACGCCGAAACTCCTTTCGCGTTTACCTTCACCCCCGGACTCGCCGACGCGGGCGTGATCGCCCAAATCGTCGCGGCCCGGGTCCGCGAGACTATCGGCGTCGCGTCCCTCGATCTTCCGCCCGTCCTCGTCGTCGACCACGGCGGCCCCTCGCCCGCGTCCGCTGCGCTGCGCGACCGCCTGACCGGAGACGTTCGGGCGCTGCTTGGCTCCGAAGTCGTCTCCGTTACAGCCGCATCCATGGAAGGTGGCGCGCACGCCCACAACCACCCGCTCCTTGCAGAAGCCCTCGCGGCCCTGTCGGCGCCCCGCACCTCGCCCCCACCAGACCGCACCGACGTCGTGGTCGCACTGCTCTTTCTTTCACCCGGCCGCCACGCTGGTCCCGGCGGCGACATCGCTCAAATTTGCGGCGCGGCCGAAGCCTCCAGTCCGTCGCTCTGCTGCCACCTGACCGATCTCGTCGGTACGCACCCGCTCGCTACACCCGCACTCGCCGCAGCCTTGCGGAACACCCTCTCCAACCTCCACGCTCCCACCCTTGCATGAGTTCCACGCCTGCCACACCTGCCGCCACCGCGCCCACTGCTCCCGCCGCCAAGCCCCTCGCCAAAAACGAAGGCATCAAGGCCGCGAGCAATTTTCTCCGCGGAAATATTCTCCGCGACCTCGCCGATCACTCGACCGGCTCAATCACCGAGGACAGTTCGCTGCTCACAAAATTCCACGGCATCTATCCGCAAGACGATCGCGACCTCCGCTCGCAACGCCGCAAGGAGAACAAGGAAAAAGCCTTCAGCTTCATGGCGCGCATCCGTGTCCCCGGCGGCGTCTGCACGCCCGCGCAATGGGTCACCCTCGACGCCCTCGCAAACACCCACGCCAACGGGACGCTCAAGCTCACGACGCGCCAGGCCTTCCAATTTCACGGCATCCTCAAAGGCAATCTCTGGTCCGCCATCAATGCCGTGAACCGTTCGTTGCTCGACACCCTCGCCGCCTGTGGCGACGTGAACCGCAACGTCATGTGCAACCCAAATCCGGAGCAATCCTCCTTGCACGCCGAAGCCCTCCGCACAGCGAAAGCCATCAGCGACCACCTTTCGCCCCGCACCCGCGCCTACCACGAAATCTGGATCGGCGAAGACCTCGTCGCCGGTGGCGAACCCGAGTCCGAGCCCCTTTACGGTGCCACCTATCTACCACGGAAATTCAAGACCGTGGTCGCCATCCCGCCGAGCAACGATGTGGACATCTTCGCGCACGACCTTGGCTTCATCGCCATCGCAGATGCGACCGGCCAGAGCATCGCCGGCTTCAACGTCACCGTCGGCGGCGGCCTCGGCATGTCGCACAACCAAGTCGAAACCTATCCCCGTATCGCGGACGTCCTCGGCTATTGCACCGTCGGCCAAGCCGTCGACGTCGCAGAAAAAGTGATGCTCGCGCAACGTGACTTCGGGGACCGCACCGACCGCAAACACGCCCGCCTAAAATACACGATCGAAGACCGCGGGATCGTCTGGTTCCGCGAGGAAGTGGAGCGCCGTCTCGGTTACCGGCTCGGATCGCCGCGGCCATTCGCGTTCACGCACATGGGCGACCGCTACGGCTGGGTCGACGGCGAAAGCGGTACGAGCCACTACACGCTCTTCCTCATGAGCGGCCGCGTGAAGGACACTCCCGAGCTCAAACTCAAGACCGCCCTTCGGGAGATCGCCCTCGCCCACAAAGGCGACTTCCGCCTCACCGCGAATCAAAATCTCATCATCGCCAGCGTGCAGCCCGGCGAGCGGCCCGTCATCGAAGCCCTCCTCCGCAAACACAAACTGGATACGGCCAACAACGTCTCCGGCCTCGCCCTCAACGCGATGTCCTGTGTCGCGCTGCCGACCTGCGGTCTCGCCCTCGCCGAGAGCGAACGCTACCTTCCTGAACTCGTCGCCAATCTCGAAACCGAAATGGAAGCCGCCGGCCTCCGCCACGACGAGATTACCCTCCGCATCACCGGTTGCCCCAACGGTTGCGGCCGCCCCTACCTCGCCGAAATCGGTTTCGTGGGTCGCGCCCCCGATAAATACAACGTCTACCTCGGCGCCGCTTTCAACGGTTCCCGTCTGAACATCCTCTACAAGGCAAGTGTCCTCGACACCGACATCGTCGCCCTCCTCGGACCGATCATCCGGCGCTATGCCTTGGAGCGCACCACCGGCGAGCGCTTCGGCGACTTCGTGATCCGCACCGGCTACGTGAAACCGACCGGCACTCCCGCCGATTACCACGTTACGGCCGACAAGCCCATGGTGGCCGCCACCGCGTGAGGTGGAGCGCAAGAGCCTACTCGCCGGCGATTCTTCGCTCAGCCAAAAAAAGAGGACGGACCACATACCCCTATGCGATCCGTCCAATACTAGCTTACTTACCCCAAGTCTCCAGCGCTTTGCGAGGAGACAATCAACTTGACCATAAGTACACACAGTTCCGCGAAAGTTCCAACTCGCGGCGCAATAATTTCGCGTACTAGTAGCCGCCCGCACCCAAGGGTAACGTCGTGCTTATGCGCAAGGCTGCGCCGGCCGCGATTCTCCGTTCCCTTCCACCGGCTTTTTCTTCGGCCGCGGTTCCACCCAAAGTCGCAACACCAATTCGGCCAAGTTCTTCATGCTCGTCCGCTTAAGCCCTTCGTGCCGCATGGCCTCTTGAAACAGGGGCACCACGCCGCTGCGCTCCTCGTAGTAGCGCCAAAAATCATGATCCAACCTTGTCGCCGCTGCATGGTCGTCCACGCTCGCTTTCGCCAAAGCGCGAACTTTTTCCTGCCAGAACTGTCTTTCGTCACGATGACTCTGCCAGTAATCAAACACTCTCTGCTCCCAGCGATTGAGGCTCATGGCGCCAACGTGCAAACCACCTCGCCAATAACAACTGCAAAAAACGTCTTCCTGTCCCCCCTAACCTCGGCGTTGCCTTCCCCTTCTTTTAACCGCTCATTCCATCCGTCCGACTAAACATACCATTCCCACCATGTGGCAAAAATTCAAAGAACAACTTCCCGCCGTCGTCCTGACTGCGTTACTCGTCATTGCCGGTGCCTTCTGGGTCCACCAACAAACCGTCTCCGAGCTGAGCGATAAACAGCGCTCCCAACTTATCCCGCTCCGCGAGCAAAATGACGCACTCAAGGCGGCCTCCGAAGAAAATCGCCGCCAGATCGACGCCACCAACAAGCTCCTCCGCGATGCGATTTCGAAGCGCGAAGCCGATCTATTCCGCACCGACGAAGAGATTCAGAAGCTCAACGTTGAACGCATGGACGCCCTCGCCGACGCCATCGCCAAGAAAGTCCAGCCCTACAACCCCCTCCCGAAATCACCCGAGGACGCCGAGAAGATGCAGAACGAACAGTCGGACAAGGTTTCCTCCCGCATGGCCGAGAAGATTCAGCCCATTTTAGCCGAAATGTCGAAGGACCAAAATCTCACGCGCGAATCCATCGAGAAATATAGCAACCGGATCTCCAATCAGGTGGGTAACGTCCTCACGGCTGAACTCGCAAAAAACCAAGTCCTCCAGAACAACATCGTGACGACCCAGACCGTCGCCCAGGACTCGCTGAAGCTCTCACACGAAATCACCGCGCTCTATCTCAGCTCGTTCAAGGACCAGGGCCTCATTACCCGCCTCCTCACGTTGCCGGCCAACGTCATCAAGGACGCCGCCAGCCTCAGCATCGTCAACAGCACCGAGCGCAAGAAACGCGAAGCTGAACTCGTCGCCAAGATGGCGGAGTTGGACAAACGCCTCACCGAAATCCAAGCCCAGTCGCCCACGAAGTAACCCGCGCCCACGCCGCCGCACTCATTTTCAGCCACGCGAATTCCTCGCGTGGCTTTTTATTTTTCTTAATCTCCCCCCTCTCGCGTATGCCCCTTCAGCCCTCCGTCCGCCTCGCGGCCACGTCCACCTTCGCGCTCGGCATCCTTGCCACCCTCCTCACCACGGGCTGCGGCAAACGCGGCACCGCCGTCGCCACCGGCAACCGCGATCAGGTCATTCATATCGGTAATCTCACCGAGCCGACCGACCTCGATCCCCACGTCATCAGCTCACAACAAGACGCCCAGATCACGATGGCGCTCTTCGAAGGTCTCGCCCAATACGACCCCAAAGACTCCACGCCCGTGCCCGCCGTGGCCGAGCGGTGGGAGCACTCGACGGACGGGCTCACTTGGACGTTTCACCTCCGGCGTAACGCCAAATGGTCCAACGGTGATCCGGTCACCGCACACGATTTCGTGTTCGCTTACCGGCGCATGCTCACTCCGAGCCTCGCAGCCGAGTATGCCTCGATGCTCTATGTTCTGAAAAACGCTCAACCGCTGAACGGCGGCAAACTCGCCGACGTCACTCAACTCGGCGCGCGCGCCGCAGACGACCACACCCTCGTGCTCACCACGGAGTATCCCGTACCCTATCTTCCGTCGATGGTCTGCCATGCCGCGTGGTATCCCCTGCATCGCCCCACCCTCGAAAAATACGCTGGCCTCACCCAACGAGGCTCGGCCTGGACGCGCCCGGGAAATCACGTGGGCAACGGCTACTTCGTCCTCACCGAGTGGAAGCCCCACCAATTCATCCGGGTCACCAAAAACCCACACTACTGGGACCGTGACGCCGTGAAGCTCACCGCCGCCGTCTTCTACCCGATCGAGAGCGAAGACGCTGAGGAGCGCACCTTTCGCGCCGGGCAGCTGCATACCACGTCCACGCTGCCGATCTCCAAGATCGCGGTCTACCGGCAGGAAAAATCTCCGTTCTTCGAGCCGCACGTCTTCCTCGCGACTTTCTTCCTCCGCTTCAACGTCGAGAAACCACCGTTGAACGACGCCCGCGTGCGCCGCGCCCTTTCACTCGCCATCGACCGTGAGCGCTTTGTCCGCGATGTGCTCCGCGGTGGCCAGATGCCCGCCGGCCACCTCACTCCGCCCGACACCGCCGGCTTCAACGCGCGCACGAAGCTCGCGCATGACCTACCCACCGCCCAAAAACTCCTCGCCGAGGCCGGCTTCCCCGGTGGCAAGGATTTCCCTAAACTCGAGTTCCTTTACAACTCCACCGAAGCCAACCGCCTGATCGCCGAAGCGCTCCAGCAAATGTGGAACAAGGGCCTCGGAATCGACATCACCATGCAGAATCAGGAAGCCCGCGTCCAAACCGTGTCCATGCGTTCGGGCGCCTACCAGATCGGCCGTTTCGCTTGGATCGGCGACTACCTTGATCCGAGCACGTTTCTCGAACTCATGACCGGCGACAGCGGCAACAACCTGACGCGGTGGCGCCACGCCGACTACGACCGCATCTATGCCGAAGCCAACCGCACCGCCGACAACGCCAAACGCTACGAACTCTACCAAAGCTGCGAGGAAATCATCGCCGCCGAGAGCCCCATCGCGCCGATCTATTTCTACACGCGCAACAATCTCCGCCGACCCGAAGTGAAAGGGTGGTATGGTAATCTCTTGGACAACCATCCCCTCAAAGGCGTCTACCTCGATCCTGCGGCCGCAGTGAAGTAGCCCGGAGATCGCCACCGATTTTTCGTAGCCGCGAGCACCAGCGAGCGGTCCGCGTCCACTCGCTGGCGCTCGCGGCTACCTTCACCAGTCCAAATCGGACAGCCACCCCAGCCCTACATCTTCAGCGTCAATTGAAAATTGCAGCTGATCGGCTGCTTCAACGCAAAGGTCAGCGGCACGGTCTCGCGCGCCGAAGTCGTGTAGTCTCCTCCCTCAGGCCGCAACGCCGAGGCCGTCTGCGCAATCGACGAATACTGCGGACCCCTACTGAATCCACGTGCCGAGCAGGGTGAATCGATACCGCACCACAAACCGTGAACCATCTGTGAATGCGTGGCCGAAAAATTCCGCCGAACGCCACGAGAGTGGGGTCGGCACGAGCCGGTAGGCCAGCGGCGTGCTAGGGCCGACCCACCATGGCAAACCCGATTCCAAGTCTAACGCCGGCACCATCCAAGGCTGCGCAACCACGGCTCCCACGATCCCACGCACCACCGCCAACCAAAGACCCAGGAGAAAGTAGTTTTTTCAGCATCGGTGGCTTCCTACGGGATCAGGTAAAACGGATTCGGCAACTTAAAGGTTTTCTCCGCATGGCCGCCGGCGAGGTCGCTCGCCTGGTCGCCGATATTCGCGATGATGACGTGCCCCTCAGCTTCAAGTCGCGCGCGCACCGCGGTTTTGAAGGCGCCGGTTGTTTCCTTCGCCTCGTCCGGTTTGCACCACAACGCGGCATAGTCATCGCAGCCGATGGCGCGGAGATTTTTTTCCGTGCCCCGCCGTTCGCTCTCGGGGCGCCCGGTCAGGAAAATCACGTCGATGCCCAAACACCGCGCCGCCCGATGCACATCCCGCACGGGCTCAAGCGCGGGCCCCCGCGCCGACTGCACCCACGCCGTCCACGCCCCGGGCACATACGCGAAACCCATTTCCTTCAGGTGCGACCAATTCGAAATCAGCGTCTCGTCGAGATCGAAAACCACGGTCAGCCGTTTCCCTCCCCGCTCGGTTCTCAGCTCCAACCAAGCCGTCGCCTCCGCCGCGACCGCCGCGACGTCTTCGCGATATTTTCCGGAGTCCACGTACCTCTGGATCTCCTGCTTGAGGGTATCGAGATTCGCCGGCTCGCGGGACGGAGGCGCGGCGAGGACGCAGGACGACCACATCAATCCGACCGACAGAAAAATTCCGCGCAAAGACATCCGGAAAAGTCTATTTGGCCGCCGCCGGATCCTCGGCAACGGTCGAAACCCGGGTGCCAAAGACCCACGTCTTCCGTAGGGCCGGCAATTGCTTCAACCGCGCCACCCCCGTGTCGTCGACTTCCGTCGACGTGAGGTTGATCGACTCAAGTTTTTGCAAAGGCACGAGTGTCCCGAGGCCGCCCGACGTCACCGCCGTGCGTGTGAGATCAAGCGCACATAGGTTGGAAAATGTCGCGAGTGAAACGAGGCCGACGTCGGTAATCTTTGTGCGGGCCAACTCGGCCTCGACGACGAGATCCGCGAGGGGCGCTAACTGCGCGAGCGCCGCATCGTCACACCGGGTGGGTGCGCTGGCGGTGCGGAGCACGAGGCCGTCGGTCGGCACCGCGGAGCGCGGGACAAGACGCAGGCCGGTGGACTTCTCGAACTGGGCGATCTGCGCGGCCCGGGGATGCCAATCAGGCGCGAGCGCGGCCACCGGCGCCTTCCGCGCGGCGAGAGCGGGCGCACCTTTGATGGCCGCGAGCGACGTCGTCTCCGACGCTCCCGCCGCAATCCACAATTCGAGCACTTTCACTTCGTCAGGCGTCAAGGGCGGCTTGCTGTCCGCCGGCATGAAATCTTCGTCCTCGGGGTCCATCGTCACGCGAATGAAGAGCTCGCTTGCCTTCGGCGCGCCGGCCTTCACCACGCCGCCGCCTTCACCGCCGCGCATGAGCTGGGCGAAACTATCGAGACGCAACTTCCCCTTTTGTTTTTTCTCTCCGTGGCAGGCGACACACTTCTGCTCGAAAATCGGCGCGACCCGCTGCGCGAAAAAAGTATCCTCTCCGCGAGCGGACACCGCCAAGGCGCCAGCGGCGAGCAAGGCAAACAGCGCGTAAGGCCGGCGCCTGTCGCCGTGCCGTCTCGCAACAGACACGATCACCGCGACGGCTTGCCGACCAGCGGCAGCCCGACTCAAGCCGGAAAACGAAGCGTTAAGCCAGGAGGTCATTGATGACTTTCGAGGGCAGGACGCCCGTTAGTTTTTGATCGAGGCCTTGAAACTTGAAGGAGAGCTTGTTGTGATCGAGGCCGAAGAGATGGAGAATCGTGGCGTGCAGGTCGCGGATGTGCATCGGATTTTTCACGATGTTGTAGGAAAACTCGTCCGTCTCGCCAAAGGAAATACCAGGCTTCACGCCGCCGCCCGCCATCCACATGCTGAAGCACCGGGGATGGTGATCGCGGCCATAGTTGTCGGCCGTAAGCGTCCCCTGTGAATAGACGGTGCGGCCAAACTCCCCACCCCAAATCACGACGGTGTCGTCGAGGAGTCCGCGCCGCTTGAGATCGGTGATGAGCGCATAAGTCGGCTGATCCGAGTCCTCCGCCATCAACTTGATGTTAGTCGGCAGACGGCTGTGTTGATCCCAACTGCGCAGAAAAATCTGCGTGAAACGAACGCCGCGTTCGGCCAGCCGCCGTGCCATCAGACAATTGTAGGCAAACGTGCCCGGCTCTTTCGCCTTCGGCCCATAGAGATCCCACGTGGATTGCGGCTCCTTTGAGAAATCCGTGAGCTCCGGCACCGAGGTTTGCATGCGAAACGCCATCTCGTATTGGGAAATCCGCGCGTTGATCTCCGGATCGCCGACTCGCTCGAACAGCTGGCGGTTCAGGTCGTTGACCCCGTCGATCATCGCGCGCCGCACATCGCTGGAGACGCCCTTCGGGTTGTTGAGGTACAGCACAGGATCGCTGCCCGAACGCAACGCCACCGCCGCATGCTCAGGCGAAAGAAACCCCGAGGACCACAACCGGTTCGAGAGCGCCTGCACGTTGGTCCGGTGCGGCATCTTCGAGGTCATAACGACAAACGTCGGCAGCTCTGCATTCATCGCGCCGAGCCCGTACGAGAGCCACGAACCGATCGACGGCTTGCCGGGAAACATATTGCCGGTCGTCAGCTGAAGGATCGCCGGCTCGTGATTGATAGCATCGGTATAGAGCGACTTGATCACGCACAGTTCGTCGGAAACTTTTGCGGTGTAAGGGAAGAGCTCCGACACGAAGCGGCCCGCTTTCCCCTGCCGGGCAAATTTATAGACACTCGGTGCAATCGGAAAACGCGTCTGGCTCGCCGTCATGCCCGTGAGCGTCTGGCCACCGCGCACGGACTCCGGCAGATCCTTGTCGAACAAATCGGCGAGGGCCGGCTTGTCGTCCCACGTCTCAATCTGCGAGGGCGAGCCCGCCATGAAGAGGTAGATCGCGCGTTTCGCTTTCGGCGCATAGTGCGGCAGCATCGTGGGCGCTCCGAGGATCGGTGCATTCGCCAACAGCTTGGGCGCCGAGCGACCGAGGAGCGTCGCGAGCCCCGCCCAACCGAGCGCTTTCACGCCTTGCCCGAGGAAGTGCCGGCGCGTCTCCAGATCGAGCCATTCGCGCTTCAAGCCGAGCGGCACGTGCGGCAAATCCCACACAGTCGGATTCTCGCCGCAGTGATCGGAGCAGAGGTGATGATCGGGAGAGGAGGGATTCATGGATTGTGAGGCAGGGCGACTTCAGTCGCCATCGGGCGTAGAGAATGGCGGACTGAAATCCGCCCTACTTGGTCAGAAATTCGTCGAGGTTAAGGAACTGACTCGCGACGAGGGTCCACTGCGCGAGTTCATTAACCGCCAAGGCCGGATCGGCGGGAGACTCGCCCACGGCGAGCAGGGCTTTGGCCTCGTCCCCGTTCGTCACAAATTTCGCGCGGAACGTCTCGGCGGTTTTCGTGAGCACCGCCGTCTCACGCGCATCCAACGGTCGGGCGAGGGTCACGCGGGCGAGAAAATCGAGACGTTGGGGCGTCGTCGGTGCCGCCTGCATCGCGCGCTCCGCCAGCTTGCGCGCCGCCTCGACCCACTGCGGATCGTTCATCGTAATGAACGCCTGCAGCGGCGTATTGGTGCGGGGACGACGCGAGCAGACGACTTCACGCGAGGTCGCATCAAAGGTCTCCAACGCCGCCGGCGCCGACGCGCGTTTCCAAAAAGTATACACGCTGCGCCGGTAGAGGCCTTCACCCTTGTCGGGCACGTAGGTCTGCGTGGTCGATCCGGGCATCGCGACTTCCTCCCAAATCCCCGCGGCTTGGTAAGGCTTCACCGACGGTCCGCCGACCCTATCCACGAGCAGCCCGGCCGCGGCGAGGGCGCTGTCGCGCAACATTTCGCCATCCATCCGGAACCGCGGCCCGCGCGCGAGTAGTTTGTTACCCGCATCTTTGGCGAGGCGCTCCGGCGTCGCCACCGCCGTCTGGCGATACGTCGCGGACGTGACAAGCAACCGATAAAACGTCTTCACGTCCCAGCCGCCGTCGCGAAATTCCACCGCCAGCCAGTCGAGCAATTCTGGATGCGACGGACGATCGCCCATAATTCCAAAATCCCCGGCGCTCTCGACGAGCCCGCGCCCAAACACTTCCTGCCACATACGATTCACCGTCACCCGCGCCATCAAGGGCTGGGTGGGAGCGAGCAGCCATTCGGCGAGTCCACGGCGGTTGCGCGGCGCGCCAGCCGGCAGGTCGCCCAAGAAATGAGGCACGGTCGGCTCGACCCGTTGCAGCCGCGCGAAGTAGTCGCCCCGCTTAAGCACGTCGGCAAAAGCCGGCGTCGATTTTTCGATCGCGATCAACGTCGCCGCCCCTCCCTTGGTGAGCGCCTCGATCGCTTGATCGTGCGCGGCCACCGCGGCGGCAAGGTTCATTGTCTCCGCATCCTTTTCGCCGAGAAAATAACGCTCAGTGACCACAAAGTTCTCCTCCGTCGACCATTTCGCGGCATCCGGCTGGCGCGCCACGATTTCACCTGCGACATCCTCGTAGGTCAGGCGCGAAACCTCTTCGCCGTTCAGTGCGCGGCGGTAGAAGCGCACATCCTGAAACCGGGTTTCGCGCATCGGATTGTAGTCATCCCTGCGCCCAAGATGCATCGCGGCATCCGTGCGAATCGAATCCTTCGGACCCAGTGCATCGAGTTGCACGTCCGTCTCCGCTATTTTCCCGTTGAGGTAAATTTTCACGCCGGCGGCCTTGCGCGATCCGTCATAGGTCACAAACACGTGCACCCATTCGTCGCGGGTGAATTGACCGGCCTTCGTCGCGACCTGCAGCCCGCGTTTGGTGGGAGCCGCCGTGGTTGCACGGGGATTTGCGCTCGCCTTGCCCTTTTTCGCCGGCACCGAGATTTGCTCCGCGCTGACTGTGGGCGCTTCGGTCTTCATTTCCGCTGCCGTTGGCAGAGTTTGATCGGGTGTGAGGCTGACGATGATTTGCAGGGCCTCTTGGGCGATGTCCCAACCCGCACCACCGCGGCGCTTTTCATCGCCCATTCGGGCCAGGAGCGAACCATTGCCAGTGCCCGTGCGCGCACCGCCACCGGGTTTCGCGCGGAGAAAAGTCCAGCCGCCGGCGGAAAACTTATCGCCCGCATCGACGTCGCCATGGTCGCCCAAATTAATCCGCGACAAAATATCCATCCGCATCGTGGGCCAAAACCAGGTGCTCTCACCCCAAATCAATGGGTTCGTGTCGGCCTTGAATTCCGCCACTTTCGCTTTCGGCGCCGAGTTTTTCAGGACATCGCCCTCGGCTTCGTCGAGTCGGAGACGCACTTCCAGGCTGGCTGGGTCGACCTGCTTCGGCCGGTTGCCCGCTGCGAGCCAAGCCGCCGCGAGTTCACGTCCACGGACGAGTCGAGCTTCCAGTTTCCCCAGCAACTCGGCGCGTTGCCCGAGCACAAATTCCGCCGAGGCTTTCATTTCTGGTTTCGGCAGGCGCAGCACGGGCAGCGGCTCCGCGATGTTGAGATCCCACGGTTTTTCCAACGTATTCCCCAGAAACGCGGCGAGACCATAGTGGTCTTTTTGAGAAACCGGATCGAATTTGTGATCGTGGCACGCGGCACAGCCTGTGGTGAGACCGAGGAAGGTCGCGCCAAAGGCCTCCACCCGGTCGCGAGTCTGGTTCACATAAACTTCCTCGGTTATCGTGCCCCCCTCGTTGGTGGTTGGGTTGCAGCGCACGAATCCGGTCGCCGCCAACTGTTCGAACGTGCGGGCCGGCAGTAAATCACCCGCGAGTTGCTCGCGCACAAACGCGTCGAAGCGCTTATTTGAGTTGAACGCACCGATCACATAGTCGCGATAGGGCCAAATCGCCCGGTAATTGTCGAAATGGATACCGTGCGTGTCCGCATACCGCACATAATCGAGCCAATACCGCGTGCGGTGTTCGCCATAGCGGGGGCTCGCGAACAGCCGATCCACCACCCGCTCGTAAGCCTCGGGCGACTTATCCGCCACGAAGGCATCCACTTCCTCCGGCGTCGGCACGATGCCCGTGAGGTCGAGGGTCACGCGGCGAATGAGTGTGCGCCGATCAGCCTCGCCGGAAGGCGTGAGCCCATCCTTAGCCAAGCGCGCGACCACAAATGCATCGATTGGGTTACGGACGGCCTTTGATTGCGCCTTGGCCACCGTTGGAACGGCCGGTCGCTTCGGCGGAATGAACGACCAGTGTTCCTCGTAGGCCGCACCCTCGGTGATCCAACGGCGCAACGTCGCGATATCATCCGGCTTGAGCGTCTTATGCCCCTCGGGGGGAGGCATGATTTTCTTTTCGTCTTTCGATTCGATGCGTTCAACCAGCGGACTTTGCTCCGGTTTGCCCGGAACGATCGCCGGACCACCGTCTTTGCGCTTGGCCGTCGCGAACTCCAGTCGGTCGAGCCGAAGCTCGGCCTTGCGCGAGCCCGCATCAATCCCATGGCACGCGTAGCAGTTCTCTGCGAGGATCGGCTGGATGTGCGTGTTAAACGAAAGCCTGTGCGCTGCAGGCGTAGCCGAACGAACGGCACCCGCCGTCACCATCAACACGAGGGCAAAGAGGAAAACGAGACGACGCATCGGGGAAAATGTTAGGACGAGACCTTACGACAACGTTTCCAAGCGAATACCCCCAAGGCCGCGTAGCAAGCCCTCGTCTGCTGGCAGACGTCTGCTTCTGGGCGCCGAAGACCTTTCCTTTTGCCCAACCACCTCCGTTCCCGGACACCTTTCAGGCCAGAATCCCCTGGATCACTCCGCCGCCTTCCACGCCGGTGAGTTTGGCGTCGAGCCCTTGAAACTTCACCGTGAACGCGTCGGGGCGGATGCCAAGCTGGTGCAACATCGTCGCGTGGAGGTCGTGGACAGTGCAGATGTTTTCCATCGCGGCGTAGCCGAGTTCGTCCGTCGCTCCATAAACCCGACCGCGCTGCACACCGCCGCCGGCGAGCCACATCGACATCGACTTATTGTGGTGGTCGCGGCCGACGGTGCCTTTGTTGCCCTGCGACATCGGCGTGCGGCCAAACTCGCCGGTCCACACGACGAGCGTGTCATCGAGCATCCCGCGCTGCTTGAGATCGGTAATGAGCGCGGCGCAGGCTTGGTCGACCTCCTTGGCGCGCAGCGGCAACTCTTCCTTGAGCAGGCTGTGGTGATCCCAATCGCGGTGGTAGAGCTGGATAAAACGCACGCCGCGCTCCGCGAGACGGCGCGCGAGCAGGCAGTTCGCGGCAAACGAGCCGTCGCCCGGCGTGCAGCCGTAGAGTGCCAGGGTGCGCGCGGCCTCACCGCGCAGATCGGTCAGCTCGGGCACGCTCGCCTGCATCTGGAACGCCATCTCATATTGCGCGATGCGGGTCGCGATCTCGGGGTCGTGCACGAAGGCGTCGTGTTGGCGGTTCAACGCAGTGATCGCCTGCACGTCGGCGCCCTGCTGCGCACGCGAAACGCGACCGGGATTGGTGAGGTAGTGCACGGCGTCGCCGCGACCGTTCAGCTGCACGCCTTGAAAACGGCTCGGCAAGAACCCGCTGCTCCATTGCCGCGTCGCGATCGGTTGCGGCGAACGACCCGGGCCCGTGGACACCATCACGACAAATCCCGGCAGATTTTCCGCCTCACTGCCGAGACCGTAGTTCACCCATGCCCCCATGCTCGGACGCCCCGCGATCTGCGAGCCGGTGTTCATGAACATGTGAGCCGGATCGTGGTTAATCGCGTCCGTCGTCATCGAACGAATGAGACAAATCTCGTTCACTACGGAGCCGATGTGCGGGAACAGGGAACAGATCTCCGTCTGATTTTTCCCGAATTTCGCGAACGGAAACTGCGGCGCGTGACACACGAGTCGTTGCCCCTGCAACTGGGCGAGCTGTTGTCCGCGCGTCAGACTCTCCGGCATCGCCTCGCCGTGTAATTCCGCGAGCTTCGGCTTCGGATCGAAGGTCTCAAACTGCGACGGGCCTCCCGCCATCGTCAGCCAGATCACGCGTTTGGCCTTTTGCGGCAGCGGGAGCGGGTAAACCACCCCGCGGGCCGCCGGGCGCGCCGACGCCGCGTGGAGTGACGATGATTTTTCGAGCAGCGAGGCCAGCGCGACCGCGCCGACGCCATGTGAGACGCGTCCGAGAAACGCGCGGCGGGTTTGAAACGGAGTCGGAAAAACGTTCATGGGTGGATCGATGGGTGTAGCCCTGCTCGTGAGAGCAGGGACCGACCGGAGTTCAAACGCGGTCCGTCCCGCCTCTCACGAGGCGGGCTACGTCGAACCCGGCGCTGCGTAGTTTGAATTTTCATTCGCGCGTGATGAACTCGTGGAGATTAATCAGCACGCGTGCGACGTGCGTCCAGGCGGCGAGTTCGGCGCGAGCTTCTGCGCTGAGGCCGGCGGGCAGCGGCGAATCTCCGGTGGCCAGCAGCGCGCTCGCCGCCGCGGGATCGGCGCGGTAGAGTCGGAGGTGTTCGTCGAGCAAACCGGTCGCCGTGCGCACCTCCTCCGCGCGCGGCGGGCGTTGCAGCGCGCGATCCCAGGCAAAGGTGAGGCGCGGCGCCGTGCTGCCGCCACCCTCGCTGACGATCCGCGCCGCCAACGCACGCGCCGCCTCGACATAAGTCGGATCGTTGAGGAGCACGAGCGCCTGCTGCGGCAGGTTTGAGCGGTTGCGCTCGGCGACGCACTCCTCGCGGCTCGGCGCATCGAACGCGAGCAGGCTTGGGTGGAGAAACGACCGCTGCCACCAGACGTAGAGGCCGCGCCGATACTGCGCGTCGCCGCGATCGACCGAGTAATCGCGCGGCGGAAAATTCAAATTCTCCCAGTAGCGATCCGGTTGGTAGGGCTTCACGCTGGGCCCGCCAATCTGCGGCGACAACAACCCGCCCACCGCCAACGCCGCGTCGCGCACCCCCTCCGCCTCGAAGCGGGGTCGGCCCTGCCGCGCGTGTTCGCGATTATCCGGGTCGGCCGCGAGCTGCGTCGGCGTCGCGGTGGAAACCTGGCGGTAAGTCGTGCTCGTGACGATCACGCGCACGAGCTGCTTCACATCCCAGCCGCTCTCCATCAATTCGCACGCGAGCCAATCGAGCAGCGGACCGTTGGGCGGCGGTTCACCCTGCGCGCCGAGATCGCTCGGCACCCGGCTCAGCGCCGTACCGAAAAACTGTTTCCACAACCGATTCGCAAACACCCGCGCGGTGAGCGGATTTTCACGCGCGACCAGCCAACGTCCCAGATCAATTCGGGTGAGTTCACGGCCCGCGAAATCCGGCTGCGGTAGATACGCGGGGAGCGCCGGTTTCACGATCTCACCGCTCTCGTCCATCCAGTTGCCGCGCGCCAATACGCGCACCGTGCGACCTACGGCCGCGGACTCGGTCACGAGGCAATGCGGCACCGCATCCACGAATGCTTGCTGCGCATGCTCGGCCTCCGCGAGTCGATCGAGCTCGCCGCGCGCCACCGGACTGACCTGCGTGCGAAAGTACGTCTTCACCGTCTGCTGGTCCTTCGCCGTGCGCTTCGTCGCGACTTTCTTCAGCGCCGACGCTACCTCACGCGGTGGATCGTTTTTGGAAGAGGTCGCGCGCACCTGCTCATTGGCCTCCCAGGCGGCTTGCGCCGCGTCAATGTGCATCGCCAGCACAGCGACATTTTTCCGCGCGGCGGCGACGGCCTCCCTCAGCTCCGCGAGCCGGGCCGTTTGCTCCGGCGTGGTCACGGGCATCCCTTCCTCGCGCCGACCAACCGAGGTCTCCTTCACATCGGCGAAAAAGGCGCCGAGCGAATAGAAGTCCCGCGTCGTGAACGGATCGAACTTGTGGTCGTGGCACTGCGCGCAGCCGGTCGTCTGCCCGAGCCACGCCGTACCGATCGCGCGCACCCGGTCGGCCATCATGCGCGCCTCGTAATCTTTCGGCTGCGCCCCGCCCTCTTCTGTCGAGAGCAATAACCGGTTGAAAGCCGAGCCAACGCGCGTCTCCACACTCGCATCGGGCAACAGATCGCCGGCAATTTGCTCGAGCGTAAAACGGTCAAAGCGTTTATTCGTATTGAAACTCTGGATCACCCAGTCGCGATACGGCCAAACATTGCGCGGGTTGTCGCTGTGGTAGCCGATGGTGTCGGCAAACCGCACGAGATCGAGCCAGCCCAGGGCCATGCGCTCACCATAGCGCGGATCGGCCAGCAACCGATCGACCAATCGCGAATAAGCATCCGGTGTCGCGTCGGCCATAAACGCCGCCACCTCCGCGGGCGTGGGCGGCAGCCCGATCAGATCCGACGACAAACGCCGAATGAGTGTGCGCCGATCCGCTTCGGATGACGGCTTCATCTCGACAGTGATGAGCCGGCGCGCGACGAGCGTATCGATGGCGTTGGCCCCGGCGGGAATCGCGGCCTTCACCGGCGGTTCGTAGGCCCAGTGGTTCTGATATTCGGCGCCCTGTGCGATCCAACGTTCGAGCACAGCCTTGTCGCGCGCGGAGAGTTTTTTGTGGGAGTCGGGCGGCGGCATCATCTCGTCCTCGTCCTTCGAGCGGATGCGCACGACGAGTTCGCTCTCCGCGGGCTTGCCCGGAAAAAACGCTTCTTTGGCGAGCGCCGCCTCGCGCACGTCGAGGCGAAGCTTGGCTTTGCGGTTCGCAGCGTCGGGTCCATGGCAGGCGAAGCAGTTGTCGGCCAGCACCGGCCGCACATCGCGGTTGAACTCGATCTGCGCAGGGATGCGCACGTCCGCTCCGAACGCTGGCCAAAAGGACAGCAGGGGGAACAGCAGGATAACGGACTGACGACTCATCAGAGGGGGCACAGCCCGGGAAAAATGCGCCACCTTGCCGCGCCGAGGCAATCCCTCGTTTTTGCGCGGAGACCGCCCTCCGAAAGAATGCCACCAACGCTGGACCGGCCTGCGGCCGACGATCTCCACCGGAAGGCGTTCGATAGCGATATGGGCGATGGTGCCGACGCGCGCGCTCGCGCCTCCTGGGCAAGACGGGGAAAGCGCCCGCTACCGGCCAGCGAACGAGGTGAGCAATTCGCGGCGGCACACCCGCCACCACGATCCACCGCACCTATCGTTTGAGGATCTCCGTCGCCGAGATCGTCAGGCCCGGGAACAGCGGCGTCGAAAATGTTTCGTTTTCCTCAATCAGCTGTACTGGCTTCGCGGTGTCACTCGCGAAATCGTAGCGCTGGATTTGTGACAGCAAGGGATCGACGAGCCACATCTCCTTCACGCCCGCCTGCGCATAAACGCGGCGTTTGGTTTTCTTGTCGAGCTGGGCCGTCGAGGGCGAAAGTACCTCAATCACCAGATCGGGCGCGCCGTGGACTCCCTCTTCTTTGAGTATCCCGAAATTCGCTTTGCCCACAAACAGCACATCAGGTTAGACGACATCGTGGTCGGAAAAGTAAACGTCGCACGGAGCGATGAAAACGCGACCCAGGTTTTTCTTCGCTAGAAAATTTGCGATCACGGTATACAGCCTTCTGGCGATATCCTAGTGGTAGAGGTTGGGTGCAAGGGCCATGAGAATGAGTTCCCCTTCCACCAGCTGATGACGCGTCCCTTCCGGCGTGGCGCGGTAGTCCTCGACAGTCCGCATTTCAGCGGTGGCGATCACGGGCGGCATGGTCGGAAGCGTCTTGGGATCTCGCGCCGAGTCAAAAGCGGATTCCGCGCGAGTCGTCAGGCGAGAATTGTCTTCACCACACTCGCCGGCACCACCCCGGTGAGGCGTTGATCGAGTCCCTGAAACTTAAAGGAGAGCCGCTCGTGGTCGATGCCGAGGAGGTGGAGAATGGTCGCGTGCAGGTCGCGTACGTGCACCGGATCTTTCACGATATTGTAAGACATCTCGTCTGTCTCGCCGTGCACGACCCCGCCTTTCACACCACCGCCCGCCATCCAGATGGTGAAACAACGCGGGTGGTGATCGCGGCCGTAGTTCGTCTCGGTGAGCGCGCCCTGGCTATAAACCGTGCGGCCAAACTCGCCTCCCCAGATGACGAGGGTTTCGTCGAGCATGCCGCGTTGTTTCAAATCCTGCACGAGGCCGTAGCACGCGCGGTCGACGTCTTTGCTCTGCGACGCGATGTCGCGAGGGAGGCTGCCATGTTGATCCCAACCCCGGTGGAAAATCTGCACGAAGCGCACGCCGCGCTCCACCAGACGCCGCGCCATCAGCGCCGAGCTCGCAAACGACCCACGCGTGCGCGCTTCCTCGCCGTAGAGTTCGTAGGTCGCCGGCGACTCGCCCGACATATCCGCCAGCTCGGGCACACTCGTCTGCATGCGGAACGCCAGCTCGTATTGCTGGGTGCGCGTCTGGATCTCGGGGTCGCCGATCTGTTCGTAGCTGCGGCGATTGAGTTCACCCAGACCGTCGAGCATTTTGCGGCGCAACTCGCGCGGGATGCCCGGTGCGTCATTGAGATAAAGCACCGGCTCACCCTGCGAGCGGAAGGAAACGCCCGCGTGCCGGCCCTCGAGATAACCGCTGCCCCACAGCCGCGACGAAATCGCCTGCACGTTGGAGAACGGGCTCGTGTGTTTCGCGTGCAGCACGACGAACGAGGGCAAATCCTTGTTGAGCGTGCCGAGCCCGTAGGAGAGCCAGGAGCCCATCGAGGCTTTGCCGTTTTGCATCGATCCCGTGTAGACGAGCTGGTTGGCCGGCTCGTGATTGATCGCATCGGTCTTCATCGACCGGATAAAGCAGAGGTCGTCGGCCATCTTCGCGATGTTCGGCAAGAGCTCGCTGAGCCACATGCCACCTTGCCCGTGCTGCGCGAACTTGAACGTCGTCGGCGCGAGGGGAAACGCCGCTTGGTTCGCCGTCATCCCAGTGAGTCGCTCACCCTGCCCTGCCAGCCAGCCCTTGAGATCTTCTTTAAAGCGGCCTTGCAGCGCGGGCTTGTAGTCAAAGAGGTCGAGCTGCGACGGTGCGCCGATGAGCGAAATGTAGATCGCCCGTTTCGCCTTGGGCGCGATTTTCCAAGGCTCCGTCATCGCGGTATTGAGCGTCGCGGCGGCTGAAGCGGTCGGCGCGGCGCCGGCGCCGAAGGCACGTTGGCCGAGCAGCGCGGAGAGCGCCGCAACACCGAGGCCGCTGCCCGTCTGGCGAAAAAACTGCCGGCGCGTGAGCGCCGCGTTGTAGGCGTCGAAGGTGTTCTGCCAGTCGGGAGGGAGGGGATTCATGGCGGTTACTTGGTCAGGGATTCGTCGAGGTTCATTACTTGGCTGGCGACGAGCGTCCAGGCTGCGAGCTCGGGCGCGGGGATTTTTTCGTGCACCGGAGAATACCCGATGGCCAAGAGTTGTTTCGCGGCGGCCGGATCGCGGCGATAGGTCGTGAGCGCCTCGTCCAAGGTGCGGCGGACGATCCCGCGCTCCGACCGGGAAAACGTGCGGCCGAGCAGGCGCAACGACACCAGGTCGAGCCGCGCATCGAACGCCGGCGCGGCGTCCACCGCGCGGGCGGCCAGCTGACGCGAGGCCTCGACGAAGAGCGGATCGTTGAGCGTCACGAGGGCCTGTAACGGCGTATTCGTACGGTCGCGACGCACGCAGGACACCTCGCGATTCGGAGCATTGAGAATATCCATGGCGGGGGCGAGCGCGGTGCGCTTGATCAGCGTGTAGAGCGAGCGCCGGTAAAGATTTTCGCCGGAGTCGGTGCGATAATAGCGCGTGGTCGACTCCTTCATCGCGACATCTTCCCAGATACCTTCGGGCTGATACGGGCGCACGGGGCGGCCACCGACCTTCGCCACGAGCAGGCCGGAGGCGGCGAGGGCCTGATCGCGGAGCTGTTCGGCTTCCAGGCGGAAACGCGGCCCGCGAGCCAGCAGACGATTCGCGGGATCGCGCTCGAGCAGCGCCGGCGACACCACGGCGGATTGGCGATAAGTCGCACTCGTCACGATCAGCCGCACCAGTTGACGATAGTTCCAGCCGCCGTCGCGAAACTCGACCGCGAGCCAATCCAGCAGCGCCGGATGGGAGGGCCGACTCCCCGTCACGCCGAAGTCGCCCGCGGATTCGACGAGGCCCGTGCCAAAAAAGCCCTGCCACACGCGATTCACGGTGACGCGGGCGGTGAGCGGATTCTGCGAGTCCACGAGCCAACGCGCGAGCGAGAGGCGGTTGCGCGGGGCGTCAGCCGGGAGCGGGGGCAGCACCGCCGGCGTGGTGGCGGACACTTTGTCGCCGAGTTGCGAATACTCGCCACGCGTCAGCACGTGGGCGAACGCCTCGGAGTCCTTCTTCTCCTCCATGACCAGTGAAATGCCGCCGCGCTTGCGCAGCGCCGCATCCTCGGCGAGCTGCCGATCGAGGCTGCCCGCGAGCGCGAGCGAAGGCGCATCGACAGCGGCGAGGAAATGCTCGCGCAGCAGCTTCGTGTGCGCGGGCGTCCGTGCCGACGCTTCCGTGGTGAGCGCCGCGTAGGTTTCGATCACCGACGAGAGCAGTTTCGCCTGCGCCACCGTGAAACCGCGCCGGTAGTGCCGCACGTCCTGCACCCAGACTTCGCCTCCCGCGAGCGCGGCGTCGGGCCGAGAACCGAGCGTGAGTGGAGCGGCGGGCACGAGGTCGGCGGGCACGTGGTTGATGTTGCCGGCGTTGGCACCGACTTTGCCGTCCACATACACGTCCACCGAGCGATTCGACCACGCGCCCGAATCGAACGTGAACAACACGTGGTGCCACTCGCCCGGCGCGAGTGCGGCGGCGGCGGTTCCACTCGACGAAAAATCCGGCCGCCCGCCCCGCAGGCGCGCGCCGATTTTCCCCTTGTCGAGAAACACTTCCCAGCCGGCACCACGCTCGCCCGCATCCAGCGCGGACACGAGCGGCCCGCTCGGCGTGCCGACGATCCGCACGAGGAGGGCGATGCTGTCGGATTCCTCGCGGCGCAGCGGGATGCCGGCACCGAGCGTCACGCTGCGGCCATCGATGCGCGTCGCCGCGCCGTAGGGACCGGCGTCTGCCGCGCGCGCATTATTTTTCGTAGGGCTACCGCTGGTCGGCCCGCCGTTTTCTGACGACGGCGCGGCGACCAGGGCCGGCCCGACCAGCGGCGCGTGCAGCGCTACGTCGTAGTCCTTCGGCGGAACCGCGAGCGATTTGGCCGTCGCGAGCCACGTCGCGAAATCCGCGTCGGCCGCCATGGCGCGGGTTTTCTGCTCGGCACGCAGCGCCTCGATCCCGCCTTGAGTCACCGTCCACCGAGCGCGGTCGGCGACGGCCGGCACAAAGAGATTCGGCTTCGTGTCGGCGACGTTGCCGTCCATCGCGGGCATCGTGTTGTTGCGGAAAAATGCCGTGAGCGCATAAAAATCTTTGGTGCTCACCGGATCAAATTTGTGATCGTGACACGCTGCACAGCCCGTCGTGAGACCGAGCCAGACGGTGGACATGGTCTCGACGCGGTCCTTCGCGTAGATCGCCTCGTATTCGGCGGCGATCGCGCCGCCCTCACTCGTCGTCGGCAGGCAACGATTGAAACCGGAGGCCACCTTCTGCTCCAGCGTCGCGTTCGGCAAGAGATCGCCGGCCATCTGTTCAATGGTGAATTGATCGAAGGGCAGATTCTGCCGAAACGCCCCGACGACCCAGTCGCGAAACGGCCAAATCGAACGGTAGTTGTCGATGTGGATACCGTGCGTGTCGGCGTAGCGGATCGCGTCGAGCCATTGCCGCCCGAATTGCTCGGCGGACGCGTCCGTGGCGAGGAGCCGATCGACGGCGCGATCGTAAGCCGCGGGCGAAGGATCGCGCCTAAAGGCCGCGAGGTCCTCCGGCGTCGGCGGCAAGCCCGTGAGATCGAACGTCACGCGCCGCAACAAACGCGCCGGCTCCTCAGGGCGACTCGGCTTGAGGCCGGACGACGTGAGGGTCTGCGCGATGAAGGCGTCGATGGGATTGCGCACCCACGTCTTCGTGGTGCTGGCCACCGGAACAGCCGGCCGCACGGGCGCGAGCAAAGACCAGTGCTCTTGGTAGGTTGCCCCCTCGGCGATCCACCGCTTGAGCAAGGCCTTTTCCTCGGGCTTGAGCGTTTTGTGCGAGTCCGGGGGCGGCATGATCTCCTCCGTGTCGGCGGAGAAAATACGTTCCACGAGCGGACTGGCCTCGGGTTTTCCCGGCACAATCGCCGCGGCATGTTCACCGCGCGCGGCCGTTGCAAATTCTGCGCGATCTAGGCGCAGCTTGGCCTTCCGTCCCGCCGAATCGGGTCCGTGACAGGCGAAACAATTCTCCGCGAGGATGGGCTGAATCTGTGCGTTATACTGGATCAAAGCCGGAGCGGCCGCCGCCGCGTGAACCGGTAACGCCGCGAGCGCGGCCAGCAGGGAAAAACTCAGGGCCGCAGTGGCCCACGGTGAAAAAAATGTCGTTGGGTAACAAGCCATGAGGTGAGTGAGCAAAGACTAGACGAGGTTTTCGCGCCATGTCTACCTCCGCATCAACATCGTTGCCGGACTGCTGAAATCAGCGGCCGGCGCAGAATGGAGTTTAAAAGCCCGCTCCGACGCAGAAACATCCCCCCATGCACCCCACCCTCCTCTTCAGCCACCCGCTCACTCGCACCGCATTATTTTGTGCCGCCGTGCTGCTGATTTCGATGTCTTCATCGGCCCCTGCTGCCACCCCACCCGCAGCGGCCCGCCCCAACGTGATTCTCTTCATCGCCGACGACGTGAGCTGGGACGATCTCGGTTGCACGGGCAATCCCGCCGCGCGCACGCCCCACCTCGATCGCCTCGCGGCCAACGGGCGTCGCTTCGATGCCGCGTATTTGACTGCGAGCAGTTGCAGCCCGAGTCGCAGCAGCGTCGTGACCGGCCGCTATCCGCACAACAACGGTCGCGCCTCCGAGCTCCACCAACCCATCGCCGCGCACCTCCCGTGGTTTCCGCGCCTGCTCCGCGAGGCCGGTTACTACACCGCGCTCAGCGGCAAACATCACATGACTTTCGAGGCGCCCGCCGCCGGCGAAGCGCCGCAGCCCACGCCGTTTGACCATGTCGATACCGGGAAGATTCCCGGCAACAGCGGCGGTCACGGAAACTGGATCAAAGTCGTGCAGGAGCGTCCGAAGGATAAACCGTTTTTCTTTTGGTTCGCCGCACTCGACGCCCACCGCGACTGGGATGGTGACAAGGAGTGGCAGCCCGAACTCTACGGACCGAAACACGAACCCTCCGCCGTCCGCGTCCCGGCCTATTTGCATGACGATGCCGCGACGCGGGCCGACCTCGCCTCCTACTACAATGAAGTGACCCGGTTCGACCACTATGTCGGCCGCGTCGTCGCCGCGCTCGAAAAAGAAGGCGCGCTCGCGAACACACTCATTCTCGTGATGGCCGACAACACCCGCGCTTTCCCCCGCGCAAAAACGCGCCTGCACGATTCGGGCATGAAGACGTATTTCATCGCCCACTGGCCCGCCGGTCTGGCGCAGCCCGGCCAGCCCTCGGCGTCGCTCGTGAGCGCGATCGACATCGCCCCCACCGTATTGACTGCCGCCGGTGTGCCGATCGCGCCCACGATGCAAGGCGTGAGCTTCTTACCCGTGCTGAAAAATCTGGCCGCCAACGTGCGTCAACATGCTTTTTCCGAACACAACTGGCACGACTACGAGGCCCATGGCCGGTCGGTGCGCTCCGGGGGATTTCTCTACATTCGCAATCACCGTCCGGCCTTGGCGTGGCAAGGCCCTGCCGACTCCGTGCGCGGTCCGTCGCATCAAGCCCTTCGCACTGCACGCTCGGTCGGACCGCTCACGGCCGCGCAGGCCGATGTTTTCCTCGCGCCGCGCCCGTCCGAAGAACTCTACGAAACCGCGGCCGATCCACTGCAGTTAAAGAATCTCGCCGCCGATCCGCAGCATCGCGGCACCAAAATCCGCCTCGCGAAACTGCTCGCCCAGTGGAGCGACGCGACCGGCGACACCGTGCCCGCGCAACTCACCGGCGACAGCTTCGATCGAGAAACCGGCGTCGCGTTCAAAGCTGCCGGCGCGACCAAGGCCGCGAAAGGCGGCAAAGCAGCACCCCGCGGCACTCCCGCCGGCACGGAGCGCAACGCCACGCGCCTCAACGCGCCCGGACCGCGCTGACGCGGAGGTCGGTTCCGTGGCGCTGGGTGTTTTCAGTGGGTCGCTGCCGGTGACTGAGAGCCCTCAAGAAGCAAAAAGTTGAAAGCCCGGGGTAAGGTCTGGAAAATGTTCCCGCTTGAAATTCGAGCCCTGCAGAGGCGAAACAACCCGCTGATAACAGCGAGAGACCCTACTTGGCCACGTCCGCGTCGAGCACGCGGATCGGCCAGAGCGTCGTCGGCACGTGCTGCTCGCGCATGATCGCGGCGAGTTTCGCGACGATGTCCGGGTGCTGGGCGGCGACGTTGGTCGTTTCGGCGGGATCGGTTTTGAGATTGTAGAGCTCGATGGCCGTGCTCCCCGGCGACGCCTGTTTCTTTTTTGGGGCGTTGGCCGGCGGATTCAGATTGGTGCGAAACGCCTTCCAGTCGCCGACCCGGACACATTGCTGGCCGCCGCCGGCCTGCGACTCGCGGTAGAGAAACGGCCGCTCGGGCTGCGTTTTCCCGAGGAGCGTAGGCGCGAAGCTGATACCATCGAGGCCGGCGGGCGTGGCGTCCTTGGCACCGGCGAGCTCGAGCAGCGTGGGCAACCAGTCCTCGAAACCCGTCACACGTTCGCTCGTGGTCCCGGCGGCGATTTTTCCCGTCCAACGCACGAGGCAGGGCACCCGGAAGCCCGCCTCGTAGTAGCCACCTTTTTGGCCGCGCAGGCCGCCGGCGCTGTTGAAAAATCCCGAGTCGGTCCCGCCGAAACGTTCCCAGAGCGGGCCGTTGTCGCTGCTGAAGACGACGATCGTGTTTTCGCGCAGGCCCAACTCGTCCACGAGCGCGAGGAGTCGGCCGATGTCGCGATCAAGGCGCGTGACCATCGCGGCGTAGGCGGCGCGCGGGGTGCGATGCGGCAGGTAACCGTTGCCACCGGGGTAAGGCTCCTCGGGAAACGCGTCCTGATATTCCGCCAGCGAATCTTCGGGCACTTGCAGCGCGAGGTGCGGGACGGTGGTCGGGTAATAAAGGAAGAAGGGGCGATTTTGGTGGTCGCGCAGAAATTTCCGCGCCGCCTCGTTGATGAAGTCGGGCGCGTAGTCGGTGCCGGTGAACGACGCGTAGCTCGCGGGATTTTTCGGATCGGCGCCGTCGGGGAGTTTCTGGTTCGCGGCAAAGGCGGCATTGCGCAGCGGCACGCGTTCGCGGTTATTCCAGAGGCTCGTCGGGTAGAAATTGTGCGCGATGGCCTGATCGTTGTAACCGAAGAAGCGGTCCATGCCCTGGTCGTTGGGATCGCCGGTGGTGCCGACGCCGCCGAGGCCCCACTTGCCGAAACCACCGGTGGCGTAACCGAGTTTTTTCAACGTGAGCGGGAGCTTAAGCTCGCCCGGTGGCACAGGCTCCTGACCCTCGGGGCCAGCGACGCCGCCGAGGCCCTGGCCTCCCCGGTTGTTACGGATGTAGGCGTGGCCGGGGTGTTTTCCCGTCATGAGCACGCAACGCGACGGCGCACAGACGTTGTGACCGGAATAGTGGTGCGTAAACTTCATGCCATCGCGCGCGAGCTGGTCGAGGTGGGGCGTGCGGATTTTTTTCTGCCCGAAGGCCCCGATGTCGCCGTAGCCAAGATCGTCGGCGAGGAGGAAAATAATGTTTGGCTTCGTCAGGCTCACTGCCGATGGGCGCGATGGGACCGACGGCGTGGCGGTGGCGGCGCGAGCTACCGACGCGACTGCGATGAGGCTGCCAAGCAGCAGAACGCGAATGAGGGTCATGCGCATGAGGGGAAGAATGGTACCGTCTGGGAAATGTCGCGTCGTTGCGACAAAAAATTTGGCGCGCGCCGCCTCCTCACGATGTCTTGGCGTCGCGCTCCCGTCACCGCATCCGTTCTGACGGGCACCGCGCGCACAATTTCCCGCCGCGCTAGTCGCGATGCTTGCAAACAATCGTGGAATCGTTCTTCACTCCCCGTCCGGCTAATCGTGGCCGCGCCCGCTCCGCCCGTTCTCCCCCCACTTTCGCACAGGTGCTTCCGCCGCTGGCACCCGTTCGTGTCCCGTCTAGTGGCACAACCTTGGTCTAACTCATAATCGTTATGTCTCACATTCCCATGATTCCGTGCAACGTCTCCGGCCCGCTCGGCGTGCTGCACCTTCCCCGCCTCTGGCTCAAAGTCTCGCTCGAAGCCCGCGGCAAACTCGCCGCCGGCTACCCCGGTATCGGCGGAGGTTACGACTCGATGGTCCTCGGTGCCCTCAACCTGACGGCTGACGCCGTGAAGAGCTACATCGCCGCCAGCAAGCCCACCTACGGGCAGTTCGAGGCCTGGGTGAAGGCCCAGCCTGGCGTAAAGCTCGACCGCAACACCGTCCACCGTTCCAACACCGCGATCCTCAATTACCACCACGCCGAGGAGCTCTCCAGGGAGATCCGCGCCAACACCGGTTACAAGGAGGACGGTTCCGTCACCAGCTCCGCGTGCGAGCTCAACGCCCTCGACGACTGGCAGGCATTCCACGCGGCCGAGCTCAAGTAAGCTCCCGTTCGTAGTTGTTTATGTAAGGGCGTCGCTTGCCGACGCCCGTTTTTCGTTTTCATCCCGGGCGTCGGCAAGCGGCGCCCTTACGTTTTTTTGTTTATTTCCCTCACATGAATTCTGAACGCATCGCCTTCGTCGGAGTCGGCCGCATGGGAGCCAACATGGCTCGCCGCCTCAAAGACTGCGGCTACGCCGTCACCGCCGTCCACGATGTTCACACGCCGTCCGCCGACGCCCTCGCCGCCGAGATCGGTGCGACGAGCGTACGCACGCTGGCCGAGGTCACGGCCGCCGCCGACGTGATCTTCACGGTCGTCACCGACGATGCCTCGCAGCTCGGCGTGTTTGCCGAAAAAGGCGATTCGCTCCTCGAGGGTGCCAGCGGCAAGACCTTCGTCAACTGCGCCACGCTCACGCCTGCCACGCATGTCGAAGTCGAGCGCCGCGCCCAGGCAGTCGGCGCGGAGACCCTCGAAGGCTGCATGGCCTCGTCGATCCCGCAGGCGCGCGCCGGCACGCTCTATCTCATGTGCGGCGGCGACGCCGCGACGTTTGCGCGGGTGAAGCCCATCCTCGCAAAACTGAGTAGCGCGCTCCGCCACATCGGCGGCACCGGCCAGGCCGCGCAGGTGAAGGCGCTCGTCAACATGGTCATGAACATCAACACCTGCGCCCTCGCCGAGGGCCTCGGCCTCGGTGCCGCGCTCGGGCTCAACCTCGACATGCTGCGCGAGGTATTTCTCCAGACTGGTGCCAACTCGCAGGTCCTCAAGACCGATGGCGAGGATATGCAAAACCGCGCGCACGACTGTTATTTCTCCGGCGCGCACGCGGCCAAGGATTCCACCATCGCGTGGATTCTCGGGGCACAGGCCGGCCTAAATATGCCGCTCGCCGGCGCGACGAAACAACAGTTCGACAAGATGGTCGCGCTCAACCTCGGCCACCTCGACAAAAGCGGCGTCGCCGAACTCACGTTCAAAGGACGCCACGCTTAGAGACCGGGCATCGGTAATCGGGCATCTGAAATTTCCGATTTCGATCACTTCGATCAAAAGCCCCGTCTGGCTGGTTGCTCGCTGGTTTGTAATTCCGAGATGCCCGATGCCCGATTTCACGATTTCTAAAATGAAAACCATTTCCGTCCCGCATCCCGCCTTCGCTCCTGTCGCTCAAAATCCCCCTCACTCGATTCCGCCTCCACTCGTCACTCCCTCCCCATGAAAAAACTCCTCCTCGCCGCCCTCACCCTCTGCGCTTTCGCCGGCTCGGCCACCGCCGTTGAATACAAGGCCGTCCGTGACTTGATCCGGCTGCCCGACGCCAACGGTAAGCAGACCAACCAGCACGGCGACGTCGCGATCAGTTCCAAGGGCGAAGTCTATGTGAGCACGATGGACGAAAAGGCCGGCGTGCAGGTCTTCTCCCAAGACGGCAAGTTTCTCCGCAACGTTCCCGGCGCGCCCAACGATTTCCACGGCTTCGTCATCCGCAAGGACAAGGACGGCGAGTTCATTTACGGGCCGCGCGTGAACGCCATGTCGATCGTGAAGCTCACGCTCGATGGCAAGACCGTCCTCGAGATCCCCGGCTCCGCGATCCCCGACCAGTTCAAGAACGCAGTCCCGGCGAACACCAAGAAAAACGCCAAGGGCGAAATCGCCAAAAACCCCGACGAGGGCAAACGCATCCTCCGCATGACCGCGATGGACGTCGCACCGAACGGCGACCTCTACGTCACCGACGGCTACGCCAGCGACTACATCCACCGCTTCGACCGCGCCGGAAAATATCTCGCGTCGTTCGGCGGCAAGAAGGAACCCTACGGTTTCAAGACTCTCCACAAAATCGCGATCGACACCCGGTTCACGCCAGCGCGCATCGTCGGCGTCGATCGTGAGGGCCGTCGCGTCGTGCACGTGTCGCTCGAGGGCGAGTTCATTGGCGTCGTCATCAAAGACATGCTCCGCCCCGCCGCCGTCGCCGTCCAAGGCGACTACGCCGCGATCGGCGAGATCCTCGGTCAAGTCACCGTCCTCGACAAAGCGGGCAAAGTCGTCGCCACCTTCGGCACGAACGCCGTCGCCGAGGAAACGGCCAACAACAAGATGGGCCCCGACCGCTGGCGGCCCGGCGTCGTCAACGCCCCGCACGGCGTCGCCTTCAATGAGCGCGGCGACATCTTCGTCTCGGAGTACAGCCTCTTCGGTCGCGTGCACCGGTTTAACCGGCAGTGACCGGCGCGCGCGGCGCGGCCAAAAGAGGTTCCGCGCTATTTCCAGTGGTGGGTGTCGGCAACCGGCTGCCCGCAGGGGCGAATAATGGCCAGCCCCAGGCAACACTCTATCAATCCTTGCGTAGGTTCATGCACATCTTCGAACCGACCGGTTTTTCCCGCCTAGAAAGTTGCCGAAGAGGGGTAGGAAAATTTTATTGGTAGGAAAATTTCCCAACCCACGGAAATTCTTCCAATCACGGGTTCTCATTTCACGTTCCGTCCTCCCCGGATCACGGCGCCTCGGATGACGCTGAATGACCAAATCAGCCTCTGAAGATTCGGTTTTTCTCAGAGAAATTTTCCTACCAGCCAAATCTTCCTGCCTCAATTTATGAAACGGCTGAGAGTCTGGCCGAAACACCGCTGGGATCAGGTTCTGCGTTACGTTCCAGTATCACTAAGAATCGGATAAAAAGCGGAAGCTGCGAAAAAGAAATCCATCGAGCGTCGATCGAACTCGTGCACGAACTTATGCAAGGATTGATAGTGGTTCGACATGATGCACCACGCATGGACCCGCCAGCCGGCCTTCCCGCACGCCTCGCCGAGGCATGTCAAAAGCGCGGCCTTGGTCTTGTCCGCCCGGAAAATGTCCGCCCGGTAGTTGCCCCGGTTCAGCACATGATAGATTCCGTCCTCCGCTTCGAGCCTGAGTGGGCGTGCCATATTGCGCGACAGCACGGCTCACCCGCCCGCCACCGCAACCCCAAACCCCAAAGCCT
>SXGR01199891.1_pt1 | contig 30689 bp, 25 predicted proteins | sample 3174711 | NCBI WGS metagenome assembly SXGR01 (sample SAMN11356860, study PRJNA531348) | freshwater metagenome | isolation source: freshwater sample F1-60 | place: China: Fuxian Lake, Yuxi | collected 2017-12-25 | reverse complement strand
GGTGGCTCCTGACCTTCGTTCTCATCTCGGCGCGCCAGTGGTGCGCGCCCCATTGCCGATCGCGCCGTCGTTTGCACCGTTGTTCGCCGAAGGTGGGCTGGTGCGTGGTCGCACCGTGGCGTGCACGGGCGATGCTGCACTCAGTACGGCGTTGGCATTGGCGGCGTCGGCGACGCGCCTCGGTTCGTGGTTGGCGGTCATCGGTGTGCCTCAACTTGGTGTTGGTGCTGCAATCGAAGCCGGTGTCGCCATCGAGCGCATCGTGCTCGCCCGACCGCCGCGCGCCAGCCGTGAATGGGTGGCCACGGTGGCTGCCTTGGTCGAAGGTTTTGATGTGCTCATCGTTGCGCTACCTACATCACTCAGTGCCCACGATGCACGGCGCTTGCAAACCCGGGTTGCTGCCCGCCAGTCGGTGTTGATTGTGGTGCACCTACCGCCACCGCTGGCACCACATACTCGGCTTGCACCGCAAGTGTTCAGTGCCGATCTCGACGTGCGTGCCGACACCGTTGCCTGGTCGGGCATCGAACAAGGCGGCTCACATATCACGCAACGCATGGTGCATGTGCGCGTGTCTGGTCGCCGGTGTGCCTCGCCGCGTGAAGCCACGATTGATTTGTCATGCGCGACGAACCAACGCGTGTCGTAGTCGTCCAGTTTCCGCACTGGTCGTTGCTGGCAGCAGCCCTTGGTCGTGGTGCACGCAGCGCATTCGAGCCAATCGTGCGGGCAGTGGTGGCCCATGTGCCGCTCGTCGAAGTCACAGCCCCGGGCATCATCATGTTTGCTACGCGTGGCCCCTCGCGATACGTCGGTGGCGACACGCCACTGGCAGCGCTCGTGCACACGGCAGTAGCCGACGCATTGTGCGCAGTGATAGGCGATGCGCATCAACATGCCCAAACACACGCTGGTTTTGGCATTGGTATTGCCGACGGGCGCTTGGCTGCAGCCATTGCCGCACGCCACAGCATGCAGACCTCAGCACCCGTTGTGGTGCCATCAGGTACAGCGCACCGTTGGCTGGCCGATGCATCGGTGCGTGCACTCGTTGAATGTGTCGATGTCATCGGTGCGGTGGGTGCTGGTGTGCCAGACACTGCCGACGTGTCGTCGTATCGCGATGTGGTGTCGCTCCTTGAGCGCTTGGGCCTGTATCGCTTCGGGGATGTGGCGGCCTTGCGTGAAGCCGACTTGATTGCGCGGTTCGGTGCATTTGGTCGCGATTTGTCGCGGTTGGCACGCGGGCTTGATCGTCATCCACCGTTGACTGCGCCGGCTCCGCCTGATCGCGTATGCATGCGGCAGTTTGATGCGCCTGTCGAATCACGTGATGCAGTCGTGGCAACAGCAGACGAGCTCGCCGTTGGTCTCACCGATCATCTTGCAGCACACGGGTTGGTGGCGGTGCGTGTGCATGTGCTGATCGAATCCGACCATGGTGAACGCAGTGAACGCATGTGGTATCGCGCCGATGGCCTTGGCGCACGCGCCATCGTCGAAAGTGTGCGCTGGCAACTTGATGCATGGATCCAGCACGATGCGCCGACGAGTGGCGTCGTGGCAGTGCGCTTGTCGCCCGAACAGGTGGTTGCCAATACAGGCCGCCAGGCGACGTTGTGGGGTGGTGAGCGCGACGGTGATCGCCACGCTCAGCGCGCGATTCGGCGAGTAGCCGATGTGAACGGTGCCGAGTCGGTAACAGTGCCGGCGTGGCGTGGTGGGCGAGACCCGGCGCGAATGTTTGAGTTCGTACGCAGTGACGCCGTTGATCTCGAGCGTCGTGTGGTGAGTGGTGTCGACGCAGCAGTCGGCTGGCGTGGCGCGGTGCCGTCGCCAGCACCATCGCTGGTGTTCGATACGGGTGAGTTGTCGAACGGTGCCCCGGAAATTGCAGTGTTGGATTCCCGTCGACGCCCGTTGATGGTCAACGCACGTCATGCGATGAGTGCCGAACCAGCGTGGGTGCTCATCAACGATGTGGTCTACGACGTGGTGGCGTGGGCCGGGCCGTGGCCGGTGGAAGAGTGCTGGTGGGACCAGCGTCGGGCGCGACGCACCGTGCGTTTGCAATTGTTGGTGCGCGACGTGGGTTCGTTGCCTGTCACTCGGGCGATGATTGCAGTGCTTGAGCGCAGTGTGTGGCGACTTGCTGCGTGGTATGCCTGACTCGCACGCACTACCTTGAGTGTTCGTGCCTGCTGTTCATCCACGCGATGTCGAGTTGGTGGATGCTTTGTGTGCGCACTTTCGCGCTGCCACACCAGCTGATGATCGCGAGCGTGAATCGATAGACGAGTTTTTGAACGTGGTGCCACAACTGGTGGCACCGTTCAGTGAGCAAGCCGATATTCGTCACGTGACTGCTTCGGCATTCGTGGTTGGTCGTCGTGGTGTCGTGTTGCATCTGCACAAACGACTGAACATGTGGTTGCAGCCTGGTGGTCATATTGACGACGGTGAACATCCGCGTGATGCAGCCGTGCGCGAGTCGCACGAAGAGTTGGGCCTGGCAGTCACTCATCCACCCGACGGGGCCTTGCTCATGCATGTGGATGTGCACCCTGGGCCGCGTGGGCATCGACACTTTGACCTGCGATATTTGTTGCTCGCCGGCGATGACGACCCGCAGCCTGGTGCCGACGAAAGCCCCCATGCGCGTTGGTTTTTGCCCGATGAAGCATTCGCCGTAGCCGACCCCGGGTTGCGGGGTGGGCTTGCCGTGGCCCTACGAACATATGTTCGCTATCGTGAGTGAGTGTCGCCAGCGAGTGAATATGCCGAGCTGCATTGCCGATCACAGTTCTCGTTTTTGCACGGTGCGTCATCGCCCGAGTGGCTGGTCGAGGTGGCACACGAACTTGGGTTGAGCGCCCTTGCCCTCACGGATCGCAACGGTTTGTATGGCGTCGTGCGCTTTGCCCAAGCCGCACGCGAAGTGGGGATGCGCACGGTGTTTGGCGCCGAGGTGTCGTGTGCTGGCAGCGATCTGGTGGTGATCGCCGAAGGGCCGTCGGGTTATGTGGCGCTGGCGCAAGCGCTCACCGATGGTCAGATGCGTGGCGCCAAGTCGCACCCCGTGTTTGATGTGGCATCACTTGCCGAGCGGGTGCGCGGTCAATGTTTCGTGCTCACTGGTGCCCATGGTGGCCCGCTTGCTCGTGCGTTGCACACCGATGGCCCGCGTGCTGCGCGACGTTCGCTCGAGTTACTTGTCGAAGCATTCGGACGCGACCGAGTGTTGGTCGAAGTGTGGAATCACGGCGACCCGCTTGATGTGTGGCGCAACGATGCGCTGGTGGGTGTTGCTGCCGAGTGCGACGTGGAAACCATCGCCACCAACGATGTGTCGTATGCGATGCCGAGCGACCACGTGTTGGCGTGTGCGCTGGCAGCCGTGCGGCATCGGTGCAGCCTCGATGAACTCGATGCCCAACTACCACCAGCAGCCACCGCATGTTTGCGCAGTGCCGCAGAACAACAGCGACGTTTTGCACGGTATCCCGGTGTGGTGGAACGCACCAGCGAAATTGCCCGTGCTGCAGCATTTGATCTGTCGTTGATTGCGCCCCGACTGCCGCCGTATCCGTGCCCGAATGGGTTGAGTGAAATCCAGTTCTTGCGTCAACTCGCCGAGACGGGTGGTCGCCGTCGGTACGGCGAACGTCCGTTGGGCGCCCATGAAGATCTGTCGTTGCGCGCCCGCGCCTGGAGCACGATCGACCACGAGTTGGCGGTGATCGAGCAGTTGGGTTTCGCCGGCTATTTCCTCGTGGTGTGGGACATCGTGCAGTTTTGTGAACGCAACAATATTTTGTGTCAGGGCCGGGGGAGCGCCGCCAATAGTGCAGTGTGTTTTTCGCTCGGTGTCACCAAAGCCGATGCAGTGTCACTCGGGTTGTTGTTCGAGCGGTTCTTGTCGACCGAGCGCGACGGTCCGCCCGATATCGACTTGGACATCGAGAGCGATCGACGTGAAGAAGTCATTCAGTACGTGTACGAGCGCTACGGGCGTCTGCATGCCGCCCAAGTTGCCAACGTGATCACATATCGGGCCCGTTCGGCGGTGCGCGACATGGCGCGGGCACTCGGCTATTCGGGTGCCGACCAAGATGCGTTCAGTCGTCGTTTTGATTCATGGAGCCCGATCAAAAACCAACATGAAGTAACGGTTCCTGATCTGGTGGTTGACCTAGCGGGCCGTGTGCAGGACGCACCGCGACATTTGGGCATTCATTCCGGTGGCATGGTGATTTGTGATCGCCCGGTGAGCGAAGTGTGCCCAGTGGAATGGGCAACGATGCCCGGGCGCAGCGTGCTGCAGTGGGACAAAGACGATTGCGCTGCAATCAACTTGGTGAAGTTCGACTTGTTGGGGCTGGGGATGTTGTCGGCGTTGCACCGGGCCACCGATTTGATCGCTGAGTTTCGTGGCCGCCACGTCGACTTGGCCGAGATACCGCAAGAAGACGATGTGTATGCCATGTTGTGTCGTGCCGACAGTGTCGGGGTGTTTCAGGTGGAGTCACGCGCGCAGATGGCGACGTTGCCGCGGCTCAAACCACGACGGTTCTATGACCTCGTCGTAGAAGTCGCCCTCATTCGCCCCGGCCCGATTCAAGGTGGTTCGGTACACCCGTACATTCGGCGGCGCAACGGTCTGGAACCCGTCACGTACTTGCACCCGCTGCTGGAAAATAGTTTGGGCAAAACACTCGGCGTGCCGTTGTTTCAAGAGCAACTCATGCAGATGGCCATTGATGTTGCAGGCTTTACGCCCGCTCAGGCCGACGAGTTGCGTCAAGCAATGGGATCCAAGCGCTCACGGGCGCGCATGGCGCGCTTGCGCGAACGACTGTACGACGGCATGGCCCAGCGTGGAATCGCCGGTGACATAGCCGACGAGATCTACGACAAGATGGCGGCGTTCGCCAACTACGGCTTTCCCGAAAGTCACTCGGTGAGTTTTGCGTACCTCGTGTATTCATCGGCGTGGATCAAGTTCCATGAGCCGGCCATTTTTTGTGCGGCACTCATCAATTCGCAACCGATGGGGTTTTGGTCACCACACACGTTGGTGCAAGATGCGCGCCGACACGGGGTGGTGGTGCGCACCCCCGATATCAATGCGTCGCGAGCCGGTGCATGGCTTGAGCCTGACCCGCGCTCCACGGGTGGGTTGGCAGTGCGACTCGGCATTGGCTCGGTGCGCGGTATCGGCGCACAACTGGCTGCACACATTGAGGCAGCACGACCGTTTATCGACACCGAAGATCTCGTACGGCGCGTGCCGGGCATGTCGGTGAAACAACTTGAAGCACTGGCCACAGCCGGTGTGTTTGGTGAGTCATTTGATGTGTCACGGCGTGACGCACTGTGGAATGCCGGGGCGATCATCGAATCGTCGCCTGATCGACTGGCGGGCACCGCTGGTGTGTCAACGCCGCATCTGCCCGGCATGCAACCAATCGAAGAAGCAGTCGCCGATTTGTGGGCAACGGGTGTTTCGCCCGACGGCCACCCCACCACGTTTCTGCGGGCGTCACTGCGCGAGTTGGGTGTGCTCACCACGGTTGAGCTGAACGAGTTGGCCGCCCGTGAACCCGGAACACGGGTGCTCATTGCCGGTGTGGTGACGCATCGTCAACGACCAACGACTGCCAAAGGCACCACGTTCATCGGTCTTGAAGACGAAACGGGGCTCATGAATGTGGTGTGCTCACGCGGTTGTTGGGTGCGACACGCCGGTGTGTTGCGCCGCTCGACTGCGCTGTTGGTGCGTGGGCGGGTGGAGTATGCCGAAGGTGTGGTCAATGTGGTCGGCGAGCAGTTCACCGAACTGCGTATCCCGATGCGCGTCGCATCACGCGACTTTCGCTGATCAGCGAACCTGCGGGCGACTAGTCGTTGGGTGTTTCGTTGAGCCCGTCGTTGAACATGCGGTAGGTGTCGTAGATGTCCTTGCATTTGGTGCACAGCGGCAACTGCTTGGGGTCCCGCGAAGGAACCCAACGGTGCCCACACAATGCTTCGAGTGGTGTGCCATTGATGCGTGCTTCCAACACCTTGGCCGCAGCGGATTCGTCACCGTCAGTTTTGACGATGTGGGAACACTCCGGGTCGCCGGTCTGCGGTGTGTATTCGGTGACGGTTTTTGTGCCCACGTGCGGAGCTGTCTGAGTGGACTGGTTCATATGCATCACTGTGTTACTCACTGTGTTGTTCAGCCTGTCACGAATGCCACGGCTACGGCAACGCAGGCGATACTCACCGCAACCGGCACCACCACACTGGCCCACGTGGGCACTTTCCACGAACGTGGTGCCAGCGACAGCGATCCAACGAGTGCTCCGATAATTGCACCGCCGAAGTGTCCACCAACCGACACGCCTGGCACCGCCAAGGTAAAGAGCAGATTGATGGCGAACACAACGCCGAGCCCCGTGCGCAAGGGGTTGACCCCGCGTTGGCCGACGCCGACGACGCTGGCCGCCATGAGCCCGAACACCGCCCCCGACGCGCCACCCGTGGCTGCATCAGGCGAGAGCAGCAATGCCCCAAGCGAACCACCAAGCAGAGCCGCGAAATACAGCAATGCAAATCGCAGCGAGCCAATGACTGGCTCGATGAGCCGCCCGAGTTGGTACAACAGCAACATGTTGAAGCCCACGTGAATGACCCCGAAGTGCACGAACCCGCACGAGATAAGTCGGTACCACTCGCCTTGTTCGAGAAACACCCGCGAGATCACGAAGTTGAGTGTGCGATCGCTCGTGCTGTTACCAAACATCACCGAGCCGACCTCGCCCAGAGTCATCCAAATGAAGATCCCCACATTGACCGCAATCAACGAATTGCCCACCACTAGTGGCGGTACGTTGCTCAACCGTCGCGTCGAACTCGACGGACTGCGAAACTCGAACGGAACGCGCACTGCAGACTCTGGTGTTGCGGGCTTTCGTGTCGTCTTGCGGCGCCGCGGGGGTGATGCGTCAGGCAGATCGCGACGTGGGTCGGGCGGCGGAAACTGTGGCGGCGGCAGACTCACCGCGGGGCAGCCTCGGCAGCAGCCCGATTCGCCAGGTACCACTCGATGGTGGTCTGCAAGCCAGCAGCGAATTCGGTGTGTGCGTGCCAACCGAGGGCGGCGTGGGCTTGTGTGGCATCCACGCATCGGCGTGGTTGGCCATCGGGTTTGGATGCATCCCATACCAAGTCGCCGGTGAAGCCGACGATGCGGGCAATCGTTTCGACAGTTTCACGAATCGTGATTTCGCGATTGTTGCCGAGGTTGAGCGGTTCACTGCTGTCGTGCAGCTCGGCTGCCAACACGACGGCATCAGCGGCATCACCGACATACAAATAGTCACGGCTCGCAGCCCCCGTGCCCCACACGTGCACGCTGCTGGCACCCTGTTCTTTTGCTTCGACACATTTTTTGATGAGTGCCGGTATCACATGCGACACCGCTGGGTGGAATTTGTCGCCTGGGCCATACAAGTTGGTGGGGATGACGAACGCTGAGCGTTGGTCGTATTGACGACGGTTGACTTGGGCCAGCACCAACAATGCTTTTTTCGCGATGCCGTACGGCGCATTCGTTTCTTCGGGATAGCCATCCCAAATGGTCTCTTCGCGAAACGGCACTGGCGTGAACTTCGGATAACTACAGACGGTGCCCAAGATGACAGTTTTTTCCACCCCAGCGGCGCGGGCTGCTTCGATCACGTTCACGCCCATCTGCAAGTTGTCCAAAAACAGCGGTGCCGGCTCCACCTGGTTATAGCCAATACCGCCCACCCGAGCTGCGAGGTGAATCACGTGACTTGGTCGATGTGCAACAAACAACCGCTCAGCAACACCCGGCTGGGTGAGGTCGTGGTCGGCATGGCGCGGGGAAGTGACCACGGCACCCTGGTTGGCGAGTCGGGCAACGACATGGCTCCCTAAAAAACCACCGCCGCCCGTAACCACCACGTTGCGACCACGCCAAAACGTGGGGTTGCTAGCTGGCGCCGTCACGATGCTTCCAGCGTATTCGCCGGCATGCCGCCCGAGCACCGACAGAATAGAGGCAATGAGTCGAGTGCGCGTGGCGCTCACCTTCGAGCAGTGCTGGCGCGAGTCGCCTGGTGGCACCGGTGTTGCTGCAGTCGAGCTCGGTCGCGCATTGGCGGCCCACGACGATGTGGAAGTCATCGGTGTGGCAGGTCGTCATCGTCGGGCAGCCACTGCCGGATACGAGCCGACAATTGCTGTTGCTCAGTTGCCGCTGGCTGGCCCACTGCTCGTCGAGTCGTCGTTGCGATTCGGTTGGCCACGGATCGAACGTGCCACGGGGGCAGTCGACGTGCTGCACGCCACGAGCATCATTCCCTTCGCCAGTGCGCCGCACGTGCCACTGGTGGTGACCGTGCACGACTTGGCGTTCTTGCATCATCCGCAATATTTCACTGCCCGCGGCCGTGACGTGTTCGCGCGGTCGCTGGACATCATTCGCAAGCGCGCCACCTTGGTGTTGTGCCCGTCGCGTGCCACGTTGGATGACTGTCACGGCAACGGGTTCTCGCCCGAGCGTCTGCGACTCGTGCCATGGGGTGTTCGACTGCGTTCGGCGAATCCGGCGCAAGTTGCCGATGTGCGTCGTCGCCACGCACTCCCTGCGGAGTATCTGTTGTTCGTCGGCACACTCGAGCCACGCAAAAACTTGCCGCGATTGCTCGACGCACATGCATCATTGGGCACCACGGTGCCACCGCTCGTGGTGGTGGGGGCTGCGGGTTGGGGTGATGATGATCTTGCTGCACGATTGGCGATGGCACCACGAGTGATGTTTGCCGGGCACGTGCCCGACGTAGATCTGCCGGCAATTTATGCCGGGGCAAGTGTGATGTGCTATCCGTCGCTCATGGAGGGCTTCGGCATGCCTGTGCTCGAGGCCATGTCGCACGGCACCGCAGTGGTGACGAGTGCAGGCACTTCCACCCAAGAAGTGGCTGGTGGTGCAGCCGTGTTGGTTGACCCGCTCAGTGTTGAGTCAATTGCCGATGGCATTCGCGACGCACTTGAGCGTCGTTACGAGTTGTCACAACTCGGCCGCGAACGCGCCAAAGGTGCCACATGGGAGAGCACTGCAAGTCTGTTGGTGCGTGCTTATCGCGACGCACTAGACATGGTCGGCTCATGATCCGCGTTGCCGTCAACATGTTGTGGTGCGTGCCTGGCCAAGTTGGTGGCTCCGAGCAGTATCTCGTGCGTCAATTACTCGGCTTGCAACAAGCCGCGCCGAGTGAATTTGTGGTGGACGTCTATGCGCCACTCGGCATGGTGGCGGCACAGGGCGAACTTGCTCGCCGCGTGCAGTTGCACGAATCATCATCCTCCGAGCATCGTCGGGCGATGCGGGTGTGGCGTGAAGCAACGTGGTTTGCTGCCAACGCTCGTGGGGCGGATGTCGTGCATCATGGTGGTGGGGTAGTTCCACCACGTAGCCCGAGACCCGTCGTGCTCACCATTCACGACCTGCAGTACCTCGTGTATCCGCAATATTTTTCAACCGTAAAGCTGCGCTATCTGACCGCCCGTATGCCGGCTTCGGTGCAGCGCGCAAAACACATCGTGGTGCCGAGCAATTACGTCAAGCAAACAGTGGTGCAGCGGCTTGGTGTTGCACCAGAAAAAGTCAGCGTGGTGCGCCACGGTATCGAGTCGTCGTTGGGCGATTCCGGCACGCCCGCCACCGAGTTGCGTGATCGATTTGGCTTACGTGCCGAGCACGTGCTGGTGTACCCGGCAATCACGCATCCCCACAAAAATCATTCGTTTTTGGTTGAGCTCGTCGCGGGGCCACTGCGCAATCTTGATGTGCATCTGGTGTTTGCTGGCGGACAAGGTCGCGCGCACGAAGCATTGCTGCGCTTGATTCGCGAGCGCAACGTTGGTGACCGCGTCTCGGTGGTGGGCCGACTTGGCGATCGTGACCGTGATGGCTTGGTGGCGATGGCTACGGCGTTGGTGTTTCCGAGTGCTTACGAAGGTTTCGGTGCACCAATCATCGAGGCAATGGTGCTTGGCGCCCCGGTGATTGCAGCCAACGCGACGGCGTTGCCCGAGGTAGTGGGGGATGCTGGGCATCTGTTGGACCTGTCAGTTGACACCTGGGCAGATGCGGTTCGTGATGTGATCGCGCGTCGCGCAGGGTGGCAAGAGCGCGGTCGTGCACGAGCCGCGCAATTCACGGCGCTTGAGTCGGGACGAGATTTAGCGCAGGTATATCGCACGGTTGCGGCAGGTGGGCGATGAGCACGGGTGCGCGGCGATTGATCGTATTGTGTCCACATTTTTCCCCGGACATTGCGCCGACCGGCAAAGTCATGACCGACATCGTCATGCAGTGGGTCGCGCTTGGCCACGAGGTGCATGTGGTCACGGCGTTGCCGTGGTATCGCGACCACCAAGTCGAGCCCGGTTGGGGTGGCAAGTTGGTGCGCTACGAACGCACGCCGTGGGGTTCGATAACACGCATCCATCCGTTTCCTGCCAAATCCAAAGCCAACTTGTTGTTTCGCGCCGTGGCCTTCGTGGCATTCAGTGTGATTGCTGGTGTGCGGGCAGTAGCAGTGCGCCGCCACACCGGTCCCGATGCGCGCGTGCAGCACCGTGGGGTAGATGCCGTTGTCGCAATGTCACCGCCGCTCACGCTGGGCACCGTTGGTTGGCTCGTGGCCCGACTGCGACGCACTCGGTTCATCTTCAACGTGCAGGATGTGTTTCCGGATGCCGCTATCGCCACCGGTGCGGTGCGCAACAAGTTGATCATTGCGCTGGCCTCGTGGCTGGAGCGATTCACGTATCGTCGGGCAAGTGCAGTGGTGGTGCTGTCACCTGACCTGCAACGCAACGTGCGCAACAAGATTGGTGCAAAGCTTGCCGAGCGCGTGCACGTAATCGAAAACTTCGTGGATGTTGCCGGCATCACACCCCAAGATCGCCTGACGCCGTACCGACGCGAACTCGGAATCGGCACGGAAGTTGTGGTCATGTACGCCGGCAACGTCGGGTTTTCGCAGTCGTTGGAGCTGCTGGTTGAATTTGCGCGCCGCACTCCGCAGGTGACCGTGCTCATCAATGGTGCTGGCGTGGCCTCGGCGTCACTGCGCGCTCGTGCTGCAGATGTAGCCAACGTGCGGTTCGGTGCATACCAACCAGAGGCTCGCTTGGCAGAAGTGTTGGCCACCGGCGATATCCATGTCGTATCCCTACGGGCTGGTTTGGCGAGTGTGAGTGTGCCATCGAAAACGTATTCAATTTTGGCCGCTAGTCGGTGCGTGGTGGCAGCCGTTGATCGCGGTACCGAAATTGATCGGCTCGTCACCCGCGCCGGGGCAGGAATCTGTGTGGCGCCCGACGACGTCGATGCGTTGTGCACTGCACTCGGCTCGTTGGCAGGCGACCCGGCCCGCCGATTGGCGTTGGGCAGCGCCGGGCGCACCTATGTAGAACAACACCCGACGGCGCGAGACGTGGCTGGTGCTTACGTGCGGCTACTGCCCGATAGCCTGAGCAACTCGTGACGTCGTCCGCAAAAAAAATCGCCCGCCTCGCCGAAAAGAGCAAGACACGCAAGCCTCGCGGCGTGCGCCTGAAGGGCGGCTCGGTGTTTCCGAGCGTCATCATCGTGGTGCTCGCCCTGGGTGCAGCACTCATCGCATACTCTCGCCAGACTCTCGAAGATCGCAGTGCAGCCGACATCACTAATGCGACGTATTACCTGTCTTTTGGTGTGTATGTCTGTGACCAGTGGATTGAACTACCCGATACCGCCCTTACCGAGTTGGCCGAAGTGCGTGAAGGTGCTGAGTTGGTTGCAGGCCAGTCAGGCGTTGTGCAGTGGCAGCCCCAAATTCTGAGCGGCCAGCGTCGCGCCAAGTTGTCGGCGGTGTTGGACTTGTACGCAATCAAAGTAGACAACGACAAAGTCACGTTCCCGTCGGCACTCAACGGGGGAGTCACCTTGACCGAGGATCGCGACGCGTGTGATGGGAAGGGTGGTTCGTTGTTCGTCGAAACATGGGACGTGCAGGGCACCGACCCCACTCGCAAGACGTCAATCGCCAACCTCGACTCGGTTCGTTTGAACAACAACGGTCTGGCCGTTGCGCTGGTGTTTGCACCAGATGGCACCGAAGTTGACCTGCCACCAGCAGCCAGCGAAGTCGAGCTGCTCGTCAACTCGGGCGAGTAAGTCGCGCGCGGCATGTTCGCCGTTGTTCTTGTCGGTGGCTTCGGCACGCGATTGCGTCCGCTCACCAACACCACACCCAAACCATTGTTGCCACTCGGCCAGCGCACCATTCTGGAATGGATGCTCACCCATCTAGCACGGGGCGAGGTCACTGATGCCGTGCTGGCCCTCGGATTCAAGCCCGAGCCGTTCTTGGCCGCATTCCCCGATAACACATGTGCCGGGGTCCGTTTGCATTACGCGATTGAGTCGACGCCGCTTGACACCGCCGGGGCGATTGGCTTTGCTGCTCGCAGCGTGGGTTTGCATGAACGCAACGAAACGTTCGTAGTCGCCAACGGCGACATCGTCACCGAGTTGTCGATTGCTGATCTGGTCTCAGCTCATCGTGACAATGTGCAGGCTGGTGCGTTGGCAACTATTCATCTCACACCTGTTGCTGACCCCACACAATTTGGCGTAGTTGAGCGTGATGCACAGAGCAAGGTGACTGGCTTCCTAGAAAAACCCGCCCCGGGTACCACCACGAGTGTTCATGTCAACGCGGGCACCTATGTGTTCGAGCCAGCAGTGCTCGACCTCTTGCCTGGTGATGCGCCACTCTCGGTCGAGCGCACGACATTTCCGCAGCTCGTGCAACGTGGAGCGCTGTACGCCCAGCCCACCGAGGATTACTGGCTCGATGCCGGGCGTCCCGAGACATATCGTCGCGGCAATCTGGATTTGATCAATGGCTCGCGTCGTGACCGCGACGATGCCGTGCACGCAACCGCCCAGGTGGATGCCGCGGCGCGCATTGTGAACAGTGTGATTGGGGCTGGCGCACGAGTTGCTGCTGGCGCGCAAGTGAACGACTCGGTGATTTTTCCTGGCGCATCGGTTGGTCGCAATGCACGGGTGTCAGCAGCCTGTGTAATGGGGAATGTTGCTAGCGAAGCAGTCGTGCACGACTCGCTGGTGGCCGACTAACTGGTGGCCGACTAGCGAAACAAATCTTCTTGCGGTGGGCGCACAAGTTCGCGCACCGAGGCCTCGCGAAACCAACTTGGGTCGGCGCCGCGCACCACGGCAACGGGAATGCCCGATGACTTGCCCATCACGAGTTCGGCTGCACTCGCTAACTCGTCAGCGACAGCAACTTCGGTTACCTGCATGACTCGCCCGAGGGCATCGGCGGTACCGCGCAGGTCGACGACCGCGGCGATGCCGGCGACTCCGATCGCCACGTCGGTCAGCCCCTTGCGCCATGCCCGACCGAACGTGTCGCTCACAATGACGCCCACCTCGACCCCCAGTTGAGCGCGCACAATGTCGCGAATGCGGCGCGCCGAGCGGTCGGAGTCTTTCGGCAACAAGGCCGCCTGGCCGCGCTCGACGTTGGACAAATCAACGCCACTGTTGGCGCAGACAAAACCATGCTTTGTCTCGGTGATGATCAAGTCGCCACGCCGACGCACGATACGCACGGCTTCGTCTTCGACCAATCGTTTGTGGCTGAGCGGATTCGTGGGGTCAATGGCCACCAGTTGGCCTTCGGCCTTGCTCACGACTTTTTGTGTCACCACCAGCACGTCACCATCGAGCAGCGGACCATTCGGCTCGTTACGACACGCAGCAACGATGATGTCACCGAGCTGATCGTCGGGTGTGATTTCGCCGATGCCGGTTACGCCCCAGGCGGTGAGACGCGTTGTCATGGTGTCACGGCTCCGATCACGGTTGCTGCGAGTGCGCGGGCCACGGTGTCTGTCTTCATGACTGTGCTTGTGACGATACAACGCATGCCGAGTTGCTCGATGGCGCTGCATAAATGTGCGTCGACTTCGTCAATCACGAAGACCCCACAGATATCGGCATAGATGCGCGCCACGCCGAGCGCGCTGGATTCGTGCCCGAATTCGCGCAGCAGTCGGTCGGCGGGGCCTTTCAATGCTGCACCACCGATGATCGGCGAGATCGCCACCACCGAGTTGCGGCGTGCTGTGAGCGTTGCGTCTACTCCCGGCATAGCCCGCACTGGGCCGATTGACACCAGTGGGTTGGACGGAGCAATCACCACGATGTCGGCGGCAGCCAACGTGTCAAGGCCGTTGGGGGTTGCGGCGGCGGCACCAGCGAACTGCAACGCAGCCACCGCGACTGCATGGCGTAGTCGCACGAAATATTCTTGGAACGAAATCGTTTCACCTCGCTCGTAACGATGCCCGTCGGGTGAGATCGCATCATCGGCCAAAGTCACCCGGGTCTCGACTCGCGAGTCGGTCATCGGAACAATCGTGTACGGCACGTTCCACGCCTGGGCAATCTCGCGCGTCACTTCGGTGAGGCTGGCGCCTTCGGCCAAGCGCGTGGTGCGGTACAAATGAGTCGCCATGTCGCGATCGCCGAGGTTGAACCAGTCGTTGGCTGCCGTTGAGCGTCTGGGTCGAACCCCTACGTATCGAGCATGCGATTGCATCGTGACCCAGGTTTCGTCGCTCAACCCCCAGCCTCGCTCGGGGTCGATTGCATTGGCCAGTGTGTAGATCACCGTGTCGATATCGGGTGAGACGTGCAGCCCGTTCACCACGGTGTCATCACCCGTGTTGACGAGTGCGGTCACTGCGTGATTGGTATCCGAGAGGCGCATCGCGCGTAAAAATCGGGCGGCACCAACGCCGCCGGCAATGACTGCAACTTCACGCGCAGCGGACATGTCTTTGAGCGTATGAGTAGCCTTACCTGAGTGCCACGCGCCCTCATCACCGGTATCACTGGCCAAGACGGCCAACACCTAGCCGAATTTTTGCACGGCAAGGGGTACGACGTATTCGGGCTCATCAAAGGCCAAAACAACCCCAAGGTTGAAGCACTCCTGGCCGAGTTTCCGTATGTGCAACTCGTCAACGGCGATCTCACCGATTTTTCTAGTTTGGTCGCCGCCCTGCGCACCGTTGAACCCGACGAGATCTACAACCTAGGTGCAATTTCATTCGTGGCGATGTCGTTCAATCAGGCTGAGCTCACCTCCAACGTCACCGGGCTCGGTGTGTTGCGCATGCTCGAGGCCATCCGACTAGTTGGTGGTGCCCAGGGCAACCCGATTCGCTTCTATCAAGCGTCGTCATCAGAGATGTACGGCAAGGTGCGTGAGATTCCTCAAACGGAGATGACCGCGTTTCATCCGCGTTCGCCGTATGGCGTGGCCAAGGTGTTCGGCCACCACATGACGGTGAACTATCGCGAGTCGTATGGCATGCACGCTTCGTCAGGAATCTTGTTCAATCACGAAGGCCCTCGCCGTGGATACGAGTTCGTTACTCGCAAGATCACCCACTCGGTGGCGCGCATCAAGCTTGGCTTGCAAGACAATTTGCTGCTCGGCAACCTGGCTGCCAAGCGCGACTGGGGTTACGCCGGTGACTACGTAAAAGCAATGTGGCTCATGTTGCAACAAGACGTGCCAGAAGATTTCGTGATTGCCACTGGGGAAACCCACGAGATCACCGAGTTCTTGCAACTGGCCTTCGAGTGTGCAGGTTTGGGCGACTGGCGTAAATTTGTCGGGATTGATAAGCAGTACTTCCGCCCAGCCGAAGTGGATCTATTGGTGGGGGATTCGTCAAAAGCCGAGCAGAAACTCGGTTGGAAGCGCGAGGTCGACTTCCCGACGTTGGTCGAGATGATGGTTCGTCACGACATTGACCTAGAGACCAAACGCGCAAAATAGAGGCGTAGGCCGAACACAAAAATCACCAGTGCGACTACCGCGCTGGTAATCAGTGCCAGTTCGACTCGCAGGAATAGATCATCACTCGACCAGGCTGCTGTGGCAACGAAGCTGGCAAAGCTCGTCACCCAGCCAACTGCCACAAAAACATGCCCTGACATCGACAACACCGACTGCGCGCACGCCTGCGCCAACATGTACACCGCGCTGGCAAACGCCAGGAGCGTGATGGTGCGTCGGTCGATGCCACCGTCGTACACCAAATCCAGCACCCACGGGCCAGCGATAAATGCGCCAACCACTCCGATGACCCCCACGCCACCCACCAAGATGAACAGTCGTCGCAACACGGCGCGAAACTCGGTGGTATTGCCAAGTGTGACGAGCTGGGTCAAACGGGGGAGCATCGCGGCGTTGACTGCTTGGAACAAAAACAGAGGGATTCGCGCCAGGAGCACGGCATTGCCAAAGCGTGTGACTACTTCAGGGGCGGTGCCTTCACCGAGCAAGTCAACGGTGAGCGGCCCGGCGTTGATGAGCGCCCCAGAACACAGGGTGCCAAGGAGTAGCCAACCGAGATTCGGAGCAAGTTCACCCCATGATGCCGGTGTTCCTGGTGAAGTACGTAGTCGCCCCGACCCGAATGCGCCGACGGCAATCACCAGCGGCACCACCGCCACCATCAACGCGTATGGCCCGACGCGATCGAGCCCGGCGAGCAAGAAAACCGCGCAGGCAATCACTCGGAGCACTCCATCGAGGGCGATCATGAGGCTGTAGATGCGAAAGTGTCCGAGCCCCGAGCAAATTCCGCGTGCGATATGGAACGGCGCATACCCCACCAGCGCAATCACGAGTGCCAATGTCACCACCGCTGACCCTTCGAACAAATCGTTAGTCAGTCGGGTGCGGGTCAGTGCTACGGCTACCACAAGCAGCACGGTGATTGCTGCCGCCACGGGGGCCACCATGCGCACCACCGGACGCACACCGTCACCCAGTGCGCGACGGTGGGCGACAGAGCGGCTCACTTCTTGTTCGAGTGGCAAAAAGAATCCGGGCACGAGTGCAAACATCACAAACCACAGCGACACGATGGGTTTGAAGCCATCTTGGCCCAGTGCTTCTTGACCCAGTCGGAAAAACACATAAATGGAAATGCCACCCACCAAGAGGCCCGAGCCGATGGTGAAGCTGCCCGACGGCAATGCCGATCGCATTCCTTGAGTCGCTGGCGGCGACAGCGGGCTCGCCCCAGCGCCGTCAGTGGATGATCTGTGCAAAAACATGAAGCGAGCCGAGGCTACTCACCTCGGCTCGCTAAGAAATGCAGAGCAGATTACGCAATATCTGATGTGGAGACGTTCTTGCGACGCTCCAGGATGCTGCGCACTTTGTCGCCGGCTTCGTCGAGCACTCGTTGAGCGGTCTCTTGTGCCTCAGTGCGCACGCGAGGTGCGACTTCGTTGATGCGATTGCGCAACTGACCGATGCGCTGTTGGGCATCAAAGCGGCGCGCAGCAACACGCTGCGTGGCGATGACACCAACACCAACGGCGACGTATGCAGCGTCACGTGCAACTTTGGCCGCGGGGGCGACTGCTTTGCGAACGTCAACCGAAGTGAGGTCGAGTGCTTTCAGTGGATTTGAGATGTTCAATGCGGGCATGGGTGGCTCCTTATGTGAGTTAGGGGTCTTGTGACCCACCTCGCACGCTAACCATGGGTGCTAACTTTTGCAAGCACAGCGCATACGAATGTATGTGGCATCGGTCATCGGTAGGTTGGAAGGTCGTGACGATGCCCTGGCGGTCCCCATGACGCAGCGCCCATCCCATGCCGCCCCACCTGTGGTGGCGGTCATGGTGGTCCACGAGCCAGGTGAGTGGTTCACTGAAACCCTCGCCAGCCTCGCTGCTCAGGATTACCCCGATCTGCGCCTGGTGGCCCTGCTCACCAGCACCACACCAGCCCCCGTTGCCGATGCGATTCAGGTGGCGGTGCCCGCGGCCTTGGTGCGCATTGTGGAGGGCAACCCGGGTTTCGGTCCAGTGGCCAATCAGGTGATGGCCGTGGTGGATGGCCATGACGGTTTTTTGCTGTTTTTGCACGACGATGTGGCGTTGCAGCCAGATGTGGTGTCGCAACTGGTGGCCGAGGCATTTCGGTCGAACGCGGCAATGGTCGGCCCGAAATTGGTGGAGTGGGACACGCCAAGCGTGCTGCAACACGTCGGGCTAGATGCCGATCGCACCGGACGGCTCGTCGACGTGGTGGACCCTGGCGAACGCGACCAGCAACAACACGACGCCGTGCGCGATACGTTCGCCTTGCCTTCGGCTTGCATGTTGGTGCGCAACGACATCTTTCGCGAGGTCGGTGGTTTCGCCGCGCAGATTCCATTTCTTGGCGAGGAACGGGACGTGTGTTGGCGTCTACACATGCTCGGGGCACGAGTGATGGTGAATCCTGCTGCAGTGGTGCGCCATCGCGGCGCGTTCGCTACGCGAGCCATGCTCATCGGGGCCGATGCGCGCGCCGAGCGCAATCGCGTGCGCACCGTCGTGGCGTGTGCGCCGTTGTCGCAGTTGCCGCTCGTTGTCGTGCGCCTGTTGGTGCAGTCCATTGTTGACACCGTTCTGGGGTTACTGAACGGTGAGCAACAGCGCGGCTTGGCTAGTTTGCGCGCAGTCCTCGCGTTGGCAATCGACGCACCGATGATTGTTGCCCGACGTCGCGCGTTACGACCGTTGCGTCGTGTGCCAGGCAGCGAAGTGAGCTCGCTGCAGCTGCGCGCCAGCGCCCGACTCGCCGTCTACGCCCGTCACCGTCGCGCGTTACGCGAACAGAACACGTCAGAAGTTCCGACAATCGGGGGCTCGGTTGCACCGCCCTCGCGCGTGGTGACACTTGTGGGTCTTGCTGCTGTACTGATGGTGCTTGTTGGCAGCCGTGGGTTGATGGTCAACGGGGTGGGCAACATCGGGCAGTTCGTTCCACTGGCAGGTGAACAGTCGGGCGTTGTTGATTTGGTGCGGGCATATGTTGTGGGCTGGGCACCTGGTTGGTTTGGCGCCCCGAGTGCGGCGCCAACGTACTTGGGTGTGATGTCGGCAGCTGGCGTGCTGTGGTTGGGCTCGTGGGCGGGGTTGTTGACGCTGCTCGTGGTGGGGGCACTTGTCGTCGGGCCGATTGGTGCGTGGCGGTTGAGTGGTGTGTTGGGCACGGCACGAGTGCGGATGTTTGGCGCCATCACCTATGCAGCGTTTCCCGTTGGCATCCTGGCTGCCCGCGACGGTCGACGCGATGCGATCATCTTGTGGGCAGTGGCGCCGTGGATTTTGGATTTTGCGCGGCGAATCGCCGGCTTGGCCCGCGACGAAGCAAACAAGTTGCGAGAAACTTCGGTGCGTCCTACTGGTGGTCGTCGTTCACAACTTGTTGCATCGCTGTTGTTGGTGGTGGCCGTGGCATTCACGTTCAGCCCTGTGGTGTTGCCGATGGTGGTGGCCCTCATGGCGGTATTGCTTATTGCTGCACCGTTGACACCCACACCATGGCGCGCATCGGCGTGGCTCGTTGCCTCGCTTGGTGTTGCTGTGGTGGCCGTCGTGGTGTTGCACGCGCCTTGGTCGCTGCGATTCGTTGCCGGGGATTGGTGGTCGGCATTCGTCGGTGTAGAGAACCCAGCCACCATGGCGTCACTAGTGGATGTGTTGTCGCTTGGCGTCGACAATGTGGTGTGGCGGGCGTTGCTCGTTGCTGGATATGTGCCGGTGGTCCTGATGCTCTTTGTCAAGCGCGGTTCGCAAGCCAGTTGGATCACCCGCTCATTTCTGCTGGTGGTTGTTTCTATTGCGCTGCGGATGGCTACCGAGCACGACTTGGTGGATCTGGCACTTCCGGAGCCGCTCGTGTTGGCAAGCCTGACGGCGCTCGGCGTAAGCATGTCGGCAACGGCCGCATTTGCAATGTTTGTCGAGGGTCGTGGTAGCACCTTTACATGGCAGCAATTGCTCGCCACGGTCTCGGTGACGGCGATGATTGCCGCAGCAGTGCCGAGTGCGGTGGTGGTTGCCGATGGTCGCTGGATGCAACCCAATGCAACGTTGAGCCAACTCGTCACACAGTTACCAGACGATGCTGACGGCGACTATGCGACGATGTACATCGGCGACACGCGGCTGCTGCCAGTCGCAGCAGTCGCCGCTCGTGATGGTCGCACCGCGTTTGGCGTAGTGCGTGACGGCGGGGCAACCGGTGTCGACCTTTTGCCATCAACGCCAACGCAAATGTCTGATGCGCTCGTTCGAGCCGTGGATGTGTTGCTAACAGGGGAGTCTTTGCGTGCCGGTCGACTCATGGCACCGCTGGCCGTGCGATTCATCGTTGTGCCGTTGCGTGACGACACGCTCCATGCTCGGCGAGAGCCAACCGTCGGCAGTGTCGGTGGCGTAGTAGTGGCACGCTTGTCGGACCAGTTGGATTTGCGCCGCGTGTACAGCGCGGCCGACCTTGTCATTTTTGAAAATATGGCTGCGCTACCCACCGCCAGTGTGTTGGATGAACGTGCAGCAGTTGCCAGCAAGCAGGCTTTAGAAGCCAATTTGCTGGCCGAGTCACCGCGCGAGCAGGGCAATTTCGCGACGTCATTTGCACCCGATCAGCGGATGCGGGGAGAGTCATTGCCTGGCACGGTGCATTTGGCCGTGCCATTTACGTCTCGCTGGACGATGACTGTTGATGGTGCCCGCGTGGCGCCGCGGGTGGCATTCGGGGCGACAACTGCGTTTGATGCGCCGGTGGCTGGTGTTGGCGAGATTCGTTTGCGGGCATCTGTGGCGATACGAGCATTGATCGTGTTGCAGTTGGTGTTGTGGTGTGTTGTCTTGGCGGTCGCGTTCAATCCGAGCCGTTTCCGGGGTCGTGTGCGTGCAGCCCGCGAAGTTGTCGAAGTGTCGTTGCGTAGTGATGACGAGCGCAAGGTGGTGGTTTAGTGGTACAGCGTCGGAGTGCGATGTTGGCCCGTCGCGCAGCGGGCCGCACCCGTCAACTCGTCGTGTTGGTGATTGCTCTGGGCACTGTCGGTGGTCTGGTGGCGCTGGAGCGCCGCACGGTAGATACTTCCTTGCTGACCGCATCAAGCGGCGCTACATCACCCGAGTTTCGTCGCAACGCCAAGGCCTCCACCTGGTTTTGTCCGGGTGTCATCGGCAATGATGATCAGGTCAGTGGTCTATTCGTGATTTCCAATTTTGCCGAAGTCCCAGTTGGTGGCACGATCACACGGTTCTTGGTGGATGGTGTGGCGCGCCAACAACGTTTTGCGGTGCCGGCACGTTCAACGCTCGAAGTTGACGCATTGGCTGGAGTGAAATCTGGTTTTGTATCGGCGCTGGTGGAATCCCAGGGTGCAGCCCTCGTCGTCGAGCAGCAGACACTGCACAGGGCCGGCAATGCCGTGGCTACTTGTGCTTCAACGCCGTCGGGCACATGGTTCTTGGCTGACGGTTTTACCGGAGCCGACAGCGTTGATCAGATCGTGGTGACCAATCCATCGCTTGACTCCGCCATTCTTGATGTGTCTTTCGTGACTGCGATTGGCGAGCGAAACCCACAGTCGCTCAAAGGCGTGGTCGTTCCGCCGGAATCGGTGCGGGTGTTCGATGTGGCTGGCCTAGACGCCCGCAACGAAGTCATCGCTGCAGTGGCGGTGCGCGCCACCGTGGGTCGGGTAGTTGTCGGGCGCTCGCAGCACTATCTCGGTCGCGGGCGCCTCGGCTACACCATGTCGCTGGCGGCGTCGGCCACGAGCAATCGATGGTTCTTTGCCGACGGCGAGAAAGCAGCGAACGTGAACGAAGAGTTCGTGATCTACAACCCCTCGGCAACCGATCAGCAATTGACGTTTATTTTCGCCGACGACCAAGGGGCGGCCATTGATCCAGTGACCGTAACGGCACCAGGTCGTCGGGTTACCAAGTTCGCCCCATCTGGTTTGAGTGCGCTACCTGACGGCCGTTACTCAGCAATAATTTCGGCAACGTCATCCGTCGACCAGAGTGCAAGTGCGGGTTCCGGTTCGGATGCCAACTCTGCTGAGTCTGTGGTGATTGAGCGTGTCACCACGCGCCAGCAAAACAAGTCGACAGCCAGCACCGTCCTTCTTGGTACATCAAGCGCGTCACGGGCTTGGGTCGCAACCTCTGGTGCAGCCATCGGAGTCGCAGACGCCTTGCGAGTGTTCAATCCTGGTTCGTTGCCGGCAACATTTCGCGTGTCATATCTCGGCCCAGCCGGAGACCTCTCCATCACTGGATATGAAGAGGTGCTACTTGAGCCTGGTGCCAGTGCGAGCGTGTTGCTTGGGCCCGAGACTGCGTCGACCGCGGTGTCGGTGACCTCCAATGAACCCATCGTGGTGCAGCGCCGAATCGATCGCGGCCCCAAGCAGCCGATTGATGGGGCAGCGCCGCTCATACTCATGACCGCATCGGCCCAGTTATGACTGCATGGGCACAGTCATGAGCACGTGGGCATAGTGCTGTTCGCTGCAGAGGTCGACCTTGCGGTGCGCTTGGCCGTAATCGGGGCGGTGGTCGGTGTCGCAGCCGCCGTTGCCTGGCGACGTCGTCGCACGCCTGCAGCCCCGACCCAGCCGCGTGGTTCGCTTCCGGCCCAACTCAATCGCGCCGATTTTGACGGCACATCTGCGCAATGGTTGGTAGTGGTGTTTACATCAGCAACGTGCAACACCTGCGCCGACGTGGTGCGCAAGGCCACCGTGTTGGCCAGCAGTCAAGTTGTCGTGCAAGAAGTGGAGTTCGCCCGCGACCGTGCTTTGCATGTTCGCTATCGCATCGATGCAGTGCCCACATTGGTGGTTGCCGATTCACGTGGCGTTGTGGGCTTCGGGCATCTCGGCCCGATTAGTGCCACCGATGTGTGGGCGGCGATGGCTCGTTGTCGCGATCCGCAGCTTCCCAATAGTGAGTGTGCTGGCCCTACGGCCTGAGCATTAGTCGCGCTCGGGGTCAACTTTGTCGGTGATTTTGTCCGGGTTTTTCTCCGGCACTTTTTCGTGGATGGTGGGTGCACCAAGGCCTTGTTGAATGAGTCTGGCTACGGTCGCACCGTCCACGGTTTCGTGTTCGAGCAGTGCTTCGGCAACGAGGTCCAACCCACGGCGGTGCTTGAGCAACGTGACGCGGGCCCGCTCTTCTTGTTCGCGCAGAATGCGAGAGATTTCATCGTCGATTTTCTTTGCCGTTTCGTCGCTGTATTCACGACCCGAGGTCATGAGATCTTCGCCAAGGAACACTTGTTGTTGCCCCGACCACGCCATGGGGCCAACGGCATCGCTCATGCCCCATTCGCGCACCATGCGACGTGCGATTGATGTTGCTTGTTCCAGATCGTTCGCAGCGCCGCTATTGAGGCTGCCGAACACGATGGATTCAGCAACTCGTCCACCCATGGCCTTGCAAATCATGTCCAAGAAATACTCGCGTGAATAAGTGTGGCGTTCTTCGGGCAGGCTCCATGTAACGCCCAGTGCCATGCCGCGCGGCAAGATCGTGACTTTGTGGAGCGGGTCGCTGTTGGGCAACACGGTGGACAACACGGCGTGACCACCTTCGTGGAATGCCACGGCGCGTTTTTCTTCGGCATTGAGCGCAAGACTTTCGCGACGCGCGCCCATGACCACGCGATCACGGGCATTTTCAAAATCGATCCGCTCGATTTCGGTGGCACCGCGTCGCACGGCGATGAGTGCTGCTTCGTTAACGAGGTTGGCCAAGTCGGCGCCACTCATTCCGGGGGTGGCTTTGGACATCGTCTCTAGGTCGACATCGGCGCCCATGCGCTTGCCCGTTGAGTGCACCTTCAAAATCGCCTGACGCTCTTCAGCCTCGGGTAGCGGCACGATGATCTGGCGATCGAAGCGCCCAGGTCGCAACAGTGCAGCGTCCAAGATGTCGGGGCGGTTGGTGGCCGCCATGACGACCACACCGTCTGAAGTTTCGAATCCGTCCATCTCTGACAGCATTTGGTTGAGCGTTTGCTCGCGCTCGTCGTGCCCACCACCCAAACCAGCACCACGTTTGCGACCGATGGAGTCGATTTCGTCTACGAAGATGATGGCTCGACCCATCTTGCGCGCTTGCTGAAACAAGTCGCGCACGCGTGACGCGCCAACACCGACGAACATCTCCATGAAGTCAGAACCCGTGACCGACAAAAACCCCACTCCAGCTTCGCCGGCAACGGCGCGCGCAAACAATGTTTTGCCGGTTCCAGGAGGCCCGACGAGCAGCACACCTTTGGGTACACGCGCACCAATTTCTTTGAAGCGGTCCGGCATCCGCAAAAAGTCGACCACTTCACGAATTTCTTGCTTGACACCTTCGTATCCGGCGATGTCAGCAAATGTGGTGGACGGTTTGTCGGCTTGGTAGGGCTTGGCACGACTGCGACCAATTGACATGATGTTGCCGGCTTGACCCATGGCGCGACGTTGCATCCAGATGAAAAAGCCCATGATCAAAAAGAACGGCAACAAGATGGGAATGATGTTGGTGAAGAAGTTTCCCTGCGGGGTCGAAAAGTCGTAATCGACGCCTTTTGACTTGAGCAGTTGTTCGTCGGCATCCGACAATGTGTTGGCGCCAGTGGTGACGAAATTGCGCGAGTCGGTCAACTTGCCCGAGATTTCGTTATTCAAGTTGTTGATGGTGACTTCGCGAACACTCCCGCGCTCGACGAGGTCGAGAAATTCGGTGTACGTCAGCCGGGTTTGCTCGGGCGTCGGCAATAACCGTGGGCCTACCAGCAACACGACGGCAACAGCGATGAGTGCCCAGACCAGCCAGCGCGGCATGCCGGGTTTGTCGCTGTCCCCAGAACCACGAAAGCGGTCGCGGAGAGATCTCGGATTACGCGACGGAGGTGGTGGGGGCGGTGGGGGGAGGTTCGCCATGTGGTCATGCTAAGGCTGTGTCGGCACGAGGCATCCACCGAAAGAATGATAAAAATCGGTACTTTAGTCACATGCGTCGTCGCTGTTCGCGTGCATGCTGCAATGAACCCGCTGTGATGACCCTGTCGTATCAATATGCCACGGCCACCGTTTGGATCGACGACTTGGCCGAACTCAACGACCCGCACGCCTACGACTTGTGCGAGCGTCACGGGCAACGTTTTGCGCCACCAAGTGGCTGGCGGTTAGAAGACCGCCGCAACCGCTTCCGCGTGGTGCTGCCGAGCCAGCTCGCTGGCTGAGCGCTGTGCCTCATCCCACTTGGGATCCGCCATTTGGTGAACGTCCATTCGAGCAGCGGGTGTTTGCTCACGAGGTAGCGTCCGCAACAACACCGCGGGTGCGCTACTCGCTGGCGTGGCTGGCCTTCGGCTGGATTGGCGCCTATCTCACTGCAACGGCGTTGCAAATATTTCTGGTGGCGGCGTTCGACATTTCGCAAGATACGAGTGAGCAACCTGATTGGTTTTTATTGGCCGGCGCCATGTCGCTGTGGGTGCCACAACTTGTGCTGTTGGTGATGTTTTCGCAGCGAGCAGGGACTGGTTCGTTTGCGCAGGATTTCCATTTTCGCTTTCGCCTCGTGGATTTGTGGGGCGTGCCAATTGGTGTGCTGTCACAAGTGCTGCTGGTGGGGCTCGTCACCTGGCCATTTCGCACGTGGTTTCCCGGGGTCTTTGACGTGGCGCAGGTGGAAGATCGCGCTCGCGGGTTGTACGACTCGGCACGCGGGCCCTGGCTGGTGGTCTTGGCACTGATCGTGGTTGTTGGTGCACCGCTTGTGGAAGAACTCGTGTATCGCGGCTTTGTGCAGGCAGGTTTGTCGAGTCGAATCCACCATGTGGCAGCCGTCGTCATTGCAGCGGCCTGGTTTGCTGGCATCCATGGTCGCGTGGCTGAGCTGCCGGGGTTGTTTGCCTTCGCTCTCGTCTTGGGCATTGCGTTTCAGTTGACTGGACGCCTCGGCATGTCGGTCACGGCTCACCTAGCGTTTAACGCCACTGGGCTCGCTTTTCTTGCACTGACCTAGACATGATGTAGCCACACCCCACATATGACGAACCCCAACTTGCCGACCGACAGCGCGTTAACCGACGACGCGTCTTCCGAAACCAGAATGTCGGTCGCCGCGGCGATCTTCGTTGAGCGTCGCACCCAGTTGGCGCTGGCCGCCGCCATCATCGTGTTCACGACGCTGATGGTGTTTTTCACCTTGCAGCCGTCGCTCATCTTTCGCAACAACACTCCGACCGGTGGCGACATGGGCGCTCATGTGTACGGCCCGGCGTATTTGCGCGACCACCTGTTGACGTCATTCCGTTTGTCGGGGTGGAGCAATGATTGGTATGCAGGTTTGCCGATCTATCGCTTCTACATGGTGGTGCCGGCGATTTTCATTCTGCTGTTGGACATCGTGCTGCCTTACGGCATCGCCTTGAAGTTGGTTGCGGTGGCGGGGTTGTTGGCGCTGCCTGTGTGCACGTGGTTATTCGCCAAGTTGGCCCGGCTGGTCTTCCCGATTCCGGAGTTGTTGGTGGTGGCCAGCACCGTGTTTTTGTTTGATGAGAGTTTCACCATTTACGGCGGCAACATTGCCTCCACCATGGCGGGGGAGTTCTCGTTTTCCATCGCGCTCGCTTTTTCGATTCTGGGCTTCGGGGTGTTCATCCGCGGGCTGGAGACCGGTAGATATCGAATCGCCGCCACGCTGCTGTTGGCGCTGGCTGCACTCAGTCACGGCATCGTGTTGTTGTTCGTGTTCCTGGGCTACGTGCTCATCCTGGCGATGCACCGTGATGCAGCAAAGTGGAGGTTCGGCCTGCCGGTCATCGGCACGGCGATCTTGTTGTCGGCTTTCTGGGTGGTGCCCTTTGTTCTGAACCACTCGTATATGACCGATATGAAGTACGAGCCGCAGCCGACGGGTTACAGCGAGTCGTTCATCGACATGTTCTTTCCATTACACACGGTGTTTGACGTGGTCATCACGGGCTTTGCCATCGTCGGGTTTTTGTCGGCCTTATGGCGACGCAACAGCACGGCGTCGTGGATGGGTATCTATGGCGTCATTTTGGCAATCGGGGTGTTTGTCGCCCGCGAAAGTTTGCCGATCATCGGGCTGTTGTGGAACCCGCGTATCTTGCCGTTCTTGTATCTACTGCGCTACATGCTCATGATGATTGGCATCTACGAAACCGTGATCGCAGTCGCTCGCTTTGCCAGTCTCGAGCGTGCCGCGGCCCGCGTGGCCAAGACCGGAGAAGTGCAAACGCTCGCGCCGTCGCCTCGCGGTCGGTTGAATTTCAATGTTGCAACCGCCGTTGTTGTCACACTTTTGGCCATAAGCATCGTTGGTTTTCGTTTTCAAGAACTGCCACTCGCCACTTTGCGCACGGCGCAAGATGGCAGCGTGCGCTATGGCATCGGCCCATTCAGCGTTCCGAGTTCCAACGACGGTTTCGTCGATGGCTGGGCTCGTTGGAACTTCACCGGCTATGAAGGCAAAAATGCCTACGGCGAATATCGCGCGATTGTCGAGACGATGAAACAAATTGGCGAGGATCCGCGTCTCGGGTGTGGCCGGGCATTGTGGGAAAACAACGGTGAGCTCAACAAGTACGGCACCACGATGGGCCTCATGTTGTTGCCGCACTGGACTGACGGCTGTATCGGCAGCATGGAAGGCTTGTTCTTTGAAGCCTCGGGCACGACGCCGTACCACTTCATTACTGCGGCTGCGATGTCAAAACAAAGCAGCAACCCAGTTCGCGAACTGCGATATGACGACAACAACGCCGCACTCGGCGTGCGCTATTTGCAGGAACTTGGCGTGCGCTACTACATGGGCTTTACACCCGAGGCGGTGCGTGAGGCATCTGCACAACCAGCGCTGCGTGAAATCGCGCGGAGCGGACCGTGGGTGATTTACGAAGTTGCCGCGAGCGATCTGGTGGTGCCGCTCACCGTGCAGCCCGTAGTTGTGGGTGGCCGCACTGATAGCCAAGCCGACATGGGCCATCCAGGTGATGCCAAAGAGCGATGGCTAGAAATTGGCACGAGTTGGTTGCAAAATCCCAATGATTGGCCGGCGGTGCCGGCGGCTTCTGGCCCTAGTGAGTGGCAACGAATCGACATTGCCATCGATATGAATCGCCGAATCGGCGAGCCTGACGAGTCGTCGCGACGCGTCGACGTCGTGCTGCCCACCCAGCCGATTGACGTGGTGAATCTCGAGCCAATCGTGGTGTCCGACGTCGAGCAAGGTCGTAGCAGTGTTTCGTTTAGTGTCGACAAAATTGGTACACCAGTTTTGGTGCGCACCAGTTACTTTCCCAACTGGAACGTGTCGGGTGCCAAAGGGCCATATCGTGTGGCGCCAAACATGATGGTGGTCATACCCACCCAAACAGACGTGAAACTGAGTTTCGGTTGGTCGCTACTTGATGTGTTTGCCTATGTGCTGAGCATCGTCGGCATCGTGGTGCTGGTGCGTTGGCGCCGTAGCGGGCGTCAGACGAATATCGCCAACTAGTCTCACTGCGATGCCAGATCTCGATGCGGTCGTGAAGGCCTACGACGTGCGTGGCACCGTGCCAGATCAACTTGACGAGGCGTTGGCGCGTGCCTTCGGGGTGGCATTTGCGCAGTACACCAAGGCCACCTCGGTGGTGGTTGCCCACGACATGCGCCCGTCGGGGCCAAGTTTGGTGGCTGCCTTCGAAGACGGCGTCACAGCATGTGGGGCAACGGTCGTCAACTTGGGTCTGGCCAGTACGGATCTGTTGTACTACGCGAGCGGAAACATGGACCTGCCGGGCGCGATGTTCACGGCTTCGCACAACCCGGCGCAATACAACGGCATCAAGATGTGCAAAGCGGGCGCCAAGTCGATTGGCATCGACAGCGGTCTGGCCGAGGTGCGTGAACTTGCGCGCGTTGCACTCGGGACCAACATCGTCGGTGACCCGAGCAAGGTGTCCAAACGCAATCTGCTCGCCGAATTTGCCGACCATGTGTTGTCGTTCGTCGATGTCGCAAGTTTGCGTCCGCTCAAGGTCGTGGCTGACACGGCAAATGGGATGGGCGGGCTGGTGGTGCCAGCAGTGTTCGAGCGGCTCAACATGATCGATCTCGAGGTCATGTACGGCGAGTTGGACGGCACGTTTCCCAATCATCCGGCCGACCCCATTCAGCCTGCCAATCAGCGCGATCTGCAGGCCCGCGTGCTGGCCGGCGGTTTTGACGTGGGTTTGGCATTTGACGGCGATGCTGACCGTGTGTTTTTGGTCGATGAGCTTGGTCGCACCATGTCGGGCAGCACGACGACGGCAATTTTGGCGAAGGTGTTTTTGCGCCGCAACCCAGGTTCGACGATTTTGTACAACCTCATCTCTTCTCGTTCGGTGCGCGAGGTGATTGCCGAAAATGGCGGCACGGGTGTGCGCACCCAAAACGGTCATAGCTACATGAAAGGCATCATGGCCGACACCGGTGCGGTGTTTGCCGGCGAGCACAGTGGGCACTATTACTTTGCCGACAACTATCGCGCCGATAGCGGGCTCATTGCTGCCCTCGTAGTGCTCGAAGAAATGAGTCGCACTGGGTTGCCGCTGTCAAAATTGCGCGAGCCTGTCGAGCGCTACGCCAACAGTGGTGAGATCAACACCCAGGTCAAAGATATCGATGCCGTCATTGCGCGGGTCGCCGCAAAGTATTTGCAGTATCCCCAGGATCGCCTCGATGGTCTCACGGTGGATTGCGGCGATTGGTGGTTCAACGTGCGGGCATCCAATACCGAACCATTACTGCGGCTCAATCTTGAAGCCGCAACTCGTGACCAATGTGAAACTCAAGTGGCCGAACTGCTGCAACTCATCACGGCTTGAACGTATTGCGACTCGTAGAATTGGGTGTATGAGCACCATCGATAACCGTCTACTCGCGATTCTTGCGTGTCCGCAAGACAAAGGCCCATTGTTTTTCGTTGCTGATGAAGATGCCCTCTACAACCCACGGTTGCAGCGTCGCTACGACGTGCGCGATGGAATCCCCGTGATGCTCATCGATGAAGCCACCACTGTTGACGCTGCTGAGCATGCTCGCGTGATGGCCAAGATTGCTGCAACTGGTATCACCCCGACCTTTACTGCCTGACGAATACACTTAGGCTCTCTACAATTAAGTCATCGGCTGACCCGATTCGGCGCCAGCAGGCCCCAGTCCGATAGATAACAACGGCAATCATCGAAACGGGGTCAGTCATGTCATCATCCACCTTCGCCCAGCGCAAGGATTACCGCGTCGCCGATATTTCTCTGGCGCCATTTGGCCGCAAAGAAATCCATCTCGCCGAACACGAAATGCCCGGCCTGCGCGCACTGCGCAAAGAGTATGGCGCTTCGAAGCCACTGAAAGGTGCGCGAATCTCCGGATCGCTGCATATGACCGTGCAAACTGCAGTGCTCATTGAAACGCTCGTCGAACTTGGTGCCGAGGTGCGCTGGGCGAGCTGCAACATTTTTTCCACACAAGACCATTCGGCTGCAGCGGTGGCTGTTGGCCCGCACGGCACCGTTGAAGAACCCAATGGTGTGCCGGTGTTCGCATGGAAGGGCGAAACCCTCGAGGAGTACTGGTGGGCGACCGAGCAGATGATGACCTGGCCGGATGGCGACGGGCCAAACATGATCCTC
>SXGR01600010.1_pt1 | contig 30730 bp, 25 predicted proteins | sample 3174711 | NCBI WGS metagenome assembly SXGR01 (sample SAMN11356860, study PRJNA531348) | freshwater metagenome | isolation source: freshwater sample F1-60 | place: China: Fuxian Lake, Yuxi | collected 2017-12-25 | reverse complement strand
GGCTGCGTCAGTGATCGCTGGTGCCGTGGGATGAAGATCACCTACATCCATCAGTACTTCACGACCCCGGAACAGGGCGGCGGAACGCGTTCCTATGAGATGGGGAGGCGGCTGGTACGGATGGGGCACCAGGTGAACATGGTCACAACGCGGCGCGAGGCAGGCTTTGGCGGTTGGCGTGTCCGCGACGTGGCGGGCATAAAGGTGCATGAGCTCGGGGTGCCGTACTCGAACCGCATGAGCAATGCGCGGCGCATCCTCGCCTTCCTGCACTTTGCGCTCGCGGCCTCATGGAAGGCGGTGACCCTGCGGGCCGACGTCATCTTCGCCACGAGCACGCCGCTGACCGTTGCGATCCCAGCCATGGCTGCGTCCATGGTGCGTCGGACCCCGATGGTCTTTGAGGTGCGCGACCTCTGGCCGGATGTGCCGATCGCGCTGGGCGCGTTGAAAACCCCATGGTCAAGATGGCTCGCGCGCAGGCTCGAGCGCCTCGTCTATGCACGGTCGCGCCACATCGTGGCTCTTGCGTCGGGCATGCGTGACGACATCGTGGCGAAGGGCGTCGACCCAGACAAGGTGACGGTAATCCCCAACGGCTGTGACTCCGAGTTGTTCCGATCCGATCCAGATGCTCGACCGGCTGTCGTCCGTTCCTTGCCGCAGTTGGGCATGGGTCCGCTTGTTGTATTCACCGGCACGATCGGTCGGGCCAATGGCTTGGGATACTTGGTGGATGTGGCAATGGCCGCGCGGAGCTTGGATCCCGAGATTCGCTTTGTCGTGGTCGGCGATGGAGCGGACCGAGCTAGCGTGGAAGAGCGTGCAAGCCAGGCGGGCCTGCTCGGAACCTCGATGTTCTTCCTTGGGCATCAACCCAAGGCTGAGGCGGCCAAGTGGGTGGTGGCCTCGGATTTGGTCGTGTGCCTGTTCACCGGGCCGCGAGTGGTCTGGAAGGATGCCGTGCAGAACAAGTTCTTCGATGCGCTGGCGGCCGGCAAGCCTACGGCCAGCAACTTCGAGGGATTCCAATCGATTGTGGCCAAGGACGCTGGCATCGGGATCATTCTGGATGCCGAATCTGCAAGCCGCGGTGCGGAGCAGTTGTGCACGGCCCTGCGGGACCAAGCATGGCTGGCGCAGGTTCCCGGGCGGGCGCAGCGGCTGGCAGATGGTCGATTCAGCCGGGATGCGCTGGCCGAGGAACTGGAGCGGGTGCTCGCTCGGGCGGTGCCTACTCGTTAGCGCAGAACCTACTTCGACTTCGCTGCCGCGTCCTTCGCGTCTTGTGCTGTCTTGTCCCGAGCAAACACGAAGTCGCGCAGGCCCTCGTAAGTTTGGCCGGTCTGTCGGCCGAAGTCTGGCGAGACGCCCCAAATGACACGAGTTGGATTGCCATCCTTGAAGTAGTCCACGATCGGAGCCGCAGGCTTCTGCCACAGTTTCAGACGATTCGTCGCAAGTTCTTGACCGACAAGCCAGACGCCCGCGGCCACCATTGTTGCAAGAGCGCAGCCGAAAAGCTGTGGCGAGTTCAGCAGGCGAGCGGGTCCTAAGGCGCGGACGGCTGCCACAGCACAACATGCAGCAAGGATGTAGAAAGGTACGGACATGATGTGATAGAACGCGTAGGAAGTAGTGCTAACCGTGCGGTGCGTTGTCGCGAGGTCCGAGGCAACAGCGGTGAACAGGAACGCGATAGACATGAGCCAAGTTTCGGGTTGTCGTAGGAGGCTCGGCGTTTCCGCGCAGCATTCCGTGGACCGCCTCTGCACCGATCGCCCAATAGCCGAGACGAGCAAGCACCCTGCGACCACAGCTGAAGTGATGAGGGCAAGATTGCCCGCGATAACCATGGATGACGATTGGAACTCGAAGAAGGATGTGGCGCGTGCGATGACGCCTTCCTTTCGGCCCCACCCTCCGCCTGACTCCAACTGCAAACCATAGCGAGCGAAGCTGAGCGTCCCAAACATCATTCGATTCGCGGTCGTCAGAGCCGCGATCGTCCCGCCATGCATGAGCACTGGTGCAATCATCACAGCCAACGCGGTTGCGGCGCCACAGCCCATCAGGAGTAGTGAAATCGCAGTCGACGCAACTCGGCGCGATCTGGAGAACGAGAGCACTGCAGTGAGCGAGAGGGCCGCACTAGCGATACCGACGACAACATGCGCAAATGTCGATGGCAGAGCCGGAAGTCCGTAGGCCGAGCCGTCAATTGCCGGTGTCCTGATCATGGCAATAACAACTAGGGCGCAGGTTGCGGTCAGTACCGAGATCTTGATCCCGCGCCTGCGAGTGTCGTGGCTCGTCGGTTCATCGGGAGCGCCCTGCCAGTACAGAAAGATGCAGAGTGGGAGCGCCGGAACAATCTGGATCTTGGAAAGCACTGCAAGGGTCACCAGCGATCCAAACACGATCGGTCGAGCGTTGGGCCAGAGCCGGGGTCGATTCCAGGTCGCCCATCCGCAGGCGGCGAGAGCGAATACAAGGCTTGGAATCTCCGCGCGAACATGGAACAAGCCGAACAGGAAATACTCGTTCGTCGCTACAAGGCCCGCAGCTAAGAGCGCGAGCACGGGCGAACGTGACCAGCGGAAGGCCAGCAGGTAAACAAGGGCCAGAAGCAACAATCCATAGATTGCCGCTTGAGTCCAGTGGAAGTGAACGGCCTTGGCGAGTATCGCTTCAGTGCTTGCGGGGAGCAATGACCCTGCCGTCGGCGTTGGGCGTAGCAGGGTCGCGTACAGGTACGGGACCGGCAGCGTTGCGCCGGGCCAAACCACTGTCTGAATCGGAGCGCCAAGCCGCATCGACACGGATTGGGCTGAAAATCCCTGACAGGCGTCATTCCCGGTGTACCACCACCAACTCCGTCCGTTTTCAACCCCATGGAATGCGGACCAAGCCGTCAGCCAAAGGGCGCCGATGAGGGACAGCGCAAGTGCGTGTAAGAGCAAGCCCCTTCGATCAGTGAGGGATGTCATCATGCTGACTCCAAAAGGAGATTGATCGACGAGCCATGCGGCATGGAAACAAACAGATCGTTGCGATGACGAGGAACCTCTCCAACGGCATTACGGCCTGCCACCCTGGCTCGGTAACCCAAGCTTCTAAGCGCCTCCAGTGCCGGATCTAACAGCGAATCGCGTCCCTCAAACAGGTATGGGGCCCACTCGATGAGGATCTTGGGCTTGAATCGACGAAGTGTGCCAAGCGCACCAGCCAGTACCTGTGGTTCATGGCCGTCGACGTCGAGTTTCACAAAGTCGACTCGTGCCACACCAGTCGACTCAACCACCTGATCGAGCGTCTGAGCGGCTGCACCGTCTGTGTCTTGCAGTTGTCCGCCGTGTACCGCGTGCAAAGACTCTTGGGTATCGAGCGGCCAACTTGAATAGATGTGCGCCGGAACTGAGGCGGTCGCACTCTCCATGAGCGCGACTTGTTGGAGTGTCACCCTGGATACGAGCTCGGGGTTGAGCATCAGATTGCGTTGCAGTTTCTCGAAGGCGAATCGAGTCGGTTCAAAGGCGATGATGCGGCCAGTTGGGCCGACAAGTTGTGCAAGAGGAAGGGTGTGCGCACCAACATTCGCCCCGATATCGAGAACGGTGTCACCAGGTCGAACGAGGGACCGATACAGCCGGAGCGTACGGAGTTCAAAGCCACCGAGGATGTAGATGGCGAAGTCAATCCCTTCATTGAGATCGAGTTGCCACTGAATCCCCATGCGCCGAACCTGGGCATCAGCTCCCCGTCCGCATGCTCGCCTACCGAGCATGACTACTGCACGGAGAGTCTTGGCGAGAGCGATCTTTCGGTGAGTGGTGAGCTCTGCCATGAACGCGGGCGTCCAGTGTGACTACCGAAACTTGAGCTTTCGGGCTGCAACACCGAGCATCTGAAACAGAAGCAGCCCATGCCTGAACCGAGAGATATTGGTTTCGCCGTACACGCGCGCTCGGTACCGCACCGGTACATCCGCGATCTTGGCGTGCAGCCGTGCAGCACCGAACAGGAGATCGAAATCCCCAAAGGGGTCGAAGTCCCCAAAGTACGCTCGATTTGCGGCGATCTGCTCATAGACAGTTCGGCGGAGCACCTTGGTGCCGCACAAAGTGTCCCGAACTGGCTGACCGAGCACGAACGAAAACGCCTTGGCGAAGAAGTGGTTGGCGATCAGGTTCAGGAACTGCATCGCACCTCCATCCATGCCGTACACGAGCCGGGTCCCGTTTGCGAAATCTGCGTGACCAGATGCGACGATGTCGTAGAATCTCGGCAGCATCTCGGCGGGGACTGTCAGGTCGGCGTCCAGAATCATCAGGATGTCGCCGCGTGCTTGGGCGAATCCTGCACGGACAGCATCACCCTTTCCTTTGCCTGGCTGGCGGATCAGGCGGACGAGGGGGTCGTTCCGTTGCTGCACGGCGCGCTCAAGGACATCCCAAGTGTCGTCGGTCGAGTTCCCCTCCACGAAGATCACCTCAGTCCATGCGCCCATGGTTGGGATCTCCCGCATGAGTCTCGGCACATTGCCGGCCTCGTTCCGGGCTGGCACAATGACCGTGACGCTCTCATTGGATTCACGTGGTCGTGGTGCCAATCTGGCAATGATGGTGTGGTGCAGGCAGAGCGCACGGAAGACCGGGAGGCGCGCCAAGAACCGATTCATGAACCCCGAAAGCAGGGGAATCTCAACGGGTATCAGCACTTCGGGTGAAGTGGTGATGATCTGAAATCCCTTGCGCTCGAGGGCTGCGCGGAGGTCGTCTGGTGAAAACCATGTCGTTCCAAATCGTGGTTGTGCAAGCCCAAGGGACCGCGCACATCGCAGCAGCGGTCTCCAAAGTTGGCTGTAGTTGGTCACGACGATGCGCGAAGATGCATCCGCGGCGGTCGCGACACACTCCAACAATTCATCAACATCGAAGCAGTCGACGAGAATGTCTGAGACAATGATGTAGTCAAAGTGCCTACGAGCAGAAAAGTCGTCGACCGGCTGTTCGAAAATCTCAAGGTTGGGATGCCGTCGGCGGCCTTCCGCAGCAAGTGCTGGTGAAGGCTCGATGCCCACAGCCTGACTCGGGCGAAGCATCGCAAGCACATCGCCCGACCCGCATCCGACATGAAGAATTGAAGAGCCAGCTGGTATGAGCCGTTCGAGCAGCTTCCAGAGAACCCGTTTGTATCGACTTGAACTGTCGACCCGCTCTGATCTCGAGGAAGCAACAGCTGCATGCCAATGCGAGCGGCGTTCTTCGAAGTCGGTGGTCGCTGGTTCCATGACTGTCATGTGCGGGTTCCCCGTTGCAGCACGATAACTGAAAACAGTCCGAGTGCTGAGAGGGGGCGTTCGCTCCACTTAATGACATTGAAGAGGGCTGGTGGCAGGGGCCATGATCGAGCGATTCCTCCACTGATGAGATAACTCAATGGCATGAATGGCTTACAGTTGAGCACATGGAGTGCGGGGAATCGATGCTCGAAGGCCACTCGATCGCGGTGGAATATGATCCATGGCAGGGCGCCATTTGCGGCCGTGAGGGGGCCGCCATCTGGAATACTCCAATCTCCACGCTGGTCAAACGGCTCATGATGGAGGTGCTTGTAAATCGGCTTGGAAAGTGGCGTTGGCCATGGTTCGATGAAAATCAGGCGACCGCCATCGATCAGGGTGCGCTGAGCTTCCCCGAAAAAGCGCTCGATATTCGGAATGTGGTGAAGCACGTTGGTTCCAACGATCGCCCGCAAGCAGCTGTCTGCAAATGGGAGCGACCTGGCATCGACCACCAACTCCACCCCAGGGACCTGCATGACATCTGAAGTTCGCAAACCAGGAATGAACTCGTCCAGAAAGCCGCCACCGGATCCAAGTTCGAGAACCTCGCCGGAACCTGGCGGCAGCTCGCGCACGATGAGCTGGTACCAGTGCGCGTAGAGGCGCCGGAGATAACTATCCCCCCGCAAGCGATCACGACGCGCCGCCGTGGTCGCTGGATCATCAAGAGCATCGACATGCTCGCTCATGTGAGAATCGTACCGCTGCAACCCCGCATAGGTCTGTCGATGTCGGTGCAGGTAGCCTGGCCTAAGCATGCAGCCTGCGTGAAATGGGCGGCCATTCAAGAAGTCCACCTTCGATGCCGCCGATGAGTTTGCAGAAGTACACCATTGTCGCCAGCAGAATCGCTTGGTCCGCCGTCGCCCCTGCGGCACCCAACAGAAGCCCGGCGGTGACTTCGCCGGGACCTGCGCCCGCAATGGACAGCGGTATTACCTGCGCGATGGCTCCGCCAGTCACTCCCAGCGAGATCGCGGCAGTCTGTACCGGCGAACCAATCCACTGGAAGCCACACCAGACTGCAAGAATGGTCGTGGCCTGCGTCAGAAATGACAGGCCAAGGCATGCCAGGGTGTTCAGGATGAATCCGCGCCCCCAGATCAGTTGCGCAAGCCCTTGGACCTTTCCGCCAGCGAAACGCCAAAGCGCGGCCAGTGACACCGCGGCGGCCACGGCAAGTGCAATGAGCCACAGGCCCGCCTTGTGGGTGTCAAGGCTCGGGATCGCGACTTGAATTGAAGGGATGAGCGGCAGCGTGGCAGCGGCGATAATGGCGCAGGCGAGAGCAGCCGTTGCGCGGTCGAAGAGCACGGCCGCCAGCACGGTCGTACGCGTGGCATCTGGGGCCCTGGCCCGAATCTTGAGCAGGCGAGCTGCGTCTGTGCCGATCGACAAGGGGATGAAGAAGTAGAAGAGACTTTGGAGCGCGACGATCGCCGAGTCGCGGGTCGAGAGTTGCATACTGAATGCCCGAAGGCTGAACCGGAGCCGCACTGCGAAACAAAGGATTGACGCCTGAAGGGCGGTCAAGGCGAAGAGTAGGTACCAAGGACTGCCGCGTGGCGCGATGGCGTTGGCTTGTCCGAGCGCAAACCAGCCAAGCGCGGCCATGGCGCAGGGAACCAGCGCGACTTGAGCGTTGCGGAAAGTGGGCCGTTGCCGGGGTGATTCAGCCATGGTCGCGCTTCTTGGGCTCAGTCACTCGGCAAGGCTATCGCTATTCATCGGCGGAAGAACCTGCTGCCCTGGGTGCCGATTCACCGGGCCGCGCGTCGTCTGGAAGGATGCTGTGAAACACGGCGCTTCAGGAAATCGTGTGGGCTGAGATGGGCCTCGCATACAACTCCAGACCCTCGAGGTGGAAGAGGGGGGCACTTTTCCTTAACGTATTCTCCATGTCCATGACGAAGCGCAGGAATCGAGTCAAGGCAGAGCCCCTCGTCCTGCTGATTGGATCGGGCATCCTCAGGGAGATTCTTGGTCCAGCTTGGCGCTGTTCGCCTTTGGCATCGTGGGAGGTGTTGCTTCGATGCACTGCAATGAAGTCAGAGATTCCTGCGAGTGTCTTGTGTGTCCGATCGCTTGCAACAGCCTGGGAAGCTATGGTGCTTCATGGGCTCAGGAATGGGTTCAGGAACTCCGCGGGGAGGTGGATCGAACCTCTGAAACTACCTTCAGCGAGCGCCTCCTCTGTCGATCGGGCCTTGCGCGCCGTTTGCCGGTCAACCATTGTTCACGCATCGAGAGGTCTCAAGCCCCTGTATCGATCTCACGAGATCATTGTGCAACTTCGTGAAGTCATCAAGCAACGGCCTATTCACTTGGTCGACTTCAACTTCGACAGTCTTGTCTGTGAGGGAGTCGACGTCAAACTCTCCGCCGGGAAGGCAAGTCACGGCTGGAATCAGAATCTCGGTTTGAGCGCTGCGGAGCACGCAGCACTCTTTCGATCATGGAGCATCAAAGAGGGTAGTTCGCGGGTTTGGAAGCCGCACGGGTGGCTGGGGCCTGCGGCATCGCTGCGCCTTGGCGTACGAGACTTCGGGTTGCAAGGCGGCGCGTATCGCTGGGCGTTTGGCCTTTACAAGGCCACCGAGCGGGGATATCGCCAGCAGGAGTCCAGCGGAACAGTTACCTGGATCGCGAGTGTGATGAAACATGAGTGCCGCTCGTTCGGTCTCGGAATTGGCCCGGATGAATGGGGACTGCGATGGCTATTGATCCAGCGTGACCGCGAACAGGCGCGGAAGAAGCGTCCACAGCCATTCACGATATTCAGGTCGCCTAAGGACCCGCCTCCCTTGGGCGCGAGTTGCGCTGACTTTGAGTCTTGGTCCTACGCGGCTCAGGCGGTACTCGATGCCTCATTTGACGTCCGGAACGTGCCGCACTGAGTCAGGCGACGTGAACGCGCGAGACCACTGTGAAAGATGGTGCGGTAATGAAGATCGTGACTGTTGTTGGTGCAAGGCCCCAATTCGTAAAGGCGGCGGTTCTTTCGCGCGCCTTCTCGGCGGAGGCGGGCGGCCACCGCGTCGAAGAGATCATCGTGCATACCGGTCAACACCACGATGCCGGAATGTCTGACGTCTTTTTCAGAGAGATGGACATTCCGACTCCCCGCTATCAGCTTGGCATCTCTGGTGGTGGGCATGGACGCATGACCGGGCAGATGTTGGAACGTATTGAATCCGTCCTTGAGGCCGAGCGTCCTGACTGCGTGGTTGTATTTGGCGATACGAATTCCACACTTGCAGCGGCCTTGTCAGCGGCAAAACTGAACATTCCTGTAGCCCACGTTGAAGCGGGATTGCGGTCATTCAACATGCGGATGCCAGAAGAAGTGAATCGGATCATGGCCGACCACGTTTCGCGAATCTTGCTGTGTCCAACGGAGGCGGCCATTCAAAACCTGCGCAACGAGGGACTTCAGCGAAGGCCGGAGGTGCGCATTGAGATCACGGGCGATGTGATGTACGACGCTGCACTCTTTTATCGCAACAAGGCAATTCCGACGCCTGAGATCGGCGCTTGGATGGCCAAGCACGGCAGCCGGGGCTTCTACCTAGCGACCATTCATCGGGCCGAAAACACCGACGATGCCAGACGATTGAGGGCGATTATCGTCGCACTTGAATTGATCGGCGCTGAGGTTCCGATCATTCTGCCCCTGCACCCGCGGACGAGACGAGCGTTGTCAACGCCACTTCGAAATGTTCATAGCGTTCCTCCAGTGGGCTATTTCGACATGCTCTCGCTCTTGGAGGGTTGCAAGGGCGTCCTGACCGACAGTGGGGGTCTACAGAAGGAAGCAAGCTTCTTTGAGAAGCCATGCGTGACGCTTCGTGATGAGACAGAGTGGATCGAGTTGGTAGAGGCGGGTGTTAATGTGATGGCGGGGGCACAAAGCGATCAGATCATCAAGGCGGAGCGTTGGATGCGATCGGCGGCGGGACTAGTCTTCACTCGTCCGTATGGCGATGGTGCCGCGGGTAGCAAGATCGCGAGGATTCTTGCCCAAGAGTTCGCGTAGCCCTATGTGCCTCATCGTCATTGACACGTAGGGCCTTCGTCGACGCCGCGCGCGCTTCGCCGCCAAAGGAGTCTTGTGTCGTGGCTTCTTCATGGTGTCGCGCATTGTGCCCTCGGGTCCCAATGGGGTGGCTCAAAAACTGTGGAACGCACTAGGGCGATACACGCGGGTGGGTGCCGGCTGCGTTACACTAACGAGGTCCTCGATTATGTGCGGAATCTCGGGAATCATCGATCCATCAGAATCGCACACCGAGTTGCGTGACAGCGTGACACGGATGAGTTCTGCCCTCACCCATAGGGGGCCCGACGGCAAAGGCGTATGGATCGACGCAGCGGCTGGTGTAGCGCTTGGTCACCGACGCCTTGCCGTAGTCGAACTCTCTGAGGCTGGCCGCCAGCCGATTGTCTCGACTTCGGGCCGATGGGTGATCACATTTAATGGTGAAATCTATGATCACTTGAGTGTACGTGGGCGGTTACCCGAGATCGCATGGCGTGGTCGATCTGACAGCGAAACCCTTGTGGCAGCGGTGGATGCATGGGGACCCAAGCGTGCTGCAACTGATCTCGAGGGTATGTTCGCGTGGGCAGCGTGGGATCGCCAAGAGCGCACACTGTGGCTCGCGCGGGATCGCTTCGGCGAAAAGCCACTCTATTGGTCGTTAACACGAGGCGTTGCCTTGTTCGGTTCGGAGCTCCGTGCGCTCGCCGCGCATCCCAAGATGCCCCGCGACATTGATGACGCGGCATTGTCTGCCTATCTCCAACTGCAGTATGTGCCAGCACCCCGAAGCATTTTTGCCAGCGTTCACAAACTGCCGCCTGGACACCTCGCGGCAATCCAGAATGGATGCGCGAAAGTGGAGTGCTACTGGAGTGTGACCGCCGCTGCGCTCGAAGCCGCTAGCCATCCGTTTCGTGGTACTCCGAGAGACGCGGTTGATGAACTTTCTGACCGGCTGGCTGAATCTGTACGAATTCGCTCGGAGGCTGATGTGCCGCTTGGCGCAATGCTCTCTGGTGGAATTGACTCATCCCTCATCGCTGCCATCATGCAGCGGCAAGCAGCGCAACCCGTTCGCACCTTTGCTGTTGGCTTCGATGATCCCTCCTTTGACGAGTCGCCGCATGCGGCAGCAGTGGCCGCACACTTGGGCACCAATCACACCACGATTCGAGTGAATCAGTTTGATGCACTGAATCTCGTTCCGCAAGTAAGCGAGACACAAGACGAGCCGTTCGGAGACTCGTCCATCATTCCCACCCTGCTATTGACCAAGACCGTTCGGCAGCATGTCACGGTTGCCATGACGGGTGACGGTGGCGACGAGTTGTTCTTTGGGTACAAGCGATACCCAAGGTCAGCGAGGCTGCTCCGCATCAGAGGCGTCACGCCATCGTGCGTGCGGCGAGCCGTTGCGTGGGGTCTCGACCGTTGCGTCCCAATCACCATCGGACGCCATTCAGCCCACAAGTTTCAACGGGGCGCAGCGTTTCTTCGGGCTGCTGGCGCCGGCGCGGCGTATCAGGTACTCGTTACACAATCGCTCGACCCAGGTTGCGATCGCACAAGCCCACTTGGGGCCTTTCGCAGCCACAGTTTTGACAGCCCGCACTGCGCGCCATGGCAGGCAGTAATGGCAATTGATCGAGCCACAGAGTTGCACGACGACATACTGACCAAGGTCGATCGTGCCGCAATGGCGGTGGCGTTGGAAACAAGAATTCCCATGCTGTCACCCGCTCTCCTGAACCTTGCATGTTCCCTCCCACGCACAATCCATCTCCATGATGGGCGCGGCAAGTGGCCTCTTCGAGCACTGCTTGAGCGCTTTGTACCCAAGGGGCTGTTTGACCGCCCAAAGCGGGGCTTCACCGCCCCTGTTGCATCCTGGCTGCTTGGCCCGCTACGCCCATGGGCAGAGGACTTGCTTGCGACAACCAACAACTGCCCTGAACTCGGAGAGTGGGGACCGCAGATTCATCGCACTTGGGGAGAGTTTGTAAACCACCAAATGCCTTGGCAAAATCGTATGTGGATTGCACTGATGTACCTTGGCTGGAGGCAGGGGTGGCGCACGCAATCAGGCAGCCAAGACCGCGTCACTGGTTGATACTCGGACGAGCCTCCGGCCTTCCCCCGGATTCCCGAGCCAAGTCGATTGCAAGTTCGCTGGGACTCTCCGGCCACCAACCAGCCTCGAGGATCGCAGGAAAACGAATCGTTTCACGGAAGAGTAGATCGCCTAGGCCTTGGCGAAGGAGTCGACGGGCTAATCCCGCTTGGACGCTGATCGCCTCAATTCTGCGGGCACTTCACGGCCCGCGCATCATCCTGTATCCATCAAACTTGAAGGCGCTCGCCGCGCAATCGCGACAGACTTCGATAGCACAATCACCATCCACACGGGAATGACCAATGCGATCACCTCGCGCACCATGTCGGGCAGAGTCATCGCAATCAGGCCAGATGAAACGGTAAGACCGCCGACCACATCAAGAATTCTTCTAACGCCCCCTGCTGCGCGCCAGGCGCGATTCCAAGTCCGTTCAATTGCTCCGAGCGCAAGGCCTGATAGGAATGCCAACGCCGCGGCCCCATACACCCCAAATGAAAGTACGCCTACGGCCACGATCCCGGGCGGAACTTGGCTCTCTTCGTATCCATACACCATTGAAGTAGTGCGAACGCATACATTTTCCACATCGGGCTCGTGTATCACAGCTGGCAGCAGTTTTCCGAACGCGATGTGAAGCTCGTTTAGCACAATCATCGGATCGGGCTGCAACTGAGCGTCAGAACCTGCCAAGGCCGCAAGGACTGGGAAGTGCGAGAGATTGCCACCCACGGTTCCGAGGACGCTCGCTACCGATCCAATGTCAGTTCGACCAGTCAAGTCCGCCTGAGATTCGGCGATTGCCTCGCTTAGGGAAAAGCCGCCAAACCAGTATGACAAGACGGTCATGCTTGGTTTGCCCGCAATCAGAACGCCGAGCGCGATCAGGATGACAAGGCCCGTCAGTCCCCACCGGATTCTGCTTGGCTTCGACGCACTCAGCAGAAAGGCAAGTCCAGTGTTCACGATCGCGCCTCTGCCCCCCCTCAGCACCAACGCAACTGAGGAAAGTCCGAGCAGGACCCACCACCACGCCGTTCGAGGCACGCCACCGCGCTGCCTTCTGGCAATGGAGATCAACGCTATGGCAGCGAACACCCAGGCTGACTTCGTGAACGATAGGAAGAGCCTTGCAGTCTCCCCCTCAGGCTGCAAACGCCGCGCGCGAAACTCATAGATGTTTGCAAAGCTGGGTCCTAGTCCTCCGTGCGACCACATCCACGTGCCTACCAGAAACAACGTGGCGACACATGCGAGCGGGGCGAATGATGGACTAGCGCGTAGTTCTTGTAGCGGGTCGCCTGCTAGCGCCGTACTTCGCGAACGCCCTTGCACCAGGATGTATCCACAAGCGAGTGCAACCGTAGCTGCTGCAGTGAGAAGAATCGACTCGGGTCGTGATGCAAGCCCAGGGAAAAGCCCCATGGCCGTATCGGGCGGTGCGGACAATCCAGCAACCTCTATTGCGACCGGAACGAGGTAGTCGATAGCGACCCATGCCAATGCAAACTGCCCCCAATTCCACCGATTGCGTTCATGGCGCGAAGTCCACCACACGCAGGCTGCAATGGCACAAGCGAGCGTAGTTATCGCTATCCACTGGGAGTCTGAGGCCACCATTGCTCACGACCCCGATCCGGTCAACAGTTGCTCCACCTGATCAATTCGGCAAGCCATGCTGAGTCGTTGTGCGGCAGCTAAGCCGCCGGCAGAGAGCCTTGCGGCGAAAGCCGGGTCTAAAGCGATCCGTAAAATGCTCGCGCGAATTGCATCGACATCAAGAGGATCAACCTTCAAGCACTCGTATTCGTCGACCAGAAAGTCTGAATATTGCCTGGCTCCCACGATCACAGGTACTCCACACGACAATGCCTCTAAGACTGCATTTGGCATCCCCTCGCTCGTGGAGGGAAGGACGAAGATGTCGGCGGCATGCAGCAGGTCTCGGACATCGGTCGGCGCGACAACCCCAAGCACACGCAGCCGATTGCTACTCCGGCTAGGTCGCCACCCGGGGCCTGCTATCGCGCATACTGCTTTCGGAATCGCACCGACGGCATGAATCACCCTCTGGCCCCCCTTCCCCACGATGTTCGATCCGACATGTGCAACAACGAACTCATCTGGGGCTAGCGCAAGGCGTTGGCGAGCACCGAGTTTGTCGCCGGGACGATAGAACTGGGTATCTACGCCTGATCCAACAACCCGCACCTCCGCATGGGAAGGAAGAATTGGGTGCAACAGATCGCACATGTGTTGATTCCGAACCTCTATTGCATCAACACACTCCAAATCGCGTTGCAAACTATGGCACCCCATCGCGGCAAATCTCCGCTCGAGCGACTCCGGCCCTTCTCCCACACACAGGACTCTTCGTTTACTCGCCATCGCATGGCGAAACAGTCCAACCGAGCTCAGAAACTTGAGATACGTGACATCAGCCCCGTCGTTTGCTTCCTCGAATCGCCCCCGTATGGCGGCAATTGCGGAAGTGATGTGGAACGATGTGAGTTGCCGCCTGAAGGGCCAGAATGCGGATAGTGATGCATGTCGGTGGACCGATAGGGACACCGGAGGACTAACCGCCGAAGTACTCGGTGTCCCTGCAATCCAAGATACGCTGCCAATAACGGACACCAGATGGCCCCGGGCTGCAAGTGACTGCAGGTCGCGGAGGAAGAAGAATCCCGCACTTGGTCGGCGCGCAGAGGGGAATGTCAACATCCCAGCGGCGATTCGCATCTGGTTCGCGACACTTGTACCCGAGTTCCGCAGGGGCAAGGGGCTGTCCACAACGTGGGACTCTATCACGCCAGTTGCGATTGCTGCCATCTGAGATGAATCAACGCCATCCAAAGTCGGTGCTGCCACGGCATTTCATGCGGCAGAAAATCCTTTCATGTCCACCTAATGGCCTCGGACTGTGGTCCGAGTTCTGGAACTCACTTCCTGCCGCAAGCGAGTCCCCGATCCACCTCCGCAGAGGGATTTCTGGCGTGGCTTTCGTAAGCCCAGGATGAGATTGGTCGCAAGATCTCAGCCAATCAGGTTATAGTGTCGCCAGGCGCTATTGCGATCACAATCCATGACTTGTTCCCAGAGTTGGCGATCATGCTCGTGGCAAGATCCGCAGTGGAGATCCCGGCTCGCTTCCTCCCGGTACTTGCTCCCAGTGCTGCTTCAAATCACCCATAAGACATTGCACCGAGAATCAGCCTGATGTTCAGTTTGCACCGATTCCGCCACGTAGCAAAGTCCGTTGTCGGTACGGTTTGGGGTAGTCGTACATACCTGCCGGACGATTGCACGAGGGAGTCGGAAGGCAGGTACCCGCTCGAACTCGAATTCACACTGAGAGATCGCTCGCATTTCTACGGCTGGTTTGATGACAACGGCGTTCCGATGCGTCGATACGCAACCTCTGGCCTTCAATATGTTCCCACTCGAATTGCGGCGTATGGGCTCGCGCACTTCAATCGGTGGATGAGAACGCGATGTGAAGATGACCGAGCGACATTCCTCCGAATGGCTGACTGGTTCATGCTCGCATCTGATGCGCGATGGAGATACCACTTTGCGATGCCAGGGCTACCCAGTGGCTGGATTTCATGTATGGCCCAAGGCGAGGGCATTAGTGTGCTAACCCGAGCCTTTACCCTGACGGGCGATGTCGCCTATCTCAACCAAGCCCGCGGCGCTGCCGAGCCGCTGACAGTTCCTATCGCAGAGGGAGGTGTGAAGTCCCTTATTGATGAAGAGTGGTTGTTTCTCGAGGAGTACCCGCTTCATAGGCCGAGACACACACTCAATGGTTTCCTTTACTCCTTAGTTGGACTGCTTGATCTTTGTGAAGTAGAACCGCATCTGCGGACCACGCTTGGAGTTGACGACTTCATACGCACACTCAAGCGCCGGTGGACACTTTGGGACGCTGGCTATTGGTCGAAGTACGACCTCCATGTGAGTCGCGCGCAAATGCCGAACTTAGCGACTGGCCAGTACCACAATATTCATGTGGCGCTCCTGGATTACATTGCCTCGCGCGAGCACTCCATCGAACTTGAAGCCGTTGCGAAACAATGGCGGATGCTCGCCACCATACCTTCCTGTCGCCTGAGGGCAATTCTGGCCAAGATCGCATATCGAACTACTGAACCCGCATATGTGTGACGACCGCCCCTCCGTTTGCCACGTGACCACCGTCCATACTGCTCGTGATACGCGAATTTTTGAGAAGCAGTGCACATCGCTCGCGAGGTCAGGCTATCGCGTGCATCTCGTAGCGCCTAGTTGCGTTGACGAAAGGTTGGAGGGAGTCGAGTTGTTAGGGCTTTCGGTTCACCGATCCAGATTGCTTCGGGCCACGCTTGGGCAGTTCAGTGCGGTATGGAGAGCTTGGTCGGTTCGAGCCAGCATCTACCACTTCCATGATCCGGAGTTGATAGCGGCGGCAATCTTGCTGCGACTTCGAGGCGCCGCCGTTGTCTACGATTCGCACGAAGACCTTGAGTCTCAAGTGGAATGCAAACGCTACTTGCCCGAATGGAGTAGGTGGCTGACCGGCAGGCTGGCCAACGTACTTGTTCGTTCATGGGGACTTGTTGCGAACAAAGTTATCGCAGCAACACCCAGCATTTCGCTTCTGTTCCCCCCAAACAAGACAACCATTGTCCAGAATTTCCCACCAGCGCCGCAAGGTCGGCCGCTCGAGGCTGAACGAATCCGCGGAGCTGTTTGTTTCGTTGGTGGAATCTCCATCGATCGTGGCCTTGCCAACATTCTTGAAGCGCTAGTCGTGGATGAGAAGCTTTCCGTAAGCTTGGTGTTAGCCGGACGCTTTGCCTTTGCTAACGAGGAGCTAGTTGCCCGGTCCCATCCCGCGTGGCACCGCGTCGATTTTAGAGGGCAGGTTGACCGGAATCAGGCGAATGAGATCATGGGGAGTTCACGAGCGGGGCTGTTGACATATCTACCGCACCGGAACCATGTTGAATCGCAGCCCAACAAACTCTTTGAGTACATGGCAGCGGGCCTGCCGGTTATTGCGTCCGATTTCCCGTCGTGGCGCCACATCGTGCAGTCGCATCGATGTGGCCTACTAGTTGACCCTAATGATCCGCGAGCGATCTGTGAAGCGATTGAATGGATAGTCAACAACCCGTTGGAGGCCAAGGAGATGGGTCTGCGAGGTCGGGCGGCAATCTGCAGCGACCTTCATTGGGAGGCCGAGTTCGCGAAACTTGACAAGGTATACCGCTCTGTCGGTTTGAGCGCACTGTGACAGCTCAAGACCCTCGGCATCGAGTCCGAGCCCGTCCTTCGTCCGCCAGCCCGAAGGCAGAGGCTGCGTCGAGCGCTTCATCCGCACCCTGAACGGGAGCAACTGCTGTGGCTGCACCGATTCCGTACCGTCGGGGAGCTCAACCAGGCGCTCCGCGACTTCGCCCGGCGCTTCAACAACCACTGGATCATCGGGCGGATCGACTACCGAACGCCCGCAGCGCACCGACGCATCCTTCTTGGAGCGGCCGCGCGAATACCGACTTCAACTTGTCTCAGAGACTGGATGCGGTACGGAGCCGCAGTATCCCAGAGAACTCGCAGCCCATTCGGCGGGGGCGGTAGGGGAAAGCCAAATCGCATCGCCGAGATGCGAACCCAATACTCAACTTCCGAAAGCGGGTTAAGGGAGTCTTCTGATTACAAACGAGTAATCAAGTTTACGGTTCTCTGCACTGGGTGGCAGCGACCTTTCGCACTCGATAACGAAGTTGCCCAGCACGCCATCACTGTTCCGATTCAAATCAGTTGGCTGTCGATACATTCTGATCACGTGACGTCGATGTTCAACCAGAAATGATTCGGTCGATTTGTAACCCTGGCGTTTCAGCCAATGTATCGCGTCATCAATCCCGCACTTGACAGAGTTGTTGCCTGCCCACTGTCCACTCTTGCTTGGGCGGTCGTCAAAGACAACGGATACGCATTCGCGGTCAACCCTTTGTTGGTGCAATTTGTACGAAACCAACGTATAGAGGCATGCCAGACCGAGAATGGCTGCGACGAGAACTCCCGTCCCTTGAGAAAACTTCGTGCTGAAGCCAGATAGGGGACTCACGTTCGACCGTGCCTTCAAGCTCTGCAGCAGGAGCGCGGGGATTGTGATTGACACCATCAATGGAACCCAAAGCGGTGCAGATGTCCGCATTCCGGCGGCTGCCCACAGAACTGGGGCCCCGCTCAGGAGACAAAGTATCCCCGTCGCCCCAATGAGGCAGACCGTATCGCGTTTGAACCAAGTGGCAACAAACACCAAGGTCACCGTGAGCCAGCCGATACCGCTTGAACGACTGCGACCGCAGGTGATCCAGCCTGCCAGTGCACGACTCGACGCTTGTATCTGTTGGTATGACCAGCGTAAGGCTGGGGTAGGGTCATTGCAAATTGTTTGGATCGCCACTTCAACTCGCTTGCGTGCAGCGGCAGATTCCCCGAGACCGCTTAGCTCGGCAGTTAGGTCTTGATCTGCGAGATGCCACGAGCCACCTTTGGCGAATCCGAGGAGTACGTGTGAAAAGTTTGAGTTCACTCCCGACCCACGCTCCGCAATCACCAGATTCAGTGAAGCGGGTAGAGCGAACATGATCAGGGCGCAAATGAGGGTTAGTGTGAATAGTCGAGCAACAGGCAGTCGACCTTTGGACCAAGGGGCCGAGACAACCAAGACCATGAGGAAAGGGAACAGGGGATTGACAGGACGCAGTACCCATGACCCCGAGATGAGAATGCAGGAAATCGCCTGAGCCGTGAATGATCGAGTCGTCGATGGCGTGAGGGCGATTGCGACTGCCAGGGCACTCAAGGTCACACCACTCGCTTCAGACAAGGTGCTGGAGATAAAACTGCCAGATAGCCAGATGAGAGCTGTGGTGGCCCCCGATGCCGCCCACCAGTTGATGCGAACCGATAAGGCGAGGTGCAGTGCCAGCATGCTCAACGCAAAGAGTCCCGCTCGAAGCGACAAAAATGTCCGCAAGTCGAAATCTGAAAGCCATCCCTGAAACGCGCACAGGGCCGCATAGACAGGTCTGCGAGCGTTGAACTGGTCAAGGGCTTGCATTGGCCACTGAACCATCACGTCGTAGTACGACTCTGCATCGTTGAAGGGAATTGCACCCGCAATCCGATCCCCCAATTCAATCTGGCGAGGCGAGAAGCCAACCGACCAAAATGAAGCCGTTCCAATCAGAAATGCGGCTGAACAAATGGCGATGGCGGAATCTCGTGGCTTGCGTTGGGAAAGCGGGCGAAGAGCAAAGATCACGGAGGCAGCAACGCAACTCAGTGCGATCCATGGAAGCCACTCAAGGAATCGCTGCAAGTGTCCCAGGTGACCAAGTTGAAATCCCACCCCAGCCCCACACGCAATTGCAGTAAACGCACTGGCGCTGAGAAGAAGAGGTCTCAAAGGCGCCGCCTGTTGAACGTTGACGGGCGTTGTTGAGTCTGAAGCAACTTCCAAGCGCATAGGTGGTTCAGTATTGATGGCGCTAACGCAAAGAATCCCAACTTATGCATTGTTCAAGTCAGCCCATAGACGCTTGGGGTGACAGCAGTGCGATGGCGTAAACGATGCACAAGCCAGACCGTCACCGACCCTTTAGACCAGCTCCTATGCGCCGCGTCAGAGTATGGCGCATGGAGAGGCGCTCTGAGCGCGTGAATAGTAACCGCCATCCCGCCACGGCGATCGCGGGGATGCTGAGAGCCAGGACGACAGTTTGCATGTGATCACCGAAGCGATAACCGCTCCAGGTCGCAAGCAGCCCCAAGAGGGTCGTCGCAGACATGATCAGGATCACCGGCGCGTACGACCACGGCAGGGGATACGCCCGCTGCGCAAGCCATGATGCCACCAGGGCCCTGCTGATGTGCCCGAGCAGGACGCCGCATCCGACGCCAAACAACCCCAGCACCGGTGCCAGGGTCCAGATCGCGCCGAGCGTGACTGCAAGCGAAACACAGTACGGGTAAAGATTGAGGTGACTTCGCTTGGAGAGTCCGATGCCAAGCTCTGTGATCCAACTGGTGGCCTGAACGGCGAGACCCATGGCAAGCGGAAACACGGCGATGGCCGCGCCGCTATAGCGATCCGATGCGAGCACACCGATGATCAACCCACTTCCAAGCATCAACCCGAGTACGGCCATACACATGGCGAGTGTGAAGAGCCGAAGCACTTGGTTGTAGGTGCGCGCTGCGTCTGGTTGCCTATAGATGGACAGCGAGAAGGGGCCCCAAGCCGTTTGAAACGCGCCCACGAGCAGGCCCACCAGCATCGCAACCTTTGCGGCTGCGGCATAGAGTCCGAGTTCGTCCGAGCCCAACAGGCGGTCGGTCAGGGTGCGCTCGAGCGTGGGGGAGAAAGCACCAGCCACGCAGATCACGCCAAGCGGAACTGCGAAGGGCAGCATCTCACGTACAAACTGCAGATTCCGCGGCCATTCCAGCCACTTCCGAACGAAATAGAGACCAAGGGTTCCAAAGGTGGCGCTTGTGCCTAGGCATACAAGCAGCACGGAACGGACATCGGCGTCGAACACCAGTACGGCAATGACAAGTCCAGTTGCCTGCACGACTGCCATGCCAAGTGAAATCGTGAGGAACTGCGCGCGAGCGAATGTCCACTTCAGGAGGTTCTGGGAAAAGTTGATGGCGACAAGAAACGGCAGTTGAAACACAATGACTCGCAGCAGGCTTGAGGTGTCGTCGCCAAGGGGAACGATGCTTGCGAGTCGATCGGCGCCAAGCCAAAGCGTTGGCACAGCAATCACCATTCCCGAAATCTGCAGCATCAATGACTGCGAAATGAGCTGCCGGCGGTCGCGTACGTCCTCGTGCTCATAGAAGTACCGCGCGACTGCGGAGTCCTGGCCGAAGATCAGGAATACCGCTAGGAGGCCGGTCAGCGTAAGGAAGTAGTCAAGTGCGCCATACTCAGCCGTGCTGAAGTGCCTCGCAACAATCGGGAATGTGATGAGCGCGAATGCCTTGCTGAGAGAGGTAGCACCCCCGTACATCGCAGAGTCGCGCAGCAGAAATCGCAGCCGAACGCGGATTGAGTGTGTGCCAACAGGCTGAGAATCAGCCATTAGCAAGAATCCTCAGCGTGAGGGTGGATTCGCACCATGAGGAGACTATGCCGCGGTGACGAGTGCGAGCCACTTCTTCGCCAAGGAGATGCCATTGTGCGTATCGAACCACTCTCTCGCGCGCTGCCCCATCTGTGCCGCCCTCTCTGGGTGGTCAGCGGCAAAAAGCAGTCCTTCGAGCACATCGGCTTGCGACCGTACCGGCAACAGTGGCGGCGGGGGATAGCCGTAGAAGTTCTGAAACTCGCCCTCCTCAAACCGGAATCCCTGCAGCAGCGGTTTGCCTGCAGCTAACACCTCCCAGCCTGTTCCGCCCCAAATCATGTGTCGTGGGTTCATGAACTCGCCAACACCGAGTGAAACTCGCTTCAGGAGCCACATCAGTTCCTTGCGGGACATCTTTGGAAGCCATGTCACGTGTTGGCCAATTCCGAGATCAGAAACGAGGGCCTTGGTTGCGTCGATGTCCACGCCGTACTCGACAACAAGCAGCTGAGGCGAACAATGAGGCCTCACGGCAACAAGTTTCGCGAACGCATGGAAGAGCCAGTCGGAGTTCTTGGTTGTTTCAAGGTGCTGAATGGCCGAGTACTGACGCGGCTGTTTCCACATGAGGCGCGCGTGGTGCAGTATCGAGATTCCCGACGCTTCCACCCTCCGGACTGCATCTGCAAGTACGGACGTCGGAGGAGTGAGCGGCAAGGTCTCTGAGGTGTAGAGCATCGGGATGGTTTGAAACGTGCTTCGGACACCTATGGAAGAAAGGGCCCCGCCTGTAATCTCTGCGTCTGTGCACACGACCGATCGCGCAGCACGCAGTCCATGAATCTGTTTGCGGCGCAGAGCTCTGTGAATGAGGACTCGAGGGACGAAGCCGCGCATACTGGAGGCGAACGACGGTTCGCCAACGAACTCAACTCCGCTTGCGTAGGGGTAGAACAGATCAAGTCGTCGACCGATGCGAAGGAGAAGCGCGGGTGTCATGCCTGAACCGATCAGTCCCTCGTATTGGTCAAACGTTCGGTGTAGCGACGCTTTGGAGACGGGTTGCAGCATCAACCGCTTCCCGCGCAGTAACTGGCGCAGTGACGTCCAGCACCAGATCAGCGATGAAGTCGGATACTCAAAGCCAGATATTGCCGAATTCGCGATAGCGGTTCGGTGTATGAACGGTTTCCAGCGCTCAATCTCCCATGTGTCGGCTTCGGGCGTAAAGTGACTGAGGCAACCAGTGCCGTCATTTGAGTAGAGAAGCAGATGGGCATCTGCGCCAAGATCGCGGAAGTACCGCATCATGGCGAAGTTGTTGTTGTTCATGTTGCCGATGAGGCCGATCTTCATGGCAACTCCGCGCGAAGTGCATCGCTCGCTGGAAAGTTCACTAACACTCCCATCCCGCGCCTCTGGAACACCACCATGCTGCCGAGTGCCACTGCGGATGCGCCGCCCTCGGCGACTGCCTTGCCGACGTCCTGCAGCGAGCCAGCACCGCCGTGTGCGATCACCGGCACCTGGACCGCATCCGCCACCTTGCGGATCAGATCCACATCGAATCCCTCCCATGTGCCTTCCCGGTCAATCGATGTCAGCAGGATCTCGCCCGCGCCCAGCCGGGCGACCTGAACGGCCCATTCGACGGGGTCGAGACCCGTGTTGCGCTGGCCGTTCGCAGTCCAGACGGTTCGCTTCCCCAACAGTCCCTTCTTCACATCGATCGAGACAATCACGGCCTGGTTTCCGTACACCGCCGCGACCTCGCTGATGATGTGCGGACGATCCGCGGCAGCGGTGTTGATCACCACCTTCTCGATGCCTGTCGCGAACACCGCTCGTGCATCAGCCAGCGAACGGATGCCGCCACCGTATCCGAGCGGCATGAAGCACTCGTCGGCAAGGTCAGCGATGAGCTTCAGATCGGGTCCGCGTTCGGCGCGATCCTTGGATATGTCGAGGACGAGCAGCTCGTCGACCTCCAGCTCGTTGAAGATGCGCACCGTGTTGCAAGGATCGCCCACATAGGAGAACTGCCCGAACCGCACGGTCTTCACCAAGCATCCATCGCGGACAAGGAGCGCTGGAATGACGCGGGTCCTCAGCATGGCAGCTCCGCAAAGTTCTTCAGGAGTTGCATGCCGAAACGGTGGCTCTTCTCGGGATGGAACTGGGCACCCATGATGTTGTCGCGCTGGACCGCAGCGGCGAAGTCAATGCCATAGTGCGCTTCCAGAACCGTGTGTTGCGGATCGTCGGTGCGCACACAGTACGAGTGCACAAAGTAGAAACGGATCTCGCCCTCAAGGCCCTCGGTGAGCGGACATGTGCGCGTGCGCGTGGCGACATTCCAGCCCATATGGGGAACCTTGAGTCCGCCGTCGGTGGGTAGCCGCCGCGTTTGCCCCTGGATCCAGCCGAGTCCCGGGAGTGCGCCCTCGTCGCTGCCTCTGGTGAGGAGTTGCATCCCGAGGCAGATACCGAGTACCGGCACCTTCTGGCGCAGTGCCTTGTCTTCAAGGACAGGTCTGATACCTGCGGCATTGATGCGCTCCATGGCAGCGTCAAATGCACCCACACCTGGCAGCAAGATGCGCGAGGCATCCGCTAGGCGGACTGGATCGCCAGTCACCTCGCAGTCCGCGCCAATGCGCCGGAGCATGTTCGCCACGGAGCCAAGGTTCCCCATGCCGTAGTCGACGATGGTGATCATTACGGAGCCTTGGCGGGGAAGCAGTACTTCAGATAGAAGGACATAGGAACGAGGCCCTGGTTGGCGAGTATCGAGAAGATCGGCCGCCACCGCTCAAATCTGCGCTTGTATGTTCGATAGTCGGTATAGAAGCGGGGAGGCTGTTGCATAATCGCACCGAAAGTCTTCGCATCAAAGCCAAGTCGCTTGAGCACATACTCGACTAGACCCCGCTCAAGATATGGAGGGCGTCTGTACTCTTCGAGCGCCTCAGCACGACTAATGTTTCCGCTTCGGACAGAAGCCGACAGAGAGTTGTTCCGCTGATCTAGCCCGAACTTGGTTGGGGTGTAGTAGCTATGGTGAAACGCGGTCATCCGATTCTCCAAGTGATGCCCGCCATAGTCCTGCCATCCAAAGCGTGACTGCAGAAAGCTGCGTGCGTGCTCCTTCGAGTAGCCCAAGTACCAGAGCGGCCGCACCTTCTTGATCCGCCGAAACATGGTCCAATACAAGAACTTCTCAAAGGACATGTTCGGAAAGGTGCGCATTCGTATCCTTCCAAATCTCCGGTGAACGTCGAAGATGTACCCCCCATCGATGTATGCCTTGCCTAGCGGGGATACGCCCTCGGCAATAAAAGAATGTCCTTCAAATACATAACTGATGCCATAGGTCGCGGCTGCGCGGTACATTACCTCCGCTAGCGCAATGTCCGTTGGGCCGTCAAGTTCAGGGACGCCTGCGATCAAGAATGAGCGGAAGATGTCATCTGCCTCTCTGTTGGCACATACATGCGTGTAGAGATCCACGTCCAGAGCAGAAGTAACCTTGTGGATGTTCTGGGTCGCGATCGCCGTGTTCCAAGTGTTGTCATAGTGCACGGCAAGGGGTCTCAGGCCGTACTCTTTCGCCAGCCAAAGCATGTACGAAGAATCGGTGCCGCCACTTACGCCAATCGCTACGTCATACCTCTTGCCGCGGCCCGCATGGCGTATGCGCTCAACAATGTTGGCGAAACGGGCCTCCCCGATCTCGGTTCCAGTCCCATACTGCCGAGCAAGTTGTTCAACTAGTTCGCAGTAAGAGCAAACGCCGCTCTCCGAAAATGAGATTCCGTGCACCGAATCGTCGTAGATACAGCGGCTGCACACTCGGTTAGGCGAGCACCGTAGATCGATGCCTTTGGGGGACAAGTACTCAACCATCAGTCAACGCCCCCGTGCGGCAAACACGTCGGCCAGGGGGAGTTCTGCGTTTCACTCGGGGGCACCTGGTTCAGGTGTAAGTGTCCGAGTTGTCCTGGCTGGAACACCCACGCAACAACTCCAGGCCGGAGCACTCCTAGTCACGACCGCGCCCGCGCCTATCACGGCCCCCCTGCAGATGCGAACCCCGGGCAGTATCACTGCGCCAGCGCCAATCCAGACATCGTCTTCAACCGTCACGTGGTCTTCGACAATGTGCTTGGCCTGAAGCTCGGGGCAATGCTGAAGCAGCGAATTGTTAGGACCAGATGCGCATACAAATGTGACGTTGGGTGAAACTGCAACCCGGTCCCCAATGCGAAGTAATGGCTTGTAGTTATCCGAGATCACAATGCCGGAGTTAATCACGCTGCGCGCACCAATCTGTACATTCGTTGACCTTAACACTTTCTTTCGCGTTCGATTGTCGGGATGATGTGCTGCGACCCAACGACGCAGTTTGGGCGAAAGTCGTTCGAGAAGAGCTAGCAGCGCAGCCTCATCCAGCTTGTCATAGTCGAACATTAACTCGTTTACCGTCTCAGAGATGATCGCCAAGTGCTTCCTCCACGTGACCGATAGTTCGAAAGGGCACCACGTAGAAGAACGGATAGCCCTGGATGAGATCGCGTTTGTCGATTGATCGCACGGTTTCAACACTCATTCGGGAATGAATGTGATAGCGGTACACATAGTCGCGTGCGCCCCAGCGGGATTTAAAGTGATACACGCCGTCCTGGCTACGCCAAGTGCCACCCCAGTTCCAGTTCCGCGCACCGCGTTGGACGATAGAACTCACCATTGCGTGGAGTATTGTCGCATTCAGAGGCTGTGCAGATCGATGGTTAGCCGCGATCGCAGGGGTGAAGTACTCAACTGTGTCCTTGAAGTAGAATATGAGAAGGGCGGCCGCCACTTCAGATCCCACTTTCGCTAGATACAGGTCGTAGTCCTCTCGCGCAGTGAACGTGTCGATGACGGCTTGGAACACAGACCACGGCTTAACCGTGCCTCCAATGGCAACCATGTTTTGCTGGTGAAGATCCCATAACTGCTGAAAGCCCGTGATGGTGTTGTCCGTTTCAAACTCAAAGCCCGCCCTTTGCCCCTTGCGAACTTGGTTCCTCGTCTTCGAATGACACTGCGCTAACACTTTCTCCTCTGCACTTGTCGCTGTCGCTGCCTCTGGCAGGGAGCTGATCTGCCCAAGCCGATCGTCAAACCAGTTTGCGCGATATTGCGTCGCAGTGCTCGATCGGGCACCTAGCGGCGACTCAACGACTGTTGAACTGACGGCGTCAATTGAGTCGCAATAGTCGCTGAAAGAGGCAGACAATGCATGTCTGACAGAACAATCCTCGTGAGGCAACACAATGGCTCCCCCATGACTTCCGAAAAATGGCAGAGAGTTCACGACTGGTCCATAAGGACCATCTCGCCTGAACGCAGGAAGGGCACCGACGAGCCGGCCATCGCGCTCGGCCACTAGGTGACATGGGGCTGCTTCGGCTCCGAGCACGCATTGCAAAAACTGTAGATATCGCCGCGAATGATTGAACATCGCGTCTGGCGCATCGTTCAGCAGGGCGTCGTAGCCGAGGCTATCAGAGGCTGCCCATGGCCTAACGATTACACCAGGAACGGCCATCACATTGACCTCAGCGCTTGCATGATGCGATCGACCTCGGAATCAGTAAGAGCGGGGTAAATAGGAATAGATACATTGGTTGTAAACAGGCGACTCGCGTTTGGATAGCGAGCGTCAGTTTCGCCAGCTAACCGATGCAGGAGTGTGTCGACACCCTTCCGCACGCAGACTCCATGGGCGAGAAAGTGAGTTTCGGCAGAAGCGAAGCCGCTGGGGACTCGAAGGATGTAGCGAAAGACACAGTTGGAGCGATTCTGGGGCACTTCTGCTACTGATTTGCCGTCAACGACCTCATCGTACGAGTCAGCAATCTCGACTCGCCGATACAGCATGGACTCCAAGCGACGGAGTTGGCTCAGTCCAAGCGCTGCTTGAAGGTCGGCGAGGGGGGTAACCGACGATTGTGAGTGGTTGGCTATGGCCCGCGCCCGCTCAACTAGTGTCTCGCTTGAGGACAGAAGCATTCCGCCCTCGCCAGTAGTCATCACTTTCGTCGCATGGAAGGAAAGGACTCCGACATCACCAATAGATCCTGCCATGCGCCCATCAACCCGTAGCCCGACGGCTTGGCAGGCATCTTCAATGACGGGCTGCCCGAGTGACTTGAGACCTTCTATGTCACAGGCTGCGCCGAACAGGTGAACAGCAATTAGGGCCTTTGTGCGTGTCGTGAAAACCTTCTGGGCAGTCGAAACGGTGAGCAGTCCCGCTTCGCTGACATCTGCAAACCTAGGTACCGCGCCTGTGGCTAAGACCGCATCCATCACACTTCGGCAAACATAGGTCGGCACAACGACTTCGTCCCCAACGCCAACATTGAGCGTGCGCAGCGCAAGAAGTAGTGCTGCAGTGCCGCTCGGTTGGCTGATGCCACCAGCCACGCCGCACATCGTGGACACCTCGTGCACGAGCGAGCGTGCCAGCTCGCCCGAAGCAATGAAGTTGGAGCGCAAAACACTCGTCACAGCCTGAAGGTCGGATTCGTCTATGCACGGCTTCGAGTGTTGGATCAGGTGGTTGGCCATATGGTCTCATGCATAAAGGAATCGACGTTTAGCAGCGACCAGATCAGCAGCCGTCTGTTTCTCTCCCCGCGCAGGTGCTCCTCGATCAGCGGTACCACCGCGCTTCGGTCGAGCACCGAGTAGATCGCGGCGTCGCTGTCGATGAGCCTTCGCCGCACCATCTCGATGCTCTCGCCGCGGAACCAGCTGGCGTCGGGCGATGAGAATCCTTGCTTCTCTGCCTCAGCGATGTCTGACGGGATGTAGCGCCCCATCACATCCCGAAGGATCTGCTTGCCGTCGCGGGTTTTCTGGAAGTAGGAGGTCTGCTTGTCGCGAGGGTCGTTCTCGTTGATGCGCAGGACTTCCGCCAGGTTGTTCAGCTTCATGCCGACAGGGCATCGCATGGCGAAGTCCACGAGGTCATTGTCCATGAAGGGCACCCGACTCTCAAGGCTGTGCGCCATGGAAAGCTTGTCCTCGACGATAAAGAGTCCGTGCAGGAATGTCTTTGCTTCGAAGTAGAGCGAGTGGTTGATGTAGTCCTCGGGACGCGCGAGTTCGTTGTCGTGCGTGGCGAAGACATCACGGAAGATGTCGCGCGTCCATACATGGCTCACTTCGCCCCAGACAGGCGAAAACATGGACTTGAGGTGGCGGTTGTCGACCAGCCGCTGCCAGTACAGGTAGTACTGGTCGATGTACTGCTCGAAGTTCTGACAATTGGCGGCTCGGTAGTAGCGCCAGGGGTACCCGCCGAAGAGCTCGTCGCCGCCAGACCCCGATAGCACCACCTTCACGAACTTGCTCGTCAGCTTCGCGGCGTAGTAGTTGGGGTAGCTCTGCCCGACGCGGGGCTCTTCCAAGTGCCGAGCCACCGCGCGCAGCGACCGTTCCATGTCTCCAGCCTTGAGCACCATCTCGTAGTGCTCGGTCTTGAACTTGGCGGACATGGCCTCGGCCTTGGCACGCTCATCGAAGGCCAGTTCAATACCCGACGCCGAACTGAGGTCGAAGCCGCAGGTGAAGGTTTTCAGATTCGGGAAGCTCTGCGCTGCGATGGCCGTGATCGATCCAGAGTCCATCCCGCCAGACAGGTACGCGCCAAGCTCAACGTCGCTCACAAGCTGGCGGTTGACCGCCTGCTGGAAGAGGCGGTCAAGCTCCTCGATGTACTCCTCGCGCCGCAGCGGCCGCTCTGGCTCGCGAAATCGGTAGTCCCAGTAGCGGTGCAGGCTGGGGCGGGCGCCTTCCTCTGCGCGCAGGGTCAGGAAGTGCCCCGCTGGCAGTATGTGGACGCCCTGCAGCAGCGTCTGGTCCGTGAGGATGTTCTGGAAGGTGAAGTACTCAAGCAGCGCCGGCTTGTTCAGCGTGCGGCGGAAGTTCGGCTGCGCAGTGATCGCCTTCTGCTCGGAGCCGAACGCGAAGCGGCCATCCTGCTCGCTGTAGTAGAGCGGCTTGACCCCGTAGCGGTCGCGTGCCAGAAGCAGCACGCGCTCCCTGCGGTCCCAGAGCGCCAGCGCGAACATGCCGTTGAACTTCAGCAGTGCATCGGTGCCCCAGCGAGCAAGCGCGTACAAGACCACTTCACTGTCGGTCTGACTTCGGAACCACACGCCTTCGGCCTCAAGCTCGGCGCGCAGTTCACGGAAGTTGTAGATCTCGCCGTTGTAGCTGAGCACCCAACGGTGGTCGGCACTCACCATGGGCTGGTGCCCCGCAGGACTGAGGTCAATGATGGAAAGCCGCCGATGCCCGAATCCGACATTTCCGTCGATCCAGTGGCCCTCGCCGTCAGGCCCGCGGTGAGCGATGGCGTCGGTCATGCGCTTGAGCACGACCGGCGAAATGGGTTCACCATTGAGGTGAATGACACCCGTCACGCCGCACATGGCGTCAGCCGATCGCCTTCAGGCACGCCGCCACATGGCGGTAGTCCGCCTCATCCATGCGGTTGTGCAGGGGAATAGCCATGGTGTTGCGGTCGCAGTCCATCGCGCCGGGGTAGTCGCTGGGGCTGAGCGCATAGCGCTGCGCGTAGTAGCCGAGCATGTGCACGGCGTGCGTGCCAGGCCGTGTGGCGACGCCGGCGGCCTGCAGCAGTTCCATGATTCTGTTGCGCGGGAGCGGCGCAGTTGCCGGATCGACAAAGGTGACGAATGCCTGCCATGCGTGGCTGCCGTCGGCGGGCCGCTGCGGCATGCGAAGCCAGGGGATGCCCGCAAGTTCCTTCATATACCACTGCGCCCACTGGTCGCGCTCTGCGATGAAATGGTCGAGCTTTGCGAGTTGTGCCAGCCCCACGGCACCCTGCAGGTCGGTCATTCGGTAGTTGAATCCGAGCAGGTTGAACTCGGGGAGAAGGTAGGGGGTCGGGCCTCTGTGGCGCTGCTCCTCCGAGACTGATGCGCCGTGGTTGCGGAGGGCGTTGGCGACCTCTGCCAGCCGATCGTCATTGGTGGTGAGCATTCCACCCTCGCCCGTCGTGATCGACTTGCGCGGGTGGAAGGAGAAGACGCCGCAGGTTCCGAGTGCCCCCGCAGGCGTGCCGTGCCAGGACGCTCCCGCAGCGCAGGCGCAGTCTTCGATGATTGGAATTCCCGCTGGCACCGCAGCGCGGACCGCGTCCATGTCTGCACAGAGGCCAAACAGGTGCACGGGGATGATCGCCTTGGTGCGCGGAGTAACGCGCTTGGCAAGGTCGCGCGGGCAGATGTTGTTGGTGCGCGGGTCGACGTCGGCGAAGACCACGGTGGCGCCGCAGTAGAGAACCACGTTCGCTGTCGACACCCAGGTGAAGGCGGGCACGATGACCTCGTCGCCTGGCCCGATGCCCAGCGCAGCCAACGCCAGGTGCAACCCAGTGGTGCAGCTCGTCACCGCCAGCGCGTGCTTCACCTGGTGGCGCTTGGCGAACTCGCGCTCGAACTCAGCGACCTTCGGTCCCTGCGTGAGCCAGCCGCTCAGCAACGGGCCCTTTGCTGCTTGCCATTCGTCCTCGCCAGTTGATGGCAGGGAGATCTGTACTGGCCGCGATGCAGGCATTGTCGGGACGGCGTGAGTCGTGGCGGAGGGCGTCATGATGCCAACCCTACGGCACGACGCCGAGCCTCGACCTCTGCCTTGTGGCGCGTGCGCCAGTCGATGAGCCGCTGCAAGCCGTCCATCAGGTCGATCTCTGCGGTAAAGCGGAGGTCCTTCGACGCAAGTTTCGGGCAACCGATGCGATTGCGCACCAAGGTTGCCTGGCTTCGAGGCGCAAACCGGATCGGCTTCTCGCAGCCAGTCAGTTCCACGAGCATCTCCGCCAGTTCCTTGAGCGAGGTGCGCTTACCTGTGCCCACGTTGTAGAAGCGGTCGGTTGCGTCAGCCTTCATGGCGCAGACATTCGCCTTGCCGCAGTCCTCCACGGCCACAAAGTCGAATGCCTCAGACCCATCGCCCATGATCGTTGGGCTCTCGCCACGGTCGATCGCATCGAGCATCTTCATGAT
>SXGR01151346.1_pt1 | contig 30742 bp, 22 predicted proteins | sample 3174711 | NCBI WGS metagenome assembly SXGR01 (sample SAMN11356860, study PRJNA531348) | freshwater metagenome | isolation source: freshwater sample F1-60 | place: China: Fuxian Lake, Yuxi | collected 2017-12-25 | reverse complement strand
GCAGTGGTAGAAGCCGCTGGAGGCATCTGGATGGGCTTTGAGGCGTCGTGTTCTCATGAAGCGTCTACCTCATGATTCGTTGCCTCTGGACGAGTTCTTTCGAAAAAAGAGCCTGTCCCTTAAATAAAAGAGCCTGTCCCTGTTCTGCTTTAAATAAAAGAGCCTGTCCCTGTTCTGCTCTGTTCTGCTCTGTTCTGCTTTAGATGCAGCGGTGTCTGATGCCAGGGGCTATGGTGTTGCTGTGACTTCGGCGCCACCCTCTTCGGGTTTGTCTTCGTCCACCTCTACGCTGGCTACTTCAGCTCCGATGAAGCGCAGGATTTCAAGTTTTCCAGCGCCGGTTTCAGAGGAGGTTTCAAACATGGGCGATGCCGAGAGGCCGAGTTGCTGGAAGAGCGCCTCAAATTGCCCGCGCGTCTCTCGCAAGATGGCCGGTTTGGTCTTGTCTACCTTGGTAAACACTAGGGCAAAATCGATGTCGGCTCCGATAAGCCACTGTACGAAATCTTTGTCGAGTTTCTGCATCGGCAGGCGTGAGTCGATCAGCACGAACACGCGGATGAGCGATTCCCGCTGTTCAAGGTAATCTATGATCATCTCCTCGAAGCGCTCCCGAGCAGCTAAGTTCTTCTGTGCGAAGCCGTATCCGGGAAGATCTACTAGGTGCCAGTCTCGGTTGATGAGAAAGAAGTTGAGCGTCTTGGTGTGGCCCGGGGTGGCCGATACTTTGGCGAGGCCAGCCTGTCCAGTGAGGCGGTTGATGAGCGAGGACTTGCCTACGTTGGAGCGCCCGATGAAGGCGAATTCCGGGACGTCAGGGTCCGGGCATCCATCCAGGTCGGTGGCGCTGATCACGAATTGAGCGGAGCGAATTTGCATGCAGGATCCTCAGGCGAGCGAGCCCAATGTATCGGGTTCTTTGCTCCATGGACATCCCGGATGCAGATTCCCGACAGAGGTGCTCGCCTCCCGGTCCGTTGAGACTATTTTGTCCTGGTGATTAGGGCGCTGTTTCATCGGTGGACTTGGCGAATGGCCTGGCGGGAGTCCCGAACCGCTCGGGTTCGGTTGATTTGGTTTTCCTTGTCGATCTCGCTGGGAGTGGCGGCCTTGGCGGCGGTTGGATCGTTGTCAGCGACGTTGCGTGAGGCGATTGAGGTGCAGGCCAAAACCTTGTTGGGTGCGGATCTGGTGTTGGCCTCGCGGCAGCCCTTTTCACCGGAAGCGGAGGCGTTGGCTCGGTCCGTGCCCGCTTTAGAGAGGGCTCGCGAAACAAGCTTTTCTACCATGGCGGTATTTCCCGCACTGACCAATGCCACGCGACTGGTCAATGCGAGGGCGTTGGAAGGCGAGTTCCCGTTCTATGGTCAACTGGAGTGCCAACCACCCTCAGCGCTGGAGGCATTGCGCCGCGGTGACGGGGTGATCCTGGATTCGAGCGTGTTGTTCCAATTCGGACTGAAAATAGGGGATCCGGTTCATATTGGCCGTTGGAAGACACAAATTCTTGGATCACTGGTCCGGGTACCCGGAGACACGGTGGCGTTCTCCGCGCTGGCACCCCGGGCTTACTTGTCGGCCTCCCGGTTGACGGAGACGGGGTTGCTGGGGGTGGCCAGTCTGGCGCGGTACCGGATGATGTTCCGTTGGCCCGATGCCGCTGCGGTCGAGCAATGGTCCGCCACCCATCGAACCGAGTTGCCCGGACTGCGTTTGGAGGCCGACACGGTGGACAAGCGCAAGCAGGATCTGGGTCGAACGCTTCAGAACCTGAACCGGTTTCTCAATCTGGTGGCGGCGGTCGCATTAATTCTGGGTTCCATCGGGATCGCCAGCGCTCTTCAAGTGCATGTGGGATCCAAACTGGCGAATGCGGCGATCCTTCGATGTCTCGGGGCAGGGATCGATGCCACGTCAGCCATTTACCTCGCACAAGGTTTGGCTCTGACCACCTTGGGAACTGCCGTGGGCTTGGCCATGGGTGGCATGGTGCAACCGCTGATTCCCCGACTCCTGGAGGGTTGGCTGCCGGTCACCTTCGAGGCGCAGTTCCAGCTGCTGCCCGCCTTGGTCGCGGCCTTGGCGGGCTTCTCGGTGAGTTTGGCCTTTACGTTGTTACCCTTGGGTGTCGTTCGATCGGTTTCACCATTAAGTGTGATCCGTGCCGACTATTCGCGAGGCGACAACTCCGACCGGTGCTGGAGGGTTCGGATCGGTCTGGCCATTCTGGCGGGCCTGATTCTTTTTGCCACCGTCCAAGCCCGTAAACCGTGGGAAGGATTGGCCACGGTGGCCGGACTGCTGGCGGCCTTTGGGGCCTTGGCAGGAGTGGCCCGGATGTTGACTTGGATGGTCCGGAAATGGACCCCCGCCTCCTGGCCCTTTGCGGTGCGTCAGGGCCTGGCCAGTCTTCATCGTCCCGGCAATCGCACACTGCTGGTGCTGACCTCGGTCGGTCTGGGAACCTTCCTGCTCGTCACCCTCCAGTTAACCCGGGATGTGCTGTTGACCCAGTTGTTTCCCACCGACCGCTTGCAGCAACCCAACGCCATTCTCTTCGACATTCAGGCCGATCAACGCGTGGACGTGATCGCGACGGTTCGGGCCGAGGGTTTCCCGGTGCTCGACATGGCTCCCATCGTAACGATGCGCATCGCCTCCCTGAAGGGTCGGAGTGCGGATAGTTTGCTGGCTGAGACCAATAGCCCCATCCCCGGATGGACCTTGCGGCGGGAGTATCGGTCCACTTTCCGCGGCAAGTTGGTCGAATCGGAGCGCTTGATCGCCGGCCGGTTTGTACCGAAGGCCTCCGAAGCCGAGGGCCCGGTACCCATCACCGTGGAGTCGGTCATCGCCCGAGATCTCGGTCTGAGTGTCGGGGATGCGGTCACCTTCGACATCCAGGGAGTGCCCATGGAAACCCGTGTGGCCGGCCTTCGGGAGGTGGATTGGAAACAGGTGAGGCCGAATTTCTTCGTAGTCTTTCCCGAAGGTGTTTTGGAATCGGCTCCGGCCATGACCGTTTTGGCGACGCGGGTTGCGGATGCGGCCGCCTCGGCCCGACTTCAACGATCCATGGTGGCCCGGTTTCCCAATGTCTCCACCATCGATCTGACCCTCGTCTTGGAGACCCTGGACCGCGTGGTCACCCAAGCGGGTTACGGCATCCGCTTCATGGCCCTTTTCACTGTGGTGACGGGTTTGGTGGTGATGGCGGGAGCGATTCTGACGGGGCGCTGGCAGCGGGTGCGTGAGATGGTGCTGCTGCGGACCTTGGGCGCCAGTCGAAGCCAGTTGCAGCAGGCGCTGCTGGCCGAGTACGCCTCTCTGGGAGTAATGGGGGCCCTGACTGGGACCCTGCTGGCCTGTGCCGCTGCCTGGGCTTTGGCTCGATTCGGCTTCCGGACCCCGTTTACCGCCTCTCCCATAATCCTTCTGGGTGCCGTGGTCATTGTGACCACCTTGACCGTGGTGGTGGGCTTGTTTTCCAGTCGCGGGATAACCCGCCAGTCCCCGCTGGAGATCTTACGCAGCGAGTCGGTGTCGTGAGTTGGATTTATGAGAGAAAGGGGCTCGTCAATCTCCTTATATCCTTGGGTTTACAAGCCGGCCTCCTCCCGACCACACTCAGCGCTCTGGAAGGCACACCCGCCGACCGGCCTTGCATGACAGCCGATATCCGACACGACTGGTCCCTTGAGTCCCTTCGCGAACTGTATGACACGCCGTTGATGGAGCTCGTTTTTCGAGCCGCGAGCGTGCACCGGCAGTTTCACGACCCGGCGGAGATGCAGGTCAGTAAACTTATTTCTATTAAGACCGGGGCTTGCCCGGAAGATTGCTCCTACTGTGCTCAGTCGTCGCGCTACTCCACCGGGGTCAGCCCAGAGCGCCTCATGGAAAAGGAGAAGGTGGTGGAGATCGCCAACCGGGCCAAGCAGGCCGGAGTTTCCCGAGTGTGCCTGGGGGCGGCGTGGCGTGAGGTGAAAGACAACGCCCAATTCGACCGCGTCTTGGATATGGTCCGCGGAGTGACCGACCTCGGTATGGAGGTTTGCTGCACTCTGGGCATGCTCAACGAGCATCAGGCCAAGCGTCTCGAAGAGGCAGGACTTTACGCCTACAACCACAACGTCGATTCGTCGGCCGAGTTCTACGAGACCATCATCACCACCCGCACCTATGCGGATCGGTTGAAGACCTTGGAGGAGGTTCGCAAGACCAACGTGACCTTGTGTTCGGGCGGTATCATCGGCCTGGGCGAGACGGTGGACGATCGATTGAAGATGCTGCAGACGCTCTCTCAAATTGAGCCGCATCCGGAGTCCGTGCCCATCAATATCCTGAGCAAGGTCGCCGGCACTCCCATGGCCGATAATCCGGATGTGCCGGTTTGGGATGTGATTCGCATGATCGCCACGGCGCGCATCGTCCTGCCGCGCTCGGATGTCCGCCTGACCGCCGGTCGAGTCAAACTCGACGACACGGCCCAAGCCCTGTGCTTCATGGCCGGAGCTAATTCCATTTTCAGCAGCGAGACTGAATTCATGCTGACGAAGGCCGTGCCGTCGCCGAGTTATGATCGGGATACCGAGTTGCTCAAGGCACTCGGCCTTCGCATGCGGGAGCCCTTCAAACACGGTCGAACACATCCTGCGCAGGAGACCAGTTGCAGCGTGGCGGGTTAAAGTGTCGCAAGTTGAGTTAGTTTGCGCTGGGTTAACCACTCTCAGTGATCTGAGCGTCCCAAGTGGGGCTCAAGCTTCCGGGCGGGGATGCCGATGTATTCCAGTTGCCCGTGTGGCTAATGCCTCATGACTGAACCTCGCAATACACTCCTGGCTCCTCAACCCAGTCCTGACCGCAGTCCTGACCGGAGTTACCCCGCTCGGAACCGGACTCCGGAACCCCGACTCGCTTCCCGAGGTGCTCCCCGCACTCGGTTTCAGCGGATGCTCTTTCGTGTGGGTCTTTGGCCTCGGTTGCGCAATCCGTTGTCGTTTCGATCCAGCCTCCTGGTGGCGTTTTTGGGATTCACGCTCCTTCCGATGTTAGTTTTCGGGCCATGGTTGGACCGGACACTCCAGAAGCATACCACGGATCTTTCGCTCAATTCGCAGGCCAGTGAGGGTTCCGCAGCCCTGAACTCTTCGGTCGCCATGGATAGCAGGCAGAGTCGTGTCTGGGTGGTCATCGCCGCATTAGTCCTCTTGGCCATCGCCTTGACCATCGCCTCGTGGTTGTCCGCCCAATGGGTCGGGCCTCTCGATGCTTTGCCCCGACAGTTGAAAGGCGTCGATTCTCAAGAAGGTCCGGAAGTCCGGCTGTCTTCGATCCGTTGGGCTCCCGACGAGTTGCAGGAAATTCAAGAAGCCATCCTCGGCCTGCGACAACGAGTCCAGCGGAACCTCTCGGAGATTTCTGCGACCCGACAGCAAACAGACCAGAGCTTGTCAGATCTCATTCGCGTCCGCCAATCGGTCGAGAATCAGGTGCTAGAGCGAACCCAGGAATTGACCGAGAAGCTGCGTTGCGCCGAGAAGTCGGAACGTTCCAAAGGGTTGTTTCTGGCCCAGATGAGCCATGAGATTCGCACCCCCCTCAACGGCGTGCTGGGGATGCTTCATTTGCTAGAGAAAAGTTCGCTCGATGCCGAACAACGCGATTGGGCCGAAACTCTCCGTTCCAGCTCCAGCACCTTGCTGAATGTTCTCAATGACAGTCTGGATTACTCGAAGATTGAGGCCGGCAAGATGCGGTTGGCGGTCGACGAATTTGACCTTCGGCCAGTGTTTCAGCGCGTCGGAAAACTCTTCGCACCCCGGGCCGCCGAGAAAAAATTAACCCTGGAGGTTCAATTTGATTCTCACCTTCCTGAACGGGTAAAGGGGGATGCCGATCGACTGGCTCAGGTGGTTTCTAATTTAGTTTCCAATGCCATCCAGTTCACTCAGAGCGGCATGGTTCGGGTGGTTGTGCTCCTCACGAGTCGGGATGTGTCCCTGGTGGGGATCCGGATCGAGGTAGAAGACACCGGCATCGGCATGGATTCGGCGACCCAGGCCCGATTGTTTCAGGCTTATTTCCAAGCCGACAGTCCGGCACAACGACGAGTGTCGGGCGGGACCGGGTTGGGGTTGGTGATTTCCCGGCAGTTGGTCCAGTTGATGGGGGGGCAAATTAGCGTGCGCAGTCGCCCCGGGGAGGGGACTCAAATCGCGGTGAACCTTGTGTTTCCGGTGGTGGATCCCCGGTCGGGCGCGCCGGATTGTTCGGTGCCCGCGCCCCCAAAACCCTTCCGTGCACTGCGCCTGCTAGTGGTGGATGACGATCCCACCAGTCAGAAGTTTATCCGCATTTTGCTAGCTCGGGCGGGCCATGAGGTTCAGACCCTCGACACGGCTGAGGCCATGCTGTCCGATTGGATTTTGGGGACGCGCTTTGACGCCGTTTTGCTCGACCTTCAGTTGCCGCAGATGAGTGGTCTGGAGTTGGCGGTCCGGCTTCGCGAACTGGAGGCCGCGTCTGTGGTCACGGCTGCTTCCGCTCGATCGGGAACGGTCCGTTCGGGGACCCGAACCCACCTCATCGCACTCACCGCCAGCGCCCGGGAAGAGGATCGTCGTCAGGCCCTACAAGCGGGCTTCGATTTATTCCTGACCAAGCCCCTTCGTGTGGTGGAACTCGAGGGAGCCTTGGAACGGTTGGCTGCTCTTGGTTGAGCCAAAACGGTAAATCACAAAAAGAGGGATCGCGAGAACTGGGGCAGGTATGGCGAGGTTCCCTCGACAGCGGGTGTTTCGTAAGCGTAACTTTCCTCAGTTAATTTCCCTGCCATGAACCCCACTTCTCGCTCTGGCTCTCGTCTGGCCGTATTGGCCAGAATCTTTGCCGTCACCGCCACCCTCGCGATCCACGCTGCTGACCTGTCGATTCCGGGCCGCCGGATCCTCGCTGCTGATGATTCGACCCACCGTCTGGCTATCCTCGCGCCGGACGGTTCCTTCGAGTGGGAGATCCCTGTCAGTGCCATCCACGATGCGCACGTGTTGCCCAACGGCAACGTGCTCCTTCAGCAGGGATGGACGAAGGTTCAAGAGGTAAACCGCGACAAGAAAGTGGTTTGGGAATACGACGCGGCAAAGGCCAACCCGGGCAAACCGGTCGAGGTGCATGCCTTTCAGCGGGTCGAAAATGGCCTAACGATGATCGCCGAGTCCGGCCCGGCCCGGATCATCGAGGTGGATCATGACGGCAAGGTGCAGCGCGAGGTGAAGCTTCAAGTCGATCATCCGAATGCGCATTCTGATACCCGCCGGGTCCGCAAGATCGCCAATGGCAATTACCTGGTGACCCATGAGGCCGACGGCCGGATCCGTGAATACGATGCCAAGGGCAAGATCGTCTGGCAGTACGACATCCCCCTCTTTGGCAAAGAGCGCAAGGGTGGTCATGGTCCAGAAGCCTGGGGCAATCAGGCCTACAGCGCCATCCGACTGGCCAATGGAAACACCCTCATCGGCGGCGGCAATAGCCACAGCGTTCTCGAGGTAGATCGCGCGGGAAAAATCGTATGGCAGGTGAGCCAGAACGATCTCCAAGGCATCACGCTGGCTTGGGTTACCTGTGTGGATCGCCTGCCTAACGGCAATACGCTCATCGGCAACTGCCATGCTGGTCCGGAGAATCCCCAGTTCATCGAAGTGACCCGCGAGAAGAAGGTGGTTTGGGCCTGGAAGGATTTCACCCGCTTTGGCAACTCGACCCCGGTGGTCGCCGTCTTGCCGCCCCGAAAGTGAGCTGAGTTTCCATGGCACCGTGTTTGGCTTCTATTCCGAGTCGGTTGATAGCCTGCGTTGCCGCGCTGACGCTGGGATTGGCGGCGACGCGGCCCGTCGCGGGCGCAGGCACGAGTGCGGACGGCAGAGCCTCAACGTCGTCGACCTCTTCGAACTCGGTCCCGTCGCGGGATCCGAGGCGTTCACACTGGTCCTTTCAACCCGTGCGGCAGACGGTGCCGCCGGCCTTGGCGACAGAGAGACGGGGTGAGGTACCGGGCCATGCGATCGATACTTTCATCGCCGATCGCCTGCGGCAAAAGGGCCTACCGGTTCCGAAGGCGGCGACCCGGAGGGCGTTAATCCGTAGGGTCACCTACGATCTGACGGGTCTGCCGCCCACGCCCGAGGCCGTCGAAGCCTTCGTTAACGACCCATCTGCACAGGCTTGGGAAAACCTAGTTGATCGCTTGTTGGAGTCCCCGCATTACGGCGAGAAGTGGGGACGTCATTGGCTTGATTTGGTGCGCTTCGCTGAGACCAACAGCTACGAGACCGACGAGGTCAAGCCTCACGCTTGGCGCTACCGCGACTACGTCATTCGCGCGTTCAACAGCGATAAGCCCTACGACCGGTTCATTCGGGAACAATTGGCCGGAGATGAACTTCCGGACAGTGGTGCGGATGGCTTGATCGCCACGGGTTTCTATCGCCTGGGCATTTGGGACAACGACCCGGCCGACAAGGAACTCGCGTTGTACGATCAACTCGATGATCTCGTTGCGACTACGGGTCAGGTGTTTCTGGGGCTGACGGTCGATTGTGCCCGTTGTCATGACCACAAGATCGATCCGATTTCTCAGCGGGAATATTACTCGCTCTTGGCGTTTTTCCGGAACATCCACCCTTACCGCAATGGAGGCGGCACGGACGAGGTGCCGTTGCCCGGCGACAAACAAGTCAAAGCCTTGGCCGTGACCGAGCCAGGTCCCGTCGCTCCAGTGACTCATTTGTTGCGCCGGGGTAATCCGGGCAGCCTCGGCGAAGAGGTGCAACCGGGGTTTCCTGGAGTTCTCGGTGCATCCGTCCCGATTGTTATCCCGCCGGCTTCGGGGCGTTCCTCCGGACGTCGTCGGGCCTTGGCTGATTGGATTGCTTCGCCCGACAACCCGCTCACCGCACGGGTCATCGTCAACCGGGTCTTCCAGCATCATTTTGGCCGAGGTTTGGTGCGCACCCCCAGTGACTTTGGAGTCCAAGGAAGCCTTCCCACGCATCCAGAACTGCTCGATTGGTTGGCTGGGTACTTCATTCAAGAGGGTTGGAGTCTCAAGCAGTTGCACCGGTTGATCCTGACCTCGCAGTCTTACCAAGCCTCGGCGACGCCGACGGCCGAAGCCCTGAAGGCGGATCCCGCGAATGACTTGTTCTCCCGATTCGACATGCGTCGGTTGACCGCTGAGGAAATTCGTGACTCGGTCTTGTGGGTGGGTGGCTCGGGTAATCCGAGGATGTATGGGCCTGGAGTCTATGTGAACTTGCCGAAGGAGGTTTTAGCTAGCCAGTCGGTGCCCGGAAAGGGTTGGGGACAGTCGCCGCCGTCCGAGCAGGCGCGGAGAAGCATTTACATTCATGCGAAGCGTTCGCTGCTCACGCCAGTGCTACTTTCCTTCGACTTGGCCGAGACGGACCGCTCCACACCGGTGCGCTTTTCCACCACCCAACCGACCCAGGCGCTGGGGATGCTCAATGGATCCTTCTTCAACGAACAGGCGCGGGTGCTGGCCGACCGCATCCGGGGCGAGGCGGGAAGCCAGCCTAAGGCCCAGGTGCGCCGCGCACTGCACCGGGTCACCGCCCGGCCTCCGACCGAGGCCGAGGTGGCCCGCGGTACGGCCCTTCTGGATTCTTTGACCGTGGAGGAGGGGCTTGGCCCAACCGCGGCCCTGGATGCGTTTTGTCTGCTGGCCTTTAACCTCAACGAATTCCTCTATCTCGAATGACGCCGCACGCATCGATTTCCTCTGGAAAATCAGGGCCTTTCTGTCGGCGCACCCGGCGTGAATTCCTCTGGCAAGCGGGCGCGGGTTTCACCGGCACGGCCCTGGCCGGCTTGATGGCGTTGGATACCGCGAAGGTCCAAGCCGCTTCGAATATCCCCGTTGGAAACGGTGCGAATGCCCTGAAGCCCCAGCGACCGCATTATCCCGCCAAGGCCAAGAGCGTCATCTTCCTCTTTATGTACGGGGGGCCGAGCCACATCGACACCTTCGACCACAAGCCCAAGCTCAATGCCTTGGACGGCAAGACGATCGCGGTGAAGACCTTCGGCCGTGGCGGCAAGCGCAACGAGGGTCGCGTCGTCGGAACCAAGTGGGACTTCAAGCGTTATGGGCAGAGTGGGAAATGGGTCAGCGACCTTTTCCCGAACATCGGTGGCTGTGTCGACGACATCGCCTTCCTGCATTCCCTGACCGCCGACTCGCCCATCCACGGATCGGCGATGCTTCAAATGAACACCGGCAAGATCCTTTCGGGTAGCCCGTGTCTGGGCTCGTGGGTCAACTATGGCCTAGGCACAGCCAGTGAGAATCTCCCGGGCTTCGCGGTGATGTTGGATCCCATCGGTGGACCCATTTCTGGGTCCAAAAACTGGGCCAGTGGTTACATGCCGGCGACTTATCAGGGGACGGTTCTCCGTTCGGCGGGAGATCCCATTCTCGACCTTCAACGTCCGTCTGGCATGAGTGGCGGTACCCAGCGTCGCGTGCTGGATGCGCTGCAAGATTTCAACGCCGACCACGCCGCCCTGCACCCCGAGAACTCCAACCTCGCGGCCCGCATCGCCAGCTACGAACTCGCCTTCAACATGCAACGGCATGCGCCCGAGGCGGTGGATCTGACCCGCGAGACTGCGGCGACCCGGCGCCTTTATGGTCTCGACGATCCGCGCACCGAGGAGTTCGGGCGTCGCTGTCTCTTGGCGCGTCGCTTGGTCGAGCGTGGGGTGCGTTTCATTCAACTTTATGCCGGCGGGGCCCACAATGACGACAACTGGGACGCCCACACCGACATCGAGAAGAACCACAACTTCCATGCCGGCCGAACGGACAAGCCCATCGCAGGCTTAATCCAAGATCTCAAACAACGAGGCATGCTCGAGGAGACCCTGATCGTGTGGGGCGGTGAATTTGGTCGGCAGCCCACGGCGGAATACGAGAAGGGCACCGGCCGCGACCACAACGCCTACGGATTCACCATGTGGATGGCCGGCGGCGGGGTGAAGGGCGGGGTGAGCCATGGTCAGACTGATGACATCGGAGCCAATGCCGTCGAGCATCCGTTGCACGTGAAGGACCTCCACGCGACGGTGCTGCACCTTATGGGCCTGGATCCCAACCACCTGAGTTTCTTCCACGGCGGCCTCGACCAGAAGCTCGTCGGCGTCGAGGAGGTTCAGCCCATCCGGGCCATCTTGTAGGGCTCGTGCGGTTTTGGATTTCGTGGGGCAAACAACCTTTTGCCCCAGGGCATTGCTAGGGTACGAGCATGAAGAAGTTGACGGCGATTTTGCATCAGGGAGAACCCGTCGAGGGAGGTTATTGGGCCACCTGCCTCGAGGTTCCTGGAGCGAATGGGCAAGGTGAGACCAAGGAGGAATGTCTGGCCGACCTCAGGGAGGCTGTGCGTCTCCTGCTGGAGACTGAACGCGAGGAGGTTTTTCGTTTGGATCCCCACGCAGAAACGGCCGAACTGCTGGTGGCATGAAACGTCGGGCATTGCTCGGCCATCTCAACTAGCATGGATGCTATCTGAAAGAAGGAAGAAACGCTGGCGCTCATCCTGGAAGAAAACCGATCCGAGGATCTGGCAAAACCGCGGATTTCAAACCGGCAACTTCCATGGATTCCGGAACGTTGCTGAGACCCAACCTCACCCAAACACCTCCGAGGTAGGGCGATTTCTCCGAAAGCGCCACGTCCGCAAACACGGACCTCTCAGAGATCGGCCCCTATCTGAGATTGGTTTGCAGAGCGGGTCCTTACTGGGTGCGTGATGGATCCCACGAGCTGGCAATTGACGATCGTCTCAGTTGAGACTATTCATAGAATCAGATGGGAACGTCTGACACCCAACCGAAATCAAAGGCTGCCGCTCCGCGTGAGATCGTCCGCCGTAAACCTCGACCCGCTGCTGCCGACCCGAGGTTGTCAGGAGTAGGTGTGGTCCAATTCTTTGTTCAAGGACACGCGGCTTCATCCACTGCAATGAAATTCACGCCATCGAAGCTGGTTGAGGTCCTTCAGGTCGGCCTGCCGTTCCGGGAGCTTCAGGATTTGCAAACCTGTCTCGCCGTGGTGTCCGAAAGGCTGGCTCCGATGTTGGGTATTTCCAAAGCGACCTTCCACCGTCGGAAGGGTGATTCTAGAAAACTATCGCCCGCCGTTTCCGATCGTGTGGTTCGCTATGCGAGGCTCTTGGGATTTGCTCTGAAGGTCTTCGGCAATCTCGGGGATGCCAAACAATGGCTCAATGCTCCGCAGTTCGGCCTCGGTGGCGCCGTGCCTTTAGAGTATGCGAAAACAGAGATCGGAGCCCGCGAGGTTGAAAATCTCCTAGGGCGCATTGAATACGGGGTCTATTCCTGATGATGCGGGCTTGGCGTATCGTGAGAGAAGACCATCGCTCCGCTGCGTTTGATGGCGAGGGAGCCTGGCTCTTTGGTGGGCGGTGGAACTCGCGTGGGACGCGGATTGTTTACACGAGCATCACTCTTTCTCTGGCGGCCCTTGAAACACTGGTTCACTTGAATCCACCCGTGGCTTTCAAGTATGTGGCCATCCCGATTGAGTTCGACGAGGCGCTCGGGGAGACGGTTGCTGCGATGGACCTGCCTGCTGACTGGAACGAGGAGCCGCCCCCGCCTTCCACAGCCGAAATTGGCGATCGATGGGTGAGGGAGTCGCGCTCGGCAGTGCTGAAACTGCCCAGCGTCATTATCTCAGCAGAACTCAACTACCTGCTCAACCTAGGGCATTCCGATTTCAAGAGGATCCGCATCGGCAAGCCTATGCCGTTCTCCTTCGATCCCCGGTTGATCTGACCTCTCTCCATCCATCCGAAATGGGGGAGGGCGTGGCTGATTTCTGGTCTCGATTTGTTTGAGCAGCGGGTACCCTTTGCAAGTCCCTTACTGCGCTAACTCGCGGGCGGCGCGGCGGCGGATGGCGTAGCGCTTGACCAGTTCGTCGGTGACGACGCCCGCTAGAATCACCGCGCCGATGATGGCAAACTCGATGTTGCTGTGGTTGGTCACCAGCGTGACCACGTTGCGCAGCACCAGGATGAGGGCTGTGCCGATAATCACTCCCAGAATTGAACCTTCGCCGCCGCGCAAGCTGCACCCGCCGAGGACCGCCGCGGCGATGGCGTAGAGTTCGTAGAAATTGCCGAAATCGACCGGTTGGGCCGAATTGACATCCAGCACGAAGAGCACGCCTCCAAGCCCCGCCAGCGTGGAACAGAGCACATAGGCCAGCACAATCATGCGCGAGGTGTTGATGCCGCTGTAACGCGCCGCATTCTCGTTGTTGCCCAAGGCCAGCAGGTAGCGGCCGTAGATCGTTCGATTGAGGAAAATCGCAGCGGCGATGGCCACCACTACGAGTACCGCCCAGGGGGCCGGGATTTCGAAGCCCTGGATGCCGGGCACTGGGATTTTGCCGGTGGCCAGCACGCGCAAGCCCTTGTAGCCGTCGGCGAATCCTACAGTCTGGTCGGCCGTGAACCCGCGGGTGACGCCGCGGTACAGCATGAGGCCGCAAAGGGTGACGATGAAGGGTTGCAGGCGCAGTCGGGTGATGAGAAGACCGTGGGCTAGGCCAATGCCCATCGAGACGGCGATGACCGCTGCGAGCGCCGCCGGCAGCGACCAGTGCTGTACCGTGAGCAGCCACGGCAGACCACAGCCTACGAGGCAGATGACCGAACCGATGGAGAGGTCGATGCCTCCGGTGACAATGACGAAGGTCACGCCGATACCGAGGACCCCGAAGAGCGCGGTGCGGCGGATGAGGTTCTCGATGTTGTAGCCTGAGCGGAAACTCTCGCTGGCCCAGGTGGCGAAGAGACAGACCGCGAGCAGAAGACCAAAAATGCCGAGCAGCTTTTTCATGGGTGGGATTCGGGAGAAGCAGTTCCGGTGGCCAGGTGCAAGATGGCCTCCTCGCTGAGTTGATGGCGGGAGAGTTCGCCGGTGATCCGGCCTTCGTGCATCACTAGCACGCGGTCGCTCATGCCTAAAATTTCCTCCATCTCGCTGGAAGCAAACACGATGGCTACGCCCTGATCGGCGAGCTCTTCCATCAGACGGTAAATCTCCTGTTTAGCACCGATATCGATACCCCGTGTGGGTTCGTCGAGGAGCAGTACCTTGGGCTTCAGTGCCAGCCATTTGCCGATGACCGCTTTCTGTTGATTGCCGCCGGAGAGGAACTGCACCACCTGCCGATCGCTCGGGGTTTTGATGCGCAGCGACTGGATCATCTCGGCACTGAGAGAGGCTTCGCGGGCGGTATCGCGGAATCCGCGGCGCTGGTCTTGGCGCAGGCTGGCTAAGCTGAGATTTTCGCGCACAGGCATTCCCAGAACCAAGCCCTCTCGCTTTCGATCTTCGGGCACCAACGCTAACCCGGCGGCGATGGCTTGGGCCGGGGTCTGAGCACGGAGGGGCTGGCCCCCGATCTTCAAGGTTCCTCCAACGGCCGGTTGGACGCCGAAGAGTGCCAACAGAACCTCGGTGCGGCCTGCGCCGACCAGACCGGCCAATCCGACCATCTCGCCGGCCCGTATCTGGAAGGTGAGCGGATGGGTGGGATGCGCTGGAGTGCGGAGCCCATCGACTTCTAAAACGGTCTCGGTCCGTGCATGGGGTTGGTGCGGGTAGAACTGCGATAAATCCCGGCCGACCATCAACCGCACCATGGCGGCGTGACTAATTTCGTGGCGGGCCAGTTCGCCGCTGTTCTCGCCATCCCGGAGTACTACCACCCGGTCGGCCAGGCGGGTTACTTCGCCCAGTCGGTGGGAGATGTACACGATGCTCACGCCGCGGGCCCGAAGGTCGTCGATGACCCGGAACAAGTTCTCGGCCTCGCCGGCGGACAAGCTTGAGGTCGGCTCGTCCATGATGAGCACGCGGGCTTGGGTAGACAGGGCCTTGGCGATTTCTACGAGCTGCTGTTGACCAATAGCCAGGGAGCCGACGCGGGTATCTGGGGAAACATCGAGCCCGACTGCCTGGAGGAACTGGCCGGCTTCCCGGCGAAGCCGCGCCGAATCAATCAGCCCCCAGCGGCGCGGTTCTCGACCCAAGAACAGGTTGGCGGCGACGTCGAGATTCTGAGCCAAATTGAGCTCTTGGTGAATGAGGGCGATTCCCAACCCGAGAGCCTCTTCCACAGACCGTAGGGGCGCTGGAACCCCGTCGATTCGGATCTCACCGCTGTCGGAGGTTTGCACTCCGGCGAGGATCTTCATCAGGGTGCTCTTGCCCGCACCGTTCTCACCGATGACGGCGACGACCTCGCCCCGGCTCACGTTCAGGCTCACGCCCTTGAGCGCCCGCACGCCGGGGAACGACTTGGTCAGCGAACGGGCTTCCAGCAGGACAGGGGGCATGAGCAATGCGGGCTGCGCAAAGGGTCAGTAAGCGGATTACTTGCCGCCGACCTTTGACTTTAGATCGGTCCAGAAGGCATCGACCGTGTCCTTGCGGATTTGCCGGGCCGGGATGTCGATAAACTTGCTGGCGGGGATAGCATCAGGCTTACCGGCGAGCACGTCGTTGAGCACCTCCACCGACTTGTAGCCGTACATATAGGGGTTTTGGACAACGGTGCCGTGCACAGTGCCCTTTTGGATGCCGTCGAGCGTGGCGTCGTCTTCGTCGAAGGCGACGACCTTCACCTTGTTGAGCTTGCCGGCCTGAGCCAAGGCCTCCAGCAGCAGAGGAGGGTTGTAGGCGAAGAGCCCCACCATGCAATTGAGGTTGGGATACTTGGCGAGCGCGTCCTCAGCGTTGGCCTTGCCCTTGGCGCGGTCGAACTGGTCGGTGAGCGTGCCGAGGATCTTGAAGCCATTGCCCTCGAGCACGGTGCCGGGGGCGTCGTAATTGGCGGGGTTTTCTGGGCGACCCAGGATGGCGTCGATGGTGCCCTGACGGCGGCGCTTGGAATTGTCCTGCTCGAGTCGACCAATGAAGATCATCACGGTGCCGCCCTTCGGCATGGCCTCGCGCACGAGGTCGCCGCACATGCGGCCGGCCTTGTAGTTGTCCATGCCGATGTACACCAAGCGGTCGCTGTTCGGCGCATCGGAATCGTGGGTCAGCACCTTGGCTCGGCGGGCGGCGGTGTTGAGCAAGTCAGTTTGGTTGGCCGGATCGATAGGGCTGACCGCGATACCCTCCACGCCTTTGGTGAGCAGGTCCTCGATCATGCGTTTTTGGTCGCTGATGCCTTCCACGGGCATGAGGGTCTGGGCATCTACACCGAACTTCTCACCGGCGGCCTTCACGCCGGCCGAAGCGATGGTCCAGAACGAGGCCACGCCGTTGGACACGAAGGCGATCTTGCGCTTCTTGCCGCCGCTCGAAGAAGTTCCGGTGGCACCGTCGGAAGCGCTCGAGGCTGCCGAATCGGCTGGCTTGTTGCAGGCGGTGAGCCCGAGCAGCAGCGCGGTCCACACCGAGAGGGAGAGGATTCGATTCATGGGAGAGTGTTTAGGAAATAGGGGGAGTGGGTTGGAAAACCAAGGTCAGCAGACGGTCATCCCTCCGTTGACGTGCAGGGTCTGGCCGGTGACGAACGACGAGGCGTTGCTCGCCAAGTATACCACCGTGCCGTCGAGGTCGGACGGAACGCCCCATCGGTTGACGGGGATGAGTGATCGGTAGCCGTCTTTCAGTTCTTGGGGGTCGTTCTCATGACGTTCCACAGGGATCCATCCCGGGGCGATCATGTTGACGGTAATGCCGTGCGGAGCCAGTTCTCCGGCTAGACTGCGGTGGAAACCATTTTGTCCACCCTTGGCCGCGACGTAGGCCGTAAAATTAGGGACACCCCGCGTCACCACTTCGGATCCGATGTTGATGATGCGACCCCAGCGCTGAGCCTTCATGTGACCAACACAGGCCTTGGTGAGCAGCACCGGGCTCTTGATGAAGAAATCAACCATCCGCTGGTAGAACGCCCAGTCGTACTCCTCGATGGGCTTCTGCGGTTGTTCGCAAGTGGCGTTCAGCACCATGATGTCGACCGCTCCCAAGGTGCCCTGAATCTCGGAAATCATCCGTTGCACTTGCACCTCGTCGGTCACATCGGCCTGAAAGAGCGCTCCTTGAAGGCCCTCCGCCTGAAACTCCGCGAAGGCCTCCTGGGCCCGCTGAGCGTTGTTCGCGTAATTGAGGGCGACTTTGGCTCCGGCCTGTCCCAGGGCCTTGGCCATGCAACGGCCGAGACCAGTGGTGCTGCCCGTCACGAGGGCGACGCGGCCGGCGAGCGAGAAGGAAGCGGGAAGTGATTCAGGCATGGGAATGCAGGAGGGATGGCTGTTCGTTGGCGAGGTCGGTGTGAGCCCGACGAGATTGGCCGGATTGCGTCCGGCGTCAACGCGGCGAAGTGGAGTCGGGGAAATTCGATCCGACGAAGGGGAGGTGGCTCTGCCCGTCGCCGGCATCGGCCCATCACTCGTAGGCGGTTTAAAAACTCAGGAGGGTCCTGATTTGGCGCAAACAGGCCTTAGGCAAGCAGCAAGCGCTCGGCCAGTTGTTCCACGGACCGGTCGTTTGTTGCTCCCTTCCAGTTCAGTTCACCCATCCACCAATTGCGCACGTAGCCCCGGCGGTCGATGACGTAGACCGTGGGCCACATCGTCGTTCCCCAAGCTTCCCAATTGGCGCTTTTGGTATCCACCAGCACCGGGAATTCGAAGCCAGCCTTGCGGGCGGCGGTCAGCACTTTGCCCGTGTCCCGCTCATCTTCAGTCTCCGGGGTTTGGATACCGACCACCACGATGCCCTTGTCGCGCAACGTCCGGTGCCATCGGTTGTAGATAGCGAAGTTCGCATGGCAGTTGTGGCACTGGAATGCATAGAAGTGGAGCAGCACCACAGAGCCCCGCAGTTCGGACAGACGGATGGCGCGCTCATCGAGCCACACGCCCGAATCCACCAGTTCTGGGGCCATGGGATACACCCGTTGGAAGGCGGTGGTTTCACGGAGTTCGCCCAAGGCCTCGCGCCAGAGCGACCGCTGTTCGGTGGTGAGCCAGCGATCGGAGGCCGTCTGCTCGGCTTGGCGAAAACGGGACAGCGCCGCGGCGTAACGGGTCCGCCCGGCCGAACCGAGGGATCCTACTTGGTTCAAGGCTCGATCGGAGTTCTCGAAGAGGGTCTGAAGCTTCGTGGTCTGTTCGGGGTTGAGGTTGAGAAACTCGACCACATCCGGACGCAGGAAGGCCCGAGCCCCCTGGGCTTGCAGTTCTAGTTGTCGGAGGCGGCTCACCGCGACTCCACCCATGCGGCGGCGCAGCTCGGATACGACGGCGGTCTCGGCCTTGGCGATAGATTCGCGCTGCTCGGTCGATGGCTGGTTACGCCATCGCATCCAGGGTGCGCTGACCTTACGAAGGAACTGGTCGAATGCCGGTTCGATGTCCGATGGGATTCCTAGTTCTTTCTGCCCTTCCTCCGAGTGGACCATGGCGAGCAGTGTTTGGGGCACGCGAATCAGGCCGGGGGACAGGTCCTTGGGTCGGAGTGTGTGGGCGGGAACCGGCCGCTCCGTCGAGGCCCTGAGTCCACCGGTGGCGAGCGTCGCCCCGGCGAGGGCCATCCAGCGCAAGTGACGCCGCAACACAGGGTCGCCGTTACCCGATCGTTCGGTGTTGCGGTGGGCATCCGGGGAGCCTCCGTGCGGCCAAGGGGTCATTATTAATCGTGATAATCCGATTCCGGTAATGTTGCAAGTTGAGCCGGGGACTCTACTTCCACGACGACAGAAAGGCCACTAGGTCCCGCAGTTCACGGGGGCTCAATACCTCGCCCATCGGCGGCATCACCGACTGGGGATTGGCCGAGCGGGATGCGATGTCAGAAGTCGGAACAGTCCGTACTTCGCCGGAGATCAGGCGGAGGCGGAGGCGGCCCTCGCGCTCTTGGAGCAGGAGGCCGTCGAGGGTTTCTCCTCCTTTCAAGGTCAGGCTCACGGTGGCGTAGCCCTCGGCGATGCGGGCGCTGGGATTGAGGAGGGATTCTAGTAGGGTTTCGGGCGTGGCGCGCTGGCCGATGCCTTGGAGCACTGGTCCGGCTTGTTGCCCTTCGCCCCCGGCGTTGTGGCATCGGACACATTGGCCCTGCACCGAACCTTGGAAGAGTCGGCGTCCGGCCTCGGGGTTCCCACCGGCCAGGAGTGCCCGGGATTTCTGCTCGGGATGCGCCTGTTCCCAATCCTTGGCGCGGGCGGCGAGGTGGGCGTGGCCGTGCTGGCGAAGGGCTTCCTGCACGTCGAGGATCAAGGCTTGAGGCAATGTGCCTGAAGTGAGGCGGTCGAATTGTTGAGTCAGCAGGGTCGTGGCGTCGGGTTCAGGTCGTTGGCTCAACAGCCTCAAGAGCCATTGTTGTTCGCCCACGGTCGTTGTGCCCCACTGTTTGCGGGCGTACTCGAAGAACTTCGCGGGCGCTCGCTCCGCTTGGATTTCCAGGGCCGCTTGCCGCAATTCCTCGGGTTTAGATTCTGTCAGGCGTTGCACCAACTCCGGGAGTTCGGGTCCCTGGGCTCGCGCCAATGCGTGAAGCGCCTGAACCCGAAGAGCGACCGGCTGACTTGGGGAACGAACGCAGTCGGCCAGCAGGGCGGGAGGCACGACCAGTCGCTGTTCGAAAACCAGACGCGCCAGAACCAGTCCCAAGGTGGGACTGGCCTTAGACCAAAGGGGTTCGATGATTTCTGCGAGGAGCTGGCGTCCCGCATCCGGCGTGCGTGTAGGCAGCGATCGGACTCGGCCTTCGACCCGGTCCAAAAAGGGAGAGGCATTCCAAGAGGCCAGCGCTTCCAGGGCCTCGATCCGGAGAGGTTCGGGCGCCGTGGACCGTTGCGCGTAGGTGCTGAGGCGACGGCCAGAGGCGGTGGTGCCCAGACGGAGATTAGCACTGAGGGATCGGCGTAGAATGGCTTCATCCGGGCTGTCTCCGAGAGAGTCCAGGCATTCAGCGAGTGCCGGTAGAGCCGCCGGAACGGACTCGTCATCATGGATGGCAATGGCTGCCTCGCGACGCACTCGGGGATGTGGGTCATTCAAGAAGCCCGCCAAGAGCGGTGAAGCCAGGCGCCTCAGGGCCACGACCGCTCCGATCCGGACCGCCACGGATCGGTGCTGCCGCAGTGGAGCCAAGAGTTCGGGACGTTGAAGTCCTGACAAACCCAAGGTCGCAGCATGCCGCAGGAAGGGATCTTGATCCGCGTTGTCTTCCAACAGCGAAACCAGAGGTCCCAATGCGGAGATATTTCCAACCTTACCCAGCGCCAATGCCGCTTGGAACCGCACCCGGGCATTCTCGTCGCGAAGGCGTTGGATGAGGGCAGTTTCCGAACCCTTGATGCGCAAATCACCCGCCACCTTGGCCGCCTGAGCCCGCACCCGGGCCTCTGGATCGGCCAGGGGTAATTGCCGGGCCTTCAGCGGAGTGCGCAGTTGGCCCAAACCCCAAAGCGCATGAATGCGGGCCAGGGTCGGAGCGTGTGGGTCGTTGGCGGTTGTTAGCAGGGGGGCTGGATTGCCTCGGCGCACCCATTCGAACTGAGCTCGCAGGCGGATGCGCTGGTCTGCATGGCCGAGCAAGCGGGTCAACGACTCCGCCGTGTGCCCTTTCAATCCGTCTCGAAGCAGCCCTTGCACCTCGCGTCGCTGCGGAGATCCGCGGGCCTGCGGATCATCCAACACCCAGATGGCTCCTTTGCCGTCCGGGTTCCACATCCCATCCCAGTCACCGACAAAGAGCGATCCATCCGGGCTAAAGGCCAGACAACTGGCCATCATGCCTGTCAGAACCGATCGCTCATCCACCATTTCGAAACCGGCCCCGCGAGCACGTGCTTTAAACGTGGTCACCTTTTTCACCGGGAATTGGATCAAGAAGAAATGATCCCGGTAGGCCTCGCTCAGGGCTGTGCCGGGATTGTGGACCAAGCTTCCTGGGCCGACCGAATAATTCGTCAGCGGCGGAGTGATGTAGGCGGGTTGATCGGGATGGGTCGGCACCCACAGGTGCTCGTCCGTCCAAGGATTGTAGTCCGGTTGCCGGGTGATGGCATTCCAACCCGGGTCGCGAAATTGCCAGTTCAACCGCCAGCCCGAATCGCTGCCCTCGGAAATGTGAACGAAGCGCTCTCGCTCCTCCCGCAAGTCGCCATCGTTGTCCACGGCGAAGAAGTTGCCATCGTCATCGAAGGCGATTTCCTGCGGGTTGCGCAGGCCTGTGGCATAGACCTCCAGATCCGATCCGTCGGTGTTCATTCGCAGAACACCTCCGGTGTTTGGATGCCGAAGGATTCGGCCCTCGCGATTAGTGACTGAGAACCCGTTGTCACCGCAGGAAAAGTAGAGCTTCCCATCAGGACCGATGATGAGGCCGTGCAAGTCGTGACCGTCGAAAGCGGCGTGGACACCAAACCCGCGAAACTCCGTCTGCTGGGTGTCCGCGATCCCATCGTGATTGGTGTCGCTGAATCGTTTCAGTTCGGGATAGCCCGTGACCCACACCGAGTGGTCCCAGGGGAGAACCCCGGCCACGACTCCGGAAATCTCCTCATTGAATCCCTCAGTGAAAATTTGCGAGCGATCGGCATGCCCGGTGTTCTGGGTGTCTTCCAGTCGACGGATGCGTTCCTTCACGGGCTCCAGATCGTGCCAGTCGTGGACACCGTCTCCGTTGAGGTCCCGTAGCCAGGGTGCGTTTTCCTGACTCCGTTCCGGGGCCATCCAGCGGCGAAATGCCTGACGGAGGTCCTCTACCGACTGGTTGGCTAGGTCTTCCACCAACCAATCTCGGTGGCTGCGGATATCGATGTCCACCGTGCCGCGCCGCGCCGTCTCGGCGACATACAGCACGCCCTGGTCATCTACGCTCAGAGCGACCGGATCCATGACATGAGGCTCTCGGGCCCAGAGGGAGAGGCTCAAACCTTTGGCGGCAACCGCCTTGGCCGCGGGTTCGTCCGATCGGATGGAGCCGGAGGTCAGCAGTGCGGCCAGGGTGAGGCAAAGCCAATGATTGAGGGATGATTTCATGTCGGAGGACCGATGACGCAGGTGCAGGGGGAACACTGTGAAAAGGTCTCGGTTGGTTGTCGAAGTATCCTGCAACGCACTTCCAGGGTCGAGTTTGCCTCTCGGGCGGTCGATTCCGGGATCGAGAGTTTCAGCACCCCGAGAGGACGCCTCGGCAGCGGTTCATCGGTGAATAACCAGTGAATAACTTTCGGGAGCTAGTCGTGGCGGAATCAGGGCCAACGTTGCAAAGATACCCAAAGTATTCATCGAATGAACCTCCAACTATTAGCCATGCTCGGTGTCGCCATTGTTGCGATGGCGTCTTTGGAGGCTTCAACGCTTCGGGACGCCTTGGCCATGATCGAGACGGGGGCTTCCTCTCCGGTCGCGGGTGATCCAGACCACGTGATTGGTGGCTCGGGTGAGGTGAGCCGATTCCAGATTATGCCCGGAGTTTGGAAGGCCTACACGAAGTCCAGAAACCATACGAACCCCGAGGTGGCTTGGACCGTCACTCGGCGTATCTTGGCCGATCGGGTGGGCAGCTTTGAGAAGGCCACAGGGCGTCCGCCAGAACCCATAGAGGTGTATCTGCTGTGGAACAAGCCAGGACATTTCGAGGGAGTGGGATACCGCCTGGAACGAGTGTCCCGCATTTATCGCGACCGCGCCCAACGCTTCCAAAATCTGTACCTGACGATGGGCGGAGGCCCCGTGACGCGGCCGACGTTGATAGACGTCCCAGGGATTGCGGAGGTTCATTGAGGCTCGGAGCATGTCAGTCGGCTCGTTCATGAGTCGGGGTTATCCCCTCCCGCCTGAGCGAGGTTGTCTTCCGCAACACCTGCGAATCCCACAGGTTAAACCCGTTCTAGCTTGATCGGGTAAGTTCGGCCGGAGGCGAACTGAGCCACGTACAGGCTGCCCTCGGCGTCGACGGCCAGGTCGTGCGGGTGCTGGAAGAGTTCTTCGCGGTGGGCCATGGGGCGGAGTTTACCGTCGGAGTCATATTCTGGGGCGGTGCCGCCGACGTTGGACACCACGCGCAGCGAGGAATCCAAGACGGAGACGAAGCCCCGGCAGTTGCGATCCTTGGGCCAATTGTCTCCCAGGTGTGCCACGAAATAGTGATCGCCCACGCGACGGATTTGCCGGGGATTGCCGCCGGGCAAGGGAATGGTTCCCAAGGCACGGCCGTCGGTGCTCATGCGCAGGAGGTGTTGTTGGTCACTCATGGCGATGAGCAAGGTTGGTTCGCCCGAACTCGGGACCTCCATCATCCCGCCATGAGGCCCCCAATGAACGATGCCTCCCTCCGCGCCACCAAAGACCTTTTTGAACTCTCCGTCGGCTCCGTAGTGCAGGATGTAGTCGCGACCGTAGCCATCGAGCACGAAGAACTCCCCATTGGGCAGGTGCAAGGTCCAGGACGGACGGTATTCGTCGGGCTTAGGATATTTGCCCGTGTTCTTCGGTAGCGACCATTCCTGAAGGATTTTGCCGTCCGGAGTGGCCTTAATGACCTGATGCCGCTGGAGGTCCGTCAAGTAGAGTACCTCGCGGCCGCCTTCGGTCACCAAAGAGAGACCGTGAGCCCCGGCGAACTGATTGCCCCACTTGTGGACCAACCGCCCTTTCCGGTCGTACACGATGACGTTGTTCTTCGTCTCGTTGGTGAAGAGTAGGATGTGCCCCTCACGGTCCACGACGAGCCCATGGCAGTCATTGACCGGCGTCTCCGCACCGAAATCCCCCCATCCGGGAACCACCCGGTAGCGGAACGCCCCATGACCCAAAAGTGCTGAATCCGCAGCTTGAATGTGGGGGAAACCGACCGAATGGGTCAGCGCAGTAATTGCTGCGAAAGATCCATTCCGCAGAAAAGACCGCCGGGAGCGTGGGGCCAAGTTCATGATAATAGGAAGACTGGAGGAAGACTGGGGACAGCCTAGCCTAGGCAGTGGGGACAGGCCACACATCAGATGCAGGCAGTGGGGACAGGCCACACATCAGATGGATTCTGAGAACGTTCACCTCGGTATCAGGCGGGCTTAACCAAGCTAGTCGGAACAGGTTGGTCAAGGAACCCAAAAGAGCCAGTCGCACCCAAAGTTTAATCGCTGACAATTTAAATACGTTACCTTCCCTGAATTTCGAAATGGTACCAACCGGACCTTTAGCAACTAAACCCAGAAGGGAAAAAACGTATCCGGAGCCGGATAAGAGCACAATACAAGGAAATCATAGCGAGCGCTATCTAGGTGGCAGAAAACCGGTCAGTGATCCAAAATTATAGATAAACCGAGGAAAATCAATCTCGTCGATGACTTCATCAACTGGAGAAATGCATCCTGAGTGCAGCCCCTCATGCCATCGTTACAAACTAAATCTCGTTCCTTAAAATTTTTCATCTATTCAGAGAAGGGGAAAAGTGGTAATCCTTACGAAGATGCAAGCAAAGCAAAAGTAAAGGATTGAGGTTATTAGTTTAAATATTAGCAACCATTAGCTCAACAAATGACTAGGAAATTCAATCCGAGACAAAATGCGACTCTACATTTGGATTTTTAGTTTTTCAATATTAACATTCACCTTATCGCTAATGCGCGGGGAAAATATTAATATAAAAACGATCACAATTAAAGATATGGTCACAATCCCAGGTGGCGATTTTGAAATGACTGAGGGTCAATCTGTTGGGGTATCCGAGTTTAAAATAGATAAATACGAAACAACAATAGAGCTATGGAATCAAGTTTTAGTATGGGCGCAAAACAATGGTTATAACTTTTCTGCGGGAGATAGCTTTGGTGCTAACAACCCTGTTCACTCGATAAATTGGTTTGATGCTGTTAAGTGGTGCAATGCGCGGTCCGAAATGTTGGGTCTAATTCCTGCGTATTACATAGATATAGATAATAAAAAAATATATCGACTAGGAACGGAGTCCCCCCTTGGCGTAGAGTGGAATGGAGGCTATCGATTACCGACAGAGGTTGAGTGGGAAAAGGCTGCCCGCGGGGGAGTCAACAATAAAAATTATCCCTGGGGTAGCGATACCATCTCGCCGAATGATGCGAATTATCATGACTCTGGCAACAATAGAACCATAGAGGTCGGATCTTATCTACCCAATGCGTATGGAGTCTATGACATGGCTGGAAATGTCATGGAGTGGTGCTGGGATTGGTATGGTCCGCTTCCAAACTCCGGTCAAAGCAACCCTAGAGGTTCTAATGACGGAATTTATCGGGTGATGCGCGGAGGTGGATGGAGAAATGTTGGTCAATATTGTGAAATATCGTATCGGGATAATTTTGTGAATCCAAAAAATCTCTACCGTAGCCTTGGTTTTCGAACTGTCTTGCCAAGTGGGCCACATTCATTGAGCGGAAAAATTGAATACTATTCGGGTTCTCAGTTAGGTGTGAGTGGAGTAATGTTAAAACTCAATGACGGTGCAATGGGTATCAGCATAAGTGGTGCAGACGGTAGCTATACAATTGAAGGTCCCAAAGCCGGATCGGTGACTTTGAGTCCGATTCTCTCAACTGATATACCCGTTGCCAATGGGGTAACAACGGCAGACATCACGTTAATCCGGCGCCATGTACTAGGATTGGCTGCTTTGGACTCCCCTTACAAGGTGTTGGCCGGTGACGTTAATGGATCCGACTCTGTGACGACAGCTGATATTACCCTCATCCGCCGGCTCATCTTGGGCTCTACCACGAACTTCAACACAGGCCTGTGGCGGTTTGTTCCCGCCGATGAACTAATCACCAACACAGCCAAGCCTTGGACGGCTTCTCGCATGCGGCAATATGCATTTCTTGCATCGGGCGAAATGAGCCAACAGAATTTTAAGGCGATCAAACTAGGTGACGTGAATGGATCCTGGAAACCACCAGCTGCAAGCACTGGATCTGTTATTAAGAGCAAGACTCGAGGCGCACTCGTTATTGAAAATGTAAAATCCACTTCCGGGAAGACAGTTGGAGTGCCAGTGTTGGCAGAAAAATTGGCTGCAGTTACATCCATCCAGTTTACACTGAGATGGGACCAACGACAGTTGGAGTTAATGACCGTCAATCACTTTGGCCTTCCTGAACTCACGGCTGCCAATTTTAATTTGAATCGGGCTCAGGAAGGACTAATTACTGTTTCTTGGGACTCGCCGAATGGACAGAATTTCCCATTAATAGACAGAATGGAATTATTTGAAATGCAAATGAAAGTGCTAGCGGAAGCTGGCATAAAAGCCCAAATAGTTTGGATTGAGTCACCCACGCCTATCGAGATGACTGCAGATTTTGAATTAGCAGAAATAGAAACGGTGATGGGCGGTGTTGTCATCCATGCCAACACTCAAATAACCACTAATTCGTTGCATCTAAAAATCACCAAACTCGCGCACGACGGATCGGTGGAGCTAGAGATCCACGCAGCGATGGGAGCAATAGTAGATCTCGAGACAGCGATATCGCTCGATAACTGGACTCTAGAGAAAACCGTTACCGTTTCTAATGCTGTTTCTACGTTACAGGTAATACTGCCCAGATCACACTCTATTACTGGTAGGTATTGGAGAATTAAAAACCGCAGTGAAAAATAATCGCAATAAAACTTAGATTGATAAATAAAAATCACTCAGCTCTCTCTTTTTAAATTTTTAAAAATTATTAAAATTACAATTAAGGTGCATTATACAAAGCGTTTAAATTAGACACTCAAAATGTTTTCTCTGCTTAAATCAAAATCTAAAACCCTAGACCAGTTTATGGTTTGTGCTTTGATTCTAAACCTTGTGTGGATTATATTCTGGTTTGGTGGTGTTAATATGTCTCAGGCTTGGGTAGCTTACGCGGGGTTATCTGTCTGCATCGTAATATCGGCAATTCTATCAGAACGCAACAAGGAATGTCTGGTGATTAATTCACGATTAGCTGGTCTTGGTGTTTTCACGATGTCTTACATTTTAATATTAACTCTAATTGTGCCGGTTATCTATTACGGTCGATATCAGTTGGTAAACACTTTACCTGCTGTTTTTGCTTTTTTTATAATAAAAAAGCACGTTAGAACTGTTGAGGTCGCATCAATGACTGTTTTTGCAATAATTATGATTGGCACCTGTTCAAGCCTCTACGCAGTTTTTCAGTCTGTAACACAGTCTAATGCAGTCCTATGGCAAGAGCGTCCTGTTAATTATGCGAATCGTTATGGATCAGTGTTTGTTAATCCAAATCATCATGCGGGATTTTTAAACTGCATCATTCCTATCACGTTTTCGTTTTTGTTCTTAAGCCGAGGCAGAAAACAAGCTAAAATAATTGGAGTATTAGCTCTTTGCATCATGGTGTTTGCTCTATATCTAACCAAGTCGAGAGGTGGTTGGATTGCTGCTATGCTTGTCACTAGTGTTTTGACATTTTTGTGTCGTAAAAAAAGTGCGTCAAAACATTCTGTGCTTTTTTTGGTGATTGGAGTGATATCTGTTGGCGTGGGTGTCTATTATTTTTCCGATGGTTTCCGAGAACGATTATTAGGTGTGTTCTCAACTAATACAAATCAGAGTGGGATGTTTAGGGCTTGGTTGTGGTTGCCAGCCCTTGAAATGTGGGTTGATCACCCGATATTTGGAGTTGGTCCAGGACAATTTAATATACGGTTTCCAGAATATCGAACTCCTCTCACCCAGCTCAACCCAATTCATGTACACAATGATTTCCTAGAAATTCTAGTTGAATATGGCATCATTGGAGGCCTGCTGGTTTTGGGGTTGCTCGCCCAGTTCTGTCATGTTATAAATCCGATGTTAAAGAGAGAGGTTGGCTGTATAATTAAAATGAGTTGTGTGCCTACTGATAAAACGTTTATAGTTATTGGTTGTGCCTCGTCCATTATTGGAATATTGATTCATAGTTTTTTTGAGTTTAACCTAAGGATTCCAGCGATTCTGATGTTGTTATCAATTTGTGTATCGTTGTTATTAGTTCTGGTTGATCTGGAGGGCATGGGGAGAGTGACTCTTAAGCATAAAAAGTTATCGTTTGTGTATTCTATCGCCTTGGTTGGATTGGTAATATATTCGGCACCAATTTGGTTTCAATTCGCCAGAGAAGATCGATTGTTACAGTCCGCCCTGCAGAGATTCGATGACAACCCAGATTTGTTTAGCGATTTAATAGAGGCTTCAAGAATCATGCCAGATAACCCAGAGACACAATTTTGGGTCGGTGAAGAGATTCGAAGGTCAATCGAAAGAAAATCGACACGGACTAGTTTTTCGATTGCTGAAGCTCTGGTTTGGTTAAACCGATCTTCAAGTATTAATCCATTTAACGCGCGAACTCATATGACGATCGGTCGCGCTTTATTAGAGAAGGGGGATCGCAGTGAAGCTTATGCTGCCTTTGAAAAAGCATATAAAATGAGTCCGAACGATACCCTGATAATTAATCCGTTGGTTGGGGTGGCATTGGCACAAGGTGATTCGGTTCGAGCGCGTTTACTAGTTGATAAATCGCTAAGCATCAACGACTGGAATAATTGGGAGGCGCAAAATTATAAAAACATCTTAGATGAATCAGAATCGAGACGGCGCTAGAATAGGATTCCTGAAGAGATTCGTTTATACGATATTGCTATGATCTCTTGGGATTCATTAGTTCCAGATGCTTTAAAAAGTAGCCTCTGAATTTTCTATCAATCATTTAAATTTAAATAAGTTAACGGTTCAATTATTATATGAAAAAAACAATATTTAAAAATCTAGGTTTGACGCTATTAACGGTAATTTTTCTGGTTGGATGCGCTCCTGAAAAAAAAGGTTAACGGTAAAATTACGATTAATAATGATTGTAAGAGAAGTGATGCTAGTAGTTTGGTTGGAATCCGAATAATTCCCAATAAAGTATTCTTTGATTTGGTTTCAAATTTTCAGAAATTGAATCAAAGTGGGTTAGCTAATGAAAGCGTTTTAGCTGATCTCGAGGCCGAAATAACGGAGATAGGAATTGGTGTTACCAATGTGTCAGATATTTCGACGTCTTTGTTTGAGATTCACCAGCGACGTCTTAATATTGCCAAACAAACAGCATCGTCGATTGGTCAATGGGTCCGATCGTTGCCACCGATAACTACACAAGTTAGGTTGGATGAGGATTTTCATATTTCATCCAGTTCTGATAACTGGTTGTTTGTTAGTGTTTTTAACAATTCAAGTGCTGGTAGTGGAATGGCTGGAGATGGTTTTAAATTATGGATAAAGCGTGTTGCGAATTGCGGGGAATCGATTGTTTTTTCTGATGACACGATGATAGAATCCAACATGCAGTTTTGGCAGGTATTAGGTGGTATATCTAGTCTGCAATCAGATTTGGGTGCTGATAAAAGTTTGATTGAGTGGGCGACGGTAGTACGTTTGAAAGCTGTAAAGTCAAAACAGATTTTCGATGAAAAAATGATGGGTGCAAATTGGAAGACGGCGATAGAACTTTTGAAGGCTAAAAAGTTGGTGAGTGGAGATCGATTTGTTGTGCCGGGTGGCAAACCAGAGTTTGTAGTGCGGTCAATTAATAGTGGTTCATTTATAATGGGAAGTCCAGTGGCTGAGGGAATGCGGAATTCGGATGAGGTTGAACATAAAGTAGTAATCAGTGATGGTTTCTTTATTTCTGAAACTGAGTGTAGTCAGGGGCAATGGCAATTCGTGATGACAAATAACCCGAGCTATTTTAAAGGGGTTGATAGACCTGTAGAACAAGTTAGTTGGGATGAAGCGAATCGCTACTGTATTCGGTTAACGGACATTCATAGGAAGACTGGTTTGATTGGTGGAGATATGGAGTGGCGGTTGCCGACTGAAAGTCAATGGGAATATGCGAGTAGTGCAGGTGGGCTTGGAGATGGTGGGCTCAATTTAGATTTGGTAGCAGTATATTCCAAGAATTCAGGATCTTCGACCCATAAGGTTAAATCTAAATTTCCAAATGCCTGGGGTTTGTATGAGATGAAGGGCAATGTTTGGGAATGGTGTTTCGACTGGTATGGTGAGTATGATCCTCGTGAGAGTGTTGATCCCGTGAGGATTTCTATTAGTTCAGGTAGGGTTTTTCGAGGTGGTGGTTGGTTGTTAGGATCTGAATATTGTCGATCAGCAAGTCGACGTTGGAGCGCGCCTAGTTTACGATATAGTTATGTAGGGTTTCGACCTGTATTGGTTTTAGTGAAGCGGTAATCTGCTTTAAGGCAAATCCGGCACCTCGATATTTGTTTTTCTGAAATTTTTTACAGTGTAGATCTATGTTCGATAACCTCTGGGTAACTTGAATTTAAGTTGGCATACCGTTGGATTTGTAGTTAGATTGTTGGTAATTGGTAAGGTGTTGAGGGGAATTTAGTAGGTGCTGATTTAGGACGACGGGGTGAGCGCTGGGTTTGCGCGTCGATGGGATGAATCGATGGGTTTATCAGGCCGACCGGTTTGTGGTAAGCGTCACCCGAGGCACCTCCCCGCATAGGTGCCATAGTTTGCCGAGTATGACGTTTATGCAGCGGCTCTGAGGGCGGGGGTATGCATTCGCCCCCAGCTTTCCGGTAGGAGGAGGACGATCTGACGGTTGGTCATC
>SXGR01239675.1_pt1 | contig 30771 bp, 29 predicted proteins | sample 3174711 | NCBI WGS metagenome assembly SXGR01 (sample SAMN11356860, study PRJNA531348) | freshwater metagenome | isolation source: freshwater sample F1-60 | place: China: Fuxian Lake, Yuxi | collected 2017-12-25 | reverse complement strand
CGTCGTTCGCAATGACGAGGTCAGGGGTTTGATCCCCCTTCGGTCCACCATTTCATCTCTGCGGCCGAGCACGGCAGGACGCAGGAAGACATTCCAGCCTGAGGAAATTATTTCGGGTGAACGCTGGGAGGGATGGTCGCACTTGCGTAAAACGACGTTTGCCTGCGCAGATGCTTGGTTGCACACACCTATTGGCGACACGTGTTACGACCGGGTAACTTCCGCAAAACCCTACTGGTGCATTGGCCCGGCATTTGCTACTTTGTCTGCCTAACTCGGGTTTGTCCGATCTCTCATCACAACTATTACTGGAATGAAAAAGAATACCTCCAAATCTGCCGCCGAGTCGCCCGTCCCGGGGACGAAGGTTGCTCCGGTTAGGGTGAAAATGGCCGTCGCGGCTCGTAAGGCTCTGCCGGCTCTCAAGCCGGCCAAGCCCGTGGCTAAAAAGAAGCCCGCCGCGCGCGCCCCTGCACCGGCGGTCAAAGTCGTGGCGGCCAAGGCCGTCGTGGCGACGATCACGGCGCAGATCGACATCGGCTTCGGCAACGCGCTCTACATGCGTGGCGAGGGTGCGGGGCTGAGCTGGGACCAAGGCCTCCCGATGAATTGTGTGAGCAACAGCGAATGGCAATGTGTGCTGGGCGAATCCGCGCGACCCATCGTCTTCAAGTTTCTCGTCAACGACCTGAGCTGGAGCACGGGCGAGGATTTTTCCGTGACGGCGGGCACGAACGTGACGCTCACGCCGACGTTCTAAGCGCCGGTTGTGCGCTTTTCCGTGGGCGACGGAGATGCCCGCTCCATCAATCCGTTTCCGTGATCTCATTCGTGGGAGCTGGTCCGACGGGATGGCTGTTGGCGTACCCCGGTGGAGACTCCGCTCCGCCCAGCGCAAAGCGAAACGCTGGTCATTTGGCTTTGGCGCCGATGTGAAAATACGTCAGACGAATGGGTGACTCCGCGACGGTGTTCGGCGTGCTTCGGCTGGCAAGATAGCGCTCGTCAGACTCTGGTTTTTTCGGTTCCATCCCTCTCATCTCAGTGCGTTTTATCCTTGGTGCCATTTTCTTGCTTGGCGTCGCCCTTGTCTCCGTCGTGGGTGCGGAGGCTGGCCAGCCCAATGTTCTCATTATCGTCGCCGATGATCTCGGTTTTGCCGACGTCGGCTTCAATGGCGGCAAAGTCATCGCCACGCCGAATCTCGACCGCCTCGCCGCGACCGGGGTAAACCTGACCGATTTTCGGGTGTGCCCCATGTGTTCGCCGACGCGTGCCGGACTCATGACTGGTCGCTGGCCGGCCCGCTTTGGACTGATGCGCGCGGTCGTTCCCCCGTGGTCGCGCTATGGTCTGCCCGCGAGTGAGAACACCCTGCCGGAATTACTCGGCGCTGCCGGCTATGGAGAACGCGGCATTATGGGCAAGTGGCATCTCGGCCACGCACAAAGCGAGTTCCTCCCGTTGGCCAACGGTTTCACGCGCTTTTACGGCCACTACAACGGCGCGATCAGCTACGTCACTCACGAGCGCGACGGGGAGGTCGACTGGCACGATAACGACCGCACCGTGCGTGAGCCGGGTTACTCCACTGACCTGATCGGCAACGCCGCCGCCCGCTTCGTGCGCGAAGCCGCGGCTGGGCAACCGTGGCTCCTCTACGTTCCCTTCAATGCGCCGCACTCGCCTTTCGAGGCCAAAGAGGAGGATCTCCAGAAATACCCCCTGTTGACCGGCGATCGACGCACCTACGCTGCGATGGTCGACTCGATGGATCAAGCCATCGGCCGGATCCTCGCCGCCGTTGAAGCGCGTGCTGATGCTGCGAATACGTTGGTGCTCTTCTTCAGCGACAACGGGGGGATTCTCAACGTGGGCTCGAGCAACGGCCCGTATCGCGGCGCGAAGTTGACCGTCTACGAAGGCGGCACGCGCGTCTGCGCCGCGATGCGTTGGCCTGCCGGTGGCGTGAGTGGCGGCAAACGCTTCGACCAACGCATCGGCTACATTGATGTTTTGCCTACCGTGCTCGCCGCCGCTGGCGCTTCCGCCGCGAAAGACGTCGACGGCGTAAATTTCCTGCCTGCCTTCCGCAGCAGCACGTCGTTGCCCGAGCGCCCGTGGTTCACTTACATGCATCAAAGCGCCGACGCCCGTGCTTCCGTGCATGTGGGTAACTGGAAGTTGGTCGCTCACGGGGATTTTTTCCCGGAGCGCCCGGCGACCCAACCCGCACTCGAACTCTACGATCTCGCCACCGATCCCGCCGAAAAATCCGACCTCGCCGCACAACAGCCCGAGATCGTCGCGCGTCTGCATGCCCAGCTGCGCGAGTTCGGCACGTGGCAAAAATCCGGCGTCAGCGCCTACACCGAAGGCCGCGCCGGATTTGTGCCTCCGAAAGATTGGATCGTCGGCGGACCGCCCGCCGCTCCGCGCGACACCCCCGCGCCCAAGGCGGGAAAAAATAAACCCCCCGCGGCCCCCAACTGAACCTTTCCTTTCGTCCATGCCATCGCCCGTCCGTTTTCTCTCCGCGCTCTTCGTCGTCTGGTTACTCCTGAGCAGCACCCTCTGGGTTGCCGCCGCCGAGGCGGCTCCCGCGCGCCGTCCCAATTTCATTATGATCCTCATCGACGATATGGGGTGGGGCGACTTTTCCTGTTTCGGCAACAAGGACGCGAAGACGCCCCAGATCGATCGCCTCGCCGCCGAGGGCCTCCGCTTCGAACAGTTTTACGTCGCCTCGCCGATCTGTTCGCCCTCGCGCGTCGGCCTCTCGACGGGCCAGTATCCACAACGCTGGCGCATCACGTCCTTCCTCAACAACCGTGCCGAGAACAACGCGCGCGGCATGGCCCAGTGGCTCGATCCGAAGGCACCGCTGCTCGCGCGCATGTTGCACGCCGCCGGCTATGCCACGGGCCATTTCGGCAAGTGGCACATGGGTGGCCAGCGCGACGTCCACGATGCTCCGCCGATCACCGCCTACGGTTTCGACACCTCGTTGACGAACTTCGAAGGCATGGGGCCCAAGCTCCTGCCGCTCACCCTCAGGCCTGGCGATGAAAAGCCCGAGCGCATTTGGGCCGACGCCGAGCGTCTCGGCCAACCGGTGACCTGGATGCAGCGTTCCCAGATCACGACCGGCTTTGCCGATGCCGCACTCGCGTTTATCGACGCGTCCGCGCGCGACTCAAAACCGTTCTACGTGAATCTCTGGCCGGATGACGTGCACAGTCCATTTTGGCCGCCGGTGGAGCAGTGGCGCGACGGCAAGCGCGGTATCTACCACGCCGTCCTCGAGTCGATGGATCGTCAGCTCGGCATACTTTTCAGCCGGATCCGCTCTGATCCTGCGTTGCGCGACAACACGCTGATTCTTGTCTGCTCCGACAACGGGCCCGAAGTCGGCGCCGGTTCTGCGGGTGAGTTCCGGGGTACCAAAGGCATGCTCTACGAAGGTGGCGTCCGTTCGCCCCTCGTCGTCTGGGGTCCCGGTTTCACAAATACGAAAAAAGCTGGCACCGCCAACCGCGCGTCGCATTTTTCCACGATCGATGTGGCACCCACGCTGCTGGCGATCGCGGGCGTCTCCGCTCCGGCCGGGACGACCTTCGATGGTGTTTCCATGCGCGAAACGCTGCTCGGCCGCTCTGAAGCTTCGCGCAACCGACCGCTCTTTTTTCGTCGTCCCCCCGACCGCGCGGCTTTCGCCGGCGACGAAAAGCTCCCCGATCTCGCGGTGCGCGACGGGCGCTGGAAACTCCTCTGCACCTACGACGGTTCCGCCCCACAGCTCTACGACCTCGACGCCGATCCCGCGGAGAGGAGAAATCTCGCCGCGTCTCAACCCGCCGAGACCGCCCGCCTCGCCGCCGCCGTCGTCGCGTGGCATCGCTCGCTCCCCGCCGACAACGGCGCGACCTACCGCCCCCGGGCGACGAAAAAGAAATCGTAATCGCGGCATTCCTCGCTCCGGCTTTTCCCGCTCCAACGACCTCTGTCGATCGCTTTACTTGGTTTTTTTCTATGCGCTTGTTGCTCCCCCATTCGCTCGTTTCACCGCTCGCGTTGTGCGGTTTCCTCCTGTGCCTCGCGCCTAAAGCACCGCTGAGCGCGGCGAACGCGCCGCGCCCCGACATCGTAGTCTTCCTCTCCGACGATCACGCCCAACTCGACGCCACGCCCTACGGCGCGACCGACGTGCGTACGCCCCACATGCAGCAACTCGCCCGCGACGGCCTGGTGTTCACGCACGCCTTCATCGCTTCGCCCGCCTGTTCGCCGAGCCGTTCCGCGATGCTGACCGGCCTTATGCCCGCCCGCAATGGGGCCGAGAACAACCACACCTACAAACGCGACGACATTGCGTCGCTCCCGGAAAAACTCCGCGCCCTCGGCTACCAGACCGCCGCTTTCGGCAAAGTCGCTCACGGTCCCAATGACATTACGCGCCACGGTTTTGACGTCACCGCTTCGAGCCACGCCGCCGCCGTCGTTGGAAAATTCCTCGCCGAACGCGATCGCTCCAAACCGCTCTGTCTCTTCGTCGGCACGCATGAGCCGCATGTGCCTTGGCCTGATCTCGACGGCTATGACCCGACCAAAATCAAACTGCCGCCCGCGCACATTGACACGGCGGAGACCCGTGCTTTCCGGGCCCGTTACTATACGGATATCACCAAAGCCGATACCCAGCTCGGCGAAATGCGCGCGCTGACCCGCACTCACCTCGACGCGTCGCGCACGCTCTTCGTCTATACTAGCGACCACGGCGCGCAGTGGCCCTTTGGCAAGTGGAATCTCTACGATGCCGGCATCCGCGTGCCGCTCCTCGTCGCGTGGCCGAGCGTGATTGCGCCCGGCTCACGCACCGCTGCCATGGTGCAGTGGATCGATCTGCTCCCGACCTTGATTGAGGCCGCTGCGGGAACCGTCCCGCCCGATCTCGATGGCCGCTCTGTTCTTTCCGTGTTGCGCGGTCACGCAACCGCCCACCGCGAGACGATCTACACCACGCATAGTGGCGACGGACGCATGAACGTTTACCCGATCCGCTCCGTCCGCACCGCAGAGTGGAAACTCATTGTGAACCTGCACCCCGAGTTCGCCCACACGACGCACATCGACAAAGCCCTCGCGCGCGATGGTGGCCGCTACTGGCTCTCGTGGTTTGAAAAGGCCCAGACCGATCCGGCCGCCGCGGCCATCGTTCGTCGTTATCACGAGCGTCCCGCTGTCGAGCTCTACGACTTGCGCGTCGATCCCTTCGAACAACGCAACCTCGCCGCGCTCCCCGCGCACGCTGCCCGCGTCAGCGAAATGCGCGTCCAGCTCACTGCATGGATGCAGCAACAGGGTGATCGCGAAACCGTTTTCAACGAACCCCGCCTGCTCTCTGATCCTGCCTCGACGCGTCCCGGCGCCAATTCCGGTACCGATCAGCCGGCGAGTAAAAATAAGAAATAAGACCACTATGAACCCGCGCTGCCGCCGCGGGTGCGCGATTTCTCCTGCGTGGCTTCGTCGAGATTCGCCGCTTCGAGCAGCTCGTAAAAATCGTCGCTCAATACGGCGGTTTGGCTGAGCACCGCAGGCACGCGTTTCTGAGAATATACCGTTACCGCCGCGTAGTCGCCAAACCGCAGGTTGGTTTTGCGGTCCCGGCCGAGGAGGGTGCGGAGTGGCGCGACGGGGAGCGGCAGGGTTTCCGCATTCGGAACGCGCAGATCGGCAAGTCCGGGGTCAGGGGAGTGGATACGCGGTCGATGGGGGAAAGAGAGGGAAGAGCGGGGCATTTTCGCGGTTGCGCGACCGATAAAACGCCCTCTCTTGGAAGCGTGAATCTTCATGTGCTGCCCGCCGGGGCGATCCAAACCAATGCCTATTTGCTGACCGCGCCGGAAAGTGGGGAGGCCGTGCTCATCGATGCGCCGGGCGACGTCTGGGCGGATGTTGAACCGATTTTGAAAAAGGAGACATGCACGTTGACTGAGCTCTGGCTGACGCATGGACACTGGGATCACACGCAGGGTGGGGCGGCCGTCGTGCGGGCGACCGGGGCCAAGGTGCGAGCGCATCGGGAGGATCGGGACTTGATCGAGACGCCGGAAATTATGGAGCGGTTTATGGGTGAGAAGCTGGGGCTCGAGCCGGTGTCCGTGGACCACTGGGTCGTGCAGGGCGAGCGGCTGACCGCTCTCGGATGCGACGTCGAGGTGCGGCATGTGCCGGGCCATTGTCCCGGCAACGTGTTGTTCTATTTCGCGGCGGCGGGCGCGGTGTTTGTGGGCGACGCGTTGTTTAGTGGCAGTGTTGGTCGGTCGGATTTGCCGGGCGGAGAGTTTGAAGTGCTGGCGCAGTCAATTCGCGGTCAAATTTACACGTTGCCGGAAAAGACAGTCGTGTTTCCCGGACATGGACCTAAGACGACGGTTGCCCATGAACGTGCCTCCAACCCCTATGTCCGCGGCTGAACACGAAGTCTTGATGCGGCGTGCGCTCGGCCTGGCGCGCGGCGTGTGGGGGACGACGCATCCGAATCCGATGGTCGGGGCGTTGCTCGTCGAGGACGGACAGGTCGTGGCGGAAGGGGCGACGGCGCCCGATGGCGGGCCGCATGCGGAGCGTTTGGCTCTGCTGGCGCGCGGCAAGCCGCCGCGGCCCGGGGCGACACTCTATGTAACGATGGAGCCGTGCTCGACGCAGGGGCGCACCGGTGCGTGCACCGATGCGATTATCGCGTCGGGAATCAAACGCGTGGTGACCGGAGCGACCGATCCGAATCCAGCGCATGACGGCAAGGGCTGCGAGGTGCTGCGGGCGGCGGGGATTGAGGTGATTACTGGAGTGCTCGCGGGCGAGTGCGCGGATCTGAATCTGATTTTCAACCACTGGATCACCTCGGGTGGGCCGATGTTAGCTGCGAAGTCGGCGTCAACGTTGGATGGGAAAATTGCATGCCGCACGGGTGACTCGCAGTGGATCACGAACGAGGCTTCGCGGGCGGATGTGCACCGCTGGCGTCGGCTCTTTCCCGGCATCGCCGTCGGGGCGCTGACGGTTTTGAAGGATAACCCACGGCTCACCGCGCGGCGGGCCGGGGAGGCGGAGTGGTGTCCATGGCGCTTTGTATTCGACGGACTGTTGCGAACGGTCGTCGACAAGAACCTCCCGGCGGTCTTCACGGACGAATTTCGCGAACGCACCATCGTGGTGACGACTCCGCATGGCGGCTTGGGCTATGTGCGCAAACTGCGCGATATGGGGATAAAGGTGTGGTGTTTCGAATCCGCGACGCAGCGGGTCGCCTTCAGCGATTTTCGGAAGAAGTGTGCGGAAGAACGGATCGCGGGCGTGTATTTCGAGGGCGGCGCGCAACTCCTCAGCGAATTAGTGCGCTCGCGGCAGCTGGATTACCTGTTCAATTACCGTGCGCCCCTGTTTTTTGCGGATGACAAGGCCAAGAGTGTTTTTGGCGGTTTGCGTCCGGAGCGGCTGGACCAGGGCGTGCGGTTGGTGGACGTGCGCCACGAGTCTTTTGGTGAGGATGCCTTGATGCGCGGGCGCGTGGTGTTTCCGGAGAAAATGTTGATCGATGAAACTTTTTTTGGCGTCCGGTAACGCGCACAAGGCGGTCGAGCTGCAAGCGCTCGCGTTTGCGGAAAATTTGGCGATCGAGATGGTCTCTGCGCGGGCAGTGGGCGGCATGCCGGACGTCGCGGAGGACACGGGGACCTTTGCGGGCAATGCGCGCAAGAAGGCGCTCGCGTTGCGGACGAAATTGCCGGCGGATGCGTGGGTACTCGCGGACGACAGCGGACTGTGTGTGGATGCACTGGACGGTGGTCCTGGAGTGGAGTCGGCCTACTATGCTGGATCGCAGGGCGTGGGTGGGGACAATCTGGCGAAGTTGATTGCGACGATGAAGGGAGTGCCGGCTGAACGGCGCGGAGCGTACTTTGTGTGCGTGCTTTTCATCGCGGGACCGGGTGGGGTTGAGCATGTTTTTGAAGGAAAATGTCTCGGAAGACTGAGCGAGGAGCCGCGAGGTGGGGCAGGCTTTGGCTATGATCCGCTCTTCTTGCCGGAGGGGCACACCGCGAGTTTCGCGGAGTTGGGTGACGCGGTGAAAAACGCGATCAGTCACCGGGCCCGAGCGTGGACGCAGTTGGCGGAGTGGATGCGCGGCATTCGGTAAGACGGACTTGAGTCCGCGGGGCACGGTCGCTGGGTGTGCCGTCGTGAAGGCGGATTGGAGCCTGCCCTGCTTTTTTGCTGCGCATAGCTCAATGTTGGGCTTCGGCAAAAGTGCTCCACCAAACGGGCACGAAGCGTAGCGCGGTCAGGGCAGCACGGCGACGAGGATGACGTAGCGGGCGAGCCAAAAAATGCTCGGCTGCGGACTCAGGCGATCGCGTAGGAACCCGCCGACGAGAGCGAGGTGCGTCAAAACTTTCGACATTGGGCGGTGGGCGCGATTGGCTGTCCGACTCGACATGAAGTCTTTCTACATCACGACCGCCATCGACTATGCGAACGGTTCGCCACACCTGGGCCACGCCTATGAAAAAGTCCTGACGGACACCATTGCGCGTTTTCGGCGGCAGATGGGGGACCGGGTGCATTTCCTGACCGGGGTCGACGAACACGGCCAAAAAGTGCAGGCGAGTGCCAAGAAGAAGGGGATACCGCCCCAACAATTTTGTGACGAAGTGAGCGAGGAGTTTCGCGCCCTGTTGCGGAAGCTGAATATTTCGAACGACGATTTCATTCGCACCACCGAAAAGCGGCACAAGCAAGTCGTGCGGGCGGTGCTCCAGCAACTCTTCGACAAGGGCGAAATCTACAAAGCGGAATACACGGGGTTTTACTCGACGCGGCAGGAGCAATTCTTGCAGGAGAAGGACCGGCTGCCAGACGGCACGTGGCCGGAGCTCTTCGGTGAAGTGACCGAGATTGCGGAGTCGAACTACTTCTTCAGACTGAAGCAGTATCAGGAGTGGCTCGTGAACTTCTTGGCGAAGAACGAGAATTTTATTTTCCCACAATATCGGCAGAAGCAGGTGCAGGAATTTTTGAAGGAGCCTCTGAACGATCTGTGCATCTCGCGTCCGCGGGAGCGGCTGGAGTGGGGTATTTCGCTGCCGTTCGACGACGGCTACGTGACTTACGTGTGGTTTGATGCGCTGCTGAATTACTATTCAGCGGTGGTGGATCGTCCCGGGGTTTGGGCGGAGGCGCACCATGTGATCGGTAAGGATATTCTGGTGCCGCCGCATGCGGTCTATTGGCCGATCATGCTCAAGGCGGCGGGGATTTCCCTGCCGAAGGGAATCATCGCCCATGGTTGGTGGATGACGCGTGGATCGAAAATGTCGAAGAGCACGGGTAATGCGCTCAATCCGCTCGACCTCGTGGCCGAGTTTGGGGCCGACGCCTTTCGGTATTTTCTCATTCGTGAAATGAACGTTGGGCAAGACAGCGACTTCACGCGCGAGCAGTTTTTGGTGCGCTACAATAGCGAACTTGCGAATAATTTCGGGAATCTTGTGAATCGCACGCTGAACATGGCCACGCGTTTTTCTGCGGGTGTCGTGCCGGCGGCGGAAGTCGAAGAAGAGCTCGAGAAGAGTCTGCGGGACCTCTGGACCAAGACTCGCGACGAGTTTATCCCGCAGTGCGAAGGCTATCAGTTTCACACGGCGCTCGAGCGGGCGATGGTGTTTCTGACCGAGACGAATGCCTACATTGAAAAGCGGGCGCCCTGGAAGCTCGGTAAGTCGACCGAAGCGAAAGATCAGGCGCTGCTGCGCACGGTGCTGGCCACCATCGCAGAAGCCTTGCGGCTGGTGGTCGCCGCCGTGCAACACGTGATGCCATCCACGACGGAGAAAATCAACGCGGTGCTCGGCTACACGCCGGGTGCCGTGTGGCGTGACGAGTTGAATTGGGGTGACAAACTCACGGGCGCAAAGGTCGCGGGTGCGTTGGTGCTGTTTCCGCGGCCGGCACCGCCGGAGAAGGCACCGGCACCGGTGGCCAAGGGGTAGGGGAGAGCGCGTCGGCAATGGAAAACGCGTGGTGGCGGAATCGCCTGCAAGCCGGCTACTGCCTATGACGATACTTCCGATCCATCCTGCTCAGAACGCGTCACCGGATGCGTTACGCGCATTTTTGACGCAGTGCCGAGATGCGGCGGTGCGCGCGGGCCGGGCCAAGTTGGTGAGCATCTCGCTGGCGGTCGACGCGCTTGATCCGCTGGCGGTGTTGGAGTCGATTTTTGAGCCGGGTGAGCCGCATTTCTATACGGAACGACCGGGGATTGAGACCGCGATTGCCGGAGCGGAAGTGGCGGTGGCGTTTGAGGCGAAGGGGCCGGAGCGATTTGCGGCTGTGCAAAGTTTCGTCGACGAGACGCTCGCGCAGACAATCGCGGTGGGCGATGTGAACGCGCCGTTTGGCGGTCCGCATTTTTTTGCGGGGTTCGCGTTCCGTGATGAGGTTGAGGCGGGAGAGCGATTTCCGGCGGCGCGGGTGTTTGTGCCGCGCTGGCAGGTGGCCAAGGCGGGAACGACGACGACCGCAGTAGCGAATTTTCTGGTCGCGCCGGAGGTGGATCTCACCGCGTTGGCGGACCGGGTGTGGCGGGCCCATGCGAAGTTTAAGGGCTTCCGGTATCGTGAGGCCGATGGGATGGAGAGTGGGGAGCAAGCGGCCCCCTGTTTCACGACGGCGGAGGCCGGTGATTATCGCGTGGTGGTGGCGCGGGCTCTGGAGCGAATCGGCAGCGGGGAATTCAGAAAAATCGTGTTGGCGCGGGCGCTGGATTTGCAGGCGGATCAGCCGCTGCATCCGCTGCGGGTGCTCAACGGGCTGCGGCAGCGGTTTCCCGACTGTTATTCGTTCTCGTTCGCGAATGGGGATGGACCGAGTTTTATCGGGGCGAGTCCGGAGCGTTTGGTGCGGGTGAGTAAGGGCGTGCTGGAGACGGAGGCGCTGGCGGGATCGATCCGCCGGGGCGCGGGCGCGAGTGAGGACGCGGCGCTCGCGGCGGTGTTGCGCGGGAGCGAGAAGGATTTGCGGGAACAGCGAGACGTGCTCGATGACATCGTGGCGCGGCTCACGCCACTGGGACTGGAGCTGGAATTTTCGCCGGAGCCACAGTTGCGGCGGCTGGCGAATGTCCAGCACTTGAACACAGCGGTGCGTGCGGCGCTGCCGGACGCGGTGCGTTTGCTCGACGTGCTCGCGGCGCTGCATCCGACGCCGGCGGTCGGGGGGAGTCCGCGGGAGGCAGCGGTCGGGTGTATCCGGGAATTGGAGGGATTTCCGCGGGGGCTCTATGCGGGGGCGCTGGGTTGGCTCAACGCCCGGGGTGGGGGGGAGTTTTTTGTGGGCATTAGATCAGCGTTGGTGGAGGGAGCGACGGCCCGGGTTTACGCTGGCGCGGGGATTGTCGCGGGATCGACGCCCGAGAAGGAGTTTGCGGAAACCGAGCTGAAGTTTAATGCCATGCGCGACGCCCTGCTCACACCATGAACGCTCCGACGCATTTCGACTTCAGTAATGTGAATTCACTCTGGTGTAGTGTGCTCGCGGAGACGTTGATGCGGCTCGGCGTGCGGCAGGCGGTGATTTCTCCGGGGTCGCGGTCGACGCCGCTGACGTTTGCCTTGGTGCGGCAGCCGGAGATTGCGACGGTGGCGGTACTCGACGAGCGGTCGGCGGCGTTTTTTGCACTGGGAATCGCGAAGCGCGAGGGTCGGCCGACGGCGCTGGTGTGCACGAGCGGCACGGCGGGGGCGAATTACTTTCCGGCTGTGATCGAGGCGCAGGAAAGTGGGGTGCCGTTGCTTGTGATCACGGCGGATCGTCCTCCCGAGATGCGGGCGTGTGCGTCGGGGCAGACGATCGACCAGCAGCAGTTGTTTGGTAGCCACGTGAATTTTTTTCACGAACTCGCGGTGCCGGAGGCGAGCGAGACGCGGTTGAGTTATTTGCGACAGACGGTGGCGCACGCCGTGGGGCGGACGATGGGTTCGGGGGGCGGTCCGGTGCATTTGAATGCGCCGTTCCGCGATCCGCTGCCGCCGATCGACGATGGCGGGATCACGGCGAGGGCGGTCGAGGGAATCGATTGGAATCGGTTTTTTACGCACGTTGAACCGCCGGGAGAGCGTGCGCTGCATGCGAAGGTGCCTCGGTTGATGACGGACGGGCACGGCGTGATCGTCGCCGGGCCAGCGCAGCCCGCCGATCCGGCGGCGTATGCGGCGGCGGTGGGAGACGTCGCCCGCCGCCTCGGGTGGCCGGTGTTGGCAGACGGTCTGTCGCCGTTGCGACATTATGCGAACGTCGTGCCGCAGTTGGTAACGACCTACGACGCGATTTTGCGGAACGCCAACACGGCTGAGCGGCTGCGACCGGAGAGCGTGCTGTGTTTGGGGGGCTGGCCGACGAGCAAGGTGTTGCGCGAGTGGCTGCAGACGGCGGATGCGCCGACGCTGCTGGTCAGCGAGCGGGGCGACAACCGCGACGCATTACACGGGCGCACGCGGCACGTGGCCGTGTCCTTGGCTGCGCTCGTGACACAGTTGCCGGTGGCGACCGATCCCAATGGCTACGAGCGCATGTGGGCGTCTTACGAGCGCAAGGTGCGTCTGGCGCTCGATGCACGGTTGGCGGGGACGACCGCGATGTTTGAGGCGAAGGCGGCGTGGTTGCTGGCGCAGCACCTGCCGGCGGGAACGCCGTGGTTGGTTTCAAATTCGATGCCGGTGCGGGACGTGGAATATGTCGTGCCGGGGGGGAGTCGCGGGCTGCGTCCGCTCTGCAATCGCGGGGTCAATGGGATCGATGGCACTCTGTCTACGGCGCTGGGTATGGCGCATGGTGCCGGGCGGGCGGCGGTGTTGCTCACGGGCGATCTCGCGCTGTTGCACGATACGAACGGCTTCTTGATGCGACCGAAGTTGCGCGGGGCGCTGACGATTGTGTTGATCAACAATCACGGCGGCGGAATTTTCGGGCACCTGCCGGTCGCGCAGTTCGAGCCGCCCTTCGAGGAATATTTTGCGACGCCGCAGGAAGTGGACTTCGCGAAATTGGTGTCGGCTTACGGTGGGGAGCACGTCGCGGTGCGCGACTGGGCGCATTTCACGGAACTGGTGACTACGCTGCCGGCGAGTGGGATTCGCGCGCTGGAGGTGCCGACGGATCGCCAGGCCGATGCGGCGATGCGGAAGCAGTTGTTCGCCGACGTCGCGGCGGTGCTGGGTTAGGGCGAACAGGGAGACGCGCGCCTGCAGTCGGCGCCCAGCCAGCTTTTACAATTGGATGGGGAGACCGACCTCGATGATCTGCATCGGGGGGAGGTTGTAGTAGTCGCGGGCTTGGCGGGCGTTGCGGCTAAGGAAGCCGTAGAAGTGTTTTTGCCACTCCCACATGTCGGCTTCGCCACCGGTGATGATCATCTCGCGATTGAAATAATAGGTCGCCTCGTTGGGCTTTAGCGGCACGCCGGCGTCACGAATGCGCTCGATCAGGGACGCGACGTCGGGTGATTCCATGTAGCCATAGTGGGCGACGGCGCGCCACACGCCTTCGCCGATTTCGCGGACTTCGAGGCGGTCGCTAGCGGCCACCTGGGGTACTTCCTTGGCGGTGACGCTGAGGAGCACGACGATTTCGTGGAGGACCTTGTTGGCTTTGACGTGATGGAGCAGGACGAGGGGAGTGCCGCGGGGATTTCCGGCCATGAAAACACCCGTGCCGCGGACACGGATGACGTGCTTGCTGGCGGCGATGTTGCACAGCTCAGCCTCGGTGATTTCGTTGGCGTAGACTTTGCGGAAAATTTCCGTCTTCCCGGATTTCCACGTGTGCATGATGGCGATGACCGCTGCGGCAATGGCGATCGGGAGCCAGCCGCCGTCCATGAATTTGTGCAACGTGGCGACGAAGAAGACCGCATCGATGCACATAAAGATAGTGCAGAGGGCGAGGGCGCGCCAGAGGGGCCATTTCCACGAGTGGCGCATCACGATGTAAAACGCGTAGGTTGTGACGATCATCGTGCCGGTGACCGCGATGCCGTAGGCGGAGGCGAGGCGGTCGCTAGAACCAAAGTTGAGGACGACGGCAATCGAGGCTAGCGCGAGAGCGGTGTTGATCAACGGCACATAAATTTGACCGACTTGGTCGGCATTGGTGTGTGTGACCGTCAGACGGGGAAAGTAGCCGAGTTGGATCGCTGAGCGAGTCAGGGAATACGCGCCAGAGATCACGGCTTGGCTCGCGATAATGGCGGCGGCGATCGAAAGCAGGGTGAGTGCGAGCTGGCCCCAGCCGGGCGGGGCGAGGGCGAAAAAGGGATTCGCGGTCGAATCAGGGTGGCCGATGACGTAGGCACCTTGGCCGTAGTAGTTTAGCAGGAGGCCAGGGAAGGCGAAAAAATACCAAGCCTGCCCAATCGCGCGGTGTCCGAAATGGCCCATGTCGGCGTAAAGCGCTTCGGCACCGGTCACGCACAGCACGACCGAACCAAGGATGATAATGGCCCCGCCGGGATGTGAAATGAGGAGCTCGAAGCCAAGGAGCGGGTTCAGCGCGGCAAAGACCTGCGGGGCGTCCTTGATTCGCCAGAGCCCGAGCAGCCCGAGGGTGAGGAACCAGAGGACCATCACAGGGCCGAAAATACCTCCGATGGTTTTGGAACCTTTGCGTTGAAACCAAAAAAGACCGGCGAGAATTATGGACGCAATGGTCGTGATGTAGGGAGTGAAGGCGGGACTGAAGCCCTTCAGGCCTTCGGCGGCGCTGAGCACAGAAATGGCGGGAGTGATGACGCTATCGCCATAGAGGAGCGCGGCGCCGATCAGGATAACCAGCACGGTGAAGCCGATCTTGCGGTTGGGTTTCGTCGAATCGGTTTTGGAGTGACTCAGGGCGAGGAGGGCGAAAATCCCGCCTTCGCCGCGGTTGTCGGCGCGCATGACGAAGCCGATGTATTTGAGACACACGACGAGGAGAAGCGCCCACGTCATGAGCGAGAGGATGCCGAGTACGCCCTCGGCGCGTTCGCCGGGTGCGAGCTGCGCGAGGCACTCCTTCATGGCGTAGAGGGGGCTCGTGCCAATGTCGCCAACGACGACGCCGAGCGCACCCACGCACAGCACGGCTTGTGTCCCAGTCTTCATTGGCGTAGCCGAGGGAGCACTCATAAAAAAGTGGAGTATCCCGTAAGTGGGGGGCGGCTCCAAGCAGTTTTATGGGCGGGCAAAAATCAGCTTGCTAAAGAGGATACTGCTCTGGCCGGTGGACAATTCGCCTGAAAACTCCACGCTCCCCGGCCATGACTCCTGATTGGAAAGTTGCGAAGACTTACACCGACATTCTTTACCACAAAGCTGGCGGCATCGCCAAGGTGACGATTAACCGACCGGAGAAGCGCAATGCGTTTCGGCCGGAGACGGTCACGCAAATGTTCGCTGCCTTCAGCGACGCGCGCGAAGACCCGGCCATTGGCGTCGTGCTGCTCACCGGAGCCGGACCGCATACGGATGGGAAGTACGCGTTTTGCGCGGGCGGCGATCAAAGCGTCCGCGGGCACGCCGGTTACATTGGTGACGATGGGGTGCCGCGGCTGAATGTGCTGGATCTGCAGAAGCTCATCCGCTCGATGCCCAAGGTCGTGATCGCGCTGGTGGCGGGTTACGCGATCGGGGGCGGTCACGTGCTGCACGTCGTGTGCGATCTGAGCCTCGCGGCGGATAACGCGATCTTCGGCCAAGTGGGTCCGAAGATGGGCAGCTTCGACGGCGGATTTGGGTCGAGCTACTTGGCGCGAGTGGTCGGCCAGAAGAAGGCGCGAGAAATTTGGTATCTGTGTCGGCAGTATAACGCCGCCGAAGCACTCGACATGGGGTTGGTCAATAAGGTCGTGCCCGTTGCGGAACTCGAGGCCGAAGGCGTGAAATGGGCCCATGAAATTCTCGGGCACAGCCCCTTGGCAATTCGGCTGTTGAAGAGCGGATTCAACGCCGAGCTCGACGGGCAGGCGGGTATCCAGGAACTCGCGGGTAATGCGACGCTGCTTTATTACATGAGCGAGGAGGCGAAGGAGTTTCACTCTGCGCAGCGCGAAAAGCGGAAACCCGACGCGCGGAAGTATCCGTGGTTGCCGTGAGGGAGTGCCTTCGTTGTCCGCGATGGGCGCGCGCGTGCTTGTGCCCTCATGGCGACTGGGTGGTGAGTGGCCAGTAGCGTATTCGGAATGCGGGCACGGGGACGTGTCGCCCCGCCCGATTACACGCGCTCGAGCTTGATGGGGTAGGTCTGATTCGAGGCGAACTGGGCGACGTAGATACTGCCATCATCGTCGACGAGGACGTCGTGGGGGTGAATGAAAACGTCCTCTTGGTGGCGCATCGGCTGAAGTTTTCCGGTGTCGTCGTAGACGGGTGCGGTGCCGGCGATGTTGGCAACGACGTGAAGATTTTCGTCGAGCACGGAAAGAAACCCGCGACTAGCGCGGTCGTTGGGCCAATTGTCGGCGAGGTGGGCGACAAAGAAATTTTTTCCGTGCTGGCGGATTTGGCGGGGATTGCCGCCGGGCAGGTCAACGTGAGCGAGTTTCTGGCCGTCGAGACCCAGGCTGAGTAAATATTGTTGGTCGCTCATAGCGATGAGCAGCGTAGGGGCGGCGGGGCGGCGCAGATCGATCATGCCGGCGTGTGGGCCCCAGTGAGTGATGCCGCCCTCGGCGCCCCCAAAGATGCGGCGGAATTTTCCGTCCGCACCGTAGTGGACGATATAGTCGCGACCGTAACCATCGAGGACGTAGAACTCGCCATTCGGCAGGTGGAGCGTCCACGAAGGGCGATACTGGTCTGCTTTGTCATATTTCCCCGTCGCTTCGGGCCAGAGCCACTCATCGAGCGTGGTGCCATCGAGAGTGGTTTTGACGACGCGGTGGGTGGCGAGGTCGGTGATAAACAAAACCTCGCGCGTGCCTTCAGTGACGAGGGAGAGGCCGTGCGCGCCGGGGAATCGAGTGCCCCACTTGTTCACGAGTTTCCCCTGCCGGTCGTAGACGATCACGTTGTTGGCCGGGTGATTCGTCAGCAGAATGATGTGGCCGGCGTGATCGCGGGCGAGGCCGTGGCAATCTTTGACGGTCGTCGTGGAATCGAGGACGCCCCAGCCAGGCACGACGCGGTAACGGAAGTCGCCTTGGCCGAGGAGGGGACCCGTGTTGGTGATGGCTGGTGCCGATTGCGCGGACGCCTTCACGAGGGAACAGCTGGCGAGGGCGGCGGCAGAGCCGAGGAAATCTCGGCGGGTCAAGCGGGGCATGAGGACGGCGTTGGGAACGAAGAGGGTCAGTTGTCCCGGCCCGCGGCCCAGCGTACGCCGCGGGCGATCATGGTGAGAAACACGGGATCGTACCAGGTGACGTTGCCGTGGCCCCAGGTGGTGCCGAAGATGCGCGTGCCGGCGAAATCGTTGGTCCAGATCGACGGGTAGGTCTTGCCGTCGGCTTCGCTGACGGCGGTCGCGAGGACGGTGGTCTTCGGCCAAGTTTTTTCGATGATGTAAAGTTCTTCCATGGGCGTGACCCATTTCTCGGGAAATCCGCGCATGGCGGGATTGTTCTTAGCGGCGGCGGTCGGCGTGACCGTGTAGTGGGCCTCGTGGTCGTGCTTGCGTTTCGTGACGCCGAGGAATTCGCGCCAATCATCGATCGCGAGGGTGCGATAGGTGTGCATCGCGCGGTGAATCACCACGGCGGGCGTGCCACCTCGGTGCGCGTTGGTAATCTTGCGGGTGTAGTCAGCATCGGCGAGGTCGGCGAAACACTCGTTGTGGACGACGACATCGTAGGGTTTGGCCGAGTTGGGATCTGCGTAGAGTTTGATCTTCGCGTTCTTGGTTGAGCCGCCGTCGTTGAAGATGGTCCAGGTGATGGGGCCGAGTTTCTCGGTGGACCCCGTGAGCGCTTTGGCTTGGAGGCCGTAGTCGTGGCAGCAACCGCCGGTGATGAGCAGGGCGCGAATGGGTTTGGGTTCGGCCGCAGAGACGGGTGCGGAGAAAGCAACTACGGAGAATAGGAACAGGGAGATGAGCCGGTTTTTCAAAGGGAGGAGAGGGAGCGTCAGGATTTTTTCTGCGGAGTGGAAGGGGGCGGCGGTGTGCCGGGCGGCAGGACTCTATTGAGGGCACGATCATCGGGATTGAGGCCGCGACGGTAGCCCTTGAAGGAGTAGGATGCAGGGGCGAACTCATCGACGAAACGGACGTCGGTTTTAGCGGGGATCTCGAGTGAAAAGTCCCAGAGGACGGCGTTGATGACCATCCGGCGGAGGCCCGCGTTGGAGAGGTCGGTGGCGGCTCCCATCGTCGTGCAGAAAACGCGGTTGGTTTTGCCGTCGGGGTTCCGATTGCTGCGCGTCCAGGCGACGGGCATCACGGGATCGTTGATACCCTGTTCGATGCCGTCGACGTGGCGTTTCTTGCGCTGCTGCGTGTCGGGGGCAACGGTGGGCTTCATGCCGGCGAGCACCTGGCCGCGGGCGAGAATCTTGGAGCCGGCGACCGGATGAGTTTCGTAGGCACCGGAGTCGCCGAAGATGTCGCTGACACCGCGAAGGATCGGGTCGCTCTCGGAGCCGGATTCGATCACCCCGCGCGTGGCGCCGCGCCGGTTGGCACCCCATTGGCTCACCCAGTTTTCGCCGAGGACTGCACGGCCGAAGTTACTAAACGACTTGTAACTGCTCGGGCTGTCGTCGGGAAAACGAAAGGCATGGGTGCTGGTGCGGAGGGCGACGATAGGGATGCCACGGGCGACGGCGACGGCGAGCGCGCCATGGCGGCGTCGGGTCATGGCCGAAAACGAAGGCCGAGGCCGATGCCGTCGGCGGAATCGAGGGCCTCGGAGTTGGGGACGCTCCGGTTGTTGTCGGGATTGATCGTGCCGTCGGGATTGAGGGCGAAGAGGACCGTGCAACGGAAGCCGTGACGTTGACTGAGAATTTTCGCGAGCATCGGCAGGCCTTCCTCGGAACGATACTCCTCGTCGCCGGTGAGAAACACGAGGTGGCGACCGGCACCCGGGCCGTTGGGGGCGGCCGGGTAGGCGATCGATGCGGAGGCGGCAGGCAGGGGCGGAAAGAGAGCGCAGGTGCAGACCAGCAGGCAGGCGACGAGACGCGATAGGTTCATCGGTGGGGTGGATTAACGGCGGGGCGTAGCGGACGGGGAGATGGGGAAATACGGCGGTTGGAAACCGCCACGCCGTCAGATGCCCCAGCTCCAACGCTCGGATTGCCAAGTGTAACCGGCGTCCGCGCGGGCCACGCGGCCGAGGCCGGGCCACGGGAGATGAAAGCCGTAGGAGCGTTCGTGGGTGGTCGCGAGTTCGGCGAAAAGTTTCTTGCGCGTGTCGACGGCTTGCGCGGGCTCGTGGTCGTAGTTGATTGCCCATGACGGGTTCGTGAACATGAGCGTGTGGTGGTGCGCGGCGTCCATGAAATGCAGGAGCGATTCCTTGCCGGAGCGGAGGCGGAAGAGCGCGTGCCCGGCGGTGTGACCACGACCGGGAACGAACGTGACCGCCCCACCCAAGAGGGCGTCTCCGTCGCGATGGAGCTGGAGGTTGGGTTGGAGGATGTCGAATTTAGCGCGGTTGCTCTTGATCATGCCGGGGAGGGGGCCCTTGGCTCGCAAGGAGCGGGAGAAGTCGGGTTCGGGCGAACGCCAGAAATCGAGCTCGTCGCGCAGGCAGTGGAGGGCGGCATTGGGGAAGGTGGGTTGGTTACCGGTGACGAAACCGTTGATGTGATCCCCGTGGGCGTGGCTGAGAAAGGCGTGCGTGACCTTTTCGGGGGCGATGCCGATGGCGGCGAGCGAGGCGTTGAGCCAACCGCTTTCGGGGTTTTTGCCGGCACCGAACCCTGCGTCAAAAATGGCGATCTCACGGCCGAGCTTGGCGACGAGGATGTTCACGTAGAGCGGGAGCACGTCGGTACGCTCGCCGCGGGCCACAAGATCGGCATGCATGGCGGGGCGCTCCGCCGCAGGCTCCATCAACCCCAGCCCCTCCTTTAAAGCCAAGTTGGCGTCGCTGATCGACCAAGCCTCGATTTCGCCGATGGCAAAATGGTAAGCGAAAGCGTTGCGGATTGGTGGTGGGGCCGAAGCCGCGGGCGCGACGATGGGCTCACCAGAAAAAACGGGGTGCGGCAGCGCGGCGGTGGCGAGCGCGGCGGCGACGGACGTAGTGAGAAATTGGCGACGCGATGATTGAGGGAGAGGTGAGGTGAGCATGGGAAAGGGGTTTGGCATGGGCCGTGGGCACGCGTCACGGCTTCGAGCCGTCGGCGCACGGCGTTCGATTCAGCTTCTGGGTCGGAGCGTTTGGCGACCGCGGGATGTGGCGCAGGAAATCATCGGCCGTCACGCACAGCGTCCAAATCAGCAGCGAGATCGCGGGCAGGCTTACGCGCCCTATGGCTGCGAATTCCGACCACAGTGTGCGGGTTCGCCGCCGCGAACGCCACAGGGCCGGAATGGCGGGCACGGTGACGGGCTGTCCGCGATCTCTCACCACCATTGAAATTCGCGACTCACCTGCCCGCCGGACTTGTTTTCCCATTGTGACATACTTTTCATTAAGGGTGATCGAGCCCATCGAAAAACGGTGAAACGGGGAAGTGGGGTGTCAAGAGTGCCGGTGTGCCGTTGCGCGACAGGGACGTTTTCTGAGGGCACTATCCGGGACGGCCAGACGTATTGGGCTCAACGGGTGAGACGATAGATGAGGAGGGCGGTGCGCTGCACGAGCTCGGGGACGGTCTTGAGGTCGGCCCATTCGGTGGGAGCATGGGCACCGCCGCCGCGGATGCCGAGGCCATCGAGGGCGGGCAGGGGAGGGGAGACGAAGGCGATGTCGCCCGCGCCGCGTGAACGCGGGTCGTAGGCGGTGATTTCTCCGAAGCCGAGGTCGCGACTGGCTTGGTCGAGTTGGGCGAGGAGCCCGCGATTGGCGGCGGAGTCAGCCATGGCGGGATAGCCTTCGCTGAACGTGATCTTCGCTGACGTGCGCGGAAGATTCTTCGCGACGATGGCGGTCATTTTTTCCCTGGCGGTCGCGAGCTGTTCGGCGCTCACGGTGCGGAGGTCACCGCGGATGAGCGTGCTCTGCGCGGTGATGTTGGTCTTCCCGGCTGTCGTGCCACCGGTGCGGTTCAGCGCGGTCTCGGTGCCGCCGACGATCAGAGCGGGATTCAGAGTGAGCCCGTCGAGTTTACGGAGTTCATTGTAAAATTCTTGGAGAATGCGCGCGGCTTCGTAGACGGAGCCGGCGCCCATTGCGGAGGAGAAAATGCCGGACGAGTGGCCCGTGGCTCCTTGCACTTCGATTTCCCACGACGTGCTGCCGCGGCGGGCGATGGTGCCGGTTTTCCCGATGGCGCCCTCGAAGGCGAGGGCGAGGTCGCTGCGCTTGGCTGCGTCGAAGAGGGCTTGGCGCGCGATTTCCACGGGGCGGCCCACGGCCTCCTCGTCACCCGTCATTACAACGATGATCTGGGTGTCAGCCAGGGCACCGACGTTAGAAGTGCGCGCAACGCGTAGATGATCACGAGGTCGCCCCCCTTGATGTCGCTGGTGCCGGAGCCGAAGGCTTGGTCGCCGGCACGCCGAAAATTTCCTCCGGGCAAGACCGTGTCGAGATGGCCGATGAGGAGCAGGCGTTGGCCCTTGGTGCCACGGTGTTCGGCGACGAGGTGACCGGTGCGACCATTCGGCGCGGGCGATTCAATGAATTTTGTGACTAGGCCGAGCGCGGCGAGTTGGGTGTTGAAGACGTCGGCTATTTTGCGGATACCGGCTAGGTTCTCGGTGGCGCTGTCGATTTGGACGGCCTGCTCAAGGTCGCGGGCGAAGTTGCCTGACTGCGCGCGGACGGCGGCGACGATTTTTTCCTCCACGGGTGAGAGCGCCGCGAAGGTGGGTGCGGCGACTGCGATGAGAGTGGTCCAGCCGGATAAGAAACGGAGTAGCATACGCTCAGCGGAGCAGACGGTGTGTGGCGAGTCGAGCCGAGGTAGCCGTCGAACTCGAATCGATCGGCGGACTCGAAACGGACTCAGCCAGCGGAGTAGGCGCAGATGCCCGCGGACGGCGAGTATTTGAAGACGAAGGACGCGGTCGGTCGCGCTTCGCCGCGAGCGGGCCGGCCGGCTGCCTCCGAGGATAACTCAGCGGAGCAACCATTTCCCCTCGTGAGATGCCGGCACCGTGGTCCGGACGAAGCGTGGCCCACAGGACTGACCGATCGCCCACGAGCGGTGCGGGCGAGACCGCGGCGCGTCGGTGCATTCGGTCGCGCGGGAAACATCCTCGCTTTCCCGAACTCGTTTGCGCTGCAACGCGGAGTTGGATTTGGGCCTACTGCTCTCAGAAAATAGCGACCAGCCCGCCCGCAGGAGCCGACGACTCTCGGTCGCCATGCTCTTCGCTGCGCTCGGGAGTGGTTGGGGCGATACGCCCGGGCGTGCGGCGGGCGAACCCGAGCCGTTATGGGCGTATGGCTTTAGCACTCCACCGGCCCCCGGCGACAAGGCGGTCCCGCAAAGTCCGCCCAGTCGTGCTCTGCGGCCGAACGAGGACCCGTTGGTGCAAACGAGGCTCCGGCGCGTCGCGGGAAGCAGTGCGATGTATTCCCGGGTGGATATTCGCGACCTCGGCAACGTGATCGATTGGTTTCGCGGTGATCATCCGCCGTTGTCCCAGATCATCGCGCACGGTTCCCCGAGCGTGGGCAACGCGGCGCGGGGCTGCGCGTCGTGTCACTTGCCGACTGGGAAAGGCCGTCCGGAGAATGCACCCGTCACCGGCTTGCCCGTCGTGTATTTCATCCAGCAGATGGAGGATTTCCGCGACGGCCTGCGCGTTTCGTCTGATCCAAGAAAACCGAATACGCCGACAATGATGTTGCTGGCGAAGGCGATGACTGACGCTGAGATCAGGACGGCGGCGGAATATTTTGGCGCGATAAAATGGACGCCGTGGACACGCGTGGTCGAGACCGACCTCGTGCCAAAGACGCGGATCGAGGGGAATCTATTTTGACACTCTCTTGCGCCCGCACCGAGCCCATTGCGGGACGAATCATCGAGACGCCTGAGGATAAAGAACAGTCCGAGGTCTTACGGAATCCGCGGTCCGGCTTTGTTGCCTACGTGCCCGCCGGCAGCATCAAGCGGGGAGAGCATTTGGTGACGACGGGTGGGATGAGCGTGGCGGAAGGGAAGATTGTTCCCGGCAAGACGGTGGCGTGTGGCACCTGCCACGGACCGGACTTGATGGGCTTGGCGGATGTGCCGGGCATTGCCGGACGCTCGCCGAGTTCTTTAGTGCGGCAGATGGATGATCTCCAGCAGGGGAAACGAAAGGCGCATCTTCACCGCTGATGCAACCGGTCGTGGCTAATCTGACCGGGGAAGACTTCGTGGCGATCGCCGCCTACGTGACCTCGCTCGCACCGCCCCTTCCGGCCAAGTGAGCGCGCGCTCTGGATCGCATGCTGAGCGAGTGCGAGGCCTACTTTGGCAAACGCGAATAGGCGATGGCCTCGCGCGCGGCGGGCGCGCTTGCGCGCTCCCAGCCCGGCTCGAACAGATGCGGGCGGGTGGGTGTTTCGCTGAGGCGGGCGCCGTCGCCTTCCCGAAATGGGGGTTCGGTCCGGCGGTGTGCACGGCAGTCGTTCGTCGGTTGACGCCCGCTTTGGCCAAGGATTCGGAGCAGCGCGAACGCGCCGGTCTGCTCAGTCGCGTCGTCGCCCTCTCCGTTGGGAACGATGGCACGCAAAATAAAAAACCCTCATGCGTTCCGACCTCACCCTCACGGACGTCGAAGAATGCAATGAGCGCACCGCAGCGCAGGTCGCCCGCGTGGGCTTTAGTTTCTAACGGAGTTGCCGTCTCCGTGTGCAAAAATGAGCAAAAAGTATCACGTATTACGTGACACTCCCTCTGAAGACGTGGCGTTTTTTTGATCAAAAATGTCGCCAGTGAATACTCGTAGTGGGCCGATTGGCTATGGCGCCGCCCGCACCACACGCTGCAGCCACTCCCGCGCCCGTTGGCGTGCAGGCACGTCGCACAGGACCCACCGAGCTGAGTGGTTGGGATAGGGTAAATCGACAAACGTGAAATCACCGGTGACGCCGCTCGCCGCGAGGAGGGCGGCGGTTTTTTGGGTGCTGAGTTCGTGGCTGACAAAGAGTGGCCGTGTGCCCAACCGCCGCAGGCGCTGCGGCCAGGCGCTTTCGTCGGAGGCGGGATGTTTGAAGACACCTTCGTAGTGGCTATGAGCGAAGAAACCGCGCCAGAGCTGCGCGATTTCTTCGTCGTGCAGACCGAGGTAATTGCACGCGATGGCTCCGCGGGAAAAGCCGGCGAGCACCACGCGCTGCGGGTCGCCGCCGAAACGACGACACACGTCTCGCACCGTCGCGAGACAGTAGCGCTTCGTCTCGGCGACGTCGCCCCACCACTTGGTGGCATTTCGTTTCTGTCCGTCATGGCTTTCGACAAACGGTAGCGTGATCCACAGAAAACCGCGGCCGGCGCTGAGTCCGTAGCCCAACAGGCAGCCCTCGACCGATCCGTCACTCGTATCGCCGAGGCGGTTGGCGTAGCCGCCGTTGCCGGCGTATTCGACGATCACGGGCAGGGGCGTTGACTGTGGTTTCCAATCTTCGGGTAAATAGAGCGTGTGGTGCACCGCGGTCGCTTCCCAGCCGGGGGTGGTGGCCCGCACCCGTTTTCCTGCTGCGGGCGCGACGGCCTCCGTCGGTGGCACGGTCAGATCGGCCGGCACGTCGTTCAGATTCGTTTGGGCCATCGCGACGGACGTCAGGAAACTCAGGAGAAGAATCGTGTGCCTGCATGACTTCATGCTGCGATGCTGGTGGGCGCACCCGCTTATGACGAGCTCGCGGAGCGAGGCCGCGGTCTCGTCGGTTTTTCCTCTGCGGGTGCGCGTTCGGGTTTAACGTTTCGGGGCACTCACGGCCTTTTTCACCTGTTCGCCGAGAGGGCACAGCGATGAGCGGCAGCTCTAAGAAAAACCGGGGTTCGTCCACGCTGGAACGTTCCTGGGAATGGGATCCACGGCGGAGTCGGTGGCCGCGGAATGCGACGGTCGAGGGAGCGTTGCCAGTCGAAGAGGACTACGGGAAACCGGCCGAGGACAAACCGGGAAAGATCCGCAGGGCGTTTTTGTAGTAGAGTTTTTTGAGGACATCGTCGGACAGATCGAGGCCGTAGAGTTTCCAGATGCCGTGGTATTTGCGGATCGGATCGAAGTATTCGTCATCCGTTTCAAGGAGCCGGAAGTAGGTGTGGTATTCGACTACGTTGTACGCGTCTTTGCCGAACAGCACGCGGTCCTGATATTTGGTAAAGAATCGTTTCGCCGCGCGGGGCTGCCGGCCCAAGTCGCTGGTGATTGCGCCGATTTCCACGTAGACGTTGGGCAAGCGGTCCAATAGCTCTGCAAGCCGATCAAGGTTGTTTGCGAGCCAACCCATGTGGGCGTTGATGAAGATTGTCTGGGGATGCCGAGTGAAGAGGTTGTGCTGCTCGGCGATCAATTGCTCCCACGTGTAGTTGGTTTGCTCGGATTGGTTGCGCCGGGTTTGAATCTTGAGCTCGAGCCAGCGCTCGTTGTTTTTGTCCATTGGCTGGAAGAGACCCCACGGATCGGCGGTATGGATGAGAACCGGGATTCCATGTTTCGCGCAGACTGCCCACACCGCGTCGAAGCGCGGGTCGTCCACTTTAATGCGGCCCTGGCTGTCGCTGAGGGTGGTGCCGAACTGCTTCCAAACCTTGAGTCCGATCGCCCCGGCTTGGATGTCGGCCTTTAATTGGGCCGCCGCGCGCTGCGAGTAATCTGGGGCGTCGAGATTTGAGGTGTCGATATTGGTCATCGCCGCGAAGCGCGCCGCACTGTGCGCTTTCATGGCGGTCACGGCATTGGCGACCCATTTACCGGAGCCACCGTTGACGGGCGAGTTGATCAAGATGCCCATGTTCAGGCTGTCCATATCTTCGATCAGCCGTTTGAGGCGATCCGGCGTCACGTCGCGCTGGTGATTGTGGACATCGATGAACGGGAACTTCGCGCGGGTTGGTTTGTGCTCGGGGACGCGGAGGGTCGATTTGGGTTCGAACTCTTCGATGGAGATACTTTGGGCAGCAGCGACGCCGACCAAGCAGAGGAGCAGGAGCAGGAAACGGTGCATCGGATGAAATGAGTTACGTGCGAGGAGTGAAGGGCTAACCGGGCTCGCAGCATGGGAGTTCTCGGCGACGCCGGTCAATCTATGTGTCGCCGAGCAAACCCCCGGAACGTCCGTGCGTGGCCTGCGCTCGGAGAGATGTCCGCACCGGTTTTTAATTTCCGAGGCTTGAACTCAGGGCGGGGCGGTGTGTGCTCCGCGCGTGCTGACCACCATCCGTCGTGCGGAGTATGCCGAACTCATCGGCCTTTTTCTTCTCCAGGGCGCGGCGCTGAGCATGTGGTTCGTGCCGCTGAGCTCAGTGCTCGACGCCCATGGTTTGGCCCACATCCGGCCGTATGCATTCGCGACCTCGGGGGTGGCGGCGTTTGTGTCGCCGTTATTATTTGGCGCGGTGGCTGATCGCCACGCCTCGCCGGTGAAGGTGTTGAGGTGGTTGGCCCTCGCCACCGCGATCGCGATGACGCTGGCGAGTACGGCGATCCGCCTTGGGGCTGAGCCCGGGGTCGTGCTCGGGTTGATTTTGCTGCACGCGTTTTGCTCGTCACCGACGTGGAGTATCGCGTCGACGATTGTCTTTGCTCGGCTGGCGAATGCGAAGAAGGAGTTCGGGCCGATTCGGGCCATGGCGACGCTGGGCTGGATGGGTGGTTGTTTGCTGGTGAGCGCGCTTGGGGCGGATCAGTCCAGCTTGGCTGGATACGGGGGGGCGGTGGCTTGGCTGGCGGTGAGTGTCTTTACGTTTTGGCTGCCAGCGCTCGCGACGCCTAAAGCGGTGGAGGGGCTCACGTGGACGCAGCGGCTGGGCTACGATGCGCTGACGCTCCTGCGCAATCGCGACCATCGCGTGGTGTTTCTAACCACGGCGTTCTTCACGATTCCGCTGGCGGCGTTCTATCCCTACACGCCGCCAAACTTAAAGGGACTCGGCCTCGTGCATACGACGGCCTGGATGAGTCTGGGGCAAATCACCGAGGTGATCGCGATTTTGGCGCTCGGGACGCTCTTGTTGCGTTGGCGGCTGAAATGGATTTTGGCGTGCGGGTTGACGCTCGGGATGTTGCGCTATGGGCTCGCTGCGATGGGGACGCAGTGGGGCGTCGTCGCGGGTGTCGTGCTGCATGGGGCCTCGTTTACTTTGGTGATCATCACCGCGCAAATTTATCTCGATCGGCGAGTCGATCCCGCGTGGCGCGCGCGCGGCCAAGCCCTGATGGCGCTCATGAACAGCGGGCTGGGGAGCTTGATCGGCTATCTTGGCACCGGTGCGTGGTTCGCAGCCTGCACCACGAGCGAGCACACCCATTGGACGCTGTTTTGGGGCGGCCTCTCGGCGGCGTCAGCCGTCGTGCTCGTTTTTTTCCTCGCGATGTACCAGGGCCGGGGACGGCGCGAGGGCACGCTGTCGTGAAGCCCCGCGCGGGCGGTTTCCGCGCAACAGATCAGCGGCTGGGCGCTCGAAACATCTCGTGGTCGCGCTTGCCGCTGCTGAGGACATAGGTGGTGAGGTCGAGTACTTCAGATTCGTTCATCGACGAGAGCAGCATCGGCGGCATCGGCGAGACTTTCGAAGGTTCGATGCTTTTCAGTTCTTTGCGATCCACGGAGACGCGCTGATCGGGATCGGACAGCTCGGTGTTGATCGTCACGGTGTCACCGTTGAGATTGACGACGGAGCCGTAGACCGTGTCGCCGTTGTTCTTGGTCAGCACGGAAGGCACGAACTGTTCGTTGATTTCTTTACTCGGGTTAATGATCTGGCCGAGGAAGTCCCGCGGACTGTAGCGACCGCCGGCGCCCGTGAGGTCGGGTCCGGTCATGCCGCCTTCGTTGCCGAAGCGGTGACAGGCGAAGCAGGCAGCGGCGCCAAACATTTTGCGGCCATTGTCGAAGTTGCGGCCTTTCATACCGCGATCAGCCGCCGAGGCTAGTTCATCGAGCGTCCAATTCTTGAAGGTGCGCCCGGCGAAAACATCGCCGAAATTTTCGATCGCGCTGCGCCGGGTAGATTTCTTTTCGAGGACTGCGGCGAACGGGGTGCGCTCCTCGGGCGTGAGGGTGGCGACGGCGTCGTTGCGAATGAACTCGATGAACTTGGAAAAGCTCGAGCCACCGCGGAAATTGGCGGCTTTCAGAAACCATTCGAAATAGGCGGTGCGGGTGGCGGTCGTTCAGCCGGTGGCGAGCATGCGCAGCGAACGGGTGTATTCGATCTGTTCTTCCTGGGTGGGGGCGGCGGCGATCAACGCCATGGTCTTCGCTGCAACCGTCGGCGAGCGTAGATAGACGAGCGTTTCGCAAAGCAGCCAACTGAGTTCGGGCGTGCTGGCGGGAAACAGCGGGTCGAGTTTCGCCAACAGGGCTGCGGTGTCTTTGCCGGGTAGCAGATCGAAGCGGTGGAGGGTGATCTCGGCGGTGCGCACCAGCATGGCACGACGTTCGCCGTCAAGGTCTTGCCAATCCGCGGTCACGAGTGCCCCCAGAATTTTCTTACCGAGCTCGGTGTCCACGGGCGGGCTTTCCCTCGTGCGATGAGGCGGGCTGATGCCGCCGATGCGGGCGAGGCCGAGCAGGGCTTCCATCCGGGCGGAAGGATTCTTTTCGGTGAGTGCGCGGTCGGCCCATTGCGCGCTCGGGACGTGTTCGATGGCGGTGCGCGCGGCCCAGCGGATGAAGCGGTCGGCATGGCCCAAGTGCGGCCAGGCGACGGCGAGTGCCTGTGGATCGGCTTTACCATGCAAGGCTTCCAATCGATGACGGATATCACGCGCCGGACTGGTGGTCGGCTTTGCGGCGACGAGGGCGGTGGACTCCGTGCCGGTGTATGTGACGCGATAGAGGCCGGACTGCACGCGGCGACCGCCGATCGCGAAACACATCGCGCCGTCGCCGGGGTGGATGACGGCATCCGTGAGGGGCAGGGGAGCGCCCGAGAGAAATTCTTCGCGCACGGCCTGGTAGGTCGAGCCGTCGGGTTCGAGGTGCACGGCGTGGAGCTTGCCCCAGCTTCAATCGAGGATGAAGAGTGCATTTTTGGTATCGGGCGGGAAATTTCGCGCCGTAGCCGAAGGTGGTGCCGGTGGGTGATCCCGGCCCGATGTCGATGACGGCTGGAAGATTGTCGGAGTTGAAACCGGGGCGTTTGCCGGATCCGTTGCGCCAGCCGAACTCGGAGCCGCTGACGACGTGATTGAGGCGCGTCGGACGATACCAAGACGTGTTGAAGTCGTATTCCATGTCGGCGTCGGAGGTGAAGAGCTCTCCGTCGCGATTGAGAGCGGCGTCGAAGATATTGCGGACGCTGGACGAGAAGACCTCGAAATCTTTGCCGTCGGGAGAGACGCGTTAGATGATTCCACCCGGCGCGAGGACGTCGCGCATGAACCCGCGTCCGTCAGGCATGCGCGGGAGGAGGTGATCTTCGCCCCAAATCGCAGGCACGGGTGAACTCGCGGCGGGGGTGGTCAGTTTCGCGCCGTTACCACAGACCAAACAAAGGCCCTTGCCGTCTGGCGTGAGTACGACAGCGTGCATGCCACGGTCGCCGCGGGCCTCCACGCTCCGCAGGAGTTCCACCTTGTCGAGTTGATCGCTGCCCGCTGAATTCGAGATGCGATATAGGCAGGAAGGAATCTTGTTTTCTTGGTCGTTGACGCCGACGTAGAGGGCCCCGAAGGCCCAGAGCATACCGTTGATTGCGCGAATGTTGGTCGGGAGTTTTTCGATTTGCTCGCGCTTGAGGACCCGGCCTGCCGGCGGAGGCGTGAAACGATAAAGTCCGCCGAACTGGTCGCTCGCGAGAATGCGGCCCTGAGGGTCGACGCAGAGATTTACCCACGAGCCCTGTTCGACCCCGGGCACCGAGTAGATCAACTCCACGCGGAAATCTTTCGCCGCTTTGATTCGGCTAACCGGCGGCGCCTTGTTTTCCCCGATGGCCGGGCCGACCGTCGTGGAAGCGGGCGCTTTGCCAGCTTTACCTGCCTTGGGCGCCTCCTCGGCGGTGGCCAACGCGGCGCAGGCGACGAAGAGAATGAAGGCGCGAGCAGCGCGGACGACAAACGATAGAAGAGGGTTCAGAAGAAGAGGGGAGGTTAGCGGAACAGGGCGCAGAGATCGCGGAACGATAAGACTCAGGGTGTAATCGGACCGTAGTCGAGCCCGGGTTTGACGTTCGGTCGTCACGTTCGAACCGCAGGTCGTAGGGCCGACGATGCGGGGTTTAATATTTTGTGGATGCGCGACACTTGCACGCCCGCTGTTGAAGGTTAGCTCTGATGTCCGCTTACTCCCATCCATGAACATTACCCGCGCCCAGACCAACGCTACGAAACGGGGACCGGCCGATTATTTTACCGGGGTCGTCCGGTTGGATGAGGTCACCTCCGCCCCGTATTCGTCGGACGTGCGGGTGGTGATGGTGACGTTTGAGCCCGGCGCGCGGACGGCAT
>SXGR01214692.1_pt1 | contig 30801 bp, 29 predicted proteins | sample 3174711 | NCBI WGS metagenome assembly SXGR01 (sample SAMN11356860, study PRJNA531348) | freshwater metagenome | isolation source: freshwater sample F1-60 | place: China: Fuxian Lake, Yuxi | collected 2017-12-25 | reverse complement strand
GGTGCACGACTGGTGCTATCACGGCACGGTCGATGAGACGCTGGTTGTTGCCATGGGGGATCGCACCATCAGTCGAAGTGGTGCGATTGGGCCACAGATCAACCCTCAGCTCACCACGCGAGTTGTGCCCTTCAATGACCTAGCAGCATTGGAACGTGCTGCGAGTTGTGGCGATGTCGCTTGCATGCTCATCGAACCGGCGCTCACCAATATTGGAATCGTGTTGCCTGAGCCCGGTTATCTGGAAGGCGTACGCGAGATAACACGGCGGCACGATATTTTGCTGATTATCGACGAGACACATACCATTTGTGCCGGCGCTGGCGGCTGCACGGTGGCCTGGAATCTTGATCCCGACATGTTGGTGATTGGCAAAACCATCGGCGGCGGATTGCCCGTTGGTGCCTACGGTATGTCTAGTCACGTGGCGACTCTGGTTGAGGCTCTGCAGCTCAATGAAGGGATCGACGTGTCAGGAGTAGGCGGCACATTGGCTGGCAACGCGCTGGCAATGGCTGCGGTGCGCGCGACACTTACCCATGCACTGCTACCCGAGCAGTTCGTTCAAACAACAGCCCTGGCCCGCGCCTGGACCGCAGGTGTGCAGCAATCGTATGAACGACGTGGACTGCCCTGGAGTGTGCAACAACTGGGCGCGCGTGCCGAGTATTGGTTTTGTCCACCACCGCGTACTGGTGCCGATGCCGCAGCAGCAGTGGATCACGAATTGGATGCGTTCATGCATCTGTGGGCCATCAATCGCGGCGTGTTACTTACACCATTTCACAACATGGCGCTCTTTTCCCCGTTTCATACCATGAGCGATGTCGAGCAACATACTGCGCAGTTTGACGACGCTCTCCACGCCTTGGCCGGCTCGTAGGTGTTGCGGCTCACCTCATGAGTGTCGTTGACATTGCATGGTGCCTGTTCGCAATGGGCTTGGCTGCCGTTGTGCAGTCGGTAAGCGGCTTCGGTTTTGCGCTCATGGCGGTGCCGTTAGCCGCAATAGCCGTCAATCTAACGACCGCTGTCATCGCGGTGAGTATCGCGTCGGTCATCAACGTTTCCATGCTCGTGTTGCGCACTTACAGGGACATCGACCGAGGTCTTGCGATGCGATTCAATGTTCCCGCTTTGTTTGGAATGCCGCTCGGGCTGGTGGTGTTGGCAACTATTGAACAACAACGCCTCAAGGTTGTGCTTGGGGGGCTGATCATTCTTGGCACCCTCGCTCTCATGCGCGGAGCAGGTGGACTTTCCGCGCGCGCATGGATTGACGTGATGGCGGGTGCCATCTCGGGCGTACTCGCTGCCTCGACAGGAACCAACGGCCCTCCGCTCGTGCTTGCTGCCCAGATGAGAAAACTGTCGCCCGATGTGTTTCGAGCGACGATGTCATTTACCTTCATCGTCTCGGGGCCACTCAGTTTGATCTTTTTCGCTTTCGGTGGATATTTCAGTTGGTCGGCGGTGTGGCTGGCAGCCGGCTCGATCCCGCTATTAGTGGTCGGTCAGATAATTGGTCTCCGCATTCGACCGCTGATCAACGAAAAACAGTTCGTTCGCTTCGTCTATTTGTTACTGCTGTTGAGCGGTATCAGCGTTGGACTCTCCGGGCTTGTTGGCTAGCTAAGTCGCGACTCTTACTCGATTCGTTAGCCGCCGAACCATCCCAACCATGCCTCTTTTGACTTCGGCTTGAAGATGGCATTCGACGAACGGACGCGGGCCATCGAATCTTGTGCCGCAGGCGAGTACTGATGCCCAGGGAAGATAACAGTGTCGTCTGGCAGCGAGGCCAGACGCTGCAAACTGTCGTACATGTCGCTTGGGTTGCTACCGGGTAGGTCGGTGCGACCACAACCATCAAGAAACAGCGTGTCGCCTGAAACGAGTCGTCCATCCACCAAAAAACACTGGCTGCCTGGCGTGTGGCCCGGTGTGTGCACAAGCGTGATCTCGATGTCACCGACCTTCACGACGTCGCCAGGCTCGTGTGCTGTGAGATGGGTTCGCTCAACACCAGTCACTTTGGTGACCCATTCGACTTCGGCTTGCTGCACATGAATCGGCACGCTGCACCGCTCAAGTAGCGACGCGATGCCGTCAATGCGCATACCCATCATCGAGCCACCCACATGGTCGGGGTGATAATGCGTGGCGAGTACACCAGTGAGGCGAAACCCGTCGGCTTCGACTGCATCGATGAGGCCGTTCACGTCGTACGCAGGGTCGACGAGCACACAATCACCCGTCTGACGGTCTCCGATCGCATACACAAAATTCACCATCTGGCGTGCCATGTCGTCGTTATGGGCAAAGTCACGGCCTGATAACAACTGGCGAAAATAAAAGCGGTCCTCGAGCACGACACCGAAACTATCTCGTGTGCTGTCGTGCCGTCGGCACTTATCCGGCTTGAACCGCAGCTATCTGCGTCCATCTGCGTTGTGCTGGGCCTACTCTTGAGCCGTGGCAGCTGGTTCGTCTACCGCATTGCGCTATGCCATCGTCGGCACCGGCATGATGGGAGTCGAGCACATTCAGGCATTGCAAACCTTGCCCGATACCCACATTGTGGCGTTATGCGACCCCCATGCTCCGAGTCTTGCTGCCGCTCGCAACGCTCTTGGGGTCAATCGTGATGCGGCTCGGGTGTACACCGATGTGGAGACCATGGTGGCGGCTGGTCAGTTTGATGTAGTGGTGCTTGCTAGCCCGAACCACACCCATCGAGCGCTCGCGGAACCGCTGTTGCGCAGTGGTGCGCACTTGTTGATTGAAAAGCCGCTATGTACAAGCGCCCAAGATTGCAAGGAACTCATCTTGCTCGAGCATCAAACGCGGCAACCCGGGCGCGTGGTGTGGGTAGGTCTGGAATATCGATTCATGGCGCCGACGATGCAGCTACTCGCGCATGCACGCAGCGGTGTACTGGGCAATCTTCGCATGCTGGCGATTCGTGAGCATCGGTTTCCATTTCTAGTGAAGGTGCAGGACTGGAATCGATTCAACGTCAACACAGGTGGAACACTCGTTGAGAAGTGTTGCCACTTCTTTGACCTGATGCGCTTGGTCTTGCAGGCCGAACCAGTTTCGGTGTTTGCCTCGGGGGCTCAAGACGTGAACCATCTCGACGAGACGTACGGCGGGCGCACGCCCGATATTTTGGATAACGCGTTCGTCGTGGTTGATTTCGACAATGGTGCGCGAGCATCGTTGGATTTGTGCATGTTCGCCGAAGCCACAAAGAACGAGCAAGAGATTTCGTTGGTTGGCGATCTCGGCAAGGCCGAGGCACTCGTGACGCAGGGCATCGTGCGGCTTGGGTTGCGGGCTGATGGTTGGTTTCAAACCAACGAACAGTCAGTCAGTAATGCTGAGTTGCCTTCGGCCATACAGCACCAAGGAGCCCATCACGGCTCTTCATGGCGTGAGCATGTGGCGATGCAGCAAGCCATTCGTCATCACACACCAACCGAAGTCACACTCCACGACGGGCTCATGTCGGTGGCCATGGGCGAGGCTGCACACCGCAGCATCTCCGCCCATCGACCCATCGCGATGTCTGAGGTACTGCTTTAGAGCAACGCCTCAAAGATCTTCGTGCGCAACTTCGGAACCTTGTGGTGGCTTGATTCGTAACTATCAATCGACTCTGACAACGCAATCAGCGAGTTGACCCCCAAAAAGCGGAGGGGTTCTGGTTCCCAACGGGGCGAGCAGTGGTTGATGAATGGCAGTTGGGTCAACGAGGTCTGGCGCTCTAGCAGTAGATCCACCAGCGTGCGAGCAAACAAATTGGTAGCCGCTACGCCATCGCCCACGTACCCACCGATGCGCGCGTATTTGTGTGCGCGCTCGAGCATCACGGTTGGTGTCCAGTCGCGGGGCACAGCCAAGGGCCCGCCCCAGCGGTGAGTGATGCGCGCCTGGGCGGCAGCGGGGAAGTGTTGGGCGATGGCTGCCACGATTCGGCGGTGTGTCTGGTCGTCAAGATCGAAGCGTTCACGCACCCGTGACCCGTAGTGATAAGGCGCCCCGCGCCCACCAAAAGCGATGCGGCCGTCGGGTGTGAGCTGGGCGTAAATCACCATCTGTCCGCCATCGTTGAATGTGGCCCGGTTGCGCCAACCGAGCGCCCCTAACGTTTGCGCATCAAGTGGCTCCGTAGCCACCATCAGTGAATACAGCGGAACGATGCGCCGTTTCGTCTGGGTGATCGAATGCGAATAACCCTCGGTGGCTTGTATCACCTGCTTGGCAACCACCCGTCCGTGCCTGTGGGTGACGACACCGTTGTCGATTGATTGCACGACAGTGTTTTGCCAGATGGTCACATCACGTTGATGGAGCACTTGCGCCAAACCAATGACGAGTTGATAAGGATTGATTGTCGCGCAATGCCGACTGTAGATCGCCCCGTGGGTTTCGGCGATCGAAATGTGCTCGCTTACCCGGCCGCTTGGCAGCCATTCGGCGTCACCGACACCGAGCCCGCTGGCATGTTGTTGTTCTAACGCACGTTGCAGACGCTCGCCCTGCAGCGCTGTGGATGCCGACTGTATCGTGCCACCTTGATGCCATCCACAGTCAATACCTTCACGACGAAGCACTTGTTCAATTTCGGGCAAAGTGGCGAAACTTTCCTCATACGCAAGAAGCGCCGCGTCGCGGCCATAAACGGCAGCAAGCTCACTGACTGAGAGAGGAAAAAATCCACTGCACCAACCACCGTTGCGACCGCTGGCGCCAAAGCCGACATGGCGCGCTTCCAATATCGCAATTCGTAGCGATGGTTCAGCCGAACTGAGATAGTAGGCACTCCACAAACCGCTTAAACCCGCACCAACGATGGCGACGTCAACCTCGGCGTGTGCTGGCGCGTTTTCAAATGCGAGTTGTCGGGCGGCACTGTCATGCCAAAGGGGATACGTGGAGGTGCTCTCAAAGCTGGTCATGTTGGAACAGTCAGGGCGAAATCGTCATAGCAAATTAGTCAGGGCTTGAGCACACTCATGAGTGGTGACCACAAGTCGTAGATCGCTCGCTCGGGGTCGGCTACTACGGCAACTTGCTCGTCGACTCGCAATGTGACGCGTTTGTTGCCGGTTTGTTGCCAAGGGACCTGCCCGTTCTTGGCGAACTCCACCAGTGCACCTGCTAAGGCATCGGCGATGGTCCGGTGAGCCACTGCGCAATCAACGGCTGATCCTATGAAGAACTCCACATTGGGGGCAGCCAGATTGTCGAACACGAAAGGAATGTCCAAGCCATGACAAGCACCGAGAATGCCGTCGAATACAGGGGTAGGCCAAGTGAAAAAATACGACCACGTTGGGCTGCCTCTGCGATCGCGAGCATCAATCACTTTCCATGCTGGTGCGCGAAACGACTCGTCGCTCTGTAGGGCAGCCAACATTTGTGCTGGGGTCGATGCAGGCCGCAGCTGGGCGTAGGTGTCCCATGCGCAATCGGCTGCCGTGCCAAAGCGAGTGGCAAACGACTCGCGCGCGGTCTCGGTAGTCAACGTTGCAGCAGCGGGATTCAGTGCAACCCAAAGACGACTTTCATCACGCAAAGTGCCCACTACCAATTCGCGCCGATCTGCTGCGATGTGGTCATGGAAATTGCTCGGCACAACATCACCGCCGATTGTGGGGCTAAACATAGTGACCACATCTTTCGGGTCACTCAGAAGACGGCTTTGGGCAGCAACAATTTCTTGCGAAGACCTGTGATCCAAATCATCGAGCGAATCCGCGCCCAAATCCTTCAGGAGCAGTTGCACCGATTGGTCGGCTCGATCGGTGGTGCGCAGTTGACCAATCGACGGGCTCATAGCCCAGCCGCGTACAAACAACGACTTCGCCGATGGTGCGGTAAATAAGGCGAGCACGCTGCAACCACCAGCCGATTCACCGAAGATAGAAACGTTCGAAGGGTCGCCACCGAAAGCCGCAATATGGTGTTGCACATAGGTCAATGCAGTGATCTGATCTTGTAACCCGAGATCGGCTCGTCCGGCAAAGCCAAAGGCTCCGAGTCGGTAATTGATGGCGACGACGACGCAACCACGAGCCGCAAGATTGGTTCCGTCATACCACGAAGCATGAGCGGTGCCATTGGTGAAAGCGCCGCCGTGAATCCACACCAATACTGGCAACCCTTGCGCACCGACCGGGGCGAAGATATTGAGCGTCAGACAATCTTCATTCATAGCCAAATCACTGGTTCCCATGGCTTGCTCAAGAATTCCTGGCACTTGAGGACACTGGGCAACCGCGTCAAGTGTGCGAATAGTGGTCTCACGACGTGCTGGTTTGAATCGCTCCGCTACGGCGTACACCAAATTGCGAGTGACGGCTACGGCGTGGGGGGAAGGGCTTTTAGACATGAAGCCGAGCGTACCCACTACGGTAAACCCGTGTTGCGTCGTGGCTTGAACCGTGCGGTGAACAACCTGGTCGGCAATGTGGTGGCTGCTCGGTGGGAAGACTGGCAGTTCACTGCGTCAATCACCAACAGCACGGCGCGTGGCAAGAAATTCAAACAGTTTGGCGACGGTTCGCTGATTGCGTTCCCGTGGGTGACCATTTACAACGAGCACTACATCGAGATTGGGACAAATACGATGCTCGGTCCGTACTGTGCGTTGTCAGCTGGGATGATGCCCGGCCAAGAATGCGTTACCTCACCCGTAGTACGAATAGGAGACCGATGTTTGATCGGACGTGGCAGTGGCATCGTCGGACATCTGGCAATTGAAATTGGTAACGACGTGTGGACCGGCCACCATGTGTACATCACCGATCAGAATCATGGCTATCAAGACGTGACTCGACCAATCTCGCAGCAGACACAACCCGAAGAGCCCGTGCGAATTGGTGACGGCTCGTGGTTGGGCACCGGAACAGTCGTACTACCAGGCGCGCAAGTTGGTCGCCACGTCGCCGTGGGCGCCAACTCGGTGGTTACCGGCAAGTTGCCTGATTACTGCGTTGCTGTCGGGGCACCAGCTCGGGTCATTCGGCAGTACTCACCTAACTCAGGTTGGACACCGGCCCACGAGTTTGAGGGTCAGCCCAACACGTAGGGCGTACTACACCGAGAGGTCGATAGGTGGCGAGCAACTCGGCATGCGGTTGTCGCCGGCGAAGGTAGCGATGCGCTCGGCCAGGGGCAAGCCCTCGTAGGTGCTTTCAGCAAATGGAGCATTGCTTTGGTTGCGCAATTGCGCGCTGTAGGCGCGGCGGTCGTTGATGTAGATGTTGTAGTCGGCGATCCAGAGCGGCACGAGTGCGCGACCCTTTTCGTCGGAGGGCATATCTGCTTGTAGGTCTGCCAACATCTGTACCAGTGTGTCCGTAGCGCGGTCTACCAAGTTGGCGCGCTCCGCTAACCCACCCGTACCTGGTTCGGTAATCAGGCGGTAGTCAGCAAGTTCGATGCGCTGTAGTTCGGCCTGTTTACAGCGAACCTCCGCACGCTGCGTCCACTCGATATCGCCAATCTTGTTCACCGCTTCTTTTGATGCAAAGCCAAGCGCATAAACCCACATAACCGCGATAGCTGCACAGATGAGTGACAGAATGGAACGTGTCGCAATCCGCATTTGCCGAAACGCTACCTGTGAGTTCACCACCAAATCGCTTCACTCAAGCCAAGAACCTGATTCTTGCGCTGGTTAGTTTTCACACTGGCTATTTTTTTATTGCAGTGAGCGGCGCAGCCGTGTTTGCCATAGCCACGGTTGCATCGTCATATGGCGTGAAGTTGATGATCGATGACGTGATTTTGCCAAGTTTTGAACCCGGCACGACTGGGTCGGCGGGTTTCGGCGCCTGGTTGTCTGCCTCGCTGATCGTTGTAGCGATAGGCACCGTGCGTGCCGCGGGCGTGGTGGTGCGTCGGTCTTTCGCAGGCATATTGGAATGGACAACAGCCAGAACTATCGCCGACAAAGTGCTGCGACACATGATGACCCAACCGCCAGCTTGGCATCGGGCTCGCATGACTGGCGACGTGGCAGCCCGCGCCGGCACCGACACCGATGCCGCAATTGCACTTTTGGCACCGTTGCCTTTTTCGACATCCATCCTGGTTTTGCTCGTCGCGGCTGGCGCCTGGCTCATTAACACCGATTTGTGGCTCGGGCTCTTTGCCTTCTTGGTGTTGCCCACAATGTTGGCTACGAATGTGCTGTACCAACGCAAGGTAGACCGCTTCTATCGAGTTGCCCAGGATGAACTTGGTGAACTCTCGCAGGCAGCCCACGAGAGTTTTGATGGAGTACTCGTGGTTAAAGCCTTCGGTGCAGAAGATCGCGAAACAGAGCGCCTCGCCGTAATCTCGCGTCGGCTCCAAGTGGCTCGCACCAAAGCGGTGAGTCTGCGTTCGACTTTTGAATCGCTCATTGACGCCACACCGTCATTGGTCAACATCGCGCTCATCGCTTTCGGTGCTTTGCGGATACGTAGCGGCTCGATGACCATCGGTGATCTGTCGGCGTTCGTGTATCTCTTCACCCTCGTGTCGCTTCCGCTGCGCATCGTGAGCTATTTGTTCAGTGAGCTTCCGCACTCCATAAGTGGTTGGGATCGCGTGCAACAAATTTTGCTTGAGCCACTGTTGGCGAACCCGCGGGATGCAATTGAGCAAGCTGGAACACCCAAAGGTACGAGCGGTGCCACTGGCGACATGGGCGACGACATGGGCGACGACATGGGCGACGACATGGGCGACGACATGGTGCAGTTGGTCAACGTGAGCGTGTCGCACGCAGCAGGCACAGACGCTTTACGTGGCGTGAATCTCACGGTACACAAGGGGCGAACAGTCGCCGTAGTTGGGGCAACGGGTGCGGGCAAAACCACGTTGTTGCATCTCATCGCGGGGCTCATTTCGCCACACGAGGGTAAGGTGCGGCTCGGTACGAGGAATGTTGGCTTGGTGTTTCAAGAAGCATTTCTGTTCGCAGAATCACTGCGCTACAACTTGGCACTGGGTTCGCCGGTGGGTGAGACCGAGTTGCGCGAGGCCCTACGGATTGCCGGAGCCAGCGATTTCGTGGATGAGTTGGGCTTGAGTATGGACACCGAGCTCGGTGAGCGCGGGGTGAGCCTGAGCGGTGGTCAACGCCAGCGTCTCGCCTTGGCAAGAGCGTTGGCGATGGGCAGCCAACTCTTGTTACTGGATGACACCACGTCAGCACTTGACCCTGCCACCGAAGGCACGGTACTGAAGAATCTGCAAGCGCTCGGCGGAATGATCACCATCCTGATCGTCGCGTCTCGGCCTTCGACCATTGCATTGGCCGACGAGGTGGCCTTCATGGTGGATGGAGCGGTTGTGGCGATGGGTAGCCACGCAGATCTCGTCAGGTCAAATTCGCAATATCACCAGCTCATTAGCGCCTTCGAGCATGATCGCGGCGCCCCAGGCGAAACATCACATCCATGACCATGATCGATGACATCACACAAGGTGTGCAGCGGCGTGGAGCAGTTGACACCATACGGCAGGGCATTGTTGAAGCACCCGCTCTCGGCAAAGGCCTGTTGCTCACGTTTTTTCTGGCGTTGGTAGGCGCCACAGGGCGTGTGGCGGTTCCCGTGGTTATGCAGCAATCGATCGATAAGGGTTTTGTTGGCGGCGTGGTGCGTCTCGATTTGATCGTGCAGCTTTGTCTCGTTGCTGCAGTCATCGTGATGATTGCGGCGTTCAGTCAGCGCACGGCTGTGCAGCGCCTCGGCACTTCAGCCGAGCGAGGGCTTTATGGTTTACGCGTCAGGCTGTTTGAACACATCCATCGATTGAGTTTGGCTGACCACAACGATGAACGCCGCGGTGCACTTGTAGGACGAGTAACGAGCGATATCGAAACTCTCACCCAGTTCTTCTCCTGGGGTGGGTTGTCATGGATGCTGAATTTGTCGTTGATGTTCGTAGTCGCTTGCGCGATGTTGGCCTACGACTGGGTATTGGCCTTGGTTGCTTTCGCCGTCGTTGCACCGCTCATTATCGTGTTGCGTTTGGTGCAACGACGATTGGTGCGGGCCTACGACCGGGTGCGCGCAGGCAACGGCTCGATGCTTTCAGCAATGAGCGAAACTGTGTCGGGTGTCGAAACACTGCAGGCCTACGACGCAGTCGAGCCAGCGCTCGAGCGAGTCGAACATGCCACAAAACAACGCTCAAAGGTGTCGATAAGGGCAGGAATCATCGGTGCTTTTTTGTTTCCTTCGGGTGAAGTGTTCAGTGTGCTTACCGTTGTGGCCGTGGTGGGCATCGGGGTGTGGCGTGGTGAAGCCGCTGGTCTCACCGCGGGGTCATTGGTGGGTTTCATGTTCTTGACCTATCGATTCTTGGAACCCATCGCTGAGTTCACCGAAGTTATCGACCAAACCCAAACTGCCGTGGCAGGTTTGCGGCGCGTATTGGGAATTCTCGACACGCCCATTGGGCCGCCACCCGCAAGCAATCCTGTGGCATTGCCCGCAGGTCAACTGGGGGTGTCACTGCACGAGGTCACGTTTGCCTATGCACCCCGTGAGGAAGAAACTGCGCCGACCAACGTGCTGCTGCAACTAAGTCTTGCCATTGCACCTGGCCAGCATGTTGCGTTAGTGGGGGAATCGGGCTCTGGCAAAACGACCATCGCCCGGCTCATTGCCCGTCTGGCTGACCCCACGGCGGGGCGCGTGACGATCGGGGCGGTTAATGTGCGGCACGTCGCCAACGAGGATTTGCGCAATCGTTTAACCGTGGTGCCACAAGAGCCTTTCCTGTTTTCTGACACCATCAGCTACAACCTGCGTTTTGCCCAACCTGCGTCGACCGATGCACAACTGCGCGCCGCTGTCTCGCGGCTCGAGCTCGACGACTGGGTCGCCAACTTACCGCTGGGGTTAGAAACCCCGGTGGGCCAGCGAGGGCAATCACTGTCGGCAGGAGAGCGTCAGATGGTGGCCTTGCTCCGCGCCTCGCTGGTGAACCCCGACATTTTGATCCTGGACGAAGCCACTTCCTCGGTTGATGCCCTCACCGAAGTGCGGTTGGCACGGGCCTTGCGCAAACTGGCTCAAGGGCGCACCACCATTTCTATTGCTCATCGATTGTCCACTGCGGCTCGCGCCGATCGTGTGGTGGTGCTTGCCAACGGCCGAATCGTTGATGATGGCTCACACGATCAGCTCATGCAGCAACGAGGCGAGTATTACCGCATGTACGAGTCGTGGCTGATGGCAACCGGAACAACAGAGACAATGCGTGATACGTCAGCAGGTGCTTCGTGACATCTTTCGTTAGTCGTCTGACTGCCGCAGCGGCAACTGCGTTGCTTGCTGTGTTACTGATTGGGTGTGGAGATGCGTCCTTAGACGAAGCATGTACGCAAGGTACTTTGTTTGCTGCATCGCGACAGCGTGTTGAGCGCGCAGTCAGCGAACTTGATACCACCACATCACTTGAGCTGCAGGAGTCGGTTGTTTCAATGTCTGATCTGGTTGCGGTGATGCGCGAGGTGTCGCCTCGCTCGCTGCGCGAACCGCTCGGGGTGCTGCTGGCGGCATACGGCCAGTTAGTCGTGAGCCTGGACACGGTTGGCTTTGATCCCATCGCCGCTTTGACTAGTGCGCGCGTAGCAAGCGCCCGTGTGGCATTTACCGACAAGTCGGTGGTCGAAGCACTCGCTGCGGTGGAAGATTTTCTGATAGATCAATGCGAGTTAGCCCGAAGCGCGACCAACCCGGGCTTTGCGTTAACTGGCACAACATTGCCACTGCCCGAGATTGTGGAGGAGCCCAGCCGTGACGTCATTGAAGATGGCTCGGATACCGCACTTGAGCTGCAAACACTTGGCTTTGCCATTGGCGAAACGTATGACATTGCGTTGCAGGCCTCGCAAGCGCAATGCATCGGACAACAGATGTTCGAGTTGTTCGGTTCTTCGGGCAACCTTGATGATGTTGATGTCGACGATGAAGAATATTTAGAAATTGTTCGGCAAACTTTCGTTGACTGTGGAGTCTCGGCGCTCGTTACTACGACCACATCGCAGTAGTCTGCGGGCATGTTCATCACTCTGATTCGCCACGCTGAACCCGAGTGGGTGCGCGATGGCTTCAGCCAAGACAACCCTCCGTTAACGGCGCGTGGCCATCGTCAGGCTCGCCGCTTGGCTGATCGGCTCGAGGCTGAGCATTTTGACCATGTGTATGTGTCGCCACTGCTGCGTACGCGGCAAACGGCGGCCCCAATTTTGCATGCCCAGCGTCGGGGCGAAGTGATTGAGCCTTGGCTCGAAGAAATCCGCAGCCCAATCTGGCAGGGCAACCCCGCAGAAAAAGCTGAAGCTGCTTATCGCGAAGAAAAGCGTCGGCCAGCCGCCGAGCGCTGGGCTGGCTTAGAAGGTGGCGAAGCCGTCAGCGATTTCACCAAACGCATCCACAAGGGAGCAAACGAGTTTTTCGCCCAGCGTGGTATCTATCGCACCGATCATGAGCTGCCGGTATGGCATATTGATGAACCGGGCGATCGTGTGGCCTTCGTGGCCCACGCTGGCACCAACAGTGTGCTGATTTGTCATCTGCTCGGATTGGCCCCAACCCCTTGGGAGTGGGAGCGATTCGTGATTGGTCACGCCACGATCAGCCGCCTTGAGGCGTTGCAACTGGGAGACGGCTTCACCTTCAGCCTCACTCGGCTGGCAGATAACTCGCATTTAGAGAGTTCGGACTACACCTACTAACCCGCCACCGCGGAGCGACGTGGTTCTCACATCGCGCCACCCCGCGGTGGGTACTCAGGTGTTCGTCGCGACGAAGCACCGAGATCTTGTTCGCTTACGGTTGTGGGCGTGCGTCCGTGATGTGGCAGGCATTCACCGCAGCCACGATGGGCGTTGGGTCAATCGGAGCTCCACCGCGTGGGTGCACCTCGAAGTGCAAGTGGGCAGTGCCCGTATTGCCTGTTGCACCATTGGTGCCCAGGATCTGACCAGCCTTCACTGTCGTACCAACTGCAATATTTGGTGCAATGGTGTCAAGGTGGGCATAGAAGAAGTAGGTGCCGTCGGCTTGGGTGAGTCGCACACCGTTGCCTGTCATACTGGCGTTGTTGTACACGCGAGTGATGGTGCCATCAACTACTGCATAGATCAGGTTGCCTTTCGGGGCAATGATGTCCACACCTTCGTGCAGGCGGGTACCGCGCGATTCCTGCCAGGTGTTGGTGAATGAACAGCGACCCTGCACCGGGAACACCTGAATGGTGGGGATTCCGAGCGACTCGAGTGAAGGAATCAGGCCAAGAGCCTGAGCAGTGGGGAAGTCGAGCATTTGCGAAGTGTGCAAACCGCGGCTGGCCTGAAAATTGCCCAGCGCAATAGCTGTAGCAAGACCAAAGACGCCGTCGGCGCCACCTTTGACTTCGATGCCGTTATTGATGAGTGTCTGCTGCACTAAGCGAACAGCATCACCACTTTGGCCGCGTGAGGGCAACCCGTTGACACTCAGTTGTGTTGCACTACTTGCAACAGCAGGGGCGGCTGTAGCAGGAGCAGCAACTGCTACTGGCTGGGCCACAACCGATCGGGTTACTGGCGCTGCTACGGCGACTGGTGCTGGGGCAGTATCAACCAGACCAAGGGAGAATGCCGTGGCGTGCGTAAGTGTTTTGGTAACCGGCAACTTGTTGCGACTCTGGTAAGTAGCGAGTGCAACCGTGGTGGCGAGACCGAAGTGGGCATCGGCGCCACCTTTGACCTCGACGCCGTTGTTGATCAAGGCTTGCTGTACTGCCCACACGGCATCACCGGTGTCACCGGCTTTTGGCAACGTCTCTGGTGTCAATCGAGCAACGGTGATGAGACCCAAGAAGCGAGCAGTGCGTTCGTCAACAACGCCAGTGGCACGAAGACCCACGGCCTTTTGCAGGTTGCGCAAGGTGGCCCGAGTGCGAGCCGAGAATTCACCATCGACCCCACCTTTCAGGGTGAACCCGCGCACGATCATTGCTTGCTGCAGGCGCACGACATCGCTGTTGTTGTCGCCAAACTGGGGGTAGCGGTTCTGGGTGACGCTGCCGGTGGCAGAGGTGGAGGCCTGTGACGTGGTGGGGTTCGAAGAACCCTGAGCCGCGCTGCCGACGCCTTGGGCGGCCAGGCTGATAAGAACTGTGGTAGCGAGTGCGGTGAGAACCATGGGTAGTGCTCCTTGTGTGAGATCCGCACAAGGGATCGGCTCACAGGGCAACAACTTGAGTAATTTCTCACTCAAACAGGTAGTGTGACCACCCAGCGTGGTCTCTACCCGCAGACCGTGGGACGACCCTCACGTTGGGTGGGGCCCGCGACGCCGTGTAGCGGCGGGCTAGGTGCTGGTTAGTCGAGTACCTCGTAGCGACGGGCTGCGACGAGCCAGCCCGCTGGGCCGCGTTCGTATCGATCATGCAGGGTCGCGATCCGAGAGCCAACGGCGCCGTTGCGGCGCTGAAATCGCTCGGTCACCGTGATTCGACCGGTGGCCGTGCCGGCTGCCTCGTCGACGACGAACAACACAATCTCGGGGCTTTGGAGTGTCCACCGATCGGCCGCATAGTTCTTGGCAAACACATCAGAGAGCTGGTCGACGCCCTTGGCTGTGCTGGCATCATGCATCTGAACTTCGGCGTTAGAGGCCCATAAGGCAATCCACGTGCTGAGATCGCCACGTAGTTGTGCATCGGCAATGGTGGCCACGAGATGTCGCAGCGCGGCATCTGTTAACGCCGTAGGGGCGGCGCCAGCCGGGGCTACAGCAGGCATCGTCACGCGGGTTGATACGGGTCGACTGCTGCGTTTGCCATCCCGAATGTCATCGGGGGACAACCCTGTTTCGAATGCCGCTAGTGCCCGCAGAGTGCGCATGAGTTCTTTGCGCTTTACAACGCCTTCATGAGCGGCAAACTGTACTGCTAGCCCGTCAATTAGTGCGGTAATGCGCATGGCTGAGATTCGCGGCTGGTCACAGCGGAACTCCCCAGTCTCATTACCGCGACGCAACACCCGTTCGAGAAACCCGATGGATTGTTCGTCAAGCTGCTGGCTAATGCTCTTCATCAACGGGTTGCGTAGCGCCTCGCCCCACGCATCAATCCACAGCATCCATTCCACGTCGTCGCTGCCTTCAGGCACGTAACTCTCGATCAAGCGCCACAGTTGCGCCGTGGCCGATTGGCCGAGTTCGATGTCGCGTTCCATTTCAGACAAATCTTTTCGGGCGTAATATTCGAAAGCTGCAGCCAGCAAAGCTTCTTTGCTGTCGAAGTGGTAGTGAATCAGGCTGTTGGACACACTGAGTCGCTTCGCGACGTCGGCAATGCGTGTGCCAGCAAAACCTCGCTCAATGACCACCTCGCATGTGGCCTCCAGAATCTCCACCCGGCGGGTCTCCACGGCGTATTTCTTCACGTGGTGACATTACTCACGAACCACTCATCCTCAGCAATGTGCAGACATAACGTCGATTGCGTAGCGTTCCAGGTGATGTCGCTTGAAGTACCTGTGGGGGAGACCGGTTGGCTTACTTTGCGGCGGTATCGCACCATCGCGTGGTTGGCGTTCTGTTCGTTGTATGTCATCATCATCACCGGTTCATTGGTGCGATTGACAGGTTCGGGCTTGGGTTGTGTCGATTGGCCCGCCTGCAACGAAAAGCGTTTTGTCGATGTTTCCAGCCCACATGCGGCGATCGAGCAAGTCAACCGCTTGTTCACCGGGGTGGTAGCCGCCAGTGTCATTGCTGCGATGGCAGCAGCGTTTGCGGTACGCCCACGCAGTGCGCGTTTGGTTCGACTCGCTGGGCTGATGGTGCTTGGGGTGGTGGGGCAGGTAGTGCTCGGGGGCATCGTGGTGCTCACGGGTCTGCACCCGCTGTCAAACATGGGTCACTACTTGCTGTCAATGGTGTTAATGACGTGGGCCTTCTGGTTGGTGCGAGGTATCTCGACATCCAGCGCCGCTGAAAGTACGCCGATCGTGTCATGGCGTACATTGCTCGAACGTCAAGCTTGGTCATTGAGTGTCGAAAGTCGGATAGCAGCGCTGGGTCGATATGTGTTGGTGCTGACAGGCATTGCAATCGTGACGGGCACGGTGGTGACAGGTGCCGGCCCTCATGCGGGTGATGAGTTGGCGCCACGATTCGACTTGGTGCTTACCGTGGCGGCTCGAATCCATAGCGTGTCGGTAATTGCCACCGTGAGCGCAGCCGTGCTGTTGGGCCTAGTGCTACGACGTCAAGTCCGCCGGCAGCGGCACATCTCTGTTGCCTGGGAGATATTTCTGGTGCTGGCGATTCTGCAAGGCGGGCTTGGTTACTGGCAGTATTTCACTGGTGTGCCGATTGCGCTCGTTGCGATTCATATCGCCGGCAGTGTGGCCGTGTGGTTAGCAGCACTGAATCTGGTGGCCCAAGCCCAAATCAAAGCCATTGCTGGATAAATCAACTCCTCATCGCGTGCGATGTCCTGCTGGTTCTGGCAGGGAATGTGGCACACTATGACGATGTCAAATTCACGTCGGACCGCGCGCCTGGTCTTGGGTTTGGCTCTCGGAGCTGGCTTTGGGCTGCTTGGTGGCGCTGGCCAGAGTGCGGCGCTGGTGGCAGCCGTGCAAGAAGATCTTGGTGTCATCGGCACGCTGCAGTACACCGACGCTACGGGCGCAAAGGTGTTTGTCGAAGGAGTCGAGCTATCCATCGACGACGTTGGGGGAGCCACGACCGACAAAGATGGCAATTTCCGTATTCCCGTCTCTAGTCCAGGCGAATACTCCATCACGCTGAACACATCTACGTTGCCTGAAGGCGTGGCACTGAAAGATCCGACACGCGCAAATTTGGTGGTCAAAGTCAGCGAAAATGCAGACCAAAGAATCATCTTTCCGTTGATTACCGCCGACACGGTCATTGAGGTGTCCGAAAGCAATTTTTCGTTGCGGCGCTTGAGCCAACTCACGCTTGAAGGCTTAAAACTGGGCTTGTATTTGGCAATGGCTTCGATCGGTCTGTCGCTCATCTTTGGCACCACGGGCCTGGTGAACTTTGCTCACGCCGAACTCATCACGTGGGGCACCCTGATGGCATACTTCTTCAATATTTACGGGCTAGTCGGAACATTTGGCTTTCTCGCGGGCTGGCCAGCGCCTTTCGGTACTGGCGTCAATTTCATCGTTGCTACCGGGCTTGCGGCGGTCATGGGTGGTGTACTGGGTTATGTGCTCAATCGAGTCGTGTTTCGTCCGGCCCGAAATTCGGGTGTGTCGCTCCTCGCCCAGATGGTGATGTCCATCGGTATGGCAATTCTGTTGCGCTACGTCTTTGTGTACTTTTTTGGCAGCCGCTACCGGGTGTACAAAGATTACGCCTCACAACGGGCGAACTCGTTTCTGGGAATGGAGCTCACCAGCCGTGATGCCGCAGCCATGGTGGTGTCGATCATCATTCTGATTGCGATTGGCATCGGCCTCAACCGCACACGTACCGGGCGTGCCATGCGCGCTGTGTCTGACAACCGCGATCTGGCCGAATCATCTGGCATCAATGTCGAGCGAGTGATCGCCCAGGTGTGGATATTCGGCGGGGCCCTGGCGGCCTTGTCGGGAACGTTCTTCGGATTCGACACCGTCAAGTGGGATATCGGTGCACGCATTTTGCTGCTGGTGTTCGCTGCAGTGACACTGGGCGGGCTCGGCACCGCGTACGGTGCCCTCGTCGGGGCGTTGATGGTCGGTATTGCCATCAACTGGTCCACACTCGTCATCGATACTGAACTCAAGAACATGACTGCTCTCGTGATGCTGATTTTGGCATTGCTGCTTCGACCGCAAGGAATACTCGGCCAGAAACAACGGATTGGCTGACATGGACTGGGGCTTTATTTTCGAGCGGTCCTTCTCCGCCATGATTGGCCCGGAAGTGGTCGTCTATGCATTAGCGGCAGTCGGGCTCAACGTGCATTTTGGTTATACGGGCCTTATGAATTTCGGACAGGTGGGCTTCATGGCTGCTGGCGCTTACGGCGTCGGTGTGTCGGTGTTCTGGCTGGAATGGAACTTTTGGGTCGGCATCATTTTCGCGTTCATCTATGCCGGCGTTCTCGCGATGCTGCTGGGTTTGCCCACGCTGCGGTTGCGGGCTGACTATCTATCGCTGGTCACCATCGCCGCGTCGGAGACCATTAGATTGCTGGCGCGTTCACGGGTGATGCAGCCGATTACGGGCGGGGTAGAGGGCGTCAATCAATTTGCTGGGCCGTTCTATGACTTGAGCCCGTTTGAGTTGGGTCAGTTCTACTCGTTTGGCCCGTTCAAGTATTTGGGGCGTGACGTTTGGGTGCTCTTGGTCGGCTGGACGCTGCTGATCTTGATCACCTTGATGGTGCGCCAGCTGATGCGCTCACCGTGGGGACGAACGCTGCGCGCTATTCGTGAAGACGAAGACGCCGCGCGTGCTCTGGGCAAGAATTCGTATTTTTACAAGATGCAATCACTCATGCTCGGTGGAATGATCGGTGCCGTTGCTGGTGTGCTGCAAGTTATTCAAAAAGCCTCGGTGCAGGCAGACACATTCAACCCGGTCATCACCTTTACCATTTGGACGATTCTGATTGTTGGCGGCCCTGGGAGAATCTGGTCACCAATCGTCGGCTCGTCGATTTACTGGACGCTGATTGTGTTCATTGAGAACACTTTGCGCGAGCTTCCATCCAATGTGAGATCCACGCTGGAAGAAACCGTGCAACTGTCAGATTTCAATATCTCGATGCTGCGATTCATCTTGGTTGGGCTGGGGCTCATGCTCCTGGCTCGCTTCCGTCCGCAAGGAATCTTTGGCTCGCGTGAGGAGATGGCCCTTGACCGACGCTGACCAACCCATCCTCGTTGCCACCGGCGTCGTCAAGGCGTTTGGTGGCCTGCGGGCGGTGGACGTTGAACAACTTGAGATTCGTCGCAACAAGATCACAGCGCTGATCGGGCCCAATGGGGCTGGCAAAACCACGTTTTTCAATCTGCTCACCGGCTTTGATCGGGTGGATGAAGGCGAGATTCGCTTCGACGGCAAGATCATTACTGGCATGCCACCGCATCGCCTTGCCGCCAAGGGAATGGTGCGCACCTTTCAGTTGACCAAAGCTCTTGCCAAATTGTCGACGATCGAAAACATGAAGCTGGGCGCCCTTGGCCAGCGCGGCGAGAAGTTCTGGGCCGCTCTCATTCCGGGCTCATGGACGAAGCAGGAAGAAGAGATCGAGCAGCGTGCCGAGGCGATCTTGCAGCGGTTCAATCTCACTCATATGCGAGATGAGTACGCCGGAACCATGTCGGGCGGTCAACGCAAATTATTGGAAATGGCCCGCGCCCTCATGACCGACCCTCGGTTGGTCATGCTTGACGAACCGATGGCGGGCGTCAACCCGGCTTTGGCCCAGAGTTTGCTCGAACTCATCAAGGCCCTGCCAGGCGAAGGGCGCACCGTGATATTTGTCGAGCACAATATGGATGTGGTGCAAGAAATCGCCGACTGGGTAGTGGTTATGGCCGAGGGCCGCATCATTGCACAGGGAACCCCGGCGGAGATTAAAACGAACAAGGCTGTTGTTGACGCGTATCTCGGTGCCCACCATGGCGAGGACCTCTCGCAAGTAGAGCTGACATGAGCGCCAATCCAGCGACTGCCGAAGTGTTGCTCGAAGCTAAGGGGGTCACGGCGGGCTACACGCCTGGGGTGAACATTCTCAACAGCTGCTCGTTGTCATTGCATCGCGGCGAAATCGTTGGCATCATCGGCCCAAACGGGGCAGGCAAGAGCACCTTGCTGAAAGCGTTGTTCGGTTTGTTGAGTGTGCAGTCGGGCGTTATCACTCATCGCGGCGAATCGATCGTTGGTCTGCACGCCCACGAACTTGTGGAGCGCGGCATTGGGTACGTGCCCCAGCGCGACAACGTGTTCCCGTCACTCACCATCTTGGAGAACTTAGAGATGGGCATTTACCTCAAGCCCAAGCAGTTTCGCGAGCGAGCAGATTTCGTTCAGAACATGTTTCCGCGACTCGCCGAGCGTCGCTCGCAACGTGCTGGCTCGCTGTCTGGCGGCGAACGTCAAATGTTGGCAATGGGTCGAGCACTCATGATGAACCCCGAGATCATCTTGCTCGACGAACCGTCTGCCGGCTTGTCACCGGTGTTACAAGATCAGGTTTTCGTACGCACTCGTGAAATCAACAAGGCCGGTGTATCTGTCGTGATGGTTGAGCAGAATGCGCGTCGTTGTCTGCAGATATGCCATCGCGGCTATGTGCTTGATCAAGGCACCAACGCCTACACAGATACGGGCGACAAGTTATTGCACGATCCCAAGGTCATCGAGCTCTATCTCGGTACGCTCGCGTCGTAACGCGACTGTCGGTACAAAAGAAAAACCCCGCCCGGTTTCCCGGGCGGGGCCTTCTATTTCTGAGACGAACTCAGCTCGCGAAGACGTACTTGTCTAGCGAGGTGTCTGCACCAGCCGCACCGTACGAAATGATACGGAACGAGGCTGCTGCTGGCTCACCGGCTTCGACGAACTCGTACGGTCCACCAAGACCGTCGAAGTCGATGTCGGTTCCGGCCTGGACGAGTGAGAGGCACGATGCGAAATCGGTGCACTTCTCGCCGTCTTTGGTTACGCCGTTGATCTGAGCACCGATCGAAACACCATCGGCACAACCAGCAATTTCAGCAGCGAGTGCCGAAATCACGATTGCGTCGTAGGTCTCTGCGCCGTAGTCGTACACGCCATCGACGCCTGCGGCATCGAGACGAGCGACGAAGTCGCCGATCGTGTTGAGGTCAACTGATGGGGTGGTGCCCTTCATGCCGGCCAGGATGGAGACATCCGAGACCAACTTGTCGAGACCGGCAATGTTGCCGTCCACTCCGTAGACCTTCTTGGCCGTTGGGCCAACGCCACGCTCGTGCATGGTGTTGAGGATCGGACCAGTTTCGGCAAAGCCGACGATGAGGACTGCGTCCGGGTTAGCGGCAACAACCTTGTCGACTTCGGCGTCAAAGGCTTCGGTTCCTTCTGCGTACTCGATGAACTCTGGCACGGTTCCACCTGCGGCTTCAAAGTCAGCTTTGAAAGCTTCGGCAAGACCGACACCGTAGGCATCGTTGCGGTAGAGCACTGCTGCTGAGGTTGAACCTTCCTCAATGACGAGGTTGGCCAACACGCGACCCTGCAGCAAGTCCGACGGAGCAGTACGGAAGTACAGGCCCTTGTCGTCGTACGTGGTGAGGGTTGGCGAGGTGTTGGCTGGTGAGAATTGCACCACGCCAGCTGAGGTGATCTTGTCGATCACGGTCAACGAAACACCAGACGAAGCTGCACCGATGATCACTTGGGCGCCGGCTGCAAGCAGACGGTCGACTTCAGTGTTGGCGGTGTCAGTCGTTGCGTCGCCCGAGTCACCCTGGTTGAGAACAACCTGGTTACCGAGCACGCCGCCGGCTGCATTGATGTCCTCCACTGCGAAACCCGAGGCTGCCACTTCAGGTGGTCCAAGGAACGCGAGTGAACCTGTCACCGGAAGAATGGTTCCGATGTTGAGGGTGTCAACTGCGCAGTCTGAAGCAGGTGCCTCAGTCTCCTCAGTGACCTCCTCGGTCGCATCGTCGCCGCCGCAAGCTGCGAGCACAAGTGCTCCAGTTGCAAGCAGCGCGCCGAAACGACGCATGTTGCTTTTCTTCATTTTTCTCCCCCTAGGAGTTGGACGGTATCTGACCGTCCTTATTGGGTAAAGGTAGGCTACAAGGCGGTAGCGGCCTTTTTGAGCCGATCACGCAGGGCAAAACCAACCCCTTCGGGCCGGGGCATGATCACGTGGACGATACGGTGCCCAAGCGCGTCAAGGTGGCGCAGATTGGCGTACAGGTCGTGGGCGGCGGCAATTGGGTCAGTGGCACAATCCACAACAGGGGAGCCGTCTGGGGGAACTGTCGCTTGCTGTTCGTGCAATACCAGATTGGCCAGTGGGGCGTAGTGGCGAGCCAGCATTCCCGAGGCACGTGATGGGCCAGAGATACCGTCGGCAAGATCAACATCGGTCGTGGCCAAAATGCGCCTTACGTCCTCTGGGGTGATTGAGCCTGGTCGCAAAATTTCGGGTTGGGGTTTGGTGCAGTCGACGATGGTGGATTCCACACCAATTTCGCATGGGCCGTCATCGAGCACCAACGCCACGTCATCGCCCAAATCGTGAACCACATGTTGCGCCGTGGTTGGTGAGACCCGACCGAACCGATTTGCTGATGGTGCGGCAACTGCATTGCCTAGTCGCTTGATGACTTCTTGCGCTGCACCAGCGGACGGCAAGCGAACTGCCACGGTGTCAAGCCCGCCAGTTGCGACGCGACTGACATGTGGTGCTGCAGTCACCACAACAGTGAGCGGCCCAGGCCAGCAGTGGTCGACCAATGCTCGGCACGCAGGGCTTACATACGATGCCATGCCATCGAGCTGGGATATGTCAGCGATGTGCACGATGAGCGGATGTTCGCTGGGGCGACCCTTCACCCGAAAGATTTCTCTGAGCGCGGCCTCGTTGGCAATGTCTGCGGCCAATCCATACACGGTCTCGGTAGGGAGCCCGATGAGTTGACCTCTGCGAAGCGCATCGACTGCCGCGGTGATACCAGCTTCGTTTGCAGTATGCACGCGGCTCATCGGTGAGTTCACGCTAAGCGAAGAGCGACATTACCAAGTCGATGAACTCAAACGACTCGGGAGTACGAAAGTGATCGATGCCCGGCAGAACAACCAGGCGTCCTTGGGGGAATGCTGCAGCCAACGCATCTGCAGGGTGCGAGAAGTCTTTGTCTCCCATGGCGATGATTACCGGGTTGGAGATCTGGGCGAGTTGGGCAGCCGTGAAGGCTTCTTGTCGCGGCCGCCGCAGAACCGCCGCGAGCGCCAACGGATCATTACCTGCTTCGTTGCCGATCTTGCCAAAGAGTCGTGCGGTGATATCACCCGGTGCGCTGCGGCCCTCGAGCCCGGCCAGGATCTTTTCAGTGTTGCTTGGGTCGTGCGGCTGAAACACGCCGTTGCCAATGCCAGCCAACACCACCGTGCCAAAACTTTGCGGCCATGTCACTAGTGCGCGCAATAAAGTGATCGCACCGAGAGAAAATCCCACTGCATCCACCACTCCGTGTGGCGCGATATGCGCTTGCAGATCCCCAGCCAGATCGCCGTAGTCGGCTGGGTCGTGTGACTTGGAGGCACGACCATGTCCGGGTAGGTCATATTCCACGACCGTTCGCCTTGATTCCCGAAGTAGATCAACGAGGCCAGAGCGTTGCCAGGTGTGGGCGAATGATCCAGCCCATCCATGCACCAGCAACAGCGGACGTGCAGATGCGCTATCAGTTGAGTTGCCAAATGAACTTGCGGCGGAATCGTCCGTTAGACCCATGGCGGGCAAGAGTAGCCTTGGCGCGTCAGATAAAGCTCGTTCGGGAGGTGTGGCGTGCAGTTTTTGAACGGTCAACCGAACTACGACCTCACCTACAACGATGTGTTCTTGGTGCCGAGTTTGTCGTCGGTGTCGTCGCGGATGCATGTCGACCTGCGCACCCCAGATGCGATTGGCACCACGATTCCGATTGTGGTGTCGAACATGACGGCGATTGCTGGTCGACGCATGGCCGAAACCGTGGCTCGGCGCGGTGGCGTGGTGGTGCTCCCGCAGGACATTCCTCTTGACGTGGTGTCCACAGTCGTGTCGTTCGTTAAATCACGCCACGCGGTGTACGAAACACCCATCACCTTGTCGGGCCACGACACTGTGGGCGAAGCCCTCAGCCTCATTCACAAACGTTCACACGGTGCACTGGTGGTGGTTGACGATGACCAACAGCCAGTGGGTATTTTCACCGAACATGACGCCACGGGTTTCGATCGCTTTACCCAGATTTCCAACGTCATGAGTCGCGAAGTGTTCACGCTCCCCGAGGGTCTCGATGCTCAAACAATGTTTGAGCGTTTGACCGAAGCACGCTTGAACTTTGCGCCAGTGGTTTCGGCGCAGGGTCAGCTGCGTGGGTGCATGACTCGCAAAGGTGCGCTGCGTAGCACGATTTATCAACCGGCTGTTGATCGCAATGGCAACTTGCTGATTGCCGTTGCAGTTGGGGTGAATGCTGATCCGGCTACGCGGGCCAAAGCACTAGCCGCGCTCGGTGTCGACGTCATCGTGGTGGACACCGCACACGGGCATCAAGATCGCATGCTTGAAGTCGTGAGCGAAGTACGTCGCCATGTTGACGCCACACCCGTTGTGGCAGGCAACGTCGTGACCGCCCAAGGCACACGCGATCTCATCAACGCCGGTGCCGACATCGTCAAGGTGGGCGTAGGCCCAGGGGCGATGTGTACTACCCGCATGATGACTGGTGTTGGGCGCCCGCAGTTTTCTGCCGTGCTCGAGTGTTCGAGTGCAGCCCGAGATTTGGGTAAGCACGTGTGGGCCGATGGTGGCGTGCGGTATCCGCGTGACGTGGCTCTTGGCTTGGCTGCTGGTGCCGGCAACGTGATGTTTGGTTCGCTCCTGGCAGGCACCTACGAATCGGCAGCCGACACGGTGCGCGACACACAGGGCCGCTTGTACAAAGAAAGTTTTGGGATGGCGTCAAATCGTGCCGTGCGTAATCGCACTCGCACGGAAACTGCGGTGGATCGGGCCCGCAAGGAATTGTTTGAGGAGGGCATCAGCACGTCGAGGATGTATCTCGATACCACACGCCCCGGCGTAGAAGACATCATCGACCAGATCGTGGCTGGCGTTCGTTCGTCGTGCACCTACTCAGGTGCGCGCAGCATCACCGACTTGCATTCGCGCGCCGTCGTTGGGATTCAGAGTTCGTCGGGATACGACGAAGGTCGTCCGATCGATACCAGTTGGTAATGCAACCTGTAGTCGTCGCCATCGACGGTCCAGCTGGGGCTGGCAAAAGCACGATCGCCAAGGCGCTCGCTCGAGATTTGGGCATCGCTTACCTTGACACAGGCGCGATGTATCGCGGCGTAACTTTCGCGGTGTTGCGCAAAGGGCTCGCGGCTACCGATGTTGATGCAGTTGGTCGAATAGCACAGACCGTACTTTTCGACCAAACAACCGAGACTCTGCATGTCGACAATGTGGATGCCACGGCGGCGATTCGCACGCCTGAAGTCGACGCAGCAGTGAGTCATATTGCTGCGAATTCAGTCGTGCGCGACGAGATGCGACTGCGACAGCGACAATGGATCGCCGATCACCATGGGGGCGTCGTAGAAGGTCGCGATATCGGTTCGGTTGTGTTTCCGGACGCCACGTTGAAGGTGTATCTCGTGGCCACACCTCTCGTACGAGCAGAAAGACGAGTTGCCCAGCACGGGGGAGACGTGGTGGAAATCGCGCGTGCCATCGCCGAACGCGACGAACGCGATTCCACCCGCGCCGACAGCCCGCTGCGCCAAACACCCGATGCCGTCGTGGTGGACACGAGCAATCGCAGTGTTGACCAAATAGTTGCCGATATTCGAGCACTCCTCACCCTGCGCCTCAAATCGTCATGACAAAATACGAGACTGGGCTGGTGGGGCAGTCGTTGGCTACCCGATTGATGTACTTCGCGGTTCGCGATTTGCTACTGGTGCTGTGCAAACTCTGGTTTAGGTATTCGATTAGTGGCCGCGAGCACTTACCAAAATTTGGCGCGTACATCATTGCGCCAGTGCACCGCTCGAACATCGATTCGCCATTGGCGTCGTTCATCACCCGCCGACGAGCCCGCTTCATGGGAAAAGACTCACTCTGGAAGATTCGCAGCATCGGCAAAGTGTTTACCCTCCTCGGTGGGTTTCCTGTTACTCGCGGTGCTGCTGATCTCGAGGCTCTGAAGCGCTGCGTAGCTGTGCTCGATGCTGGTGAGCCGCTGGTGATGTTCCCCGAAGGCACGCGCCAAAGTGGCAGCCTGTTGCACCCACTTTTCGAAGGGCCTGCCTACGTGGCGTTGAAGCGCGGGGTACCCATCGTGCCGGTGGGCATTGGCGGATCAGAAAAGGTTATGCGCAAGGGATCAAAGATGATTTGGCCGCGAAAATGTCATCTCACCATCGGTGCGCCAATAGTCGTTGAGCGCAGCACCACCAGCCGAGTGGATCGCGACCGTATGGCGGCGGTAACTGCGGAGTTGGCTGTGGCGCTGCAGGCTGTGTTCGACGATGCCCGTCGCCGAGTGGGTGACGCTTAAGGAATAGCGGCTAGCCGCGCAAGAATTTGCTGATGATACGTGGCAAGTCGAGCGCATCGCGTGCCCCGCACACTTCGCGCGCCGAGTGCATCGACAACTGAGGCACGCCCACATCTACTGTGTCGATGCCGAGACGAGTTGCCGTGACTGGGCCAATGGTTGAGCCGCACGGCATGGTGTTGCGCGACACAAATAGTTGGTGCTTGACCTTCGCAGCAGTGCAAGCAGAAAGAAATGCCACGGCTGAAGATGCTGAAGTTGCATAACGTTGATTGGAATTGCTCTTTAGTGCCACACCGCGATTGATCAACGGTGCATGCTTCGGATCATGACGCTCGGGATAGTTGGGGTGCACGGCGTGGGCATTGTCGCACGACAAACATGACGAGCCAGGCAACATTGCCAAGTAGTCGTTGCGGCTGCGGCCAATCGAATGAGCAATACGTTCCAACATGTGTTCCAAGAGTGGTCCAGCAGCACCCGTAGTGCTCTCGCTGCCCACTTCCTCGTGGTCAAACAACGCCACCACACCGATGCCTGCATCGTTCGCCGTGATTTGGGTGGTGTTGCACACGGCTTCGATTGCCGCCCAACAGGACAGTTGATTATCGAGCCGTCCGCCTGCAACCATCGATTGGTCGACGCCGATCAATCGCGCAGGTTCATGGCCCACTAACTGTGCACGCACAGTGACGACATCGCGCTCGGCGACCCCGGCCCACCTGGCAGCAAGCTCGCGAACGCTGAGGTCAGCAGCACCGGTGTGCCAAACAGGTCGCAGATGGGCGTGCTTGTCGAGTACGACGCCGCTTTCGTTGACACCGCGGTCGAGATGAATCGCAAGCTGGGCAAGCCGAGCGACCGGCGATGGCGACGTGAACAATCGCTGTGTGCCATCACGATGCACTACGTAGCCAGCAATGTTGAGATCGCGGTCCAGCCACGAGTTCAGCAGAGGCGAACCATAAATCTCTACTTCGAGGGTGCCAAAGTTCGCCGCCACACCCTCAGGGTTGGGCTTCAGATGTAAGCCTGGCGAGTCAGTGTGCGCGCCGACAATGCGAAAGTGATCCGCGCTGGAGTGGGGCACAACGAATGCAACGAGCGCGCCGTCGCGAGTGACGAAACCTTTGACTGACTTCTGTGCTGAAGGCAGGCTGCTTGTGGCGTCGAACCACGTGAAACCTGCGGCAAGCAAACGCTGGGCCGCTGTAGCCACTACATGGTGAGCGGTGGGTGAGCGATGCAGGAAATCTAGGAGACTGTCAACGGTTGGTGTCGATGCACTGGTGCGGGAAGCACCACCTGCCCGGCGGGCTTCCTTGGGTTTACTGCTGGAACGGGATTTCGACCGAGACGTCACGCCCGAAGAAACTACAGGTGATATCGCTGGTGTCACCTTGTTCGACGCGGGTCTCGATTTCGGCAATGCAAGCCGACAGCGAGTCGCGCTGGGTGAAGCCGAGCCAGATGACCCCGGCAAACACGGCGGAAAGCAGCAGCTTGGACACCACCGACGACACGAATTTCAGCACCAACAACACGCCCAGCACACCGACCACCATCGCGATGAGCGACATGTCGCGCGCCGATTGGGCATTGAAGGAGGACAGATCCATGACGCTGCAAAGTCTGCCAGCACCACCTTCGTAGAGTGTGCATATGAGGCCCAGCCGATGAGTGACCAGCCGATTTCGATGTCGCGTAGTGGCCCACCCGAAACCGTCATGCCAGCGCTTGCAGCACACATCGCACACGAGTTGGCCCAGGCGCAGGCCAGTGAACCCGCCCAGCGTCGTGCGGCCGTTGCTGCGATTGCCGCAAGGTATCCCTCATGTTTGCAAGCTTGGGCAGCTCTCGGGCGCAACAGCACGCCGGGTATCGAGGCGTACATGGCATTTCGCGTCGGGTATCACCGTGGTTTGGATCAATTGCGCGCCAACGGCTGGCGTGGGTCGGGCTACGTGCGGTGGGTGCATCCTTCCAACCACGGGATTCTCGAATGTTTGGAAGGGCTGGCGGTGAATGCTGGTGTGATCGGCGAAGAAGCCGAAGCGGTGCGCTGTCAACAGTTCTTGCTGCAGCTCGACCCGCGCGGGCGAGGCTGACCGCGTTGACCACCCTCGGCGCAGTTTTAGTAGGCGGGGCAAGTAAGCGGTTCGGATCAAACAAGGCTGACGCACAATTTGATGGTGTCACCTTGCTTGACCACCAATTGAACATCTTGCGCGGTGTCCCCGTGGATTGTTTGGCGTACGTGGGTGGTGAGCGTCGACTGGCAGTCGACCAGTTGGCTGACCACGTAAATGATGCGATCGTTGGTGTCGACACCACTGAGCGCAGTTCGTTGCTCGGCATTTTGGCGGCGCTCACGTCTGCGCGCGACCGAGGATGTGAATCAGCGATCATCCTGGGTTGCGATGTGCCACTAGTGAAGAGGCACACGCTGCAGCAGTTGGTTGCAGCGCTGAGTGATGGTGTTTCTTCGCTGGACGTTGCTGTTGCATCGTCGGGTGCGGATCGCGATCATTGGTCGATCATGGCGGCAAATGTTTCCGCTCTGGCCCCTTTGCGCGCAGCCTATGAACGTGGTGAACGTGCTGTGCACCGGGCCGTGTCAACCATGCGAGTCGCCCGGTGGCAAGTAAACGAGGACGAAGCAGTCAATATCAACGACCGGAGGACACTGACCGATATCGCCGCCACCTTGCGTAGTGCTGGATAGGCTCGGCGCTCGTGTCGATACGGGAAATTACTGCAGCTGACTTGCCGTCATTGTTGGAAAGGGGCGTTGCCGTCATCGATGTGCGCGAGCCTGACGAATACCGCGAAGGGCATGTGCCGGGGGCAATCTCGGTGCCGCTCGGACGAGTGCCCGAGTCAGTGGAGTTGTTCCGCAAATCGGTCTCGGTATACGTCGTCTGCCAATCTGGCGGCCGCAGCATGCGGGCGTGCGAGTTCTTGCACGATGCGGGTGTCACCAACGTGATCAACGTGGCTGGTGGCACGGCTGGTTTCGCAGCCTTGGGCAACCCCCTCGCGGCAGGCGACCAAGCGTGAACTACCCGGTGCCGGTGTGACCATCGCCGAGCACTTCGTTGCCGATGACGCGGCACTGGCCGACGTAGTGCGTGATGCCCTAACGGCACCGATTTATTCGCTAGATACCGAATTTCACCGCGAGCGAACGTATTTTCCGCGCCTGGCCCTCGTGCAGCTGCAATGGGGTAACAACAACGTGCTCATAGACCCACTTGCAGTTGACCCTCGCGGTCTCGGCGATTTGTTGCGCGGGCCCGGGCTGGCGTTGCTTCACGCATCACAGCAAGACCTCGAAGTCATGCGCTACGCAGTTGGTGAAGTGCCGAGTCGAATGTTTGACACGCAACTAGCAGCAGGATTCATCGGCTATTCCACGCCGTCACTGGCGGCGCTCGTGCAGTCTCAGTTGAAGGTGATGTTGTCCAAAGGTGATCGCATGACCGATTGGATGCGTCGACCACTCACCGCAAGTCAATGCGAATATGCACGCAGTGACGTGGCTTACCTCGAGCAGCTCTACCAACGCATCGGCTCGCGGCTCAACGAACTTGGTCGCAGCGAATGGGTGGCCCAAGCTTGCGAGGAACTGCGTATGCGGCCGTGGGGAGAAAGCGACCCCGACGAAGCCTGGCTACGCATCAAAGACGCTCGCGCGTTGAAGGGCGTGTCGCGCGGGGTTGCACAAGCGCTGGGTGCGTGGCGCGAACGTCGGGCAATGGCCACGAATGTTCCGCTACGACGCGTGATGAGCGATATGGCGTTGGTCGGTATCGCCCAGGCTGCACCTGCATCTACCGAAGAGTTGTCGCATGCACGTGGGGTGGATGAGCGTTATCTCAATGGCTCGATTGCCAGAGAGGTCTTGGCGGCGGTACGCGAGGGTCGCGAGCGAGTGGTGGAGATCGAAGCCAATACACACGACCCGCTGGAAAAGCGCCTGCGTCCAGCGGTCACCCTGGTAACTGCATGGATTGGCGAACTGGCTCGCACCCATGAGATCGACCCCACATTGGTGGCAACGAATCGCGACATTGTGGCATTGCTGGCTGGGGGAGAGTCGCGGTTGGCGCAGGGCTGGCGACGCGATTTGGTCGGCCGTGACATCGAAAAGCTGCTGGCGGGCGAAACCGGTCTGTCGTTTGACGGTGACGGCAGGCTCAGGCTCATCCCTGCCAAAGAGCCCGACAGCCAGTAAAGTATTAGCCAATGTCCATCGCCTAGGCGGATGTCCCTCGTGGCTCCGTCAGTAACAACGGAGCCCCCAAGTGAAAAAGGGACGTCATCGTCGGTTTGAAGAAGCGCGCCGTCTGAAGCAGTCTGGCCCCTCCGCTGAAGATCTCGGTATTGCTGCCCAGAAGTCAGAAAAAAGTGAAGCCGACGAGTTTGCGGCAATCGCCGAGCGCTATGGCGTGGTGTTCGATGATGAGGGCGAGATT
>SXGR01210718.1_pt1 | contig 30809 bp, 31 predicted proteins | sample 3174711 | NCBI WGS metagenome assembly SXGR01 (sample SAMN11356860, study PRJNA531348) | freshwater metagenome | isolation source: freshwater sample F1-60 | place: China: Fuxian Lake, Yuxi | collected 2017-12-25 | reverse complement strand
GGTTTCAGTGCAAACTGGAATTCCAGTACGAGCTGATGTAGCTATGACGGGTGAGATTACCTTGCGCGGCGAAGTTTTACGGATTGGTGGGCTGAAAGAGAAATTGTTGGCGGCGCATCGCGGTGGCATTAAAACGGTGATTATTCCTGCCGGAAATGAGCGTGATCTGAAAGAGATTCCTGCAAATATCAAGGCCGATTTATCAATTAAGCCCGTGCAGTGGATTGATGAGGTTCTTGAGCTTGCGCTGCAACACATGCCTAAACCACTGTCGGATGAAGAATACCTCGCGCTTCAACAGGCTGCACAAAAATCCGAATCTATGCGTATCAGCACTCACTAAACTTCAAATCGTGGTGAAATGACACAGTGTGGCCAAGGATGGCGATTACAAAATGTACAAAATTCAAATAGCCTAGCAGAAAGTTTGATGTTTCCTTGACCCTCATCTTCTCAGTTGGTATAAATCGCAATTAATTTATTGTATAGGCTGCGCCTAGCGTGTTCCTTGGGGAGCAGGGCGCAAATTAGTTGAACAAATAATCAGAAAGGGGTCACGTGTGAACAAAACTGAACTTATCGAAGCGATTGCCGCCTCAGCAGACATTCCAAAAGCAGCCGCAGGCCGTGCGCTAGATGCAGTTGTAGAAAATATCACTAGTGCCCTAAAAAGTGGTGATTCAGTTGTTTTGGTTGGTTTTGGTACTTTCTCAGTGAAAGACCGCGCTGCGCGCACTGGCCGCAACCCACAAACCGGAAAAGAAATTCAGATTGCTGCGTCTAAAGTTCCTGGCTTCAAAGCGGGCAAAGCGTTGAAAGACGCCGTAAATTAATTGTTGCAGTGCTGCCGACTTTTGTTCATCACGTTGGTGGTAGGCTAGAGAAAAGGCGCATTTTTTAAGTGCGCCTTTTTTATTAAATGAGTTTTCGTTTATGAGTCGGTTTGGGTTTATTCAATCGATTTTTAGAAATCGCACCTTATCATGGCAAGGCAGCATAGTATTTGAATGCTTTTGTGCTTATATGTTAGAGAGTCTGTTGGGAGTTTAAAATGCTACAAGAATTGCGCGACAAGTCTACGGGCATGATTGCAAAAATTATCATTGGTTTCATTATTGTCATTTTCGCACTGTTTGGTACCGAAGCCCTTTTTCAGGGCGATGCAGCGGCGAGTAGAGCTATTTCTGTTAACGGTGAAAAAATTACTGAGGAAGATATTCTTCGCGGTATTCAAAGCCGTAAACAGCAAATTATTACTCGTTATGGCGAGTCTGTTCCTGCAGAATATTTAACCGATGAAAAGTTGCGTCAGCCAGTTATCGATAGTTTGGTTCAGCGTGCTTTGCTTGCGCAAGTTGCAAAAAAGGGTGGTCTCGCGGCAAACACGGCGTCTATTCACCAAGAGCTTTTGAGGGCACCTGCATTCCAAGAGAATGGGGTTTTTAATCAAGAGCGATTTGTGCAATTGCTTCGCTACCAAGGCTTTACGCCTATGAGCTATCAAAAAGCAGTTGCTGAAGATACAGTGATAAATCAATTGCAGTTTGCAATTGCAAACTCATCGTTTGTAACACCTACTGAGCTTAAAAATATTATTGTGTTGAGTTTTCAATCACGTGATTTTAACTATCTTGTTATTCCGGTGGAAACTGCTGAAAAGTCTGTAACGGTTGAGGATAAAGATGTAAAAGCATATTACGATGCAAATCCACAAACCTATACAACGCCTGAGCAAGTAGCAGTTGATTATATTGAACTGAGTACAGCAGAGTTGGCTAAAAATATAACGGTTACTGATGAGCAGGTACAAAAGCAATTTGAACAGAATGCCAAGGCTTTTGTAGCAAAAACTGAGCGCCAAGCAGCACATATCTTGGTAGAAGGCGCTGATGCACAAAAGCGTGCCGAAGAAATAAAAGCTAAGCTCACCGCAGGCGAAGATTTCTCCAAATTGGCTAGTGAATTCTCAGCCGATGCGGGTTCAAAAGCTCAGGGTGGCGATTTGGGTTTCTCGTCTGGTGATGCTTTCCCTGCTGAATTTGAAGCAGCACTTGCAAAATTAAAAGTGAATGAAGTCTCTGCACCGGTTAAAACTGAGGCAGGTATTCATATTATTAAATTACTTGCTGAGCGTGGTTCTAGTGCGCCAACCTTTGAAGAATCTAAGGCGGCAATTATCGACCAATTAAAAACGAGTGAAGCTGAAAGTCAGTTTGGCACCAAGCTAGAGAAGTTGAAAGATTTAGCTTACAACGCCGATAGTTTGGGTGATGTTGCTAAAGAGTTGGGTCTAAGTGCTCAAAATACTGGCTTGTTTGGTAAAACTGGCGGTAAAGATTTAACAGCCAATAATGCCGTTGTTACTGCTGCCTTCTCTGCTGAAGTATTAGAGCAAGGCAATGCGAGTGAAGTAATTGAGTTGGAACCAAGCCGCGTTTTAGTTTTGAAAAAAACCGATCGCAAGCCTGCACAGCTACAGTCACTTGACGCGGTGAAAGAACAAGTTACTGCTGTGGTTCGCGCAGAAAAAGTGCAGGCTTTCTTGGCACAACAAGCGCTATCTGTAATTGCGGCGCTAAATACTGGCGCTACTCTTGCTGATCAAGCTAAGGCCTTAAGTCTAGAAGCCAAGGCTGCTGCAGGTGTTACTCGTAGCGATAGCACGACTGATAGAGATGTATTGCAATATGCATTCAGCTTGGCGTCACCTGCGGCTAATAAACCCGTATATGGTAGCGTAAGGACAGCTAAAGGCGATCATGCTGTGGTAGCGCTGAATGCGGTCGCCTTAGGCGCTGAAGATAAGGTTCCTGCTGCGCAGCGCGCATCAATTGCAACGCAATTAACCAATATTAATGGCGAATACGAATTTAAAAGCTTTCAGTCTCACCTAGAAGAAGTTGCTAAAATTAAGCGCCCATAAATTCTTATGGATTTTATTGAAAAAGAGCTGCTTGCAGCTCTTTTTTTATGCGCGTCTTAATCTCTAGTTGTGGAGTTTTACTATGAGTTCCGTAAAGCAAGAAGTAATTCTGTGGTTAAACAGTGTAGTGATCGGACTAAACTTATGTCCGTTCGCGGGCAGGCCTACGGGTGAAAATCGTGTACATTTTCAATTGAGTGATTCATCTACTGAAGAGGGAGTGCTAGCAGATTTAATGGCTGAAATGGAACGGTTGGATCAAACGCCTGTTGCAGAGCTTGAAACGACGTTATTAATTATTCCTAATAGATTGCAGGATTTTTTTGATTACACCCAGTTCTTAGTTTGGGCGCAGTCGCAACTTAAACGACATGGGTGGCAAGGTGTGTATCAGCTTGCAAGCTTTCACCCCAATTACTGTTTTGCAGGTGCTGACCCTGAAGATGATGAGAATTTAACAAACCGCTCTCCCTATCCCATTATTCACATAATACGTGAAGCGAGTTTGGCTAAGGCAATAGAGTATTTTGAAGGTGTTGAGGAGATTCCTGAACGCAATAAAGCCTGCGTAGAAGCGCTATCCGTTGCGCAAAAAAAACTGCTGTTTCCTTATCTGTTTGGGGGGTAAAGCTCTCGCTTAAATTGGAGACCTTTAAGCAGAATACGTTCTCAATTTTAAATTCAAATTACGATGCTATGGTGTAGCGATTTCGGCCACCTTCCTTCGATTGATAGAGTGCAGCATCCGCCTTTTCAATCCAGCCGCGATGATCAACAATTTTGTCGCTTAGTTGTGAAATTCCCATGCTGATGGTGAACCTCACTTGTTGGCCTTCAGATATGACGACCATTTTTTCAATGGTTGTACGTAATCTTTCTGCAAATACGGCTGCACCTTGGGCGTCTGTACCGGTGAGAATTACACCGAATTCCTCACCACCGTAACGGCCAGCAATATCTAAATCTCGGACTTGTTCTTTCATCGCGCGGCTGACTTGGCGAATCACATCATCGCCAACAGTGTGTCCGTATTTATCGTTTACCTTCTTGAAGTGGTCGATATCCATCATAATTAAGGTGGATGCTTGATCATAGCGATCAAAGCGTTTGAATTCTTGAATCAAACGCAATTCCCAGTAACCACGGTTGAACAAGCCTGTTAAGTGATCGGTGCGACTAAGGTTTTGTAATTGATTGTTGGCTTGTTGCTGCGCCATTTTGTTGATGGCGGTGTCTGTAACGTCATAAACAATTAAACAAATCTGCTCAACATTACCTTTAGAATCCATGAGCGGGATAATAGTGCTGTTTTGATACATGTGCTCTGCTGTGCCCGTAATGGGGCGATAATGCGGAAAGCGGAACAGGTAAGGGCGTTGCTCCCAAGTCGTAAAGGTCGCATTTTGAAGTACAAATACTGATTGTGCTTTGTGCTTAAACCAAGCTTCAGACAATTCTGGGAAAACAGTGAATATGCTGCGCTGTAGGACATCCTCTGGGGCTTTACCGCTGTGATTTTGCATAAAGCTATTCCACAGGGCAATTTTATAATTTTTGTCCATCACAACTAGGCCAACATCAATATTTTGTAGGATATCCATTAGCCAATGGACGTCTTCAAAAAATTTAGTCATTTCTTTATTGGTTGTAGTCATTCGATATAGGCAGCTATTAGTCGAGTAAATAGTTTAGTTTTTCCACCAAACCAGAGATTGAATGTTCGGCAATCACGATGAGGAGGTCACAATTAATTTTATGGTTTTCAATAGAATAGTTGATTTCTACTACTAACGCCTGCTTCCACGTCATATTGTTGTTTTGGAGTAGGTCGGCGATATTACAGTGCTGGCCTAAAAGCATGGGTGGGCCAAAGCTGAAGTGGGTGTCCAACTGCTCCGCAAGGCCTTTCAGACACGCACCATTCAGTACATTGGCGGTATCCATAAGTAGCTCATACTCGGCTTGCTCATCGGCAACACGGTCATACTTAAGTAGTTTAGCCAAATCGTTAAAGTCGGTGCCGTTGAATATCAACATGGCCTCACCGGCAATACCACCGCCAATAAAGCCTTGGCAAACGCCGTGCACTACATCATTACTTTCGCGGTTTAGAGAATGCAACGCCATTGCAATATCGGTAGGGTTGAGAATGCTGACATGGGGGATGGATAGCACTACAAAGACATCCAGCAATCGAGCCAGTCTATCGCCCGCGCGGCCCATGGCAACGTTGGTGATTTCTTGCAGGCAATCTCGCTGATCTTCCGTAAGTAGGTGTGCGCGCATAGGTATAATCATGCTAAAGAGGTTGAAGTTAAACCAAGCTTAGCATCTGTAACGCAATATGCGATTGGTGAGTGAAAAATTATGTCAAATTGTTTATTAAAAATCATACTTATGTGGCATTTTGGCAGGTATTGCAGTGTTTTGAGTCACCCTTGAGGTGTAATACCATTGTGTTCGTGTTGGGGTCTTGCTGGTACTTCAATAGCTTAAGAGTGCTCCTTTGAGAATTCAGTTTACGTGCATTCTTAATATCAATTTATTTACTTCAGGCTGGCGCAATAAGATATGACTAAATGTTCAAAAATGGCACAAAAACTTCTTATGAGTGCTGCAGTGGCGCTTGTTTTCTCGTTCTTGCTTGCTTGCCAGCTCAGTGCTTCTACGGCCCCTAGTGTAGCTGCAATTGAACCTGCTGCGTGGGAAATGCCGCAGGATCTGGATGCTAAAGCGTACTTTTTGAATTGCGAGTCAGATTTTAAGCGAGTGACAGCTGAACTTGGGGGCTTTACTGGCTTTAAGCCAGCAACAGATTTAGCTCTCTTAAATAAGCTTAATAATATGGATTTGATTTTAGACCAGCAGCTTAGTCGGGCAGGTCTTTATTCGAATGTACATCCCAATAAAGAAGTGCGTTCGGCCGCAGAAGTATGTGAGCAGCGCTTTGTTGAGGTGAGTACGGATATAGGTTTGTCGCGCACCATTTATGATCAACTACAACATGTTGATAGCGCCAAACTCAACCTGACAGATAAACGTTATCTTGAGCATTTACTGCGTGACTATCGCCGTTCTGGTGTCGATAAAGATCAAGCGACGCGCGATAAAATTAAAAAGCTCAGTGAAGACATTAATCTGCTAGGTCAGGAATTTGAGAAAAATTATCGTGAGGGCGGCAAAAAAATTGAGCTTAGCTCAGTGCAAGAGCTAAAAGGTTTACCTGCTGACTATATAGAACGCCATAAGCCTAATGCCGAGGGGAAAATTATTATCAGCACAGATACGCCAGACTACATGCCAGTGATGCAATATGCTAAGAACGATGCACTGCGTGAGCGTCTCTATAGAGCCTATCGCGACATGGCTTATCCCGATAATAAACGTGTACTCGAAAATCTTATGGCGAAACGCTATGAATTGGCTCAGATTCTAGGTTACCCCAATTATGCGACCTATGTGACAGAAGACAAAATGATTCAGTCACCACAAAATGCGCAAGAATTTATTGATAAGGTTTCTGTGCTGGCTACGCCGCTTGCGCAACAAGAATATCAAGTATTGTTAAAGCGCCTGCAAAAAATTAACCCTAAGGCTACACGTGTTGATGATTGGCAAAAAATGTATTTGCAAGAATTAATCAAGAAAGAAAAGTATCAAGTAGATGCTCAACAAATTCGCCAGTATTTCCCCTTCGCAAAAGTCCAGCAAGGTATTTTCGATTTAACCCAAACCATGTTCGGTGTGACTATTCGCCCGTGGCAAACAGAAACGTGGCATCCTTCCGTAAAAGCGTTTGAAATCCTAGATAAGAACCAAGTGATTGGGCGTTTTTATCTAGATATGCATCCACGTGAAGGTAAATACAAACATGCTGCGCAGTTTGGAATTCAAAGTGGGATAAAAGGTGTGCAGTTGCCGATAGCTGCTTTAGTGTGCAACTTCCCTGGCGGTGAAAACCCCAATGAACTTATGGAGCACAGTGATGTAGAAACCTATTTACATGAGTTTGGTCATTTATTGCATACGCTATTTAGTGGTGAGCACGAGCGCATTGCTTTCTCTGGTACCCGAACTGAGTGGGATTTTGTGGAGGCACCTTTGCAAATGTTAGAAGAGTGGGTGTGGGATGCTGAAACCCTTGCGAGTTTTGCACGTAATCAAAAAGGCGAAGTGATTCCAACGTCTTTGGTTAAGAAAATGCGCGCAGGCCGTGATTTTGGTCGCGGCTTGTGGACTAAACACCAGCTGTTTTATGCGGCGACCTCGTTAAATGTGTACAACAAAAATCCCGCAGAGATTGATCTCGATAAGCTTACTGCAAAAATACAGGCAACCTATTCACCCTTTGGTTATGTCGATGGTACGCACTTTTATGCAAGCTTTGGTCACTTGAACGGATACTCTGCTATTTATTACACCTACATGTGGTCATTGGTGATTGCGAGCGATATGTTTAGCGAGTTTGAAAAGCAGGGCTTGCGTAACCCTGAAGTTGCACAGCGTTATCGTAAAATGGTTTTAGCTCCGGGTGGATCTAAGGATGCGGTTGAGTTGGTGCAGGATTTCTTAGGTCGTCCTTTTAGTTTCGACGCTTTTACGAAAAACTTAGAAAAGACACATTGATTAGTTTAATTATTGAATAAAGTCTTTTTAAAGAGATTATTCAATAAATTATCAATACTCGACACCAAATGGTGCGTCCTCTTAGCTCTATGCACCAAAGTCTCTGCTTGTTTCCTCGGTTATCGCCATATTCCACGCTTTAGTCCGTGTTTTTCTGCTGGCACTTTTTATGCAGGATACAAGTAGTTGTTTAGAGTTACATTTATGTTTTCAATTTATTCTTACTTCGTACATATCAAGCCGGGCAGGTTGGTGCTCTGGTGCTATCTGATTTGGTATTTCGTCACGCTTTACTTTCATTTTGACCCATCGCCGAAATTGTGGATTAATTCGGTGGGTATTAGCGTGGTAATTGGTACAGCTTTAATGTTGAGTATTTCAAGCCGTGCAACGGCAGATTATTGGCAGACATTTCGTTTGTATTGGATGCCCTTTGCGGTATCCAGCTTTGCGGCCTTAATTAAAAACCAACACTATTTTGTGATTTTCTCGTCAGATATTGGTGAGGTTTTGGTTGCGCTAGGATGTTGTGGTCTGTTCTTGGTGATAGTCGCCATCGTGAAATGGAGTTACACGAGTAGGGAGTGGGTGGAAAGCAAGTAATTGGAAAGGCTTGAGCGAGAAGGACGCAGCGGGAATTGAGTAGCAGGAATTTTCTAGCTAGACCGCTCGCAGCCCCTAGCCTTGGCTAGGGGCTTTTTGCTGATTGAAATTATCTAAATGCAATTAATGCAGCCGTTACTGCAACGTTTAAACTTTCCACGCCATTATTCATTGGAATGCGCACGCTTTCGTTGCAAAGCTGCGATACTTCTTTAGATACACCTTCGGTTTCATTGCCTAAGACATAAATACAGGATTGCTCTGGGGTAAATTCTTTTAAGGTGGATTTTGCGTGAGAGGAGAGTGAACAAATCACTGCACCGTCTGCTTTAAAATCTTTTAAAGCGTCTGCCAAATTTTTGCAGCGCAAAATAGGCGCACGAAATACCGTGCCAGCACTCGCTTTAATCACCAGCGGATCAATTTGCGCGCTGCCTTGTTGCGGTAGCAAGATGCCATCAATATTGCCTGCGCAGGCCGAGCGAATAATCATGCCAAGGTTTTGCGGGTTGCTCACTCCATCTAAAGCCAAAAGCGTAAATTTTTTGCCAGCACTTTTGGCGATAAAATTATCGTAGGTTTGAAAACCGCGACAAATTAAATCCGCAGCAACGCCTTGATCTTGGCTGGAATTTTTTGAAATGCGCGAAAGCTCTGCGCGGTTGTGATACAAAATTTCCGCGCCTTTGGCTTTGGCGAGTTTAATAATGTCATCCAGAATATCGGAGGTCTTATTACTTTCCGCTAAATGCAGGCGATGAATATTAGTCGCTTTATCTTGCAGTGCTTCAAGTACGGGTTTGCGACCATAGACGGTTAGCAGGCCATCAAAAAACTTTTTCTTTTCTAAATAGGCTTGGCTATCGCCACGGTCTTTATGCGTGTCGCGTTCTTTGCTCATGCTAAATTCTTTTTAAGTGGGTGTTTAACTGTGTTAATGAGCAACGCAAAGTTGTTTATAGGCGCGCACGGCCTGGTCTAAACCCATTGCAATAGCGTCAACGGTTAATGCGTGACCAATGGAAACTTCAAGTAATTGCGGCACTGTGCGAAATCGAGCTAGGTTTTCTAAATTTAAATCGTGCCCCGCATTTAAACCTAAGCCGATTGTTGAGGCATATTCGGCGGCAACATAATAGCGTTGGAATAACTGCTCAAAGTTTGCGTCTTGGTGTTTGTAAGCCTCTGCATAGGGGCCGGTATAAAGCTCTATGCGATCGGCACCTAGTTGCTTGGCTAATTCAATTTGCTCTAGGTCTGGGTCCATAAACAAGCTGGTACGTACACCCGCATCTTTTAACTGTGCCAGAATCGGTTTTAAACGTTCGCCTGATTTTTTCAAATCAAAGCCATGATCGGATGTAAGTTGATCATTGCTGTCGGGGACGAGCGTGCATTGCTCAGGTTTGGTGTCTAATACTAGCTTTATAAAACCAGGGAAGTCGCCAATTTTTTCCGCGAAGGGGTTGCCTTCAATATTAAATTCCGCGCTGCGATTATCCTTAAGCAGTTCTGCCAAATCATAGACATCGTGCGGGCGAATATGGCGCTGATCGGGGCGCGGGTGTACGGTTAACCCGTCTGCACCAGCGGCCAAACACACTTGGCCGTGGGCAACTACATCGGGGTAACTGCCTTCGCGGGAATTACGAATTAAAGCTATTTTATTTAAATTTACACTAAGTGCGGTTGTTGTACTCACGCTACTAGTTCCACTCTTAATTTCATATTTAATTCCATTCGGAGCGGCGTTTACGTTTTCCAAATAACTGCAACACGAAGGACAGTATGACTCCGACTAAAATTAATATGCCGCCATAAATACGTTGCGTATAGGCATCGCTTTTTTGTAGACGATCATTTTCAGCTTTAAGTACATCGCGCTCAACCAATAATGATTGATTAATACGATTCATGTTTTGGTTTTCTTGTTCTAAATTGATGTCGGATGTTGGTGATTTACGAATTTCTTCAAGTTCTTTACTAAGGTTATGGGCTGCTGCTTGCGCACTCGCCAATTCATTTTTGAGCGATATGTTTTGCTTCTGTAATTCAACCATGTCAGTCGGGCCAGACGTCAGTGCGGCTAGCTTCATGGATGCTGTAGGCTCAGATGTTAAATTCTGGCTGCGCATCCAGCCTTCAATGCCTTCACTGGTTGCAACACGCGACCATTTGTTTTTGTTGGCATCTTCCTCTTCACTTAAAAACTTTAAGCGCGTACCTGTAGGCAAACCATTTTTAATAATGGTGGCTTGGTTGTCCTTATCGGCGCGCAGGGGGATGTAAATGATATCGGTAACGTATCTATCTTCGGCGAAGCTAGAGGTGGAAAAAGTCATTGTGGTTGCGGCAACGCTTATGAGCCCTGCTAATACTATTTTTTTCATGCGAAATCCTTGAGAGATTAAGGCAACACTTTTTTAAAGGGTTTGACGGTTACGTTAGCGTAAACGCCTGCGGCTATATAAGGGTCTGCAGCAGCCCAAGCTTCTGCATCGGCCAATGCATTAAATTCGGCAACGACTAGACTGCCAGTGAAGCCAGCATCGCCCGGGTTCTCATTGTCAATTTTAGGGTGCGGGCCTGCTAAAATTAAACGGCCTTCATTTTTTAATATTTCTAAGCGTGCCAAGTGATTGGGGCGCGCCAACTTACGTTTTTCTAAACTATCTACTACATCTTCACTCATGATGGCGTAAAGCATAAAAAGTCTCTCAAATTATTTGCTGGTATCGTGCATTGCCTCTTCAAAAGTGAGGCCGGTAAGCAAGCGAATACTGCGGAAAATATACATTAAGGAAAGCACCATAATGATCATGGATGGCAACGCAATAACAGGGAAGCTGATTGCATTCATTTTTCCTACTTCAATGTTGAATGCCTCTGTACCAGATGGGCTCATTACAATCATTTTGGCAAGAATATAATTGAGTGTGGAGGATAAGAAAAATGATGCTGCTAATAAATAAGAACCAACACGCAAGGTTTTTTCAAAAGCTTCGGTTTTGTTGTGGGCTTTTAGTGCGGCTGCAATTTTTTCTACATTGAGAATAGTGTCGTTGTAAATAAAGGTTTTAACGAGTGGAAAGCGTGTTTTAGTGGATATCAACACCACTAAACCAATCAAGCCGGGAATTGCGGCTTCTTTAATCGCGTAATATTCAGTAGGTAATTTTAGTATGCCGATACCGCCGGTGAGCAACACACTAAAAATGCCCAGCGCAGAGAAAAAATTAATTTTGCGATTGCTAATAAAATCTTTAAGACCGTAAATAATGGGAAATGCTAGTGCAACGACGAGACCCCATACTGGCCCTAAATATTGGGCCCCACTTAACTTGGTTAAAATAAGGGTAGGGATCACTATATTCATGAGAATATTGATCAGCATATTTTCTTTTTTAGGTGCGGCTTTGGTAAGGGGTTTGGTGCTGCTTTCCTGAGCTGTTGCTGGTTCTTTATTAGAATTATCAGCAGAAAGATTATCGGTCATCATCAGTCTCGGTCATAATGGGCAATCTAGCCCAGTGCTACATTGATTTGTTATCGTTTAAGGCCACTTGTTGGGACGACCCTGTGAAATTTGATTTGCACTGTCATAGCCATTTTTCAGATGGCATTCTAAGCCCAGAAATGCTGATTTCGCGAGCAAAAGAGCGCGAAGTAGACGTTTTGGCTCTAACCGACCACGATACCATAGCAGGGCTGTTTTTGGCACAAAAAGCCGCTGATGAATTCGGTATAACCTTAATTAATGGCATCGAATTCTCAAGCCAGTGGGGCAAGGGCGGTGTGCATATTGTCGGCTTGGGTTTTAAGTTGGATTCGCCTGAGCTCAATGCTGCAATTGAAGCGCAAAACACAGCGCGTTCTGGCCGCGCCGAGCAAATTGCTGCACGTCTTGCCAAGGCTGGCATTACTGGAACCTTGGAGGGTGCACAGTTATTGGCGGGTAATGCTTACGTTGGTCGGCCTCATTTTGCACAACATTTAGTCAATATCGGCGCAGTCAGTAATATTAACGCCGCTTTTAAAAAATATTTGGGCACGGGTAAATCTGCCGACGTGAAATACCAGTGGCCTAACATGGCGACCATTATTGAGTGGATTCACGCCGCTGGCGGCGTTGCGGTTTTGGCGCATCCCTGTAAATACGATTTAACGCGAACCAAAATGTGCGCGCTCATTAAAGATTTTGCCGCAGCGGGTGGCGATGCCTTAGAAGTTGTGAGCGGTATGCAAGCGCATCCGGTCACTGAAGATTTGGCGAAAATTGCAGCGGCCAATAACTTGGCGGCATCCTGCGGCAGCGATTTTCATTTCCCTGGTCATGCTTGGCAGGAGTTGGGTTGCTTTCCTGCGTTGCCGGAAAAGTGCCGACCGGTATGGGAATTGCTCGGTTTTGCCGCATAGGCAATTATTTTTAGAAGGTTAGTTAACGGAAGAGATCGAATGGCTCAGTTTTTTCAGATTCATGCAGAGAATCCCCAGCACCGTTTAATTGTGCAGGCGGCGGATATTATTCGCAAAGGTGGGATAGTGGTTTATCCCACAGATTCTGCCTATGCCTTGGGTTGCCATATTGGCGATAAGGATGCACTCGACCGCATTCGTACAATGCGCAAACTGGATAAAAACCATAACTTTACGCTTATGTGTCGCGACCTTTCAGAGTTATCTACGTTTGCGCGGGTTGATAATGCAGTTTATCGCCTGATTAAAAACCATACGCCTGGTGCTTATACCTTTATTCTGGAAGCGACAGCAGAAGTGCCGCGCCGCCTTTTGCATCCCAAGCGTAAAACTATAGGTCTGCGCGTGCCCGATAATATTATCGCGCTCGCGCTATTGGCCGAGTTGGGCGAGCCCATTATGACCAGCAGCTTGTTGATGCCGGGCGAGGAATACCCCATGACTGATCCCTACGATATGCGCGGCCCCTTGGAGCATTCAGTAGAGTTAATTATTGATGGTGGCTACTGCGGATTAGAGCCAACTACCGTGATTGATTTAACGGGGGATGCGCCTGAATTGATTCGTCAAGGTAAGGGTGATTTTTCACCGTTTGAATAGCTCGAACTTGCCGTAATGCCTTCCTGAGGCTATACCTTTAGGTGTTTGACATTAAATCAGGGTGGCGCGTGGCTAATCGGTTCCGTAAAAATAAAACTAAAGTGCCAGCTTGCGCAGCGATGGCAATTGGGTTCGCATGGTATTGCACTACCGCGAGTTTGTTGGTGCACGCCGAAGATGCAAGCTTTGAGCAGTTGCTTTCAATGCCGCTTGAAGATCTCATGAATATCCAGCTACAAGTTGGTGCCCGCACAGGTGACAATCGGCTGGGTAGTCATAGGGTTCCGGTGGATGTCATTACAGCGGATGAGCTGCGCCGCTCTGGTTATGGTGATTTACCCAAAGCCCTCAATCATCTTATTTCATCTTTCACCTACGATTATTCTACTCTTGATGATTTAACAGATCATGCACGCCCATTTTCACTGAATGGATTAAAAGCGGATCAAGTACTCGTGCTTATCAACGGCAAGCGGGTTCATCAAAGCGCCATTATTGATGTTAACGATTCGCAAAATCGCGGCAGTTCCTCAGTGGACTTGAGTCTAATTCCCATTGAAGCAGTGGCTCGTGTTGAAATATTAAAGGACGATGCTTCATCGCAATACGGTTCCGATGCCATAGCCGGCGTAATTAATGTTGTGTTGAAAACCGATTCAGCCAATGAACTCGTTACCACAATAGGTCAGCGTGAGGCAGGCGATGGCGATCTCATTACCAGCTCCTACAGTTATAGTTCAGAGGCCCTGTTTGTCTCACTGGAGTACAAACACAAGGCCAGCTCAAATACCTCGGGGCTAGATAGACGCGATTACTATTTTGATGGTGACGCGCGCAATGGCGATCATCGTGTTACCCACCGCTATGGCGACCCCGCCATGGAAACCTTGAGCCTCACCTTTAATAGTCAAAGCTTTTTTGGCGACCCTCATGCGTACGCTCAAGGCAAGCTGGTTTATAAGGAGAGCGAGGCCAGTGGTTTTTTTCGTCGCCCGCGTGATGATAGAAATGTGCGCGCCATTTATCCCGATGGATTTCTACCTCAGTTAGTTCCCAAGCAGCAGGATATATTTACCACCATTGGTTACCGCGATCAGGGAGAGGGGTACAGCTATGACGTGTCCAACAGTTTTGGCTACAACCGCGTCAAGATAAACGTAGAAAATAGCCTAAATGCTTCGCTTGGGTTGAATTCACCCACGGATTTTGACGCTGGAACTCTGGGTTTTTGGCATGACAGCATCAATTTTGATGCGACCAAGCTTCTATCTTGGCCCGTGTCTTCGCCTCTGAATCTTGCCTATGGTGTTGAATTGCGGCGCGAGGAAAATCGCATAGACGCTGGAGAAGACGCCGCTTGGGTTGATGGTTTGGTTGCCGTGTTGGATGGCCCCAATATGGGTGTAGATACGGTTGCGGGCGCGCAAATGTATCCGGGCTTTTCACCGCAAAATGCTAAGCGCTTAAGTCGCAATATGCTGGCAGTTTACGCCGAGGCTGGGCACTACTTCATGGACAATGCTGAGGTAAGAGTTTCGGTGCGGGATGAGCACTATTCAGATTTTGGTAGCACGCTTAACGGCAAGTTACTCCTTCATTACGATCCCAATGCTAAGCTCAGCCTGCGCTCTTCTTTGTCCAGTGGGTATCGCGCACCGTCGCTTCAGCAAATGGGCTATTACCGCACCGCAACCTCCTTTGGGCCACGGCCAGGGGGTGGTGTTGTGGGTGTCGAAAACGGTATTTTCCCCGTTGATAACGAGGTGGCAAGGCTGCTTGGTGCCACTGATCTCAAACCTGAGAGCTCCGCTCGATCTAATGTTGGGCTAACGTGGCAATTGTTCCCGTCGGTGCAATTCAATCTGGATTATTTTCATATCGCTATTGCTGATCGCATTATCTTATCTGGAGATATCAATAATGGCCCTAGTCTGCCACTGGCGGCACAGAGCTATATGTTGGCTAATCAAATTACTTTTGCGCGCTATTTTTTGAATGCAGTGGATACTAAAACCGAAGGTTTTGATGTCTCTATTGACTATCAAGCCAGTTTAGCGGGTGGGGAACTACTGCTTAACGCCCAACATCATCGTCACACCACCGATATAGACGCTCTGCAAATTCCGGATCAGTTACATGTGCTGGCGGAGCAAGTTTTTGAACGCTCAGAGCGTGAGCGACTGATTCATTATCTGCCTGAGACTAAGTCGCTGATATCACTAACATACAAGATCAACGATTGGACTCTTGTCGCCAAAGCCAATTATTTTGGTAAGGTGCTCTATGTAGCTTCCTCTGATGATCATCAATCTGATCAATGGTTTGGTGCCAGAACTACTCTTGATGCTGACCTTAGCAAGCAGATTTCCCCCAGTCTTGAACTTGCGGTGGGCGCACACAATATCTTCAACGTCTTTCCCGAGTATCGCAATACCAGCGCCCCCTTTAATGGCGAGGGAAACATTTTGCAATACCGTGGTATAAGCCCCTTCGATTACACCGGCGCTTATTATTATGCGCGAGCCACCTTGTCCTTCTAGGTCGTGTCCTTCTAAGTCGTTTTATGTTGTCTGCTTTCTGTAAGTGATTTACCCCGCCTGAATTGCTAATGGCTCTAGGCCACGCTTATGGCTATAATGCCCGACTACTTTACGGGCTAAGCCCGCCAGAATGGTCAATCTTGGGTTACCTAGTGAATTCATCCAGCGAAGAAAACAGTGAATTTGCACTAACTGCAGAGCCCTCAGCGGTGCTCGTGGCGGATGCAAATGAACTGACGGCAGAATCTGCAGTCATCGCCCCCTCAGCAGCAGAGATTCACTCACGCCCCACTCAAGGCGAAATGCCTTTTGCGATGGTTCATGGTAAGGCTTACACACAGTTACCACAGGATTTGTATATCCCTCCAGATGCTTTGGAAGTTTTTCTTGAGGCGTTCGAAGGCCCGCTGGATTTGTTGTTGTACCTGATTCGCCGTCAGAATATTGATATTTTGGATATCAACGTTTCCGAGATTACTACCCAATATATGGCCTATGTTGATTTGATGGATTCCAGTCAATTCGAATTAGCCGCTGAGTATTTGGTAATGGCTGCGATGCTCGCGGAAATTAAATCGCGTATGCTCTTGCCTCGTTCCAGCGAAGAAGCTGAGGAAGAAGATGATCCGCGTGCATCCTTGATTCGTCGTTTACAAGAATACGAGCGTTTCAAGCAAGCGGCGGAAGATATCAATGCGTTGCCGCGTATTGGCCGCAACATTTATCAAGCCTCTGCGCAAGCGCCAGATCGCAATTTAACTCGCCCCGATCCCGATGTTGAATTGCAAGAGTTGTTACTGGCATTGTCTGAAGTGTTGCGCCGTGCCGATATGTTTGAAAGTCACCATGTGTCTAAAGAAAAACTTTCCACCCGCGAACGTATGGCGCAAGTGTTAGATACGCTGGCGCACAATCACTTCGTTCCTTTTGTGAGTTTATTTAAAGTGGAAGAGGGGCGTTTGGGTGTGGTGGTAACCTTTTTAGCGGTAATGGAATTGATTAAAGAATCGCTAGTTGAAATTGTGCAAAGCGAATCCTTTGGCCCTATTCACGTAAAAGCAAGAATGCAATGACAGACGAAAATTTAACGACAGAAGAAAATCTAGAGCCAGAAGAAATCGGCGCAGAAGGTGTCGCGAGTGCTGCGCTTTCTATCCCTGATGATAGTCGAGAAGAAGCTGGCGAGCCTGCCACTGTTGCTGTGACTCAGCAACCCGTCGATAAAGCCATGCTGCGCAAAATTGTGGAAGGTGCCATTTTGGCGGCAGCTCAGCCGATGACAATCGCGCGTATTTTGGAATTGTTTGACGAAGAAGTTGCGCCAGCGAAAGATGAAGTTCTCGCTGCCCTTCAAGATATTCAAGCGGATAACGCCGAACGCGGTTTTGAATTAAAAGAAGTGGCTTCAGGCTGGCGCTTTCAGGTGCGCGAAGAATTAGCACCTTGGGTGAATCGCCTGTGGGATGAAAAGCCGCAAAAATATTCACGCGCACTTTTGGAAACACTGGCGTTGATTGCCTATCGTCAACCGATTACCCGTGGTGATATTGAAGAGATTCGCGGCGTTGCGGTAAGTTCGCACATTATGAAGACACTGATGGAACGTGATTGGATAAAAGTAGTTGGTCATCGCGATGTTCCTGGGCGTCCATCACTTTATGCAACAACGCGCCAATTTTTGGATTATTTCAATTTAAAAAATCTGGAAGATTTACCATCGCTCAGTGAAATTCGCGATCTAGATGAATTGAATAATGTGCTCAATCTAGGTGATGAAGAAGGTATCGGCGAAAAAGACGATGAAGTTATTCCTGATGTGCCCACGGTTATTCTCGCTGAAGCCTCAGCGATAACCGAGTTAGAAGAATTTGTGGATGGTGAAGAAGCCTTTGTTGATGCTGACGACGAGACAGTTGTTGAAATTGATGAGGCGGTTTTACCGCAAACGAGTACAGAGTTGAGTGCGGATGTCGCACAAGATGAAGATGAAAATACAAATGAGGAAACTAACAAGGCGTAAGTAATAACTGCTTAGCCCTGTAACACTATATGGTGAAGAAAACTAACCACCCCACTTTTGATGGCGCATCAAAAGGTGACGATTCTAAAAGCAAAAATGCTGGCAACAGCAATTCTGCCGGCGCGAATCGTGACAAACCCGCCAAGGCTGTGAAGCCAGCGATTGCCGAATATTTTGCGGCAGCTACTGAAAAAGCCTCACGTAAAAAAGCGGCCGATAATTTTTCGGCAGAATTCAAAGCTAAGCATTCATCCAAACGAAAGCCTGAGCTGATCGAGCGAGAAGCGCGCGCAGAAAAGTTTGGCGATAAAAAAACTGCCAAACTAAATCATGCCGTGGTCTCTGATGAGAATGAAGCAGTTGACGCTGCGGATGAAAAGCTGCAAAAAGTGCTCGCTCGCGCCGGTATAGGTTCGCGCCGTGAAATGGAGCGCGCCATTGAAGCTGGCCAAGTTAAAGTTAATGATCGTATCGCCAAACTTGGTGACCGCGTAACGTCAGACGATAAAATTTTTGTTGATGGAAAACGTGTGGTTTTACGCACTGAAGCCACTCGTCGTCGCGTAATTCTGTACAACAAACCTGAAGGCGAAATCTGTTCACGTTCAGACCCAGAAGGTCGCCGCACCGTTTATGACGGCTTGCCACATTTAAAAGGCGAGCGTTGGATTTCAATTGGGCGCTTGGATTTTAATACCAGTGGTTTATTGCTGTTCACTAACGATGGTGAATTAGCGAATAAATTAATGCATCCATCATCCGTTATCGACCGTGAATACCTTGTGCGTATTCAAGGCAATGTCGATGATGAAATGAAACGCGCTTTGTTGGAAGGCGTGTTGTTGGATGACGGTGTTGCACGTTTTACCGATATTGTTGATGGAGCGGGAGAATCCCGTAACCGTTGGTTCTATTGCGTGGTCATGGAAGGTCGCAATCGCGAAGTGCGCCGCCTGTGGGAATCGCAGGGCGTAAAAGTGAGCCGCTTAAAGCGTGTGCGTTATGCGAATATTTTTATTCCATCACATGTGCGTGTAGGGCAGTGGACTGAGTTGAGCGAAAACGAAATTGCCGACTTGTGTTCAACCGCAGGGTTCGACAAAGACACGCACACCAAGTTGATGCCACCTTCACGCGATGAAAAAAGCACGCGCGCCCGCCACGAAAATAAATTGCGCGCCGCCTCAGCGCCACCCCGAAGAGCAAAGCCTGCGCCGCGCAAACCGAAAGAACAGTAAATCTTTACCACTTCAAACGCCGCGCAAACCGAAAGAACAGTAAATCTTTACCACTTCAAAAGCCGCCGTATGAAAATGCGGCGGCTTTTTCTTTAAAGGAGAAAATAGATGGGATTTGGTCGTATAGGGTTCTTGTTAATCGCTCTTTTCGTGCTGTGCGGTTGTGCGGATAAAACTAATCCTTGGCCAGCAATGGCTAAAACTGATTTGGACTACATTAAACGGATGGTCGAAGAAAATCATCCCGGCTATGTCGATCCCGATAACCCCCAATTTAAAATTCAGTTAGAGCAAAGCTACCAGAATGCGATTAGGCAGCTTACGTATGTGCAATCTCTAGATGCGGTAATGAATCTCACCAACGAGTTTGTGGCGAGCTTTGCCGATGGCCACTTTGTAGTGAATTTCCGCTTTGCGCGTAGTTCCAAAACGTGGGCAGGCATTAAAATTGAACGAAGGCAGGGGCAGTACAGAGTCACCCGTTTAGCCAATGATTGGCCTGTCGCCTTACCGCCGGTTGGTGTGGAGCTTGTATCTTGTGATGGCAGATCAGTGGATGACATCATGCGTATGGATATTCTGCGCTACAGGCTTGCTAATTATGCAGATGACTTTCCGCGCGTTATGTATGCATCAAAACTATTGATTGATGATGGTGTTGGCTGTAGAAAAAATCCAATGGAGTGTGTTTTTCGCGATGAGTCTGCCAAAGAAATCACCTTGCCGATTAAGTGGCAGGCTTCAGGTGATTTGGGTGCCGAGTGGGATGCCAGCCGTAAGAGTAACTCGGAATCGTTTTATATAGAACCTGCGGGGCAATCGCTGTTTTGGGTGCGTGCCCTCGCCCTAAATAGAGTTCTTCACTTAATCATGGCTATTGGTATTGTTCAGCTATTTCAGTAAACCGCTATCTGCATCGTGCATGTAGCCTAGCGTTCAGCCCTCTGTTTTCTAACTTTACATAGTACCAGTTTGTGGTACTATGTAAAAATGAAGAAAAAACATCAAAAAACTCTTGCCCTCATCTTTTCGCGTCCTGTAAGTGGGAATGTTCAATGGCGTGATATTGAAACGTTATTTGTCGATTTGGGCGCTGAGATTTCTGAGCGAGAAGGCAGTCGAGTTGCGGTGGTGCTTTTCAATGAGGTTAGGGTTTTTCATCGCCCCCACCCCAGTCCGGACACCGACAAGGGGGCTGTAGCAAGCATTCGAAAATGGTTAGAACAACACGGGGTATCTCCATGAATACTATGACGCTAGACGGCTACCATGCCAAAATTGAGTATGATTCTGAATTAGACACTTTCCGAGGCGAAATTCTTGGGTTAACTGGAGGGGCTGATTTTTATGGCAAAAATCCCAAAGAATTAAAAGCTGAGTTCAAGAAGTCCTTAAATGTGTTTCTTGAAGTTTGTAGAGAAAAAGGTATTGAGCCGCGCCGTAATTACTCAGGAAAATTTAATTTAAGAATCTCACCAGAGCTGCATGAGCAGCTTGCCATTAAGGCTCAAGTTATTGGAAAAAGTGTAAATTCTCTTGCGCAAGAAGCATTGCAACAGCTTGTAGCAAAAGCAGGCTAACAAGCTTTTTCGTGCTGAGTATTTCTACAAAGATTTCTGTATTGTTTTTCGCTTAGGGTATTTATGAGTGTCACCACTTGAACAGTTAGTTTCATTTCTTCCAAAACAAAATTGCAATTGCACACAACCAACCACTTACCGCTAAAAGCTTCCACACTTTATCGGGGTGGCGTTCCATTAAGGGTTGTTGGCGATGTGTTAGCCATTCAGGGTTGGGGCGTTTTAAATCTTGAAGCCATTCCGATAGTGCTTCGTAACGCGCGCTGGGGTAAATGCTCAGGGCTTTTTCTAGCGCTTTATCTAACCAGTAAGGCACCAAGGGATTGTGTTGCATGGCAGAAATATATTTTAATTTTTGAAAGCTATTTAAATCTGTGGCATTGGCGTAGTTAGCACCGTAGGGTAATTTACCGGTGAGCATTTCATATAAAAGTACGGCTAGCGAAAATTGATCTGACGCTGGGCCTGCCTTACCGCCGTATCTATATTCTGGTGCAGAATAATCGGCGGTGCCTAAAATAAGATCGCGCGTGAAAGGCGCTAACACTTCTTCAACACCTGCTACCCAGCATGAACCGAAATCCACAATCATCGGCCCTTTGGCGCTAATCACGATATTGTCCGGTTTTAAATCTTGGTGCAGCGTATCTTTGCGGTGAAACACGCGAATACCGCGAATTAAATGTTCCATTAATTCCACTGCATCCACTATCGCTAAAATGCCGCGCTCTTTTAATAATTGGGTGAGTGTTGGGCCGGGAATATATTCGGTTAAATAATATAAGCATGAACGCGATTCTGGTGCTGGAATAACTCGCGCAACTTGGGGGCCACTGATGCGTGCGCCAATCCAAGATTCCATGACAAATCGTTCAATATAGGCTGGGTCATCTTGAAGGTTTACGGATGGCGTTTTCATGACTAAGGCTCTGCCTTTTTCATCTTCCACTAAATACACTTGGCTGCGGGTAGATTCGTGCATAATTTTTTTAACGTGCAGGCCATCAATGGTTTGCCCTGGTGATAAAAAAGGTGGGAAAGGTAGGCGTGATAAGACTTGAATTGCATCGCTCTGGGTTGCGCTGCCGAGCTGTTCAATCGCCACAGCTTGAATGCTGATGTTGTCATCACTGTTATGGCTTAGCGCCAATTCAATCGCGCCGTTAACCAGCGCATCTAAATTAGTCCGATTGGTTTTAATCAGCGTTTTAAATTCTGCGGCTGGAATAAATTCGTGAATGCCATCGCAGCTTAAAATAAAGACATCGCCAACGTCTATTTCGCAGGTGTGCATATCCACTTCTAAATAAGGGTCTGCACCTACCGCTCGGCTTAAATAATTCGTGTTGCGATCAATGCGCTGGGTGTGGTCGCGGGTTAGGCATTCCAAATCTTCGCCGCGTAAACGATAGATGCGCGTATCGCCCACATGAAAAATAAAAGCGGTTGAGCCTTTTAAAATAAGCGCAGAAAAAGTGGTGAGATAACCTTCGCCATAAATTGAATTTTGGCTGCGGCCAAATAGGCTTGAATTAAGTGCTTGAATAACGCGCATGGCAGATTGCTGCGTGCGCCACGTATCCGGTGTTGCATAGTAATCCGTTAGAAAACCTGCAATGGCCGTTTGGCTCGCTTCGCGCGCGGCCATACTGCTGCTAACGCCATCGGCAATCGCAATCGCAATACCTTTGCTGGTGAGTGCATTGCCATCGGGAATGCGTGCGCCCACTGTATCTTGATTCTCGGGTTTTTTACCGCCCTCACTGCGCTGAGCGAAAGAAACGCGTAAGGTGGATTGCAGGTGATCCATAAAATTATCTTTTATTTATTGCGTGAGTATCACAGTTTAATAGAACAGCCCGCATAAAGCGGGCTGTTCATTATTTAGATTTTCATTTGAGCTTTAATCAAAGCCATTTTTATTTTGGCAACTTCGATTTAAGCCACTTCAATTTTTTGCAGAGTACCATCTTCATTCACTTCCACTGTGTGACCCTTAGGTTCTTTCAAAAATTGAATGAAGATAAAGGCTAAGGCTGCGGAGCCTGCGAGTACGTAGAAGAACGTTTGAATTTCTACAAAGGTATTAATGGTTAAGAATGTTAAGGCTCCCACGTTACCATACGCACCTGCCATGCCAGAGATTTGGCCCGTCATGCGGCGTTTGATTAAAGGTACAACCGCAAACACAGAACCACACCCAGCTTGAACAAACAGTGAGCATATAATTACCGCGCCAAAGGCTAACACCAGCGGCCAATCGCTATTGATTTGCGAGAGGAGAACATAGCCCACTGCGATGCCGCCAAAAATAACTGACATTGAGAAACGACGACCTAATTTATCGCTTACCCAACCGCCGCCGGGGCGTGCGACTAAGTTCATAAAGGCGAAGGAGCCACCGAGCATGGCGGCTTGGGAAATGCTCATGCCTTTAAAGGTATCCATAAAGAAAGCTGGCAATACCGATACAACCGCTAATTCAGAACCGAAGCAGGCAAGGTAAGCCCAACTTAAAATGGCGACTTGTTTAAATTCATATTTATCGTGTTCAGGCACGCCATTTTTAAGCATGTCTTTGTTGACGCGATAAATTTGTGAGAATTGAAAAACAAAGAGCGCGATTAGAATGATGTACATAATGTTGGTGGTAGATGCGCTCAATAATTTTAAATTGGCCGGTGACATCTTCCACGCAAGTACGGCGAGAATTAAATACATGGGTACGTTTAGCGCCACATAAAACCATAAATCTTTTTTGTTGCTAACTTCTAGGCCGCCGGATTTTTTGGGTTTGAAATAGGTTGAGCCTTTGGGTGTATTGCGGGCGTACACATAAAAAATCACACCGTAAACCGCCGCAAACACGCCTGCAGCAGCCATTGCATAGCGCCAGCCATCAATGCCACCAAAAACATGAATCGCTAAAAAGGGCAGTATAAAACCTGCAGCCGCAGCACCAAAGTTACCCCAGCCACCGTAAATACCTTCTGCAAGGCCAACTTGACGCGCAGGAAACCATTCACTCACCAAGCGAATACCAATCACAAAGCCTGCGCCTACAAAACCCAGCATAAAACGGAAGAGTGCAAGTTGTTCGAAGGTTTGTGCAAATGAAAAGGCAATCAATACGGCGGAAGAAATAATGAGTAAACCGCTGTAAATGGTGCGTGGCCCAAATTTATCCACCAAGCTACCGACGACAATTCGCGCAGGAATAGTGAGTGCAACGTTAAGGGTTAACAAAGCTGCCCATTGTTGTGGCGTCATTTGTACCGATTGCATAATCAGTGGTTTAAGCGGTGGCAAGCTAAACCACATCACAAAGGTCATAAAGAAGGCAAACCAAGTGAGGTGCAAGGTTGCGACAGATTTGTTGGAGAAATCCAACAGGTTTAATTTGGGGCTGCTCATTGAGAATCATCCAAGCTGGAAAGTAGGTTTTGTTTTGGTGCGTGCAAAATAGACATCTTGAGTTTTGCAACAGCTGTGCCAATGCCAAAATGGTGCTTAAATGGCTATTTTTATGCGATATGCTGAAATATTGTGCATGAAAATAGAGTGGGCATGCTCCAAATAAATGCCATGAAAATTGTTAATGATTATTGTTGGTGCGTTTGTGTTTTTTTGGTTGTCGCTATCGAGTTAGCGGAGCGATCATATCCGCTAGCGGCAATGGGAAGATGTTTTAGTGGTATGCGAGGGGGGAAACCCTCCTTTACGAGTAGTCAGCGATCACTCGTAAAGGAGGCATCCATAAAGGAGGTGAGGCGCTATTTACCCATTGATTTGGTGTCTGTGCCTTTTAACTTGTCGAAGGAGCTCTAAGATGTTTTGCACCAGCCGACTGGTAGTACGCACGCCCATGTTTACGGCGGTATCAAAAATATTTTCGGCGATAATTTGCGATTTAATATCGTCACCGCGCACGCGGTCCCAGTAGTCGCGCTTATAAATATCGCGGGCTTGTTGTTCGGTGAGGTTGCGAATATCCAGAGTGGGGTAGGCCGCTTGCGAAATCCCGTACTTGGTTGCCCCACCTCGGTCGTTAGGGACATCAGTAAACTTTGCCCCTCCTTCTTTTGCCAGTGTAATCACAATGGCATCGTTAAAATTGGCCATAACTAAATCCTTCTTAATCAACATTGATTGAAAAACAGCACGGTAAGAGTGTTTTAATAAACCTAGTTCGTCAATCTGTTTGATTAAAGCACAGAAAGAATTTGGCACCAAAAGCGACCTAGAGTGCTGCTTTTGTGATGATAAGAGAGGTTTGGCGGTATTAAGTGTGCGGCAAGCCTTTCGACTGCTATACGCTCGGGGTGGGCGGGAATATCAATGTGATAGTACAGAAGGCTTAAACATAATCCCAAGGATTAAAAAGTTTTACGCCCGCGCCTTCAAAGTCTGAAATATTGCGTGTTACTACCGTCATGTTATGTACGCTGGCGGTTGCGGCTATTATTGCATCGCGTTCAGATTTCTTATCTGGAACGTGCAAACCTGCGCAGATTTGTGCCACGGCGGTATCCATCGCTAAAATTCTTCCATTAAAAAATGGCATCACTTGGCCGTTCATCCACAGCCGCAAATGGTTTCCTTGCGGCGGATCTTTTCGAGTTACGGTTAAAATGCCGATTTCAATTTCCATGATGGTAATTGCGGAAATGAACAGGTTCTCGGTCGCGATGGACTCACTCCATTCCACAACGTTTTTATTGGCCTTTCCCGAATTCCTTTTTCGCAGTTCAGAAACCACATTGGTATCAAGTAAGTACATTAGGAAAGATCCGGTATTTTCAGCTCTATGGCTACTTTGGGTACTTCAAAGTCAATATCCACTTCTGCGGGCATTGAAAGTAGGTCTGCAATACTTTTACCCGCAGTCGTTAGCTTGCGGTACTCACTCACACTCATGAGCACAAAAGAGGTTTCGCCTCTATCGGTAATAAATACCGGGCCTTTTAACGCGGCTCTTTTGGCGCCGCTGGTGTCTTGATTGAATTCTCTGCTGGAGTAAATAGATACCATATAGCCCCCTCTTTTTGATCAATGTAGATACGTTACTACATTTGTGAGGGGGCTGCAATTGGTTAATGTGTGAGCTATTAAAACTTCACCCTAACCCCAATCTGCACGCTTCTGCCGGCCTCTGGTGCTATTTCTCTTAAATAAGAAGATGCGTTACGAATGTCGGCGTTGGTTAAGTTGGTGGCTTTGGCAAAGAGTATGTAATCCGCGCCGGCGTTATTGAAGGTGTAATCCACTCTTGCATCCAAACGATTATAAGAATCCGTTTCGCTTTCGTCCTTGCCTGCGTGATTTTGTTTGGCCGCGTGAGTGGCGCTGATATTGGCGCTCCATTGGTTAACATTAAAATCCAGTGAGCCGCCAAAACGTGTTGGGGTGATGCGCGGTAAATCGCCGCCTTCATCCAAGGTTGCGCGCACATTATCGCTAAATAAACGCAGGTTCCATTGCGGATGAAATTGAATTTTTACTTCAGTTTCAAAACCTCTAAAAGTGGCGTTGGCTTGCGTGTATTGGTAGCCGTTTAAATCGTCGATAATTTCATTCAGGTTTTCGGCGTAAATAAAATCCTTAACTTGGTTGTAAAAAATATTGCTGGAAAATTGAATCTTATCGCCATGCCAGTGATAACCCAATTCGAGATTGGTGCTGGTTTCTTCATTAAGTGCTTCATCGCCAATTAAAAAACTGCCGGTGGCGGGGTGGGGGCCATTAGCAAACAATTCTTCTATGCTGGGCGCGCGCTGTGATTGTGCGAGGCCCACGCTGAATTGTTGATCTTGGGTAAAATGCCAGGTAGTGGTAGCGGAGAGGTTAAGGCTGTCATGGCTGATAGAGCCTCCTGCCTCTGGTGAAATTGTTTGAGTGTCGCCGCGCGCGCCAATTTCATAAGTCCAATCGCCGCGCTTGGTTTCTTCCACAATAAAAAAGCCAAGATTGCTAATATCTGATTTGGGAATAAAGGCTTCTTCACCAATGGCCGCAAAGGTGCTTTGTGCGGCTTGCACACCCAGTGCGCCATTCCAATCAATCGCAAAAAACTCGAGTGGGTTGTGAATTAATTCGATGCGGCCTTCGTACGCATTGTTGGTAAATTTTGTGCCCGCTTCACCGTTTTCCATTTCGGTGTGCTCATAATCATTGTGCCCAAGGCGTGCGCTGATTTTTTGAAAGCCGTCAAAGGGATTGTTGAGCTCGCCTTTTAAATCGTAGCGAGTTTGGTGCATATCAATTCGCACGTGCTCGTCGCCATCGGGTGGCACGCCGTAATTGTTATCGAGTGTGTTCACACTTATGCCGATAAAATCTTCGCCGCTAATATAAGACACGCCGAGCGTACCGCTTTTGGATTCTGCATCGGTATTGGGAATAATACCTTTGCTCGCGGTTGCTACATCTTGCGGCGTTTTTTCCGCGTAACCGGGAATTTCCATATCGCTACTTTCGCGTTTAACGCCGTCGATATGAAAGGCAAAATCGCCCGCGGCGGCATTGAGGCTGCCCACGCCGACGGTTTCGTTATTCACGCTTGCATTGCGTAATTCAACACCGCCGGTAATCGCGTCTGGCAACTCACTAGGAATGCGGTTATCTAATACATTTACCACGCCGCCAATGGCACCGCTGCCGTAGCGCAAAGCCGCTGGGCCGCGCAGCACTTCAATTTTATTGGCAAGCAGTGGCTCTAAAGTTACGGCGTGGTCGGGGCTGGCGGCAGAGGCATCCATGGAACCAACGCTGTCTTGCATGACTTTCACGCGGTTGTCGCTTTGGCCACGAATAATCGGCAGGCCTACACCGGGGCCGAAGCTGGCGGAACTAACGCCAAGTTGACCGTTTAGGGTTTCGCCAAGGGTTGATGAAGACGCGTTTTGTAAATCTGCGCCGCTCAACAGGTTCACCGGTTTGTTAACTGCTTCAATGGTTTTTGCAAAGGGCGATGCGGTAACGACAATTTCTTCAAGTTCATCCGCAAAAGTGGTGGAACAGGCAGCGGCGAGCACTACCGCGAGGTAATGTTTTGGGAAGGTTTTCATCTAACTAACTCCAACAGCAAAGGATGCAGCCGTAACGCAGCACCAGCAAAGGTCTGCGCGTACAGCAATCAAAAATTAAGGTTTAGCGGCTGTGGAATTGAGTGGGCGGGGCGCGAATATGGGCAAAAGGCGTGGCAATACGGGGGCTAGCGGAAATACTAAGACGTAGTGCAAGAGCGGCGACCAGCAGAACCGGTACGAGAACCTGCTGGCTGATAAGGGTTTTATCGAGGCCGATGACTTGTTGGCAAATAGCACAAGTATCATCCGCCGGGACAAAAACGCCATGGCCATGGCTTGCCTCTAAAATCGAGGTGAGCAGCAAAACAGCCGCTGCAGCAATGAGCCAGGGGCGTAGTTTTTGGGTGGATTGGCGGATAAGTTTAAACATGAGCGCAATCTAAAGAAGTTTTTTGGATGTCGCAAGTGTTACGTTATAACAATTGCAAAAAAGACAGCTTTAACGGAAGCTAGCAGCAAATGATGACTCTTTTATGTATTGGCAAGCGAGGGGCGAGATGTTCTGGGCGGTATTGATTCTGGCTATATTTGCCGTGGCTTTCGGCATTGCAATTTATCGCATCGATAAAAACGTAAAATCCAAGTACGAGAAGAAATTTAACCCCAATGAATGGCAGCTGCCGGATCATATTGAATTACCTGTGGCAATTGAAACCACGCCAAAGGTTTCTTTGCCAGTACAAGTTCAATCCTCTGTGCCCGCTGCTAGTGTCAAAGTGGCTTATGAAATAAAACCTTCCGTGTACGGTGGCGCACAGCAAGCTTTTTACAAGGCGATCCAGGTTGCCTTGGCGGGCGAATACTATTTATTCACGAATACGAATGCGGCGGATGTTTTAAATGTGGTCGCTGGCAATACCCTTGCCACGCAAGTTGCGCTTAATAATCTAACCACCAAGCAATTTGACTTTGTCGTGTGCTGTAAAGCGAAGTTAACACCTGTGTGCGTGATTGATGTCGGGAATAGAGTCGATGCGCAATTAAAATCAGTTTGCGAAAGTGCGCAGTTGCCTTTGGCGATTTTTAATACGCAAGCAGACTACGATTCACAATTACTGCGAGCGAAAATATTGAGTGTTATTGCTGTGAATGCTTCGGTAGTGGCTTTAAACAACGAATCTACGATAAATATTGTGGATGAGAAATCAATTAATACGCTAAAAGATAATGGCATTAATTTGGTCTTGTGTCCTGAGTGTTCAGCCGTCATGCTCAAACGCAAAGCGAAGAATGGTGAGCATGCGGGCAAGTTATTTTGGATTTGTTCTACTTACCCTAAGTGTCGTGGAATACTGCCAATTACTAAGGAGGCACACGTAAAGAATACTGTTTGATTCGAAACCCTATGCGGCAAACGCACTAATGAATACAGAGGTACATGACTGGCGCTATAGTCATTCTTGTGCTGCACTTACTGGATTCCAACGACAATTAGAGCGATTTGTAATGACAAATATTGAACAGCAGCCCCAAGGTACATTGACACTACAAACACTCTCTATGCCGGCCGATACCAATCCACTGGGCGATATTTTTGGCGGTTGGCTCTTATCACAAATGGATATTGCTGGTGCCATTCTTGCGATTGAAATCGCGCACGGGCGCGTAACAACTGTGGCTGTAAGCAGCATGAAATTCTTACATCCTGTACCCGTAGGTTCTTTAGTGAGTTGCTATTCAGTATTGCGCGCCATCGGCAATACATCCATTCGCGTCGGCATAGAAGTATGGATAAAGGATTTTAAAACGCACAAGCGCTTAAAAGTTACCGAAGGCGAATTCGTGTATGTTGCAATCGATGAACGCGGAACAAAGCGCCCAGTCAATAGCTAGCCGGAGTTCTTAAATGGGCTTAAGAATTTCGTTAGGCTTACATCAAAATTTTGATAGGTTACTCAGTTCAATAAAATAGCCCATAAAAATCAATATTAAGCCACAACAGAAAACTTATAACTCATTACAGACGTATATTCTTTGCCTGGGCGCAAAATAGTATTGGGGAATAATGGTTGATTGGGTGAATCAGGAAAGTGTTGTGGCTCTAAACAAAAACCACTACGGCGAGCGTAATTCCAGCCTTTGCCCATTAAGGAACCATCCATCCAATTGCTGGTATAGAATTGCACGCCAGGTTCTTGGGTAAATACTTCTAGCACACGGCCAGAATTTTTTTCTAACACTCGTGCAGCCAAACTTAATTCGTTGGCGTGAGCTTTATTCAGCACAAAGTTGTGATCATAGCCATTGCCGTTTTTAAGTTGCTTGTCATCTTGATTAATGCGCTCGCCAATTAAACGCGGTGTACGGAAATCAAATGGGGTGTTTGCAACTGAAGGCAACTCGCCAGTTGGAATGGCTTCATCATTAATGGCGGTAAAATGGTCCGCGTTAATCATAACTTCATGATCAAGCACATCGCCTTTGCCTGCCAAATTGAAATAGGCGTGTTGCGTTAAATTTATCGGCGTCGCCTTGTCAGTAATGGCGTGATATTTCACTAGAATTTCATTGTTATTGGTCAACTCATAAACCACGCTAACATCGAGATTTCCAGGATAACCCTGGTCGCCATCCACACTTAAATACTTAAGTGTAATGCCCACAGAATTTGTAGATTCAAAGGATGTTGCATCCCACACTACCTTATCAAAACCCACCAAACCACCGTGTAAATGGTTGTTACCATTGTTTGTGGCTAATGAATAAGTTTCACCGTCGAGCGTAAATTTCCCATTGGCGATACGGTTGCCAAAACGGCCAATTAAAGCGCCGAAATAAGGCACATCTTTTTGTTGATAGGATTCAATATTATCGAAACCGAGATTCACATCGGTAAATACACCGTGTTTATCTGGCACATGAATTTCAGTAATGATACCGCCGAAATTGGTAATCTTAACCACCATGCCTTGCGCATTAGTAAGAGTAAATAACTCTGCCGCTGTGCCCGAGGATGTTTGCCCGAAGGATGATTGCGATATGCTCAGTTTTGCACCGCTTACTTGCGTCATAGTGAACTCTCTAGTTGTCATTGTGCTCGTTAGGAGCAACCGCTGTTTGTAGAGCGGCATAATACCCTATGCCTTTGTGGGCGCTCTACACAAACAAAAAAGCC